>Ga0073934_10001341_pt1 | contig 59764 bp, 36 predicted proteins | sample LarsenN4metaG_FD_76834 | JGI IMG/M metagenome (GOLD analysis project Ga0073934, IMG submission 76834) | Hot spring sediment bacterial and archeal communities from British Columbia, Canada, to study Microbial Dark Matter (Phase II) - Larsen... ... | reverse complement strand
TCTGGACTGTCAACGGCGCCAACGCCATCCTCGCCCTCCGCTGCGCTCACCTCAACGGTCGCTTCGAGGACTACTGGGAAAACCGCCACGTGGCCTAATTTCCACTTCTATGTCGCGCACCCGCGGGCCGATCAGGCGAATCGTCCGCGCAGCCAGGAATGTAGAATGAAGCCTATGGCGAAGAACGCGGCTCGGCTGGGACACTTCCATTCGAGCGCCATGGAGGCTGGTCAGGCGTTTCCAGAGCGGCCGTTTGTCTGGATCCCGCCGGGAGCTCAGCGGGCTCATCTGCTGACCGTTTCGGCCTTGCTGGCGGTGGGCCTCGGCTGCTCGTCCACTCCCGTCCCGGCGCCGGCCGTGCGCGCTGAGCGGGCCGCCCCGCCGCAGCGGGTGGCTGTCGTGGCCGCCGCCCGGACGACGTTAGCCAGCGACCTCTCGCTGATGGCGGAGTTCCGCCCGTTCCAGGAGGTGGATGTGATGGCCAAGGTGACCGGCTATCTTCAGAGGATCGAAGTCGACGTCGGAACCAGGGTCCAGCAGGGTCAGCTTCTGGCGGTGCTGGAAGTGCCCGAGATGGCGGACGAACTGGCGAAGAACGCCGCGGCCGTCTCCAAGAGCCGCGCCGAGCTGGAACGCGCCCGCCAGGAGGTCGCGCGGGCTCAAACCGCCCGCGAGATGACGCAGCTCTCGCATTCGCGGCTGGCGTCGGTGATGGAGAAGCGTCCCGGGCTGGTTGCGCAACAGGAGATCGACACCGTCCGCAATAGGGACCTGCTCGCCCAGGCGCAGATTGCCGCCGCCCAGTCGACTCTCGCCGCGACCGAGCAGTCGGTCAGGATGATCGAGGCCGAGCAGGCCCGCCTGCGCACATTACAGGGGTACACCCGCGTCACCGCGCCGTTCGACGGCATTGTCACCAGGCGCTTCGTCGACACCGGGGCTATGATTCAGGCCGGCAGTTCGGGGAAGCCCATCGTGCGGATTGCGCAGATTCACATCCTCCGGCTCGTGCTTCCGATCCCGGAGGCGGCGGTGCCGCGCCTGAAGACGGGGACCCCGGTGGCTGTCCGAGTCGATTCGCTGGGCAGGACTTTTTCCGGCCGGATCGCGCGCCTGTCCAGCCAGATCCAGACCGCCACGCGGACGATGGATACGGAGGTCGACGTGCCCAACCCCGCGGGGATCCTGGTGCCAGGCATGTTCGCCGAAGTGCGGCTGAGGCTGGACGAACGCCGCGCGGCCTTGAGCGTCCCCGCGGAGGCCGTGGAACGGTCCGGAGAGGGGGACTCGGTCGTGTTGGTCGGCCGAAACCACCAGATCGAGCGCCGCAGCGTCAAGCTCGGCCTGGAAACGGCAGACCGGGTCGAGATCCTCGGCGGGCTCACCGACGGCGACCTGGTTGTGATCGGGAATCGAAGCCAGCTCCGGGCTGGACAGAAGGTGGACCCAAAGCGGGTGGATGGCGAGCTTGCCGGAACCGCGAAGGGCCGCGGCTGATGTCCCGTTTCGCGATCCGAACGCCCTACTTCATCGTCGTCTGCTGCCTCATCATCGGCGTCCTCGGCGGAAACGCGCTGGTCAGAATGCCGGTCGACATGTTTCCCGCTGTGCGCATTCCTGTTGTCGTCGTGGCCACGTTTTATAACGGCATGCCGCCGGAACAGATCGAGGCGGACATCACAGGACGTTTCGAACGCTTCTTCACTCTCGCCAGCGGAATCGAACATATCGAGTCGCGGTCTCTCCCCGGCGTCAGCATGATCAAGGTGTATTTCCAGCCTGGGATGGACCCGGACGCCGCCGTCTCGACCATCTCGAACCTTGCCATGGCCAACCTTCGGCGCCTCCCGCAGGGAACGCTCCCCCCGGTGGTGCTGAAGTTCGATGCATCGAGCTTCCCCGTCTGCCTGGTCGCCTTGCAGGGCGAAGGGCTCGATGAGGTGACGGTCCGCGACCTCGCCCAGTACACCGTGCGCAACCAGGTGGCGACAGTCCCCGGCGCCTCGGTGCCGCAGCCCTTTGGAGGAAAGTACCGGCAGATCATGATCTACGCGGACCCGCTCAAGCTGGAGGCCCACCAGCTGACTCCAATGGACGTGGTCCGGCTTGTGAATGAATCCAACCAGATCCTGCCGGCGGGGAACCTGCCGATCGGCCGCCTCGACTACAGCATCTACATGAACAGCCAGGTCGACACGGTCGCCGAACTGAACGATATTCCTCTCAAGATGGTGGGCGGCGCGCCGGTCCGCGTCTCCGATGTGGGGGTCGCCAAGGACGCGGCGCAGGTTCAGACAAGTATTGTTCGCGTCAACGGGACCAGGAGCGTCTACACTCCCGTCCTGCGCCAGGGTGGCGACTCGAATACGATCGCGATTGTGGACGGAGTGAAGGAAGTGGTGAGCCGGCTGACCGACGTGCCCGAACAGTTGAAAGCGAGCGTCGTTTTTGATCAGTCCAAGTTCGTGAAAACCGCCATCCGCACCCTGATCCACGAGGGAGCGCTCGGGCTGGCCCTGACGTCGCTGATGATTCTCATCTTCCTGGGCAGCTTTCGTTCGACCCTGGCGGTGTTTTTCTCCATTCCCCTATCGGTGCTCGTGACGTTCTTTTGTCTGTCGCTCGGTGGCGGGACTGTGAATTCGATGGTCCTCGGCGGATTGGCGCTGGCCTTCTCCCGCCTGATCGACAATTCCGTCGTGGTTCTCGAGAACATCCACCGGTACCTGGAAATGGGAGCGTCACCCGAAGCGGCCGCCGAGCAGGGTGGACGTGAAGTCACTCTCCCCGTCCTTGCCGCGACCTTGACGACCATTGTCGTCTTCTTCCCGGTGACATTCCTGTACGGCGTCAGCCGGTTTCTTTTCACCGCGCTCGCGGCCGCCGTAGTGCTGGCGATGCTCGCATCCTACTTCGTGGCGATGACGGTGGTGCCGCTGTTCTGCTCCCGTTATCTGAAGGCCCATGAAGTTGAAGGCCACTATAAGCCGACCCTTGGCCAGCGCTGGGTCAACGGATTCAACTTCGTGTTCGAGAAGTTTCTCGACGCCTATCAGTGGCTGGTCGAACGGATGCTCCGGCGCCCGGTCCTCACGCTGGGCGCTGTGCTCGGGGCCTGCGCCCTGCCCCTGCTGCTGGCGCCGCGCCTCGATCGGGCGTTCTTCCCGCGCACTGATTCCGGCCAGTTCGTGATCAACCTGAAGGCCGCTTCGGGAACCCGCCTGAGCGCCACGGAGAAAGAGATCGAGCGCGTTGAAGAAATCGTGCGCGAAACCGTGCCGCCGGAAGATCTCGAGATGACCATCGCCAACATCGGCGTCACACCCGGGTTCTCTTCGATTTATACCAGCAATTCGGCGCCGCACACCGCTTTCGTCCAGGTGGCCCTCAAAGACGACCGCCGCCGCAGCAGCTTTGAATACATCGACGCCGTCCGAAGGCGCCTGGTAAACGACATGCCCCAGTTGACGGCGTTCTTTCAGTCCGGAGGTCTTGTCGACGCCGTTCTCAATCTCGGCATGCCCGCGCCTCTTGACGTGCAGGTAAGCGGATCCGACATGGAAGAAAACTTCCGCGTCGCCGTCGAACTGGCTGTGAAGATCCGCGAAATCGAAGGCGTCTCCGACGTGTATATCCCGCAGGACATCGACTATCCGGCCTTCAGCGTGCAAGTGGACCGGATGCGGGCCGGCAAGCTGGGCCTGACGTCGCGAGAAATCGTGCAGAACGTCATCACCGCTCTGACGTCGAACCAGATGATCGCCCCCAGCTACTGGGTGGACCCGAAAAGCGGAACCGACTACATGCTGACCGTGCAGTACCCCGAACAGGCCCTGCGCACTCTCGAGGATTTCCGGGCGATCCCTCTGCGGGGGCCGGGCCAGCCGATGCCCGCCAGACTGGGCGCGGTCACCACGATCGACCGGGTCAGGGCTCCCACGGAGGTGGATCGATACCAGTTCAGAAGAGTGATCGACATCTACGTCCGGCCCTCGGGTGAGGACCTTGGGCGCGTCGCGGCCGCTGTCGACCGGATCGTCGCCGATACGAAGCTGAATCGCGGCACGCGCATCAATGTCCGGGGAATGGTGCAGGGAATGAGACAGTCTTTTGTGAGCTTTGGCTCCGGCCTCGTTCTCTCGGTGGTGCTGCTCTACCTGATCCTGGTCGCTCAGTTCAAATCCTTCACAGATCCGGCTTTGATCCTGCTGGCGGTGCCGCCCGGCCTGGCGGGAGCGCTGGCCACACTTGTTCTGACGGGCACTTCGCTCAATGTGATGTCCCTGATGGGAGTGGTGATGCTGGTCGGCATCGTCGTCTCCAACAGCATCCTCATCGTGGAGTTCGCCCATCGGCAAAGGGAAAAAATGAACGCGCTGGACGCCGTCGTGAGCGCCTGCCGGATCCGAATGCGGCCGGTTCTGATGACGTCTATGGCGACCTTGATCGGCCTGCTTCCGATGGCCCTCAAAATCGGAACCGGCAGCGAGGCGTACGCCCCTCTGGCGCGCTCCATCATCGGAGGACTTACGGTGTCGCTGGCCACGACCGTGTTCATCGTTCCCGCCGCTTATCTGCTGCTGTACTGGGAGCGGAAGCCCAGACATTGAGACCATGCGAACAAAATTCCTGATTACCCTGCTCGCCGGGCTGCCTGGATTGAGCCAGGAGAAAATCACTTTGGAGAGCGCCGTCGCCATCGCGCTCAAAGGCAACCCGCGGCTCGAGGCGGATCGCGTGAGCAGCATCGCGGCGGGAGAGTTGGTCAACGGCGTCCGGTCTTCGCTCTACCCCACGGTGGTGGCGAGCACGACCGCGGCCGGCGCCGCTGATGAAAGCCGCCTTGCGGCCGGCGCGCTGAATAATCCGATCATCTTCAACCGCTACGCCGCCGGCGCCTCGATCAGCCAACTGATCACCGACTTCGGACGCACAACCGACCTGGTGCACAGCGCCCGGCAGAGGGCTCTTTCCCAGCAGGAGAACGTCAACACGTCCAGGGCCCAGCTCGTTCTGGCCGTTCACAGGGCGTACTTCTCCGTCCTTCGCTCAGCCGGCGTGCTACGGGTGGCAGAGGAGACCGTACGAGCCCGGACGCTCGCTCTCGAGCAGATCTCCGCGCTGGCCAACAGCAACCTCAGATCGACACTGGACGTCAGCTTCGCCGAGGTCAATCTCTCCGAGGCGAAACTGGCGGTCCTGACCGCCAGTAACGAGCGCCGCCAGTCCCTCGCGGATCTGTCGGTCGTGATGGGCTTCTCGCGGCCGCGGCAACTGGAGCTGGAAGACGTGCCATCCCCGTCGGACCCTCCGCCGGACGTCGAAAGCGTCATCACCGCCGCGCTCCAAAAGCGCCCTGAAATCGCCGCGCTGCGGTTGGAGCGCGAGGCCGCCGTGAGCCTGGCGAACGCGGAAAAGAAGCTGAACCTGCCCACCGTTACCGCTCTGGCGAACATGGGAGTTGCTCCGGTTCATGACGACCGCCTCAAGAGCCGGTACGCCGCGGGCGCCATCAATCTCAGCTTTCCCGTTTTCAACGGCGGACTCTTCTCGGCGAGGCAACGGGAGGCCGACCTGCGCGTGCAGGCCATCGACCTGCGGTTGCGCGACATCGAGAATCAGATCGTCCGGGAAGCGACAGCCGCTGTTCTGGCCGCCGAAGCGGCGTTCGAACGCATCAACCTGACCTCCCAACTGCTCAAGCAGGCGGCTCTCACGGCGGAACTGGCGCAGGAGCGCTACGAGCTGGGGCTCAGCTCCATCGTCGAGTTGTCCCAGGCCCAACTGAATGAAACCGCCGCTCAGATGCGCAGCCTGGCGGCAAGGTATGACTACCTGATCCAGCGATCCGTGGTCGCCTACCAGGCCGGAAGCCTGCCTTGACGCGACGGCGCCGCTCCGCCCGATGTCATGCCGCCGGACCGCCCGCCACCGCCACCGCCGCAGCCATGGCGATCTTCTGATCCTGCCCCCAGGGCGGGCCGATGGAGCGCCTCAGCGCGGCGAAGTAGCCGTCGAAGTCGAGACCGAGTACACGGCCTGCCAAAGCGGACACGCTCCGCGCATCGTACCAGTGAACCCTCCAGCCGCGCGCCTCGGCCGCCGCAGCGAGCGCGCGGCGGTACATCACCCAGTCGGCAGCGTTCCGCGCGCGATAATCCCGAATCCGCCCGGCGATTGTCGGCGGCAGTTCGGGACACCGTCGCAGGGCTACCCCAAGCGTGCACCCCGGCAACGTGGCCGCAACGCTGTCGAGGGCGGCCACGGAGCGCTTTTCGGCCGATGCCTGCACCCGCTCGACCAGCCGGACCGCCTCGTCGAGCGGGAGCAACTGCCCCTCGCTGTGATGCGGAATCTTTGGCAACCCCTCGTCGACCAGTTCAACGCGGCGCCGGTCAAAAATCGTCCCGGCGCGATCGGCCGTCACCAGAACAGCCCACCCGCCGTGATCTGAAACCCCGATGATGGCTGCTCGCGCCAAGAGAGTCCGTGCCGTCCCTACGTTTCAGTCATGGTAAAGCCGCCGAGGCAACGAATCAACCTGGGGTGGACTTGAGCCCGGCCGCGGCGTGAGCGTCCCGGCGGAGGAAATCAACGATCCGCCCGGCGGCCGTGCCAATCTCAAAATGCTCATGGAAACACTCTCGCGCCGCCAAAGACATCGCCGTGCGCGTGGCGTCCGGCAGGGCGAACCAGCGGAGAAGGTTTTCGGCCGTGCTTTGCTCGGTATCCTGGCCGATCAGCGCGCAACCAGCCGGACGCAGGATGCCGGCGAGATTCACCTGTTCGGTGGTCAGGACCGGGACACCGGCGCCCAGCGACTCGAGAACCGCGTAGGGGAACGCTTCGCAGTGGGATGGCAGAACAAAAACCTCGGCCGCGGCGAAAGCGGACCATTTCTGCGCGCCCTGAAGCGGTCCCGTAAAGGTGACGGATTGCTCTATGTTCCCACGGCGCGCCAGCGCTTCCAGGTCCGCCCGCCAGCCGGCGCTGTCGGGCCCCGCCATGACCAGATGAGCGCCGGAGTGGCGGGCGGCGACAGACGGCCACGCGCGAAGAAGAATGTCGCACCCCTTCATCGGATGGAGGCGGCCGAGAAACAGCGCCAGCCGCTTGCCCCTGAGCCGCGGATAGCGGAAGAGAAACTCCTCGCCCGAGGCGGCCGGCGGCGGCGCGGTCCCCAGCGGGAGGACGACCTCTCGGCAGCGGTAGGGGCGGAAGGATTGCTGCGCGAGCCTCCTTTCCTCCTCCGATGTATAGATCACCGTCCGCGCGCCGGCCAGAACCCGGTGCTCGATCGCCCGCCAGAAGAGCGACTTGCGCGCGTGCTTCCAGAAGCCCTCCGTGTTGAACCACGGATTCAGCATCGAGTGAACAACCACGTAGTACGGCGTCGCTCTTCCCCGCAGCGCGCGCCAGGTTCCTGCGCTGTGGTGTCGCCAAAGTCCGTGGATCAGCACGGCGTCATAGCCGGCCAGGTGGCGGCGGAACCACGGCTTCAGCGCGCCGCAGTAGCGGTAGAACGTCCGCGGAGGGCCCGCGCGATGGACTTGCTCCGGGGGCAGGCCGGTTTCCCAGACTTGCTCCGGGCCGTCGAGAGTGAGGATGTCGCCGTAGACGCCGAGACGGGCGAACGCCCGGGTCAGTTGCAGGACCGCCTCCACGGTTCCCCCAAACTCTGGGTTGAGGCTCTCGATTGTCTGGAGGATCTTCATGTCCGGCCGGCGGCAGGCATCCTCTGCCGGCAGCGTCCGGCTGGCGCGGCACGATTGAACGATCGGCCGGCGGCAGAAGCGCTACGCAATCTGGCGGAGCACGTAGGGCAGGATTCCTCCATGGCGGTAATAGTCGGCTTCCCGTGGGGTGTCCACACGGACGCGCGCCTGGAAATCCACCTTTGAGCCATCCGCCCTTGCCGCGGTCACCTGGGCCGTTTTGGCTCCGCCGCTCAAGGCCGCGGCCACGCCCTGGATCGAGTATGTCTCGGACCCGTCGAGCCCCAGCGACTCCCGATTCTGGCCGGGCATGAACTCGAGCGGCAGCACGCCCATTCCCACAAGGTTGGACCGGTGGATGCGCTCGAAGCTCTCCGCAATCACGGCCTTGACGCCGAGCAGCGCCACGCCCTTCGCCGCCCAGTCGCGCTATGACCCCGATCCATACTCCTTGCCGGCGATGATGACCATCCCGACGCCTTCGGACTGGTACTTCATCGCCACATCGTAGATGAACATCTTCTCCGGCGACGAAGGATGCAGGGACCAGCCTCCTTCCACGCCCGGGACCATCAGGTTCTTGAGGCGGATATTGGCCAGTGTTCCACGGACCATGACCTCGTGATTGCCCCGCCGCGCGCCGTACGAGTTGAAGTCCGCCGGTTTGACGCCGAGCGAGATCAGATACTGCCCGGCCGGGCTGTCCACCGCGATGTTGCCGGCTGGCGAGATGTGATCGGTGGTGACGGAATCCCCCAGAACGGCCAGCGCACGCAATCCGGTGAGATCCTTCAGCCGCGCTGACGGATCCACCGGCTGGTCGAAGTAGGGCGGCCGCTTGATATATGTGGACTTCTCGTCCCACTGGTAGAGGTCGCCCTCGGGGACTTGAATCGCGTTCCACCGGGCGTCGCCCGACAGCACGTTGGCGTACTGGGAGGCGAACTGTTCGCGCGTCACGTGCCGGGCCAACACCTCATTGATCTCCTCCGGCGACGGCCAGATGTCGCGCAGGTACACGTCCTCGCCGCCGGAGCCCTTGCCGAGCGGTTCGCTCGCCAGGTCGATATCGACGCCCCCGGCGATGGCGTAGGCGACCACCAGAGGCGGCGAGGCCAGGTAGTTCGAGCGAACCTGCGGATTCACACGCCCTTCGAAATTCCGGTTCCCGCTGAGCACCGCGGCGACGTTCAGTTTCGCCGACTTCACCGTCGCCGACACATCCTCGGGCAGCGGCCCGCTGTTGCCGATGCAGGTCGTGCAGCCGTAGCCGACCAGGTGGAAGTTGAGCGCTTCGAGATACGGCGTGAGACCGGCCGCCCTCAGATACTCGGTCACCACCTTCGAACCGGGCGCCAGCGAGGTTTTCACCCACGGTTTCACCGTCAGGCCGCGCTCGACCGCCTTCTTGGCGAGGAGGCCGGCCGCCACGAGCACGGAGGGATTCGACGTGTTGGTGCAGGAGGTGATGGCCGCAATCACAACCGCGCCGTCGCGCAAATCACCCGCCGCCTTCGGTTCGGCGCCGAGGCTCGCCCGGAAGTTGGCCTTCACGTCCGGCAGGTTGATCCGGTCCTGCGGCCGCTTCGGGCCGGCCAGCGACGGAGTGACGGTTGAAAGGTCGAGAGAGAGCACGTCCGTGAAGATCGGGTCCGGGGTCTCGGAGGTGCGGAACAGACCCTGCTCTTTTGAATAAGCCTCGACAAGATCCACGAGCTCCGGCGGGCGGTTGGTCAGCCGCAGGTAGTCGAGGGTCATCGGGTCGACGGGAAAGAATCCGATCGTCGCGCCGTATTCGGGCGCCATGTTGGCGATCGTCGCACGGTCGGCCAGGCTCAACGCGGACAGTCCGGGACCGTAGAACTCGACGAACTTGCCCACCACACCCTTCCTGCGCAGCATCTGGGTGACCGTGAGAACGAGGTCGGTCGCCGTGGCGCCGGGCGGGAGGGCCCCATGCAGCTTGAAGCCGACGACAGGGGGCAGCAGCATTGTGACTGGCTGGCCCAGCATGCAGGCCTCGGCCTCGATGCCGCCGACACCCCAGCCCACAACGCCGAGCCCGTTGATCATCGTCGTATGCGAGTCGGTTCCCACAAGCGTATCCGGGTACGCCGTGCCGTCTTCGGAGGCGAAAACGACGCGCGCCAGGTACTCCAGGTTCACCTGGTGAACGATGCCCGTCTCGGGAGGCACCACGCGGAAGTTCCGGAACGACGTCTGGCCCCAGCGCAGGAAGGCGTAGCGTTCGTGATTCCGCTGATACTCGAGAGCGGAGTTCAGGTCGAATGCGTTGGGAGTTCCGAAGTGGTCAACCTGCACCGAGTGATCGATGACGAGGTCGGCGGGAAACAGGGGATTGGCGCGCCGAGGGTCGGAACCCATCTTCTTCAAAGCCTCGCGCATCGCCGCCAGGTCCACGATGCAGGGAACGCCGGTGAAATCCTGAAGCAGCGTCCGCGCGGGCATGAAGCTGATCTCGCGCTCGTCGGGTTGGCCGGTCCAGCGGGCGACGTACTCGATGTCGGCGGCTTTGACCTGCGCACCGTCCTCGTGCCGCAGCAGATTCTCGAGCAGAATTCGAATCGATACCGGGATCCGGCTCAGCGGGCCGAAGCCGGCCCGTTCGAGCGCGGAGAGCCGGAAGATCCTGTATTCACGGCCGCCGGCGCGCAGGACGGACGCGGCGCCAAACGAGTTGGGGTTGGACATGGGGGTAAACCCCAATTGTAGCCCGACAGCCGGGGTGGCCGCGCACTTCGTGAGGCCTCGCGGACCGGGGCGAGGGCTTCCGGCGTGGGTTTGCCACAGATCTGCGCTGCTAACTTAACATCGGGACCCGGCGGTGTTACTTCAAGCGTTCCAGCCTGCCTTTTCGCCGCACGATGTTCTTGTAGTCCCATTGGATCTCTGCCGACTTCTTCAGCCACCGGCGCAGATCGGCACTGTGGATGTCCGCAGCGTCGCCATAAAAAACGGAGGCGTCCTTGAACTTCCTGCCGACCACGTTCAACCCCGGCTCGCCGAAGTCCGCTCCACTCCAAAACATCAACCGTATGCCCGCTTTCTGCCTGCTGTAGCCGACGATGGGATTGCCGTTCAGGAACCACACCGGGTGCGAATGCCAGATCTTGCTTTCCGCCTGGGGAAGGCCGCGTGAGATTTCCTCGGCCAGATGGCCGCAGATTTCTTTGTGGACCGGTTCCAGCCCGGCGTTGTACCGTTGAATCTCCGCAGCGAGTGCGGCTCTGCCTGGTGGGGGAACGCTGGCCTCCTGGCGCAGAATCTTCTCCATCGGCCTCCCCCTTGCCAGTTCATCAATCAGCTTGTCAAGGTAGCGTATTTCTTGCATCAGCGGGTCTGCGACTTCTTCGACCCGGATGCCGCACACCACGCCCTGGACCAGCCTGCGGTTCGGGTTCATGGCTGGAGCCTGGGAAAAGAACGTCTCGAAATCCGCTTGCCGTTCGATCTGCCGCCGCAATCCCGCCTGGTCGTAGCCGGTCAGCCAGCAAATGATCTGATCCACGTCCTGTTGCGTCCGGCCCTTGCGCTCAGCCTTTCGGACGTACGCCGGATAGATCTTTGCAAACGGCATTGCGAAGATGCGGTGCCTGCTCAACGGAAATTCCTCTTTCGGGAGCGAAGATCGACCTATTGTACTTGCCAGCGCTGCCGGGCTGCCGCGATTCTCCGTTTCGTATCGTCCCGCCCGAGGCTGGCAAATCGATCAGTTGTCCGAGTGCCAGATGGACCTCCAGCGGCATTGGCTTGAAGACTTGCGCGATGCGGCCGACGCTGACGGACGCTTAGCGACGCGGCCATTCTCGAATCGCTCGACCGACGACTCACCGAGCTGCCGAAGGCCGGGTCAAGCTTCTCGGCCGCCACGGGCGCGAACGCGGTCTTTGATCTAGACCGGCCAATTTAGAAGCGCATCCGAACGCGTATGTGGGTCGTCAGTGTGGGTCGTCATCCGCGTGGTGGCGCCCAACCGTGATACGATTCGTGCAGAGCAGAATGGCTATCCGGCGATACGTGTCTCTGTCCGCGGCGTTTGTGTTCGCCGCCCTGGCCGCCCGCGTGGAACCCAATGCTCTGTCCGTGCACCCCTTTGCCGGCCAGCGCGGCACGTCCTTCACGGTCGTGGTGCGGGGCGGCGGTCTGCGCGACGCGACACTAGTCTGGACGGAGAAGCCGGGCGTCACCCTTCGTATCGAAGGTTCCGAAGCCGAGTCGCCCAACAGCAAGACGGACCTGCTGCGAGTCCGGGTGGAGGTCTCCGCCCATGCGGAACCCGGCCCTTATCCGTTCCGGGTCGTGACTCCTTCGGGTGTTTCGAATGTTCTGCCGCTGCTGGTGACCGCGGAGCCGGTGGTCAGCGAGCCCCCCGGTCTTCACGAAACGCCCGAAACGGCCATTCCGGCGCCCGCCGCCCCGGCCTTGTTCACCGGACGGATCGACAAACGAGGCGAAACCGACTTTTACGTCTTCGAGGCGAAAGAGGGGGAGACGCTGACTTTCCAGGTGATCTCCGGACTCCCTTCGATCGGGGCGCCGGGCGGGAACGCCCGTGGATTCGATCCCTCGATTCAAGTTTTCGAACCCGCCGGAAGCTGGTTTGATCCAAACCGTCTCAAGAGGATCGGGTTCAACGACGAGCCGCTCTGGGTGCTCGGCGAGTTGACCGACGCGCATCTGGTCCAGAGATTCTCGCGGGCAGGCCGGTATTACTTGCGCGTGGAAGCCTTCTCCGGGCAGGGCGGCGCGGACTACAGCTACCATCTGCGTATCCTGCCCGGCGCGGTTCCCCCAGCGGAACCCAAGCCGCGCGCCGAGTGGAGCGAGCGCTCGTTCCGGCGGCGGCTCCCGGCCAACCGGCTGAACGATCTGGCCGCGCGCGGAGGGAAAAACGGAACCGCGAAAGCGCTCGAGTCGTACAGCCCGGCCAGCTTCCGGTTTCCGGGAACGATCGAGGGCGCGATCGCCCGGCCGGGCGAGTCGCATCGCGCCGATTTCAATCTGCCGGGACCGGCGGATATTGCATTCGAGATCGAGACGCCGGAAGTGGCCCCGCCTTTGTTCACGCCGGTCGTGCGGTTGCTGAACGGAAAAGGGGACGAGGTCGCGACCAACATCTTCGCCGGCCGGGGACTGTGCACGGGCGCGCTCACCAAGTCGCTGGCGGCCAAAACGATCGTCCCGATTCGCGACGCCGGCGACTACACGCTCGAGATCCGCGATGCGACCGCCGATCTGGGCGAGCCGGGATTCAAGTACCGCCTCCAGGTCCGGCCCCAAGTGCCGCACGTCGGTGACGTGAAGATCGACGAGGACCGCATCAACATCGCGCCCGGCGAGGCCAGAACCATCCGCGTCACCTTCGACAGGGAGGAAGACTATCGCGGCTCCATCGCCGTGGCCGTGGAGCCGCTGCCGCCGGGGTTGCAGGCGCTGGCCGGCGCGGACTTTGAACCGGACAAGGACCCTCCCCGCGCCGTGGGGAAACGCGAAAGGTACGTGCCGCGCACCGAGCGCGCCGTCGTCGTCCTGGCGGCCGCGGACGACGCGCCGCTGACGGAGAAGCCGGTGAAGGCAAGGTTTGTTGTGCGGCCGCTGGCCGGCGGCAGGCCAGGCATGGTCATTTCCGAAAAAGAGGTCCTGATCATGGTGGTCAAGCCATGACGCGGCGCTGGCCCGGTTCCGGGAGGCAATGTTTGCGGAGAAAGAAACTTTCGAATCCGGTTGGATCGGCGATAGGCCTGTTCGCCGCTGTGGCCGTGGCCGCGATGTTTGCGCCCGGCGCGGATGCGGCTCCGGCGCGGATTGTTCGGCTGGAAACCAGGCCCTCCCAGGTGTCCCTCACCGGGTCGGGCGCGTCGCAGCAGTTCCTGGCCGTGGCGGTATATTCCGATGGCACGGAAGCGGACGTGACCGGCGAAGTCCAATGGCGCGTGTCGAATCCGGCGCTGGCGGCGATGGACGCCGGCGGACGGCTTTCAGCGCGGGCGGACGGAACAGTGACGGTGAGCGCGGCGCTGGGTGGTGCGCGCGGCCATTCGGTGGTGCGCGTCCGCGACTCGCGAACGCGACGGCCGTTTTCATTCGCCCGCGACATCGGCGCGATCCTGACCCGGCGGGGTTGCAACGGATCCCATTGTCATGGCGGGGTGAAGGGACGCGGCGGGCTGAAGCTGTCGGCGAACGCGCTGTTTCCGAAGGACGACTACGAATGGATCACCAAGGGCGGCGCCTACCAGGTGCTTTCGGCTGAAGTGAAAGGCGACCGCGTGCCGCGGGTCGATCTGGCCAACCCGGAGGCGAGTTCGCTGCTCACCAAGCCGACCATGGCTGTCCCGCACGGCGGCGGCAAGCGGTTTGAAAAAGACTCGGAAGACTACAACAAGATCCTCGAATGGGTTCGGGCGGGCGCCCCATACGGCGCCGATCCCGGAGCGAACGCAACGAAGCTGGTCCGGCTGGAAATCGACCCGCCGATGGCGGCGCTGCCGGTGGGGGCCAGGCGACGGCTGCTTGTCACGGGGCACTGGAGCGACGGGACGACGGAAGATCTCACCAGCCAGGTGCTTTATTCGTCCAACGACGACGAGATCGCCACCGTGACGCCCGACGGCGCGATCACGGCCAGGCGCCTGGGCGAAACCGCCGTGCTGGTGCGCGCGGCCGGGTACGTGGCGAGCGCGGGTGTCGGCGTGACCGGGCCGCCGCTGGCGAGCTATCCCGACGTGCCGCGCGCCAACTTCATCGACGAACCGGTGTTCGCCAAGCTGCGCAGGTTCCATATCATTCCCTCCGATCTTTCCGGGGACGGGGAGTTCCTCCGGCGCGTGTGTCTCGATCTGACCGGGACGCTGCCTCCGCCCGCACGGACGCGCGAGTTCATCGCTTCGAAGGATCCTCGGAAGCGGGAAAAGGTGGTCGACGCTCTGATCGGATCGCCGGAGTTCGTCGACTACTGGACGTTCCGCTTCTCCGACCTTTTCCGCGTCGCGATTTTCGCCAACGGGCTGACGCCGAAGTTCAGCCAGAAGTACTGGGAGTGGATTCGCTCCAACATCGAGACGAACCGCGCCTACGATGACGTGGCGCGCGAGCGGCTCTCGGCGCAGGGCTACGGGCCGGTGTCGCGCCACTTCATCCCGTACAACCAGATCGGCGCGCCGCCGGACACGATGGCGGAAGAGGTCCGCGTGTTTTTCGGGCGCAGGCTCGATTGCGCGCAGTGTCACAACCATCCCTATGAGAACTGGAGCCAGGATCAGTTCTGGGGAATGTCCGCGTTCTTCGGCCGGCTCTTCAAGATGGGGTCGGTCGTGTTCGATCACCCGGTCAACATGGATTGGAGCTCGCGAGACGTCGATGGCAAGGTTGAATTGCTCCACCCCCGTACGAAGCTCCCGGTTGAGCCGGCTCTGCTCGACGGGTCACCGGTCAAGGTCGCGCCGGACGGCAATCCGCGGCGGGATCTGGCCGAGTGGATGATCCGGCATCCTTATTTCGCCGAGGCGGCCGTCAATCGCATCTGGGGCTACTTCTTTGCGCGCGGCATCGTCGATCCGGTGGACGATTTCCGGTCGACCAATCCACCGACGCATCCGGAGCTGCTCGCCGCGCTGGCGAAGGATTTCCGCGATCACGGCCACGACCTGCGCCGCCTGATGAAGACGATCGTGATGTCGCGCACCTATCAGCTTTCGCGCAAACCGAACGCGACGAACAAGGAGGACGTGACGAACTACTCCCGGTCCGTTCCGCGCGCGCTCGACGCGGAGGTGCTCCTCGACGCAATTGTCGATGTGACGGGAGTGCCGGAAACGTACTCGACGGCGGTGTCGGAGAACGGCTCGGTCGGGCAGGCGCCCGCCGGAACGCGCGCCATCAATCTCAAGGATCCGGACATGTACTACTCCCGGTTCCTCGAGCTGTATGGACGGCCGAATCGCGGTGCGATTCCGGAGCGCAACGCCAGGCCGAGTCTGAACCAGGCGCTCCATATCCTGGCCGGCGACACCTATGTCGAACGTCTGAGCGCGAAGGAAGGCCGTCTCGGCAAGCTGCTCGCGGCGGGCGCGAGCGACGCGCAGATCTTCGAGGAGTTTTACCTGGCGGCGCTGGCGCGGCTGCCTGAACCGGAAGAACTGGCCGAGTTGAGCCGGATTCTCGCCGCGCGCGGAGATCGCGAGGCGGGACTGCGAGAGTTCGTCTGGGCGCTGATCAGTTCCCGCGAGTTCGCGGAGAATCATTGAGAGAGGAGCACGGGATGATGAACCACCCCATGACACGGCGGAACTTCCTGAGCGCCGGCTCGCTCGGTCTGCTGGGCGTGAATCTGCCGGGGCTGCTCGCCGCAGCGGAGAAAGCGCCCGGCAAGGCCAGGGCGAACTCGGTGATCCTGTTCTGGCTCGAGGGCGGTCCGAGCCACATCGACACCTGGGATCCGAAGCCGAACAGCAACTTCAAGCCGATGTCGACCAACGTCGACGGCATCCAGGTTTCCGAGCTGCTGCCGAAGATGGCGAAGAAGATGGACAAGTTCGCGCTGGTCCGCTCGATGCACACGCGCGGCAATGACCATCCGCAGGCGACGCACTACGTGATCACCGGCCATGAGGTGAACCCGGCGATGCAATTTCCCAGCGTGGGCTCGATCATCACCAGGGAACTCGGCCCCCGCAATGCCGTGCCGCCGTATGTTCTCGTGCCCAAGTGGGATCGCGGGCGCCAGTACGAGGACTACTTCCGGGCGTCGTTCCTCGGCGGCGACTATGACCCGATGTGCATCCCGGATCCCTCGAAAGAAGGGTTCCAGGTGACCGACCTGAGCCTGCCGAAGAACCTGTCGCAGGCGGCGGTCGAGAGCCGGTCCGCGTTCCTGAGGGCGGTGGACCGGCGGTATCGCGCCATGAACGAAACTGCGGACCACGCCAACATGGACGCCTTCACCGCGCAGGCGATGAAGATGATCCTGACGCCGGCGGTGCGCGACGCGTTCGACATATCGAAGGAACCCGAAAAGCTGAAGGAGCGCTACGGGAAGGATTCCATCGGAATGTCGTGCCTGATGGCGAGGAGGCTGGTCGAGGCCGGCGCGCGGATCGTGACCGCGGCGGGCTATCACGGGACCTCGTGGGATACCCATTCGAACAACGACGTGAGCCATCGCGACCGGCTGTGTCCGACGCTGGACCGCACATTGACGGCGCTGGTGGACGATCTCGATGAGCGGGGACTGCTCGAAACGACGATCGTCATCGCGATGGGAGAATTCGGGCGGACGCCGGTGATCAATCCGAACCTCGGCCGCGACCACTGGCCGGCGTGCTGGTCGCTGGCGATCACGGGTGGAGGGATCAAGGTCGGGCAGGCGTTGGGCAGGACGGACGAGAAGGGCTACAACGTTGTTGAACGGGTAGTGACGATGGGGGATCTTTACGCAACAGTGTATAAATTGATGGGAGTCGACTACACGAAGGAGATCATGAGCCCGATCGGCCGGCCGGTGAAAATCTCCAATTCGCTCGACGACCGGACGGGTGAGCCCGTCAGCGAGCTGATCGCGTAGGAAGCCGTCCGTTCCGCACATCATCCTGGCGTCGGTCCAGCCTCAGGCGGTGGAAGAGGGGCGCCTGTAGCATAATGAGAGTCTGTGAAAATCCCCGTCCCGGCCCTGCTGCTCTGCCTGTGGATTTCCGCGGATTCCGCCAGAACCCAGGGAGTCGACGGCCGGGCGTTGTTTGAGAACCGCTGCGGCGGCTGCCACGGCGCCGACGGCAACGGCGGCGAACATGCTCCCTCCATCCGGCGGAGCATCGCCTCGAGCAGCGACGAGGAGTTGCGCAGAATCATCCGGGAAGGAGTCCCGGGCAAGGGGATGCCGCCGTTTGCGCAACTGCCGGAGGCGGAAACGTCCGCACTGGTGTCGCACATGCGCACCCTGCGGCGGACGCGCCGTGAGGCCGAACCGGTCCAGATCCAGGTCCGGTTGAGCGGCGGAGGCCAACTGGGCGGCGTTGTGCTTGGCAGGACGGCCCGGGAGTTACAGTTAAGGGCGCCGGACGGCAGGATCCACCTGCTGCGAAAGTCGGGGCCGGAATACCGGAGCGTCACGAGCCAGGCCGGCTGGCCCAGCCTCCATGGACAACTCAGTGGAAACCGGCACTCGCTCCTCGATCAGATCAATCCGTCCAACATCGCCCGGCTGGCCGTGAAATGGATTTTCGCCGTGCCCAACGGAGGGCGCATGCAGGCCACACCGCAGGTGCATGACGGCGTGATGTATGTGGCCACGACGAACACCGTCATCGCGCTCGACGCCGGCTCGGGCGCGCGGCTATGGGAGTTCAGCCGGCCGGTGACGCCGGGCCTGGTCGGAAACGCGAGATCGCCGGGCAACAACCGCAGCGTGTCCATCGCCGGCGACCGCGTGTTCATGCAGACCGACCACGCGCACCTGCTCGCGCTCGACCGCCACACCGGGAAGGTGCTTTGGGACACTGAAATGGCGGACTTCCGGCAGAACTACAACGCAACCGGATCCCTGCTCGCGGTCGAGGATCTCGTGGTCGCGGGAACGGCCGGGGGCGAAGAAGGGGTCCGCGGATTCCTGGCCGCTTACGACCAGCGGACCGGCCGGGAGGTGTGGCGGTTCTGGACCGTGCCCGCCCGTGGCGAGCCGGGTTCGGAAACCTGGGATGGCCCGGATATCGACCACGGCGGCGGCCCCACCTGGTTGACCGGCAGCTACGACCCCGAAGCGAAGCTCGTGTACTGGCCAACCGGCAACGCCGGGCCGGACTTCAACGGCGACAACCGCAAAGGCGACAACCTGTACACCTGCTCGATCCTCGCGCTCGATGTCCGGACCGGCAAGCTCAGGTGGCACTTCCAGCCCACGCCGCACGACGAATGGGACTGGGACGCCGTCCAGCCCCTGGTGCTGGCCGACACGAACTGGCGCGGCGAGCCACGCAAGATTCTGTTGCAGGCGAACCGGAACGGATTTCTGTACGTCCTCGACCGCATCACCGGCCGGATGCTGATGGCGGCCCCGCTGGTGAAGAAACTGACCTGGGCGAAGGAGATCGCGGCGGACGGGCGCCCGGTGATGAATCCGAACCAGGTTCCTACGCCTGAGGGAACGTTGATCTGCCCCGCCGTCGAAGGCGCGGCGAATTTCTTCTCAACCTCGTTTCATCCGGGCACGCGCCTTTTTTACGTCAACACGCTCGAACGCTGCGCCGTCTACACGAAACGGCCGAGCGGCCCCTGGAGGGCGGGGCGGGCCTACTACGGCGGGGGAGGCCGGCGCGATCCCGACGACGCTCCGCGCAAGATCCTCCGCGCCTTCGACATCGAATCAGGCAAAGTAGTCTGGGAGATCCCCCAGGACGGACAGGGAGTGAGTTGGACAGGCACTCTGTCCACATCCGGAGGGATTGTCTTTTTTGGCGACGATGGAGGGGCCCTGGCGGCGGCCGACGCGGGGAACGGGAAACGGCTCTGGAGCTTCCCCTTTACGGACCCGCTGCACGCCTCCCCTATGACGTACCTGTTTGACAACCAGCAGTATGTTTCGATCGTCAGCGGAAGCGTCGTCTACGCATTCGGCCTGATGTAGATCCGCGTCCCTCAGAACAGCGCGATCGGATTCAGAGCCGAGCCGGTCGCCCCGGGGACCGCCAGCGGCGCTGTGGTCAGCAGAAAGATCCAGCGCTTCCTTTGTGCGGCAGCCTCGCTGACGGCTTCGAGGTCAAGGTTGTCGAGGATCGGCGCTCCGAGCGCGACCAGGGTGAAGACGTGGACAGGCTGGCGCACGCCCTCGATCCCGGACGGGCCCACATCGCTGGCCGCGTCGCTGCCGAGCACGGCGATATCGCGGGATTTGAGCCATCTCGCGCACGAGCCATGCAATCCGGCGAGTTTGCCCGCGGGCCATGGACCCTTTTCAGCACGCCACGCCCAGCGGCCCGTGCGGATGAGGATGGCGTCGCCGGGCTCGATCCGCAGTCCGGCCTTTTTCTCCCACGCCTCGAGGTCGGATGGCATGATCGCCGTGCCGGGTTCGAGATACCGTACGCCCCTCAGCCGCGGAATGTCCATCAGCACGCCGCGCGTGAAGATCCCTTGCTTGGCGTTGTGCACGGAAAGGCTGTTCGATCCCTTCTCGGTGACGTCTTCCGACCGCTCGACGCCGTTATACATCTTGCCGTCGTGGAAGAAGTGGCACCATGCGTCCAGGTGTGTATGAGCCAGGCCATGGTGCGCGATCGTAAAGCTGTCGCTGTGCGAGCCGGCGTTCGGTGTGCGGCCGTGCGAGAGCATCTCGTGCAGGAACGGCCGGGGATTGTCCTGCGCCGCCATCTTCTCGGCGTCGCGGGACAGGGAGACAGCGACCCCCTCCCGTACGAGCCGGGCTGCGGCTTTCCGCTTGGCGGGGGTGATCAGGTTCAGCGCCCCCGTCCGGTCATCCTTGCCCCAGCGGCCCCAGTTGGACAGCTCGCGCATCCATCGATCGAAGTCAGCTTTGGTCTCGGCAGCGAATCCGGCCGCCGCGGCGGCCAGCAGGAGGGAACACAACAGGCGTTGCATCGCGGCTATGATACAACGCCGGGCGCGGGCCGGGCTTCACAGGTTGCAGCGATTCGGGCAATGCCAATAGCCGAAGGGCAGCGAACCGTCCGGTTCGACTCTGGTCGCCCAGACTTCGCCGCAGGTCATGCATTGCAGCAGCAGGTCATGTTTGTTGAGAATTTGAACGCCCAGGCGCGCCAGTTGCGTGCCGGACAGGAACTTCGCCTTCACCTTTTCTACCGCCAGTGTCTCGGTTGTCATGGTGAATCACTCCTTGGCCCGATGGTAATCGGCGCCGGTTCCATTGTAGGAGCAATTCGCGGTCGCGAGAAGGGCCCGAATCGGGTTGTCGAGGTGTAACCTCCGCGTCGCCGCAGGAGAGCCTTGCAATTTCCCTTGATCCGCGTCGACAACGCCGAGCGGGAGATTCGTTCGGCCGCAGTCCAGCCTGTCATCAGCATCAATGTGGTCCGCCAGAGTCGCTGAAACGTTCTCTCCTTCTGGTTTGTCCCGGGGACGCTGCCCGCTGCCGCCGATCCGCTGTCTGCGGTCGTAGAGGAATCGCTGGCCTATCCCGAACCACAACTACATGGCGATGGCCTCTTCGAACATCCTGGCCGCATCCTCGAACGTCGAGCGCCCGGCGTGACTGAGGATCTCTTGCGCATTCCAAGAGACCTTTCTGGCTTGCCGCAACGCCCCGGCCAAGCCCGCCGCGTCGTTCGGCTCAACCAGGATGCCCGTGGCCGGCGTCACGACATCGCGCAGAAAACCTCGATTGATCGAAATGACGGGCTTGCCGAAACTCATGGCCAGCATCGCCGTGCCGGACGTCAGGATGTCCTTGTATGGCATGCAGGCGGCGTCGCAGGCTGACAGGTATGTGGAGACCTCACCGTCCGGGATGAAGCGCCCGTGGACCCGGACCCGGGGATCGCCCGACGCCGCGGCGGCGACTTCGGCGGCGTAGCGGTCGTCGCTAAACCTCCCCGCCAGCAGCAGAACGGCGTCGCCGGAGGCCGACTCCCGGAACGCCTGAATCAGTCCGGTCGCGTTCTTGTACCGGTTCAGTTGTCCGAACAGAAGGTAAACGAACGCGTCATCCGGTAGCGACAGGGCGCGCCGCGCCTCCAACCGGCTTACCTCCGGCTGATACCGGCCTATCCAGTGCCCGTGCGGAATGAGTACGCATTTTCGCTCCGCCTGCGGAAACCGCCCGCAGAGCACCCGACGGGCCTCGGGGCCATGCACAAAGATCCGCGACGAAAGGCGGATGACGACGCGCCTGGCGATGACATCGAGGATCGGCAGGTCGTTTCGCTGGTGGGGCATCAGGTTATGGGCCGTCCAGCAGACGCAGCGGGCGCGAAACCGCACGATGGCGAGAAGCAGCAGGAACCGAACGAATCCGGCCAGGAGTGCGGCCGTCGACTCATGCCTTTCGTACAGAAACGACGGCCAGTGAACGTGAACGACGTCGTTCTTGCGCACGTTGTCGAGCAGCCAGCCGCCGGCGAAGATTCCATCAACAACCTCGGTGCCCCTTCGCCGCAGCGCGGCGTAAAACGACTCGTTGTAGGCAATGCCAGCCGCCGGAAACGCGATCACACGCATTTTCAACCACTTTTCTTCCAACCCCGGCCTGCGATTTCTCGATTTCGGCTACCACCCGCCACCCGCATCGACAAGCCACGTTGTGGAGCAGCCGAAACGTCGCCGCACAGCTCGATCGTATCACCCAGCGGTCCGCGCTGTCTTCGAAAGCGAAACCGGGAAAGATGGTACCGGAACTACTAAGTCAATCCGCGCTCGAGATGCCTTCCGGCTGTGCTATCGTCTCGCTGTGCTATCGTCTCAAGGTTGGGAAACGTGAGTCGAGCCCATGATCAACAGGAGCGGGTCGGAATGACCGAGTCGAATTCAAGGAAAATTCTCCTCATCGGCTGGGATGCCGCCGACTGGAAGGTGATCCATCCCTTACTGGACAAAGGGGAGATGCCGAATCTGGCGCGGCTGATCGAGGGCGGCGTCATGGGCGACATCACCACGCTCGAACCCGTGCTCTCGCCGATGTTGTGGAACTCGATCGCCACCGGCAAGTACGCGGACCAGCACGGGATTTTGGGATTCACCGAGGTCGACCCGGTGCACAAGAGGGTCCGGCCGGTGACGAGCACGTCCCGGCGCACCAAAGCCATCTGGAACATCCTGATGCAGAACGGCTACCGGACCCACGTGATCCACTGGTTCGGCGGCCACCCGGCCGAGCCGATTCGTGGCGTTTGTGTCTCCGACTCGTTCACGCGCGGGTATCGGGGGCCCCTCCACGAATGGAACATGGTGGCCGGTACGGTTCATCCGCCCGAGTGTGCGCAGGCCCTCGACGAGTTGCGCGTCCGGCCGGACGAGATCGACGAGCAGTTGCTGACCTTGTTCGTTCCCCGGGCCGCGGAAATCGACCAGGACGTCGACAGGCGGCTGGCAACGCTCGCCAAGGTCCAGGCCGAATGCATCTCGGTTCACGCGGCCGCAACCTGGGCGATGGAGAACCATCCATGGGATTTCACAGCGATCTACTATCCTTCGATTGACCACTTCAGCCACGCATTCATGAACTTCCATCCGCCGCGGCTCCCGTGGGTGGACGAGAAGCAGTTTGAGTTCTACAAAGACGTCGTCAACAGCGGCTACCGATTTCATGACCTGATGCTCGGTCAACTGATGCGCATGGCGCCGCCGGAAACGACGATCATTTTGTGTTCGGACCACGGATTTCATTCCGACCACCTCCGTCCGAAAGGTATACCGCGGGTTCCCGCCGGACCGGCCGAGCAGCACCGTCCGTTGGGAGTCCTCGTGATGAGCGGTCCGGGCATCCGGAAGGACGAGCTGGTTTATGGCGCCACGCTGCTCGACATCTGCCCGACCATTCTCAACTTGTGCGGGCTCGCCGCGGGGAAGGATATGCCCGGCCGCGTTCTGCTCGAAGCGATGGAGAACCCCAGGCCCATCCCGCGCATCGGAAGTTGGGACCTTGTGGAAGGCGACGCCGGCATGCACACCGGTGAGATCGCGATGGAGCCGGCCGATGCCGAAGCGCTGATTGAACAGTTTGTTGCGCTCGGCTACATCGAGAAGCCGGACGAAAACCAGCACCAGGCGGTCATCACCTGCGAGCGGGAGCGCATGTGGAACCTGGCCCGGGTTTACCTCCATTCGGGGCGGCCGCACTTGGCGCTGCCTGTTCTCGAGGGAATCTGGGACGAATCGCCGGACCGGGTCGACTATGGCCTGACACTGGCGCGATGCCAGATGCTGCTCGGCATGACGGAGGAGGCCCGCGCCACAGCCGCCGAGGCGCTGGAAGGATTCGAGGAGTCACCCGCGCACCGCCTTGCGCTCGCGCAGATCGCCCTGGGCGCCGGACAGGCCCCCGAGGCGCTCGCCCACCTCGAGGAAGCGGCCAAGGAGATGACCGACAGCGCGGAGATCCCTTTGCGGCTCGGCGCGGCCTACCTTCGGCTGCGCCGGCCGACCGAGGCGGAAAAGCACATCCTACGGTCGCTCGAGATCGATCCGCACAACCCGGACGCACTCGAATTACTGGCCAGGGCCTATTTGCGGCAGAAGCGGTGGCAGGACGCGGCGGAGGCGGCGGTCCGCGCCGTCGGTTTCGAGCACTACCGCCCCCTGGCGCACTTGTACCTCGGGATCGCCCTGATGAGAATGGACCAGTTGGGCCGGGCCATCCAGGCCTACGAGACAGCCCTGTCCTTCCGGCCTCCGCTCCGCCTGGCTCACTTCTGGTTGTCACGGGCGCTGTGGAGGATCGCGGGCCGGCAGGAAGAGGCCCTCAAACACAGAAGCCTGTCCCGCGAAGCGCGGGAACGCCGCCTGGACAGGCTCGACGCCCTGGCCCGCATCCGGCAGGAAGCGGCGGACCGGGCCCGGGAACGCGCCGCGAAGCGGGCCCAGCGCAGGGCCGAGATTGCCGCCCAGAACGAGAAAAAACAGAAGCGCGCGGAGAGAATCAACGCCAGGCGCGCCCGGATCGCCGAAAGGCGGAAACAGGCCGCGCAGGAGGGAGCCGTCCTCCCGGAGTCAGGGAGCAAGCCCCGAAGCGCCGAGTTTGTCATCGTCTCGGGCCTGCCGCGTTCGGGAACGTCCCTGATGATGCAGATGCTTCACTCGGCCGGCGTCGAGGTCATGACCGACGCCCGGCGCGCCGCCGATGTCGACAACCCACGCGGCTACTTCGAGTGGGAGGAGGTCAAGAAACTGCCGCGGAATCCCGAGATCCTCATGAAGGCCGAAGGCAAGGCTGTGAAAGTGATCTCGATGCTGCTGCCCCACCTGCCGCTGCGGCACAAATATAAGGTGATCTTCATGGACCGTCCGATCGATGAAGTGGCGGCGTCGCACTCGAAGATGATCCGGAATCGCAACGAAAAGGCGCCCGCCGTCAGCCCCGCCAAGATGAAGGAGAACCTCGAACGGCACCGCCGCGCGGTGCTGACGGGCATGGAGCGGTCGCCAGCGTTTGATGTGATGGTTGTCAGCTACCCTGACCTGGTCAGGGAGCCGGCGGCCCACGCATCGAGAATCGTGGATTTTCTCGGGCCGGACCGCGTTCCCCACCCCGAAGCGATGCTGGCGGCGGTAGATCCGGCCCTGCACCGCAACCGGTCCTGAGTCAAGCCGGCGGGCACGGCCCGCGTGCGGCCGCTTCGGTGAGGCCAGCAGGAGCCGCCGGGTACTACTGAGGCCGCTCCATTAAGGTTCGGCGTTATCCTCCCTAATGCTCTCCGGGCACAGTACCGATAGACGTTCACACCCGAATACGTACGCTGACTGGAGGAGAAACGTGGAACAAGTCTGGCTGGCCCTCGCCATCTCGGCAGGTGTCGCTTTTGGTTTTCTGATCGCCTGGATGAGCCTGCGTTCAGAACGAGCCAACATCTACACCCACGCCAAGTCGGAAGGGGAGCAGAACCGGGCCGCGCTCGAAGAGCGCCTCCAGGCGCGCGAGGCGAGGATCCAGGAACTCCAGGATGAACGCAAGGCCGACCAGGAGGTCCTCGAATCGCTGCGGCAGACCAACGCGGAACTGCGCGCCGCGCAGGCCGAGGTCGACAACCGCGTCGAACTCATACGGCAGGAAGCCGGCCAGCGCGCCGCCGCCGTCCAGGAAGCCCACGACAAGCTGGTCGAAACCATACAGGCGAATCTGAACGAACGGATTCAGCACCTCCAGACGGGTAATGAGGCCCTGCGTCAGGAGTTGGAACTCGCCCGGCAGACGGCTGAACAGCTCCGCAAGGAGGTGAGTCTGCTGTCAAGCGCTGGCGGGCCGGACCTCGAGCAGCTCAGTCAGGCGCAAACTCGAGCGTCCGAGGCGGCCGCGCAGCTGGAGCAGGCGCGCCAGGAACTGGAGTCCCTGCGTGCGGCGAACGCGAGAGCCGAAGCAGCCAGGGAAGCGGCGGCGGGGCGGATCCGGGAGCAGGAGGTTCGTCTCGCGGATCTCACCTCGGACGTAGAAAGGACGAGGGCGGAATGCGACAAGCTGCGGGGCGAAAACACCCGCCTCCAGGCATCCTGCGCCGAACTGGAGGCGCGCGTCGAGGAGATGCGGCGCCTCGCCGATACGAAACTGGCCGCCGTCACCGACGCCCACGCCCGGCTCGCCGAAACCGTCAAAGCCGCTTCCGCCGAGGCGCTGCAAACGAACAACGAGGCGTTTGTGGAGTTGGCGAAGGCCGCGCTGCAAACGCTGGCTGTCCCCGCAGTCCCGCCCCAGCCGGCGGCCGGCCTGATCGAGGAGGCGGTGCGGCCGCTGCTTGAATCGATCGGCCGCGTGGACGCCAAACTCGCCCAGATCGAAGGCGGGGCGCAAAGCGTTCCCCCGCATGCCGGGGCGGTTCTGGCGCAACTGGCGCCGGAGGCGATCGAGGATGCCGTCCGCCCCCTGCGTGAGTCGCTCGAGCGGGTTGACGCCAAGCTGGCTCAGATCGAGCAGGGCAGCCAGTCGGCGGTGGCGGGGCTCGCCGAACAGGTGTCCGTCCTGCTTGGCGCCCTGCGGCCCCCGGCTATTCCGGCGCAGTGGGGCGAGATTCAGCTCCGCCGGTTGGTGGAATCGGCCGGACTGGACGCGTACTGCGAGTTCAATCCCTCCGTTGAAGGCGGCCGCCGGCCGGACGCCATGCTCCACCTTCCCGGGCTCCGCTACGTCGCCATCGACGCCAGCGCGCCGCTCCAGGTCTATCTCGAGTCGATCGACATCCCTGATCCGGCCGGCCGGGAGCAGAAATGGGCCGCCTATGCTTCGGCGCTGCGTGAGCACCTCGACCGGCTGAGTTCGCTGCCGCTGCGGCCCGCCCCCGAGTTCAGCGTGTGCTTTCTGCCCACAGAGGCGTCACTCGGAGCGGCGCTGCACCAGGATCCGAGCCTGGTCGAAGTTGGAATCAAGCACCGCGTTTTCCTCGCGACGCCGGCGACGCTTGCCGCGCTCTTCCATCTGGTGGCGCACAACTGGCAGAACCACCAACTGGCCGAGAACGCCCGCGAAGTGAGCAGCCTGGGCCAGACGCTGTATGAGCGGCTCCGCATGTTCACCAGCCAGGTGGACGACCTCCGCCACAACCTGGTATGGACCGTCAACAGCTACAACAAGATCGCGGGGACCTTGGAGACCCGGATTCTTCCCAGCGCCCGCCGCTTCGCCGATCTCGGCGCCGCCGACGGCAAGGAGATCGAGACGCTCGAAGTTGTCGACTCCGTGCCGCGTTCTCTGCAAGCCCTCGAATCGGCAGCCGGCGCCAGCGAGCCGGCGGTGGCGGACGCGCCGGGGTCGGTGATGATCGAGATGCCGGTTGCCGACGAGGGAGAACCGGAACAGACGCCGGCTTCAGCCTGACGCCGGAAGGCCGGGCCGGGAACCTACTTCAGGCTAGTTCCGCCCGTCCAGAAGCGCGGCGGCCTCCGAATGCCCGTTGGCCCGCGCGGCTGCGAGCGGCGTCTGACCCGCCTTGTTCGGTACCCCGGGATCGGCGCCCATCTCCATCAGTGCCTCCACCACGGCCGTCCGTCCCCAGGACGCGGCCAGGTGGAGCGGCGTGGCGCCGGTTTCCGTCTCCCGGTCGTTGAGCGGAGCGCCGCGTTCGGCGAGCAGTCGAGCCACGACCGCGTGGCCGGCCAGCGCGGCATCGTGAAGCGGCGTGGCGCCGGCGCCGTTTCTGCGCTTGGGGTCCGCGCACTTCTCCAGGAGCAGTTTCACCAGCGGCAGGTGCCCCTTGAGCGCGGCGTCGTGAAGCAGGAAGGGTGTGTTGGGGTCGAGACCGTGGTCGAGAAACACAGCGACCACCGCCGTCGCCCCGCGGATCACCGAGTCGCGAACTTGCGCCGGGGAAGGCTTCCCGCCCCGGGCCAGCAGTTCTTTGACGACGCCCGCCTGCTTTCCCCGGACCGCCTCGTCCAGGGCCGTGGCGGCTGCTTCCGGCCTTCCCGAATCCGCCCCGCCGTCGAGCAGGATTCCGACCACATCGGCGTGGCCACGCGCCGCCGCCAGCGCCAGCGCGCCTTGCGGCGACGCCCCGCGGGATAACAGCAGGCCCACGGTCCGGGCTTCGCCCTTCCAGGCGGCTTCTTCAAGAGGAGTCACTCCGGAGGAATCCTTGAGATTCACATCCAGGCCGCGGGCGAGCAGCATCTCCACGATCCCAATGAACCCGCGCGACGCGGCGAGGTGCAGACAAGTGGATCCCGACCCCGCCACCGCGTTCAGATTGGCGCCGCGATCGAGCAACAGGCTCACCACTTCCGGGTGGTTCGTAATCACGGCGTAGTGCAGCGGAGTGGATCGTCCCTCGGCATGCGGCAGGTTCGGATCCGCTCCCCGGTCGAGAAGGAGCCGGGTGATCTCGAGATCGCCGCTCCAGGCGGCTTCGTGCAGCGCGCCGCCGCCGAGCGAGTCGCGTTCGTTGACCTTCGCGCCGGCGTCCAGCAGTTCGCCAACCCGGCGGATGTCGCCGGCGCGCACGGCCAGGTGAAGGTCCCCCGCGGACAGTTGCGCCGCCAGCGCCACGGCCATCGCGGCGGCTCGAAGATCGAGTCGGCTCACGTCAGTTTCATCGTACCGTGGCCCAAACCGGCGGACGCGGGGCCCGGGCATCAGGCAGACGAAGTACGATGGGCTGGTGCTCGCCTCGTGGCTCATCCCCCTCCTTCTCGCCGCTCCCGCTGCCGCGCAACGTCCGGCGCGCCCGGAGTGGGTCAAACAGGGACTCGTGATGGCTTCCAACATGGAGGCGCTCTCCTTTGTCCGCCGACGCGGCGGACAGGCGGCGGACTACGAGGAGCACTGGAAGCGCGAGCAGTCCGAGGAGGCTATCCTCCGCCTGAAAACGCAAGGCGCGAACGCGATCCTCATCAGCCTGATGAAAGGCGCCGGATTCCGGGCCGAAGCGGAGGACATTGAAGCCGCCCGGCGTTTCGTCGGCCTCGCGCACAGGCACGGGATGAAGGTCGGGGGCTACATCGGCGCGTCGATCTTCCACGAAACGATGTTCGACGAGGAGCCGGATTCGGTCCACTGGCTGCAACGCGACGAACTCGGCCGGCCGGTCCACTACAACCCGTCGCAGACCTTCCGCTACATGGCCAACCGCAACCACCCGGGCTATCACGACTTCGTAAAACGAGTGCTCAAGCTGGGCGTCGGGGAGCTTGGCATGGACTTTGTCCATTTCGACCAGATGATGTGGTGGCGCTTGCCGTCGGCCTCCTATACCGAAGGCGACCACAAACAGTTCGCCGCCTTTGTGCGCGCCCGCTACCCGGCCGGGCGCATGAAGGAGAGATTCGGCTACCCGGAGATGATCCTGCGCGTACCCGAATTCGGGTTCGTTTCGCCTCCCTTGCCCTGGTCCGAAGTGGTCAACCCCCTGATGCAGGAGCTGATGCACTTCCGCTCCCAGACTCTCGCCGACCGCTTCCGCGAATACGACGAGTACATTCATGCCCTCAATCCCGAGGCGGCCTTACAGGCGAATCCGCACCTTGATCCGTCCTCGAACAACGGCGTGATGTACGGCGTGGACGTGCCGCGGCTGCTCGCGCACGGCGACACCTTCACCAGCGAGGAGAGAAACGAGCCCGGGTTCACCGCCGACGGCCGGCTGATCTCGCGGATCCGGACCTATCGCGCCGGAAGAGCCATGGGGAAATCGATTCTGTTCTGGCAACAGCCGGCGACCATCGTGGGCAGGCCCGCTCATCACGTACTCGCGAGCGATCAACGGCTCCGCCTCGCCGAGGCGATGGCCTTCTGCGGCAACTGCCTCGGGTTGACGGCCGGGCTCGACGTGGGAAACGTCCCGTTCGAGCCTGAAGCGCAGAAGTACGTCGACTTCTACTGGAAGCGCAACAGTCTTTACAGGAACGCCGAACACGCCGCCGAAGTCGCCGTGCTGCGTTCCTTCGCGTCGACGGAGTTGAACGGATCGGGTGTGCTGCCCTCGGTCGTCCTGTTCGAACAGTCGTTGCTTCAGGCGGGAATTCCCTTTGCGACCATTTACGACCGTCATCTGGCCGATCTCGGCCGCTACAAGGTTTTGGTCCTCGCCAATCAGGATGCGCTGTCGGACGAGCAGATCAGCCGGATCGAACGATTTGTGCGCGGCGGCGGCGGACTGGTCGCCACTGGGGCGACATCGCGTCTGAACGAATGGCGGCTGCGCCGTCCGCGGCTCGGATTGTCCGCTGTGCTGGGCGTTGATTCCGAGCCCGGCCGCGTGGTCCGGAACGAGGCGGGCAAGGGCCGCGCCGTGACGATTCCGGAGATCGAATTCGCCGTGCCGCCGCCGCCTCCGGCGCTGTACTACACTTTCCGCAACGAATTCTGGAAGCTGCCGAAGAATCACGCCACGCTGATTGACGCCGTGAAGTGGGTGTGGAACAACCCGGAGTTTACCGTAGACGCGCCGGAGTGGGTCGCCGTCGAGGTGTCTCGTCAACAGGATTCGGCCTATCTGGCGCACCTGGTCAACTACAGGCTCACGGAACCGGCGCTGAACATCGAGTTGCGGCTGCGGGCCGGCGCGGCCAGGCCCGTGCGCGAGGTCGTGGCGGAAAGCCCGGACGAAAACGAACCTAGGCGGCTGGCGGTTTCCACGGCCGGCGGGATACTCACGGTGAAACTGCCGCGACTCGATCGCTATGCGGTGGTGTCCTTCCGGCGTTGAGCTTTTCGCGGAATGATTCCGGATGACCGGGGCCCAACGGCGAAGGAAGCCGGCGGCTGCAAGACGCAGCGTCCGGAGCGAAACTCATCCGGCAGTGGTGGGGGTAGCGGGGGACCGGGATCACGCCTGGCTGAAGGGGATGGCAGGGACTTTTCAGAACCTGACCGCTCCGTGTGACCGGAGGCGGCCAAGGTTCTGTGAAAAGATATACACAATTCTGGCTCGGACCGGGGTGTGTGACAATCGGGCAAATTGTCGCACCCCCGGCCGGAACCCGCAGCTATTTGATGACCCAGGAGCCGTCGGCGCCTTTATCACGGTGGGCTTTGTGGCAGACGCCGCAAGTGGCCGTGGCCGTTTTGAAGTGAGCGGCGGCGTCTTCGGCCTTGCCATCCTTGGCTGCCTTGGCGATCATTTCCGAGGCCGATTCGGCTTCCTTGGCCAGTTTCACCGCGTCATCGGCGCCCTTCGCCTTCCAGTAACCCTGAATCATCTTGAAATTCGAGGCCATTTCCGCCGCATCCTTGGCCATGTCCGGCCCCGCGGTCTTGGCTTCCACGCCCTTCTTGACCCGGCCGCAGGCCGCGGCCGCGGCCTTCATCCACTTCCGGTAGTCGTCATCGGAGGGGGCCGCCGCCCACAGCAGTGAGGCCGCGGCGATGGTCGCCCACATCAATGTAATCCCGGTTCGTTTCATGTGTTGGTGTCGGTCCTTTCGACTTCAGATTCTAGACGGCGGCCAGGGCGGACTCCAAGGATAGCCGCTGCGGCAAATTGTCGCAGGGTCGTGCGGACGGCGATCAGGGATACTGAAACAGGGCCCATGAACTCGACCATCCCGGCCGGCGGCGCGTCACGAGGCGCCTTGAGCGCATTGCGTTCGGCGGGGGAACTTGCGCCTCACCTGGCGTTACCCTCGGTGATCCGTTTGCGCTACGGGTTGATGGCGGCTCAAATAGCCATTCTCCTGGCGGCGAGCATCGCGCTGGGGATGGACTTGCCGCTGCGCTGGCTGTCGATCCCCGTCGTGGTCACGGGCATTACGAACCTGGCGTTGCAACACCAGGTGCGCCGGCGCGGTCCGGATAACCCGCCTCACTATCTCGGCAGCGTTCTGCTGCTCGATACGCTGTCGCTGACGTTCGCCCTGGCGTTGACCGGTGGTCCGATGAATCCGTTCAGCCTGTTTTATCTGGTTCAGATCACGCTGTCGGCGGTGGTGCTGCACCGGGCCTGGACATGGGCGCTGGGCGGGCTGGCCACACTTTGTTTCGGCTTTCTGTTTCTGTCGGCGGGCTCGCTGGCGGATCTGCGTGCCCAGCATCACAAAATGGACGTCACGCTGCACCTTGTCGGCATGTGGATCGCCTTTGCGCTGGCCTCGTTGTTTGTGACCGTCTTCATTGGACGGGTCTCGGAAGTGCTTCGCCACAAAGAGCAGGAGATCCTGGGGTTGCAGGAGCAGCTGGCGCGGAACCAACGCATCGCCTCGCTGGCGGAGCTGGCCGCGGGAGCGGCCCACGAGCTGGGCACTCCCCTCGGCACAATCGCTGTTGTGAGCAAGGAGCTCGAACGTTATGCCACCGGGCCCGGCGCCAACAGCGCGGTTGCCGACGACGCGCGGCTGATCCGCGCCGAAGTGGAACGCTGCCGGAGGATCCTGACCCGGATGAGCGCGCGCGGAGCCGAACCGGTGGGCGAAGCTCCGGAATGGACGGCGCCACGGCAGTTGCTGGCCGCGGCCGCCGGGGAGTTGGCGCCGGACCGGGCGTCGCTGGTCCGCACACGCGAGGAGGGGGAGCAGGTTGAGGTGAAGCTGCCGAGGCTGGCGACGGCGCAGGCATTGGCCGTTCTCCTCAACAACGCCGCCGACGCCAGCGCGGAGCCGATCCTTTGTACGATTTCGCGCACGCAGGACGGGGTCCGGTTCTCGATCACGGATCGCGGCCCGGGGATGACGGCCGATGTGCTGGCCCGGATCGGCGACCCGTTCTTCACGACAAAAGAGCCGGGACGGGGAATGGGCCTCGGGATTTTCCTCGTGCGCAACTTCGCCGCGCGCCTCGGCGGCAGCGTGAATTTCGAGTCGGCGCCGGGAAAAGGAACGACCGTTCTGCTGGACCTGCCCGCGCCGACCCGAACGGCGTCCGTGGAGCATGCAACCCAACCCGGCTAACCGCGACCTGGCGCCGGCCGTGGCGGTCATCGACGACGACGAGGTGTATCGCGACCGGTTGTGCCGGGCCTTCGAAACAAGAGGATGGGAGGCGCGCGGCATCGGCGACACCGCGGCGGCTTGCGCGATCGTGCAGGAACTGGGTCCGGACCTGGTTCTGGTGGATCTCCGAATGCCCGAAGCCTCGGGCCTCGATTTGATCCCGAGCCTTCGCCGCATCGACGATTCGATGTGCATCATCGTGCTCACAGGGTATGGCAGCATCGCCACCGCGCTCGAAGCGCTGAAGCGCGGCGCCGACCACTACTTGAGCAAGCCGGCCGACATCGAGCAGATCATCGGCGCCTACGAAAGGCTGCGGCGGGGCGACCCGGCCGACACACCCAGTCCCGCGCCGACCGTGCCATCCCTTGCCCGCGTTGAATGGGAGCACATCCAGCGGGTCCTGTCCGATTGCGGCGGGAACATCTCGCTCGCCGCCAAACTCCTCGGAATTCATCGCCGGTCGCTGCAACGCAAACTCTGGAAGTATCCGCCAAGCCGGTAAACGGGTCGCGGCACCCGCCGCCGCTACAGTCCCCCGTCCCGCTCGATCTCGATCAGCCGGTTGTATTTGGCCAGCCTCTCCGATCTGGTGACCGATCCTATCTTGATCTGGCCGGCGCCGGTAGCCACAGCCAGGTCCGCCAGAAACGAATCCTCGGTTTCACCCGACCGCGCCGAGATCACGGCCTTCCAGCCTGCCTGTCGCGCCATGTCAACCACCTGCATCGTCTCGGTCAGGGTGCCGACCTGGTTCATCTTGACGAGCACGGCATTGGCCGCCCGGGAGTCGATGCCGCGGCGGACGCGCGCCGGATTGGTCGTGAACAGGTCATCGCCGATGATTTGCGCGCGGTCCCCCATGCGCGCGGTCAGGAGCTTCCAGCCGTCCCAGTCGTCTTCGGCCAGGCCGTCCTCAATCGAAATCACAGGAAACTCGTCGCACCAGCGTTCGAGGAGAGCGATCATGCCGCCGGCATCGAGGGTTCCCCCTTCGTGGGCCAGGTGATACCCGCCGCCCTGGAAGAACTGCGAGGACGCCACGTCAATGGCGATGGACACCTTGCCTGCATGCCCGGATTCCTCGATCGCGCGGTTCAGTATCTCCAGGGCCTCCCGGTTCGACCCCAGTTTCGGACCCCACCCGCCTTCGTCCGCCACACCCGTAAGCTGGTAACCCGCGCGTTCCAACACGGCCCGCGCCGTGGAGTGAATGGCTACGACGGCCTCGAGGCTGGCGGCGTAGGAAGGGAAACCGTGAGGAATGACGAGGAAGTCCTGAAATTCGATGTTGCCGCCCGCGTGCAGCCCGCCCGACAGAATATTCACCATCGGAACCGGCAGCCGCGGCGACCGGGGACCCGCCAGATAGCGCCAAAGGGGAACTCCGTGCGATCGCGCCACCGCGCGCGCCACCGCGCACGAGCTCCCGAGGGTCGCGTTGGCGCCGAGAACAGACTTGTTCGGGGTCCCATCCAGCTCGCAGAGGATGTGATCGATCCCCGCCTGGTCCTCGGCGAGCTGGCTGGACAGGGCGGCGGAGATCGGACCCTCGACGTTGGCCGCCGCGCGGAGCACGCCTTTGCCGCCATAGCGCCGGGGATCGCCGTCGCGCAGCTCGACGGCTTCATGGCGTCCTGTCGAGGCGCCTGAAGGCACCTGGGCCACGGCGGAGACTCCGTTGCTCAACCGGGCCTCGACCGATAACGTCGGCCGGCCGCGCGAGTCAAGAATCTCCCAAGCCCGCAGCGTCGTGATTCTCACTGAAATGCTTCCTCCATGGTTTTCGGCGGGCTCACGATCATCTGCCGCGCCTTGCGCCGGACATGCTCCCTCTCTTCCCCTGTCAGATACTCGGCAGGGGACTTGCCGTCCACGCGCGCCAGGTGCAGGCAGCCAAGATGGAGCAGCGTGGCCCGTTCGTCGACCAGGTCACGGATTTCCTTCCAGAATAGCAGGGCCAGAGCACGGCAGCCGGCCAACCCGTGGGCCATCTTGAGCAGCAGGTGATTGAGCAGAAACGCCGCGTCGAAACTCGGGTCCCCCCAGTGGATCACTTCACAATCGATGAGAATGATCCGGTTCGAGGCGACCAGAAGGTTCTTCGGGCTGAAATCGCCGTGGACGAGGGCCTTCCCTTGCCGGCAACACGCGATCGCCTCCTCGAAAGCGGAACTAAGGTCACGGTGCCGGGAGGCGGTGAAGCGGTAGTAGGGATCGAGGCGGAGCTGGTCGAAGCAGTGCTGGTCGGCGAACTCCGCCCCATCGCCGCGCCAGGAGACCATCGCCCGAAACAGACGGGCCGCCTCCCGGGCATGGGCTGGCTCGCAGACACCCCGTAACAGCAGGGACTTCCAGTCGGTGAAATCAGCCGGCGCGGCTTCCATCGCGAAGATGTAGTTTTCCGGATCCTCGAAGACGACGGCCGGAGCCGCTCCGGGCGGCAGCACAGACGCAAACAGGCGGAGGGCAGCCGCCTCGCGGCGGATGCGGGCCGGGTCAGCGAGCCACTCCTCCTGGACACGCAGTCGGGGACGGGCCTGCTTCAATACCCACCGCTTCCCTGGAGCCTCGGCCAGCAGGACTTCGTTGGAAACGCCACCACCGAGGCTCTTTATGGCCCACTGCGACACGTTGACGCCGGTTCTGTTACAAAGGTATGGGGCGGCGGTGGAAGTATTCAGCAAAATCACGTTGTACCACTGATTGCCGCTATGCTATACCAAAACAGTGGAGGGGCACTAGGACTCACATGGCATACGTTATTGCAGAACCCTGTATCGGAACGAAAGACACCGCCTGTGTCGATGCTTGCCCGGTGGACTGCATTCATCCGAAGAAGGACGAAGCCGCCTTCGCGGAGGCAGAGCAGCTCTACATCCATCCGGTCGAGTGCATCGATTGCGGCGCATGCGTTCCGGTGTGCCCCGTCTCCGCGATCTTCGCCCTGGATGACCTGCCGGAGAAGTGGGCGTCTTTCACGCCGAAGAATGCCCAGTATTACGGCCTGTAGGTCCTGAACCCTCCCCGCGCTCCCGGTTCGGTCCCGATCATAACGGGCGTCGTTCCTTTCGCGGCCAAACTTTTCCGAAGAAAGTACCGGTTCCGTCGCTGAATCGACACAAGTCCGAGTTAGCATGGGGCTATGGTGGTTCGAAACAGTTTCCGGGTTTTCTTTCTCCTTTTCTTCGTTTCTGCAGCGGCCCTTCCTCAATCGGAGGTGGGTGGAGCGAATCTTTCGGGCACGGTCCTCGACCCCAGCGGAGCCGCTGTGGCCAACGCCCGGGTCAGCGTGCTGAACGTGGACACCGGTCTGGCGCGGGCGACTCAGACGAACGACTCGGGCCTGTACAACCTGGTCCGGCTACCGGTGGGCCTCTATGAGGTCTCGGTCGAATCGGCGGGATTCAAGCGGGCAAAACGGACCGGCATCCGGTTGAACGTGGGTGCTGTGGTGAATCTGAACGTTCAGCTCGAGATTGGCGCAACACAGGAAGCGGTGACCGTGAGCGGGGAAGCGCCGCTCATCGAAAGCACACGGTCACAGACAAGCACCACGGTGAACCAGAAGGCCGTGAGCGACCTTCCGATCAACGGCCGCAATTTCCTCGACTTCGCCCTGCTGACGCCGGGGGTCGTCCGTGATCCTCGCGGCGGCGACCTGTCGTTCGGGGGACAGCGAGGAACCGCCAACAGCCTCCTGGTGGACGGAGGCGATTCGAACAACCTGTTCTTCGGCCAGTCGACCGGACGGGCGGGGACGCGCAATCCTTACAGCTTCTCGCAGGACGCGGTGCAGGAGTTCCAGGTGAACTCGAGCGCCTACGGCGCGGAAACGGGCCGGGCGGGTGGCGGGGTGATCAATGTCGTTACGAAATCGGGCACCAACGAACTGCACGGAACTGCGTTCTGGTTCTATCGCGACCGCGCCCTCAACGCCAACACGTTCATCAACAATTCGCGGGGCATCGCCAGACAGCCCTTTCATTTCAATCAGTTCGGCGGCAATCTGGGAGGTCCCGTGCGGAGGGACAAGGTTTTCTATTTCTTCAACTACGACGGGCAGCGGAACACGAATCCGAATCCTGTCTTCCTGCCTGTGGCCGCCCCTGCCGACACCCTGAGCCAGCAGGGGGCGCGCGAGCTGGATCGGTACCTGACGCCCTATACGACGAACCTTAACAACAATATCTATACCGGCAAGATCGACTGGAACCTCAGCGACCGGCACAACCTCAACGTCCGCTACAACGCCCACCGCTTCAATGGCAAGAACTTCGAGAATGCAGGCAGCCAGTCGGCGGCTGAACATACGGGCGATTCAAACGTCACCACGGACAACATCGCCGTCAACTACAACCGGATTCTTTCTCCGGCGCTGGTCTCCGACACACGGGTCATCTACATCCGCGATGACGAGCCCGGCGCTGCCAACTCTGACGCCCCCGAGGCGCAGATCCGCCAGAACAACATCCTTGTGATGCAGATCGGGCGGAACAACTTCTCGCCGCGGTACACCAACTCGAAGAAGACGCAGATCCTCCAGAGCGCATCCTGGATTAAAGGACGCCACACGTTCAAGTTCGGGGGCGACCTGAACTTCGAGCGGATCGGCAACTTTTTCCCGGGCAATTTCTCCGGATCATTCCAGTTCGCCTCCTACGCCGACTTCGCCGCCCGCCGGGCCACGCAACTGACGCAGGCGTTCGCGGGCGAGGGAACAGACGGGCCGCTCACGCGGCCCAACGTGAATGAAGTGGCGTTCTACCTTCAGGACGCCTGGCGGGTGAGTGACCGCCTGACGGTCAACTATGGAATCCGTTACGATCTGATGGATTCGCGCGACCCGCTGGTTCGCAACCCGGACCAGGGTCTTGCCGCCATGGGCATCGACACGGCGCGAATGAACCTCGACAGCAACAATTTCGCGCCGCGATTCGGCTTCGCCTACCGACTGACGAGGTCGAACCGGCTGCTGCTGCGGGGAGGCTATGGAATTTACTACGGGCGGACGCCGGCCATTCTCACCGGCACGGCGCACTCTCAGAACGGCATACAGGTTCAGACCTATACGATCCGCGAAAATCTTCCGGTCTATCCTGCCGTGCTCTCGCGGCCCCCAGCGGCGTCGAGAACGCCGGACATTTACGCCTTTGCGCCGAACTACGTCCAGCCGCTGACTCATCAATGGAGCCTGAACGTGGAAACGGAGGTCAGCGCCAACTGGCTGGTCACGCTCGGCTACCTTGGCGTCCGCGGCACGCATCTGACCACGACGCGGGACATCAACTTGTTCCCCTCCGTGGCCGAACGCGGCGTCTGGATCGATGGTTCGCCGATCGACGTGCTGCGCCATCCGGCCACGCGCCCGAACCGGAACTTCGGGCGGATCTCGCTGTTCGACTCCGGCCAGGATTCGATCTACCATGGCGGCTTCGTCCAACTGACCAAACGCTTGTCCCGGAGCATGCAGATCCTGACGTCCTACACGTGGTCCAAGGTGATCGACACCGTGCCGGAAGCCACGAGCGTCGTGGTGGGAACGGGTGACGACGCAAAAGTGGCCCAGGACACGCTGCTCCCGGGCCTCGACCGCGGGCTCGGCGACTCCGATATCCGGCACCGCTTCGTGTTCTCCGGCGTCTGGGATATCGACTATGCCCGGTCACTGACGAGCCCGGCGGCCCGAGGAATCCTGGGCGGCTACCAGTTGTCCCTGATCGCGAATGTTACTTCGGGCCGGTGGTTCTCGCAGACCGTAGGCGGAACGTCGGATGTGAACCGGGACGGCAACGCGAGGACCGACAGGCCGGCCGGAGTCGGCCGGAACACGATCGAGGGGCCGGGGTTCGCCGCGGTCGACCTGCGCTTTTCCAAGGATGTGCCGGTAGGCTCCGAGCGGGTCCGGCTGCGACTCATCTTCGAGGCATTCAACCTGACCAATCGCGCCAATTTCAACAACTTCAACCGGACGCCGGTGGCCTTCAACGCCAACACCCTGGCGTTCACTCCGGTGGCCGGTTATCTGGCCCGGACCGGAAGTGCGGATCCGCGCATCCTCCAGTTGGCCGCCAAAATCATTTTCTGATACGCCGCGGGCTTCCGGCGACGACGGGCCCCGGTAACGTAGTGATACGATACGGTTGAGTCCATGAAGCCCAGCCGGCCGAAGCGCCACCAGAGGAATCCCTTGTGTCTGTTGCGGGCGGGCGCCGCCGTTTGCGTGGCCGGGGCGGCGATCGCCTGGGTCGCGCCGTTCCGCCCGGCCCAGGCGGCTGAAAATCAGGTCGCGGCGCTGGAGCCGGGCTTTGCTCAACAGGTGAAGCCATTCCTGGCCCGAAACTGCGTCCGCTGCCACAACGCCGACACCCCGGTCGCCGGCGTGCGAGTGGACCACCTCGACGCTTCTCTGGACGACAGTCACATCCGGCTCTGGGAGGCGATCCATCACCGGGTCGGGAACGGTTCCATGCCACCCAAGGGGCAGCCTCAGCCGAGCGAAGGAGAACGCCGGCAGGTTCGCGAGTGGACGACGAAGGCGATCGAGATCGCCCGGATGCGCCCCGCCCCGAAGAATGGAGTGGTCCGCCGCCTGACGATCTCGCAGTACCGGAACACGCTGCGGGAACTGCTGCTGCTTGAGGACGACCTCACGGAGGTCCTCCCGCCGGACGCGGTCTCCAAGGACGGTTTCGTCAACAACAAAGAGACGCTTCAGCTTTCGCCGCTGCTCACCGAGGCCTACTTCGAGATCGCGGAGGAGGCGCTGAACCGGTCCCTCGTGGATCCGCGATCGAAGCCGGCCATACAGAAGTTTCGCGTCGACCTCGGCGAGTCGGTCAACCCGAAGCCGTTCCCCGAGGACCTGATCCTCGGGGCAAACAGCATGCTGCTTGAGACGAAGGACTACATGGTGACCGAGCCATCTCCCATGAAGCGATTCCCGTTCGAGCACCGCAAGATGCGGACCCGCTACCGGTTTATCGAGGGCTACGCGGGCAACGCTACGGTGCGGGGTTGGCGCGAATACGACAGCATTTATCACTCCGTGTTCGCGTGCATGCGCGGCAAGGGAGGATACCCGAAGGGTCATGCCTACAGCCTCGCACCGGACGGATTGCTGTTGCGGCCTGCGATCCCGAGCGATGAGTTGTTCGGCAGCGACGGCACCTATGGTCCACGGGCCAATTTCAAGATCTCGCTGCGCGAACTGCCGGACCGGGGGCGGTTCCGCATCACGGTCACGGCGGCGAAGTACAACGACGGACTGCTTCTCGACCCGGACGCCAAGCCGCAGCCCGATGGCGCGGCGGGGAGCATCGTTTCCCGCAAGGTAGACGCGCCGCACACCGTCGCCATCACCAGGCCGGGAATCTATCAGGTCGACGTGCACACTTCGCAACACGACGTCCCGATTGTCAAAGACGGGTCGCGTTTGAGCCAGGGACTGGGCGAGCACCGGAATCTCGACGGCAAGGGGGCGGATCTTGTAGGGGGAGCAGCGTACGTCGATTCGCCCTTCGGCCAGGCGCTATCTCTGGATGGCAAGGGCGCCCACGCCGCTATCCCGCGGACCGAGGGAATGAATGTCGGAGACGGCGACTTCACCGTCGCCGCCTGGATTCACCCCCGGCAGCTCAGGAAGAGCGGGATCATCGTGCTCGGAGCGCCGAACTGGACCCACGGCTGGTACCTGGAGATGCCGGACAACAAGGGCATCCTGCGCCTGGACACGTCAGGCCCGGACAACCAGTCGAACGGCAGCGTGGCCACACCCGCCGGAACGCTGCGCGCCAATGCGTGGCAGCACGTCGCGGCGGTGGTGCGGAGGGGCAAGTTTGAAGGCCGGATCTACGTCAACGGTTACCTGGCCGGCCGCGGCGAGATCTATTCGGCCAATCTCGACAATCCGCGGATGAACCTGCATCTCGGCCGGCTGGCCGGCGTGCCGCTGTTCCGCGGCGAGATCGACGAGTTGCGCATCTACCGGCGGGCGCTGGACGAGGCGGAGATTCAGGCGCTCGTCGAACCGGGCCGTCAGTTTGCGAAGGCGCCCCCGGAGAAGACGCCGGAGGTGACACTCACGCTCGGAGACCGGCAGTTCTCCGGGGCGCGGCAGGCGGCTTTCCTGGCGGTGCGGCTCTCGGCGGGACCGCTGCCTGTCCGCATCCGTCACACAGGGATGAAGGCCCTCGATCGAATCGTGTTCACGCCGCTTCCGGACGGCCATGAATTCGCAAAGCGGCTTGCGGCCCTCGAGAAGCGCGTGCCGCGGCTGGGGGTTCACCTCGGCTTCCGGCGCGACTGCGGCAGCACGTTCGCGCCGGTGGGGACGCCCCAGCCGGTGGCGGGAACTCAGCTGTCCCGGTTCGTATTTGAAGGCGCCATCGCCAACTACCCGAATCCGAACGTGGAGACGGACAACGTGAACTACCTGGCCGGAATCCGGGAGATCGCGGTGCGCAGCGAGTATACCGATGGCCGCGAAATGCCTCGGCTGCGCATCCGGTCCGTGGAGTTCGAAGGGCCGTACTACGATTCTTGGCCGCCGGCGTCACACAGAAACATCTTCATCCCGTCTCCGCTCAAACAGGATTCGCCCGCCTACGCCAGGCTGGTCATCCGGACGTTCGCCGCGCGCGCCTACCGCCGGCCGGTCACGCCGGAGGAAGAGAGCGCGCTGATGGGCGTCTTCACGAAGTCGCTTCATGCAGGCGCGACCTTCGAGCAGAGCGTAAAGAACGCGCTCGTCGTGGTGCTGACGTCGCCACAGTTTCTGTTTCTGGCGGAGAACAGCACCACGCCGCGGCCGGAGCCGCTCGACGATTACGAACTCGCGTCGAAACTCTCTTACTTCCTGTGGAATGGTCCGCCGGACCGCGCCACGCTTCGACTGGCGGCGGCCGGAATGCTTCGCTCCCGGCTTTCCTCCGAGGTCGACCGACTGATCGCGGACGAGCGGTTTTCGCGTTTCCTGGCCGAGTTCACGCCTCAGTGGCTGAGCCTCGACAAGTTCGCCGTGCTCGAACCCGACCGTCAGAAGTTTCCCCGGCTGACCCGCGATGCACGGGCGCAACTGGCGCGCGAGCCGGTCGAGTTTCTGCGCTATCTGATCCGGAACAATCTGCCGGTCCGGAACCTCGTCTCGTCTGACTTCATCGTAGCCAACGAGGTTGTGGCCAGCTATTACGACCTGGGCGAGAAAGTGGAAAGCGGCTTCGAGTTCCGCGCGATTCCCCACGGGCGGCCGGAACTCGGCGGATTGCTTGCGCAGGCGGCGCTGATGGCCGGACTGTCCGACGGCCGGGAATCGAACCCCGTGAAGCGCGGGGCGTGGCTGGCGCGCAAGATCGTGGCCGAGCCGCCCAACGATCCACCCCCCAACGTGCCCGCGCTCAAAGAAGACGACGCCGGGAAACTCACCCTGCGGGAGCGGATCGAACGGCATCGCAGCCAGCCCGGCTGCGTGCAGTGCCACCTCAAGATCGACCCGTGGGGCGTCGCCCTGGAGGAGTTCGACGCCGGCGGCCGCTGGAAGACGCACGCCGTGGATGCGCGGTCCACTCTTCCGGACAACACCGAAGTCTCGGGAGCGAAGGATCTCAAGCGTTACCTCAGCCAGGACCGCATCGACCAGGTCGCCTTCAGCGTGCTCAAGCACCTGGCCACGTACGCAACCGGGCGCACTCTCACGTACCAGGAACTCGCGGTCCTCAAGCAGGATCAGCTGAAGCTCAAGCCCGGCGGCTACCGGATGAGGGACATGATCCAGTTCGTCGCCACCAGCAGGATATTTCTGGAGAAGTGACGGCGCGAAGCGCCCCCCCAGGCGGCGTGCGTCGCCGGGCGCTGGCGCGGATAGAATAGAGCCATGAAAACGGCTCTGTTCGTGCTGATCGCGGCGTTTGCACTATTTGCGCAGAATTTCAACAACGGGACATTCCTGGGCACGATCACCGACCCCTCTGGCGGAGCCGTGCCGGACGCGGTGGTCCGTGTCTCGCGCGACAACCCGCCTTTCCGCCGGGAGGTTCGAACGGACGGGGCGGGCAACTACCTGGTGGCGCAGGTCCCGCCGGGCGTCTATCGCATCGAGGTTGAGAAGACCGGATTCCAGAAGATCTCGCGGGAAGCCGTTGAGCTGAACGCCGCGCAGTCCAGCCGTGTGGACGCGCAACTGGTGGTGGGTTCGGTGAGCGAGACCGTCCGGGTGGAGACGAGAGCCGCGCAGGTCGATACCGCGTCGGCGAACATCGGCAGCACCGTCTTCGGGTCGCAGGTGCAGGAACTGGCGCTGAACACGCGCAGCTTCAGCCAGTTGATGACGCTTCAGCCGGGCGTGAGCTCGCTTCAGGCGCAGCAGCCGGGGTTCGGATCGAACACGAGCGTGCCGTTCTCGTTCAACGGCGGCAACACGTCGTCGAACAACTGGACTCTCGACGGCGGCCGCAACATCGACACATTCAACGGGAACAACCTGTCCATGGTGAACCTGGACGCGATCGCCGAGGTGCGGATCGAACGCAACGCCTACTCCTCCGAGTACGGACGCAACGGCGGCGCGCAGGTGAACGTGATCACGCGGTCCGGCAGCAATGAACTTCACGGCACCCTGTTTGAGTTTTTCCGCAACGACAAGCTGGACGCCCGCAACTTCTTCGCGCGGCAGCGGCCGAAGAACCGGTACAACAATTTCGGCGGAACGGCGGGAGGACCGATCCGGCGCGACAAGCTGTTCTTCTTCCTGTCGAACGAGTACCGCCGGATCTTCCAGAACACCGGCGCGCGGACGTCGATCGTTCCGACGGACCAGCAGATCTCCGGCGATTTCAGCACCACCAGGGCGATCCTCGATCCGGTCTCCCGCCAGCCCTTTCCGAACAGCCGGATACCGGCTTCGAGACTCGACCCCAACGCCCAGGCGCTGATCCGGACATACTACTTGAGGCCGAACTTCCAGCAGGGGAATCTCAACTTCACGTCCGCGGAACCGGACGGAACCAAGTACCGTTCGGGCCTCGGGCGCCTCGACTGGAACGTCAAGGACAACTTCACGCTGTTTGCGCGCTACAACATCGATTCAACGAGGCTGCTGAGCCCGTACGGGCTGTTTGCGTCCAACCCGATGCATGGGGTGGCCGATTCCGAGCAGTCGCACGTCATCCGCGTGATGAACCTCTCCACCAACTGGGTCGTCTCCCCGACGGCGGTGAATCAGATCACGTCGGCGTTCTTCCATACCTCGCTGGCGATCTCGACGGGTCCGAACGCCGCCCGCAGCCGCGAGCCGGGTTTCCGGGTGCCGCGCATTTTCAACACACCCGTCGCCGCCGCCGGCCTGATCCCTTCGATCAGCATGGCGCAGGGTTACGCGGGCATCGACATCCGGTGGCCCCAAAACATCTCCGGATACACATGGGAGCTCATCGACAACTTCTCGCTCGTGAAAGGGAGGCACACCTTGAAGGCGGGCGGAGCGATCGACAAGGAGAACAAGTCCCAGAACCAGAGCGTGCCGAACAACAATGGGACTTTCACTTTCAACGGCAGCTTCACCAACGACGCCCTGGCTGACCTGCTGACCGGCAGCGCCTTTCAGTACACCGAAAACTCGAACCACGTATTCGGCGTCTCACGCTGGACCAACCTGTCCGGCTACATCCAGGATCAGTTCCGCGCCAGCGGCAGGCTGACGCTGAACTTCGGCGTCCGTTACGAGTTTTACGAACCGGAGAAGGACAGCGACGGGTTCTACTCGTTCTTTTTGCCCTCGCGCTACGACCGTTCCAAGGCCCCTACGATTCTGCCCTCCAACGGCCAGATCGTGACCGGGACGCAGAACTTCGACAATGGCGTGGTGGTGGCCGGGACGCCGAACGCTCCGTTCGGCAAGGCGATGACGAACAGCGTCTACAACACCTTCGCACCCCGGGGCGGATTCTCCTACGGGCTCACGCGGGACAACAAGACGGTGTTGCGGGGCGGCTTCGGCATGTTCCACGACCGCTGGTCGCAGTTTGTTTCCACCGTCCGCAACAACTGGCCGTTCAATCAGGCGGCGACGGTTTTCGGCACGAACTTTTCCAATCCCGGCCAGGGGGAACGCCGGATCTTCCCGATCGCGCTGAGCAACTTCAATTCGCCGTGGGAGATTCCCTACTACATGAAATGGTCGTTCGGCGCGCAGCGCGCCCTTCCAGCCGAGATGCTGCTGGACGTGAGTTATGTCGGCACGAGGGGTGTCTCCCTGCCCCGCATCCGCGACATCAACCAGCCGGCGGCGAACGTGGAGATTGCGGCCGGAAGGTTGAACGTGAACGCCGCGCGGCCGTTCCCGGGGTTCGCGGCGATCAACACCTACGAGACGTCGGCGAATTCGGTTTACCATTCGCTCCAGGTTTCAGCCACACGGCGGTTCTCACGCGGATTCTCGCTTCAGGGCTCGTACACCTGGGCCCGGTCCATCGACAACAACGTCACGCCGGTCAACTCGTACGCCGCATCGCGGATGGATAGGGCGGCGTCCAATTTCGACCGCACGCACGTGGCCGTGGTCAGCTACGTGTACGAGCTGCCGTTCCTGCGCGCCCACAGGGGACTCGCCGGGCGTGTGCTGGCGGGCTGGCAGCTTTCCGGCATCACCCGTTTTGAAAGCGGCACGCCGTTCACCGTCACCGTCCCCGGGGACCGGGCGGGAATCGGCGGCGGCTCGCAACGTCCCGACGCTGTGGCTCCGGTCGTTATCGAGAAGACTCTCGCCCGCTGGTTCAGCACGAACTCGTTCGCCACTCCGGCGCTGGGCACGTTCGGCAGCGCCGGACGGAATATCATCCGCGGACCGGGATTGAACAACTGGGATGTCTCTTTCAGCAAGAAGACGCAGGTCCGGGAGAACGTAGCGCTCCAGTTCCGGGGCGAGTTCTTCAACCTGTTCAATCACACGCAATACTCGTCCGTGGCCGCAGGACTGGGCGGGGCCACCTTCGGCCAGGTGACAGCGGCGCGCGATCCGCGGATCACACAACTCGGCCTGCGGCTGCTATTCTGACGGGAGCATGAAGCAGTGGTTGTTGTTCGCGGGCGTGGCCGCCGCGGCGCTCGCCCAGGAAGCGGCCGTCTTCCCGGCCAAAACCGGCGAGGTGTACCGGGTCCGCGTCGACAAAGACGCGAACCTGCTTGAGTCGATCACCGACACGATCCGCAAGCACGGCATTCAGGACGGCGCCGTGCTCACCGCCGCGGGATCGCTCGGCGAGTGCACCTTTCATGGCGTCGGCGGTTCGCGCCAGGTGGTCAAAGAGGACATGGAGATCAACCACCTTGGCGGGATCATCGCCAACGGAGACGCCCACTTGCATGTCGTTTTGAGCAATGCGAAACGGGGCGCCTTCGGCGGGCATCTCGAAAATGGATGCCGGGTGAGCAACCGCGTCGAGTTGACGATCGCCCGGTTCACCGGAGTTCCGCTCGAGCGTGTGAAGGGCAGCCTGGAAGTCAAGCGCCGAAAGTAGGTTCCGGCCGTCTGAAGGCTACCGGCGGGGCCCGGACCGGGGCGCCGTCTTCCAGTCGTGCGCGGTGCGGCCGTTGAGATCCCAGACCACTTGGCCGGCGCGAAGCGTCAGTTCGGCAACGAGGATCTGCGTGCCGTCGTAGCGGGCGCCCCGGGAATCGACAAAGCCGTACCTGCCACGGTCCAGCCGGAGCACCGCCACGTCCGCTTCCGCCCCCTCGCTAAGGTGGCCGTGCTGCGGCCGCCGGATCTGCGCAGCCGGGTTGATCGTCGACATGCGGATCACCTCGTAGAGAGGAACGCCGAGGTTCAGGATCTTCGACATGACGTTGAGCATGTCCTTCATCCCGGCGTTCATGCTGCTCTGGTGAAGATCGGTCGAGATCGAGTCCGGCCAGAATCCTTGCGTGACGGTGGGGACGGCGTTCCTCCAGGAAAAGCTGCCCGCCCCGTGACCGACGTCGAACTTGACGCCGCGCTTGCGGGCTTCGTAGAGGAACGACCGGACTTTCCCCTGTGCGTCGAGGAGGGGCGCCGGGGCCGTGAAAAAGTGGGTGTACATGTCTCCGGGGCGAAGCCGCCGGGTCACGAGTTCCTCGAAGGGCCGTTCCGGGCGGAATGACCCGAAGTCCACCATCACCACGATATTCGCCAGCGAAGCCGCCTTCACGGTGTTGTCCACCGGAGTCCATTCCGGGCCCGCGTAGTGCGCCGTTTTGACGCCGACAATGTCCGCCGGATACTGTTTCGCCACGCGGGCCGTGTCCTCGGCGCTCATGTCATTCAGGTTCTGCTCCACCTTTTCCCGACCGGCCATTCCGCTCCCGACGATATTGAGCATCGCGTAAACCCGGGTCTTCGACAGTCCGATCACACGCTCCTTGAACTCGGGAAAGTTGCGCCATCCGGAACTACCCACGTCGACCGCCGTGGTCACGCCCGTGCGGAAGGTGAATCCGTCCGGGTGAACGGCCCGGAACCCGGCGTAACTCGAGGGATCGCCGTGAAGGTTCGACTGAAGCGCGGTCGAGTAGTAAAGATGCGTGTGGATGTCGACCAGGCCGGGTGTAACATACAGGCCGTCGCACGGGACGGTCCGCTTCGCCTGGGATGGGTCGATTCCGGCGGCCACCTTCGCGATCCGGCTGTCCTTCACCGCGACGTCCATGATCCGGTTGATGTTGTTTCTGGGGTCGAGGACATGACCGCCCTTGAGGAGAAGATCGTACGGTTGCGCGGCCAGGGTCGCGGCGACGAGGAAGAATGCTTGGATTCGCACTGAGCCATTCTACTCTTCCGTCAGACCGGCGGCGCCGTCAACCCCATGGGCGCCGACCCCGCGCCTATTTGACCACTACATCGCGCACCTTGGTCCATTGCGCTCTTCCGGCCGGGCCTTCCACCTGGAGCTTCACGACATACTCGCCCGCCGACCGGTAGACATGGACCGGATGCTGTTCGGCCGATGATTCTCCGTCGCCGAAATCCCACCTCCAGCGGGTCACCTCGCCGGTAGACGTGTCCTGAAACGCCACCTTGCGCCGCTCCATGTCCAGCACACGGAACGACCAGGATGCGGCCAGAGCCTTGCGGAAGGCAGACTCGAGCGGCATCAGGCGGAAGGCGACCAGGTCGGAAGCGTTGCCGTACATCTCCGTCTTGTGGGAGAGGTTCCAGAATCCCGTGTACTCGGGATTGCGGGAGTCATCGTAGTCGAGAATGGCCCAGGACAGTCCGATGATTTTGTTCTCGGCGAGCCGGGTCTCCACCGCGCGGCCGGGTCCGTCGGCGGGGGCGTAATCGAAAGGGGTGATCCAGAATTCGAGCGTCAACCAGCCGCTCTCGCCGTGGCGGAAATCATAGTTGTAGGCGGCGTTGGCCCACGGCAGATCCTTGATCCACGGTTGCGCCCCCCACACCATCGCCCAATCCCTGTCCGGCGCCGGAGTGAAGATGTGATAGTTCTGCGCGTGGACCCCGTGGAAGGAAAAGAACGCATCCCCCTTCGGCATTTTCGCATGCGGATGGAGGGAGCCGATCAGCGGACCGCCGGAAAGATCGCCGTCCACGACCACCTCAAAAATGTCGTTGTGGCGGCTGGCCTGCTCGAAGTCCCAATAGTTGTCATACGCCCGGTAGAGAAAATACAGGCGGTTCATCCCCTTGACCCAGCCGACCTTGACCCGGACGTCGAGGCTGTTGCGGTCATAGCGGAATCCGAGTCCCTTGACGGTTTCCTTGAGCTGGTCGAGGCCGATCGCGTAGGATTCGGGAACCATGGCCCAATCGTCGGCGTTGCCGTCGATACGGGGAATCCGGTCAGCGGGAAACTGGAAGATTCGGTACTCGACGCCGGGGCGTTCAAGGGCGAGCAGGGCAGCCGCGCCAAAAACCGGCAGCATCCAGGTTCGCATGCTACTTCTTCGTCCACATGTGACCCACCGGGTCGAACCGATAACCCGCGGCGGAAGGGGAATCCGGGGCGTCTGTCTTCGGAAGCCACGCCGCGAGCGTCCGCTTCTGTTCGGCGTATTCGGGCCGCGCGGCGAGATTGACCCACTCGTTGGGATCCTGCTGGCGGTCGTACAATTCTTCGGATTGGTCCTTGTAGCGGATGTATCTCCAGCGCTCGCCCGTGACGGCGTGGTTGCCGCGCAGATAAGTGGAGAGCGCGGGACGGGTCCACTCCCGGCCTGGATCAGCGGCCAGGGGGCGCAGGCTTTGGCCGTCGGCATGGGATGGCGCGGGCAGTCCGGTGAGGTCGGCCAGCGTCGGGTACAGATCGATTGTGCTCACCGGGCGGGCGCATCGCGATCCCGGCCGGGTGACGCCCGGCGCGGCCAGAATCATGGGAATGTGCGTGGCGCGATACCAAAGCGCCTGTTTGTGCCAATGCCACTTCTCGCCGAGGTGATAGCCGTGATCGGACCAGAACACGACAATCGTGTTGTCGCGGTGCGGCGAGCGATCGAAAGCGTCGAGAAGCCGCCCGATCATCGCATCGGAAAAAGAGATGCAGGCGAGATAAGCCTGTACCGCACGCTTCCAGTTGCCTGTGCTGACGAGCAGGTCGTGGCGCGAGTGTTCGTTCAGGGCGATCGTGCGCGCGATCGGCGGAACGTCGGCCAGGTCGTCGTCCTTCACCGGCGGAAGAATGATCTCGTCGAGCGGATAGAGATCGAAGTACTTCTTCGGAACGAACCACGGAATGTGCGGCCGAAAGAAGCCGGCGGCGAGGAAGAACGGCTTGTCCTGTTTCGACAGGAGGAAGTCTCCGGCCCAGGAGGCCAGCTTCCAGTCCGGCATCTGTTCGTCGCCGCCAGGCAGCGACGCCCAGTCGAAGTTGCGCCAGGACACCGAGGGCATTGGCGTGACGGGGCGCGCCGGCTCCGGATCCGGCGGAAAGCTGTAGTTGTCATGCCAGCCATTGGCGCGGCCTTGCGGATTCCAGAAAAAGTAGTTGTCCCAGGATCTCGGATCGTTGTAGCCGCGGCCGTGGTGAAACACTTTTCCGCCACCCTCCACGCGGTAGCCATTCCGGCGGAAGTGTTGCGGCAGTGTCACGGCGTCGGGCATGGCGAGGCGGAACGGCTGGTCGTTTTCGTAGACTCCGCTCGACGCCGCGTGGCGGCCGGTGAGCAAAGCCGTCCGGGACGGATTGCACAGGGGCGAAGCCGTGTGCGCCTCGGTGAAAAGCGTTCCACGCGCGGCGAGACGATCGACGTTGGGCGTGCGGACCTGGGGATGGCCGCCGAGCGCGCCCACCCAGTCGTTCCAGTCGTCCACGGAGATCATCAGGACGTTCGGACGGCTTCCGGCGGAGCGAAGCACGGCCGGAGCGGCTGCGGCGGCAGTGAGAAGCGACCGGCGGGAGAGCATGGTCTCTCTATCCTATCCGACACGGCCGCCGCGGGCCGGGCAGGAACGTTACACTGAAGGGTCGTGGAACCGCGCCGCGTCAGACTCTCCTTTCCCGCGACCGGGGAATCCGTCATCGCCGAACTCCTCGAGGACCAGGCGCCCGCCGTGTGCGAGTTCGTCTGGAGCATTCTGCCCATCGAGCACAAAGCCATTCACGGGATGTACTCCGGGGCCGAAGTCTTCGTGCTCCTCGACACGCCGCAGCCGCTTCCCCGGGAGAACGAGATTCAGCTGCCCCTGCCGGGCGAACTGCTGTATTTTCACGATGAGGGCCAATCCGGCGTGGGTTCGCGCAAGGCGGTCAGCGAGATCTGCTTTGTGTATGGCCGCGGGGTCGTGCTCCGGCAGGCAGAAGGGGTGCCCACCTTCTGCCGCCTTTTCGCAAGGGTGCCGGGAGACTGGACAAGAGACTGGACAGAGTTCGCAAAGGCCTGCCGGCGCGTTCGCTGGGAGGGCCCACAGACTTTGCGGATCGAGCGGGTGGAATAAGCCCGGACGCGGAACTCCTCCCCGCTCCCCTGGAAAAAACATGACTACGGTTCGCGTGAACCAAAAAGGCGCCAGCCGCGCCGCCAGCGGCCATCCGTGGATCTTCCGCTCCGACGTAACCGACTCCGCGGGAGCGTCCGCCGGCGAAACCGTTCATGTCGCCGGCCCGCGCGGCCGGCTCGTGGGAACGGCCCACTACAGCACGACGTCGCAGATCGCGCTCCGGCTGCTCGACACGAGGGCTGTTTCGTTCGACCGCGACTTCCTTCGCGGCCGCATCACCGCGGCGGCCGCCTTCCGAGACCGGCACGTTCGCGACACCAGCGCCTACCGACTCCTCTACAGCGAAGCCGACCTCCTCCCCGGCCTCATCGCCGACCGTTACGGCGATTCGATTTCGGTGCAGTTCCTCAACCAGGGCATGGACGCGGCCGCCGGGATGATCGCCGATGTGATCGAGGAGCTTTTCCATCCCCAGGCGATCGTCGCGCGCAACGACGCCGCCGTCCGCGCGCAGGAAGCCCTGCCGCGCGAGAAGAAGGTCCTTCGGGGCAGTCTGCCGGAGCGGGTCACGGTCTCGATGAACGGACTCATCTGGCGGTGCGATCTGCTGGAGGGGCAGAAAACCGGGATCTTTCTGGACCAGCGCGAGAACTACGTGGCGGCGGCCGAAGTTGCCCGCGGCGACGCGCTGGACTGCTTTACCTCGACGGGCGGATTCGCCCTCCACATGGCCCGCCGTTGCGTCCGGGTGGAAGCGGTCGACTCGAGCGCCGCTGCCCTGGAAACTGCCCGAGCCAACCGGGAGGCCAACGGGATCGGCAACGTCGAATTCCGGGAAGCCGACGTGTTCAATCTGCTGGCCGGCTACGCGGCGGGCCAGCGCCGGTTCGACACGATCGTGCTCGATCCGCCCGCCTTCGCCAAAAGTCGCGGGGCGGTCGAGGGCGCCCTTCGCGGTTACCGCGAGATCAACCGCCGGGCGATCGAGATCCTGCGACCCGGAGGCGTCCTGATCACGAATTCATGCTCGCACCATGTCCACGAGGCTATGCTGCTAGAGGCGATCGCCCAGGCGTCGCTCGACGCCGGGCGCATGGTGCGGGTCCTGAGCCGGCGCACGCAGGCGGCGGACCACCCGATCGTTCTGACCATCCCCGAAACGCACTACCTGAAGTGCCTCATCCTGGAGGTGGCCTGATCCAGCGGGACCGGCCGCGCGTGCAGCGATAATGAAGAGGTGAAGATCGTCCTGATCTCCACATACGAACTCGGCCGGCAGCCGTTCGGCCTCGCCTCCCCGGCCGCGATTCTTCGCGCCCGGGGACACGAGGTGGTGACCCTGGACACGGCCGCCGAACCGGCAAGAGCCGAGCCGCTTCGCGATGCCGGCCTGGTGGCCTTCTTCCTTCCGATGCACACGGCCACGCGCCTGGCGGTGCCTCTGATCGGCAAGGTCCGCGCGCTCAACCCCAAGGCCCGCATCTGCTGTTACGGGCTGTACGCCGTCCTGAGCGCGGAGTTCCTGCGAACGCTGGGCGCCGGGGCCATCCTCGGGGGAGAGTACGAGACCGGGCTCCTGCGCCTGGCGTCGGGGGAGGACCCGGGCGTTCCGGACCCGCCCGGGCGCACGGAGTTTCTGACGCCCGACCGCTCCGGGCTGCCGCCTCTCGATCGCTATGCGAAGCTGGCCATCGCGGGCGGAGAACGGATCACCGGCTACACGGAGTCCAGCCGGGGCTGCAAGCATTCCTGCCGCCATTGCCCGGTGGTTCCGGTCTACAGGGGAACGTTCCGGGCCGTGCCCGCCGCTGTCGTCTTGGCGGATATCCGCCGCCAGGTCGAGGCCGGCGCGCAACACATCACGTTCGGCGACCCGGACTTCTTCAACGGTCCTGCCCACGCCCTGCGCATTGTCGAGGCGCTGTCACGGGAGTTCCCGGCGGTGACCTACGACGTCACGATCAAGATCGAACACCTGCTTCGCCACCGCGATGCCCTGCCGGTGCTGGCCCGAACCGGATGTGTCCTCATCACCAGCGCGGTCGAGTCGGTCGACGACGCCGTTCTGGCGCGGCTCGACAAGGGTCACACCCGCGCCGATTTCAAACGCGCGGTGGAACTCTGCCGGGCGAACGGCCTGGCGCTGTCGCCCACCTTCATTCCCTTCACGCCGTGGACGACCCGCGAGAGCTACTGCGAACTGCTCCGGGTTCTCGCCAAGCTGGACCTCGTGGAGAACGTAAGCCCAGTGCAATTGGCTCTGCGGCTCCTGATCCCCGCCGGGTCGCTTCTCTCGGAACTCGAGGAAATCCGCGGTGTGATGCAGCCGTTCGATCCGGCGGCGCTGGTCCACCGATGGTCCCACCCGGATCCGGCCATGGACCGCCTGGCCGATGACGCCCTTCGCCTGGTGGCCGCCGCCGGCTCCCGCAAGCATAGCCGGACCGCCACGTTCCGCCAGCTCTGGGAGCTTGCGGCGGGCTCGCCGCCTGACTTTCATCTGCCCGCGCGGACCACGATTCCCTACCTCACCGAGCCCTGGTATTGTTGAGCGGAGCCGGTGCAGGAGCAGGTCGCTCTTGTCTGATGCCCGGAATCAATTTCGGCCGCGGTCGCGCTCAGCGGGCGCTTCTTCCTTCACCGCGACCGCAATCGTGACTTCGTTTGACGTCTGGCCGCCCACCGACAACGTCAGCGGCACGGTGTCGCCCGCGGGCGTTCCTTCGGCCACTTCGACCTTCACCTGGTAAAGCCCGACGGACCCTGGCGCAAGGCCGGCGAAAACGACGCGTCCTTCGACGCCGCCGATGGTCACGGTCACCGGCTCGGTGGTTTCGTACGGCCGGTCCGCGGGCGTGGCCGCGCCGGTCAGCGGCGGATCGTCCACCGGTCCGAGGCCGTTGCAGTCGATCAGGAGGAACTCGCCCGGCTTCACCGGGCGCGAATCCGGACGGAACCCTTCAGGCGCCGCCAGCGAATCGGTTTCCGCTATCCGGACCGACCCCTGGCCCGAGCCGCTCTGGTCCACGGTGAAAATGCCGGGATCAAACAGGGCCACGCGCACCTGCTGTGCGTAGGAATCGCGCCCGTCCCTGCGGACGCGCAGCAGGACGCCGGTTTCACCGAGCAGTTCCCAGGGAACCTGGAAGTTGATCTGTTCCGGTGAGACGAAGAACAGCGGCGCGGGGATGTCATTCAGCAGGAGTTCGGCGCCCGCCAGTTCCGTCGGCAGCGTGTCACCCGGCGGCGCCGTCGTCAGTTCCGCCGCGAAGCCACTGCCAAGGACAGCCGGGTCGCTTCCGGGAGAGAGCACCTGGGGTGAAAGCCGCGCCGAGTTGGTCACGACATCGATTCTCTGGGTGGGTGGGGGCGCCCCCGTCGATATCTCTAGCTGATTGCGGTTATTGGAAAGGTCCGGATCGGGCAGTTCGGCGTCTGCCGCCGCCTCCGCGAAATAGTCAATCCGCCGCGAGGGCGTGGTGACCTCAAAGAGCACTTCCTTGCTTTGGCCCGCCGTCAACGCCCCCAGGTCGCACAGCAGTTGTTTGGTCGCGCCAACCGGGGAACAGTTGCCGTCGGTGGGCGAGAGCGCCTTCGCCTGGCCAAAAGACGGCGGCGTGAAGTTCAGACGCGTCTGGAGGACGTTACCCGGACCCAGGTTTCGCGCCGTGACCGCGATCTGGGCGACCGGCTGCGCGCCGTCCGGACTCAGAGCGACCTGGCGCAGAAAGGCCGCGATATCTGCGGAAGGAGCGCCGCGGCTTGCGCGCACGTCCTGGCTCGACTTGTTGTTCGCGGGGTTGACGTCGGCTTCATTGGCGGCGACCCGGGCGGTGTTCTTGTACACCCCTTCGGCGCCCGGCAGACGCAGGCGAAGCGTGATTTCCCAGGAGTCTCCCGGCGCCAGCGCGGGAAGCGCGCACTGCCGTGTCACATTGTTGCAAAGACCACGATTCGCCGTGAGGGTGATCTCCCGCGCCCCCGGCGGCGTCGCGTCGATCATCTGGACGTTCGTGGCAGCATCAGGACCGTTGTTCCTCACTCTGATCGTGTAATTCACCAGCGCGCCAATCGCGACCAGGAACGGGCCGGTTCGTTTTTTGACGACCGAAAGGTCGGCCGAGTTGCGAACCACATCGACGGCATGTGTCCGCACCAGCGTTCCAAGGCGAGCGGTGTTGACGATGAGGCCGGCTGTCTGCGGCGCGGTCACATCGATGAACACAGTCCGCGCCTGCCCGGGCGGGATGTCGCCCAGCCGGCACTCGATCCGGTTCTGGTTGCGCGTGCAGGCGGACGGCCCGAGCGGGAGGAAAGGCCGGATTGAGGACAACTGCGCAGCCGGCGGCAGGTCGTCCTGCACGCGGACGTCGCGGGCCACAACGGTACCCCTGTTCCGTACCGACACTTCATAGACAATCACCCGGCCCACACGCACCTTGTCCGGACCTCTCTTTTCGAGCGTCAGGGCGGAGTTCGGCGGCGGCGTGCCGGGAATCAGCGGCACCACCTTCACCTGGTTCAGACTCAGGCGGTTCGGGCCGAGGTAGGTTCGTCCTCCGAACAGGAACGTACATTCCCGGTTGCGCGAGACATTGAATTCGATGACGCTGTCCGGCGCCGCCCCTGGCGGGTCCGCGGCGGCCTGATTGCCCGGCGCCGAACCGGGCGGCTCCATGCAGGCGATCGAGCACGCGATCTGCTCGATGATGAAATCCATGGAAGCGAGCAACCGCCACAAATCGCCCAGTTCAAGGTCGCTGTCCCAGATCTCCGAAAAAGAAGTCCCGTCGGCAAGCTCAAACTGGATGGCGGCGACAAGATAGGCGACGAAACCGTCGTCAACGATCTTGATCTTATTGACGACCTTGCCCTGCGGACTGTAGGAAGACAGGTTCGATGTCGGAAAGTTCGCGGCTCTCTGGTCGCCGGCAAGGCTCGGCCCGGCGGTTGATCCGGTGTTGAGACGCGTGACCCATCCGGTGAGCGGCGCGCGAAACGTGCGGTGGCGCGCACCTGGAGTCAGCGGGAAGTTCGGCGAACTGGTGCGGCCGCCGGTCCAGATGTTGCCGGCCGGATCGATCGTGATGAAGAACGGGTCATCGATGTCGCCGCTTCCGCCGAGGAGGGTGGAATAAGCAGTCTGTGTCAGGCTGCTGTTGATTCGCGCCAGAAACGCGTCCTGTGCGCCGCCGCCGTAGGTCCGCTGGAAGGCGCCGGCCGTGGTCGGAAAGCTGTTGGTCGCCCCTGCGGCCGTCACCGCGGTGATGCCCGCGACGACAAGATCGCCGACGGCGTTGCGTTCCAGGTTGAAGCACTGGTCGGACTGGTTGCCGCCGAACAGCGTCGAAGCGACCACCTGGGTGACGCCGGGATTGAGCCGCGTGATGAAACAGTCAACTCCTGCGATGGTGCGTGAGATCACGCCCGCCGTGGTGGGAAAATTCGTCGAATTCGTCGCGCCCGCGACGACGATATTGCCCGAAGGCTCGATGACGGCGTCAAAGATGATCTCCGCGCCATTGGCGCCGAAGTAGGTCGAGAGTTCGATGTTTCCGTCCGCGGGCGCAAGCCGTGTGATGAAGGCGTCGCGCACCCCCGCCCGTGCGGTCTAGGTCGCGTTCCGCGTCGGGAAATCGGGCGACGCCGTGTGGCCGAAGACAACCGGCGCGCCGTTGCGGTCGATTTCAATGTCCTGTGGGAAATCATCAGCCGCGCCGCCGAGGAAAGTAGTCCACAACACCGTCCGCAGATCCGGCGCGAGCTTCATCACGAACACGTCAAACCCGCCGCGGTTGGGAACCGGCGGCGCACCTTCTGCTCCTGGAAAATCAGCCGAACGCGTGACGCCGACGGCGTAAAGGTTGTTGCCGCTGTCCATGGCGAAGTTGATGCCGGCGTCCTCGTCGCTGCCGCCGTGCGTGACCGGCAGCCCGATCACCGGGTCGATTACAAGCTCGGAGGTCCGGTCGTAGGCGCCCAGCTGGAACGAGACTTCCCCGCCGCTCAGCCGGTACTCGGCCCGGACGGAGACGTTTCCTTGAAACGCGCGGGGTTTTCGGTAGACGACGGGGCCGGCGGGTGTGGCCGCGGTGAGGTCGCCCGTCGGGGAAATCGAAAGCGGAGCGCCCTCCAGGCGGAAGCGGATCCGGTTCGGATCGGCGCCCGGTTCGATGACGAAGTCGTGCTCCCAGTCGCCTTCCGGGCCGCGGTAGTGAACCATTCGAATGCCGGGGTACACGTCCCTGTACTCGACCCGCTCGAAAAGCTCGATGCCGGTGCGCCAGCGCTTCGGATCACCGCCGGTGAAGTGCCGGGCGACGGCGTCCTTACGCCCGGTTCCTTCCACGCGTGGGGTGGAAGCGCCGCCGGCGAGGCGAAAGCGCAAAGCCAGGCCGCCGACAAGGAGCGTGTGGCCGTTCCGCTCGAGCAGAATCGCTCCGCGCCGGTCACGTGAGGCGAACAGCGTCGTTCGGGCGTACTGGCCGTGGTTGGCTTCAAAGAAAGAGAGGATTTCGTCCGCCCTGGCTGCGTCCGTTACTCCGGAAGCCGCTTCGAGGACGAGCGGAAGAAAGATCGAGGCACTGCGAACAGCACGCATGTCAGCCCCCTTGTACCGGCTGATGATACGTCCGCGCGGCGGGCAGCGCAAGGCCCGGCCTGATTCACGCGCTCCTCGCCTCTCTATCGTGAGCGGGGTCCTTCCGGAGGCCGGATCGGGCTTACTTGTAATTCAAGAAAAAGGGGCTCGACCAGGCGATCATGCCATCCTCCTGCATCAACCGCACGTAGTAGTAATGCCGGCCGGCCACGCTCTCCTTGTCTGTGAACTCGAAAGAAACATCCTGCTTCTTCGGCTCCGCCGTGTAGATCACCTTGCTGTCCTTGATCACTTCCACGCGGCTCACCGCGCCCGTCCCCCGCGCCTTCACCTTGATCGGCAGCGATTTGCCGGTCTGGAACTCATCGCCCATGAAGTGGTTTCCCATGCGCACGTCGAGAATGATGTTGTCTGTCGCGCCGTAGGTGTGCCGCTTCCGGATCGCGTCCAGAATCCCCTGGCGCGTCGCCGACGGCGTGTAGACGAGCGCATAGGAGATGTGCGTCGACCCGTGATCCGATGACGTGATGATTCCCAGCTTGTATCCCTTGCCCCACGCGTTCGTCATCATGCCTTCCGGTTGATATCCGGCCACGTTCATGTGCTGGTCGTCGCGACCCTTGGTCGCCACGTACGGCGCGCCAAGCTGTTCGTAGCTCGTGCGCGCTCCCTGGAAGATTTCGACCACCGGTTCCATGTCCGGATCGTTGTCGCGCCAGTCCGTGCCCATGCGCGTGCCCGACGTGTGAGAGATCGCGATCGCGTTGCGATTGCGGATCTCCTCGTAGAGAAGCTTGGTGTCGTTCTCCACGAGGTCGCCGAATCCAATCCCCGGCTCGTCGCCCATGGGGCTCTGGCCCAGGGCAAACGCGTTGACTCCCGCCTTCAGGTGGAACGGCGTCACCTTCGCGTCGGAGCGCTTCACGAAAAACATGTTGCGGTGGCCGTTCGGGAACGTCGCGCTGCGCTCGTATCCGTAGAAGGCGACATAGGTCCCCGGCAGGTGATGCATGTCAGTCATTTTCAGGGTGAACCACCACCAGTAGGGCCACACGCCGCCCTGGTGATCGCTCGATCCGCCGAAATCCATCGACGCGGCGTCGATCATGTAGCGGTAGAAGTCGAGGAGAGAACCGTCGGCGGCGCCGCCGCCGTCCCAGGAGAGTTCGGTGTGGCGGTGGAAGTCGCCGCGCACGATGTTGTTCACGCGCCCGTCGATCCTGACCGTGTAGGCGCGGATCGCCTTCAGATCGCCCGTTTCGTCTGCGTGCCCCTTCCTGTCGGCGACATTCTCCGCGGCTGCGGTTGTGAAGGAAACGGACGCCGCCGGCGGCGCGTCGAACTTTTGGGCGAAGATCTGCTGCCGGACAGGCTTATGAAAGAACTTCTCCGTCCGTCCGTCGGTATCCCACACCGCCCAGAGCGCTCCCGCCGCGTCCGTCACGGCGCTCATGCGCGTGCTCGACCGTCCCTCGCTGTTGGGAAGGGCGCGCGCCCTGGACCACGAGCCGCCGTCCAGATGGGTGATTCCGTAGTGCCAGAAACCGCGCTGCGTCGGCCGCGCAACTCCCTGGGTCACCTGACGGTTGCGCCGCGTCTTGGCCACCACCCAGACCGATCCGCGTCCGTCGCTGAACACGTGCGGCTGGTAGGTGTTCAGCCCTTCGGGAAACGCTCCGGACACCGGCGCCACGTCGCGCCACTGCCCGCCTTCGTAACAACGGATCCTAGGCCTGCGGACGCCGCCGAGGGGCACGCCCTTCGGGCTGTTGCGAAGAATGTAGCCTTGGTCCTTGCCCCAGCCGGTCTCACCCTCCTCCCATGCCACCCAGACGCGGCCCGCCGTGTCCACCGCCACCGTCGGCCGGGCCTCGAACCGCGCGCTGGACGCCACCGTCGCCTCGCTCGCCACCACGCCACCACTGACGCGAGCCAGGTAGACGTCGTAGTTCCCGTTCTTGTATGTGTCGTAGGCGACCCAGAGGTCGCCGCCGGGGCCGAGCGCGATGGCGGGCTCCCAATCATTGGCCGCGCGATTTGTGACGCGCACGGGCGCGCCCCACGCGTCGCCTTCGAGCGAGCGCACGAAGATGTTCGAATTCCGGCCGCGGAATCCCTGCCAGACGACGCTGATGCGGCCCTTCCCGTCGGAGGCCACGCGCGGGTAGATGTCCGGCAACGGATCGTTCGAAAGCCGCTCGATACGGCTCCACTCCTGCTTTGACGGATCGAAACGGCGGGCGTAGATGTCCCAGTTGGAATCGACCTGCTGCGACCAGACGACCCATACGCGGCTGGACGCGTCCACGCCGACGTACGGAAGCCAGCTGTCGCCGCTCGTGTTCGGAACCCATTGCAGGTTGCTCCAGGCGCCGTCCTTGTACTGGCGGATCGCCACGTCGTCGCGCGAACCGTCCCAGCTCAGCCACGCGATCCACAGGGACCCGTCCGGCGCGGCGGCGATGGAAGGCAGATCGT
>Ga0073934_10001340_pt1 | contig 59775 bp, 52 predicted proteins | sample LarsenN4metaG_FD_76834 | JGI IMG/M metagenome (GOLD analysis project Ga0073934, IMG submission 76834) | Hot spring sediment bacterial and archeal communities from British Columbia, Canada, to study Microbial Dark Matter (Phase II) - Larsen... ... | reverse complement strand
CGGCGCGCGCGTTTCGCGTTCCGAGCCCGCGCGTTCCGCTTCGTTCGAGCGTCGGCGGCGTGACGGCCCGTACATGCACGCGCCTTCGCCCGCGCGGTAGAATGAGCGCCCCGACGGCGCCTTCGGTACGGACGGCGAGGCTTCGCGCTCCACGTCACCGTCGCAAGCGCGAGTCCCGGCCAGAAGCCGAAGCGGGCCGACCCGGGCGACGCGGAGGGGCGGGCCTGGAACGCGCAACGCGGCTCGTGCTGCTCGCGCTGCTGGTCGCGCTCGCGCCGGCCGTCGGCGCGGCCGCGCAGGACGGCGCGGCGGCCTACCGCGAGAGACGCGAGCAGGCGAGCGAGTGGTCGCGCGAGCGATCGCGCCGGGACGCGGCGGACGCCCGTCGAGCGGGTCCGCACGGGCTCGATGCGCTCGGGACGGCGGCGCTTGATCGCGCGGGCGGCGCGCCCGCCGCGGAGCGCGCGGCACCGCGGGCCGCCGCCGCTCCGCCGCCCGCGGCCACAGCGCCCGCCGAGGTCTCGGCCGCGCCGGCGCCGTCGCAAGCCGCGCGCGCGGGCGCAGCGAAGCGAGGGGCGCGCCCGGACGATCGGCCGGCGGCTGCGGCAGGGGACGGCGCGTCCGAGGCGGCGGCCGGCCGCACGGCATCCCGAGCGGGCGCGGCGCCGAAGCCGCCGGCACGGCGTGATGCGAGCGGGCACGCACCGCGCGAGGCCCGACGCGCGCAGGCCACGGCGGGCGCGCCTGCGCGGGCTCGCGCGGCCACGCGGGGCGTCGCGGCTCCCCAGCGCGTGCAGAAGAACGGCGCGACGTCGCCGGCCGCAAAGCCGGCCGCTGCGGCGGTGCCTGGCCAGCCCGAGACGCGTCGCGCGGCAGTGGAACCTCGACCCGAGCGAGCCGCGAAGCCCGAGCGAGCCGCGAAGCCCGAGCGAGCTGCGAAGCCCGAGCGAGCCGCGAAGCCCGAGCGAGTCGCGAGGCCGAGCGCGCGCGCGGAGTCGCGCGCGCGCGGGGAGGCGCCGAAGCGAGCGCCCGTCGCGAAGGCGCGCGCCGAGCGCGAGACGCGGACGTCTCCCGCGAAACGCGTGAGCACGGCGGCGCGCGCGCCCGCGGCGCGCGTCGCTCCGGCGCCTACGCGCGCACCCGAGCGCCCGCTCGCGAAGCCGGCGGTTGCGCGCGCGACGGGCAAGGTCGCGCGCGCAACGGACAAGGCTGCGAAGGGCGGCCCGGTCGCGGAACGCGAGGCCGCGGCCGGCGGCGCGCCCGCGAAGCGCGCGGGCACGGCACGCGAGGCCGCGACGAGCGCCGCCGCCGCGAAGCGCGCGTCCGCGCAGGCGCGCGCTCCCGCCGCGCCGCGCGCGTCCGACGCCCGCGCGCCCGCGCGAGCGCCGCGGGCCACGCAAGCGCGCGTCGTCGCGCGCAAGGGCGCGCCCGCGGCGAGGCCCGAGCCCCCGCGCGCACGCGACGCCGCGCGAGCACGCGCGGCGAGCGAGGCGCGTGCCGGGAGCGAGGGGCGCGCGGGGCGCGACGGCCCCGCGGCGGCGCCCGCGAGCGCCGCTGCGGGGAGTCCGGCGCGCAGCGCGACGCGGCCGGAGGCCGCGCCCGCGGCGGACGCGCCGGCCCGGCCGGCGCCGCACGAGCGCGACGCGACCGACGCCCTGGCGTCGGAGGCCCTGGCGCGCGCCGACGCGGAAGCGCGCAGGCGGACGGAGGCCGAGGCCCGGGCGCAGACGGAGGCGAAGCGGCGCGAGGAGGCCGAGGCGCGAGCGTGGGTCGAGTCGCACCGGCGCGCGGCGGCGGAGGCGCGCGCGGCGGAGGCGAAGGCGGAGGCACGCGCGGAGGCGGCCCGCCGCGCGGAGGCCGAGGCGCAGGCCGAGGCCGAAGCGGCGCGACGGGCGCAGGCGCAGGCGCAGGCCGATGCCGAGGCCGCCCGACGCGCGGAAGCCGAGACGCGGGCTGCGATCGAAGCCGCGAGACGGGCCGAGGCGGAGGCGCGCGCCGAGGCCGAAGCCGCGCGCGGCGCGCTCGCCGAAGCGCGCGCCGCGGCCGCGGCCCGAGCGGAGGAGCCCGCGCCCGCGCGCGGCGGCGCGCGGTCGCGAGAGCGGGCGTATCCGTGGGCGGGCGTCCGGGCGCGCTGGGACGCCGGCGTCCGGGCGGCACGCGCCGGCGACGTGGAGCGGCAGGCGACGCGGCGCCGCGCGTGGACGGAGCGCGACGCGCGGAGGCGGACGCGCTCGGGCCGCGTCACCTCGCCGTCGCGCTCGCGCGCTCCCGCCGTCGAGGACCAAGAGACGGAGCGGCGTAGGAACGGCCGCGACGCCGAGGAAGACGTCCATCCGGGCGACGCCTACTGGGACGGCGCCTGGGGCCGCGACGACCTCGGAGACGACGCCGACGGGCCGTGAAGGCGCCCGATGCGCGGCGCGCGCTCCGAGCGGCCGCGTGAGCCGGGCGCTCGGCGCGGACGGCGCCTCGCGTGCCGCGTGATCGCGAACAGCGGGCGACCGGCGTTCCGCGCTAGCGGTCGCGCGTCGCCGACGCCGGCCCCGCCGCGAGACCCACCGCCTCCGACGGAAACGCGCGTTTCGCGAACCCGGCGAAGATCGGAAGCGCGGCGCGCGCCCCGGACAGCCCGACGCTCGTCCCGTCGTCGAAGCCGACCCAGACGCCGGCCGCGAGCGCCGGCGTGTAGCCGACGAACCAGGCGTCCCGGAAGCCGTTCGTCGTGCCGGTCTTCCCCGCGAGCCGCCCGTGGAAGCCGAGCGCCCGCAGGCTTCGCCCCGTGCCGTGGTCCACCGCGCCCTCGAGCGCCTCGGTCACGGACGCCGCGGCCGCGGGATCGAAGACGGAGACGCGCTCCACGGCGCTCGCGTCGAGCGAAACGCCCCGGTCGTCGAGCACGAGGAGCGACATCCGCGGCCGCGCGCGAACGCCCCCGGCCGCAAAGACTGCGTAGGCGCGCGTGATCTCGAGCAGCGAGACCTCGAACGCCCCGAGCGCGAGGCTCGGCTCCGGCGCCAAGGCGCTCTCGATGCCGAGGCGGCGCGCCGTGTCGACGACCCGGGGAAGCCCGACCTGCAACGCCAGGCGCGCCATCGGGACGTTCAACGACTTCTCGAGCGCCTCGCGCACCGTGACCGGACCTCGGAAACGCCCGTCGTAGTTGGTCGGTGACCACGCTCCGTGCGGGCGCAGCACGCGGATCGGGGCGTCGAGCACCTGGGACGCGAGCGTGAGGGCCTCCCCGCCGCTCGTGAAGCCGGCGAGGGCGACCACCGGCTTGAACAGGCTCCCGGGCTGGCGGCGCGCGTGGAGGGCGCGGTTGTACGGAGATCGCCGGTGGTCGCGACCTCCGACCATCGCGAGCAGGTCGCCGGTGCGCGGGTCGAGGGCGACGAGGGCGGCCTGGAGGGGCGCATCGTCGCGGCGGAGCGCGGGATGCGCCGCCTCGAGGGCCTCGAGCCCTTCGCGCACGGCCGTCTCGGCCGCGCGCTGCAGGCCGAGATCCAGCGTCGTGACCACGTGGACCCCGTCGCGCGCGAACGTCTCGAAGCCTCGTCCCGCGGCGAGCTCGGCGATCAGCGCGTCCACGAAGTACGGGGCGACCCCCGGAGCGGGCCGGGGAGCCGCGCCGAGCGGCGCGGCGTCGGCGGCCTCGGCCGCCGAGGGCGCGAGGAACCCCGCGCTCACCATGCGGCGCAGCACCACGCGGCGCCGCGCGCGCGCCCGCTCGGGATGCCGGTGAGGCGAGTAGAGCGAGGGCCCGCGCAGGAGACCGGCGAGGACGGCGGACTCGGCGAGGGAGAGCGCCGCGGCGTCCCTGCCGAAGTAGTGTCGCGCGGCGGCGCCCACGCCGTGGATGGGCACGGCGCCGTGCTGACCCAGGTAGACCTCGTTGAGGTACGCCTCGAGGATCTCGGGCTTCCCGTAGGCGCGCTCGAGCGCGAGAGCGAGGCGCGCTTCGCGGAGCTTTCGGCCGAAGGCGCGCTCGCGCGAGAGGTAGAGGCTGCGCGCGAGCTGCTGCGTGAGCGTGCTGCCGCCCTCGACGAGGCGTCCGGCGCGGAGGTTCGCGAGCGCCGCGCCGGCCACGCGGCGGGGGTCCACGCCCGCGTGCTCGAAGAAGCGGACGTCCTCGACGGCGAGGACGGCGTCGAGGAGATGGGCGGGAAGCTGGTGCAGGCGGACGGGCTCGCGCTCGCGCGGCGGCGCCCCGTAGACGCTCGCGAGCCGCACGGGCTCGAGCCAGACGCGCTCGAGCGGGCGCCAGGCGTCGTCGCGCAGCTCGACGACCCGGCCGGCGGGGTCCACGACCAGGCGCACCTCCGCCGGTCCCTGGGTGGCCTCGAGCGCCACGGGCGTGCGCGGGAACGGCCGCCAGCCGATCCACCACTGTCCCTCGCGCTCGTAGAACTCGCCGGCTGCCACCGCGGAGGTCGCGGCGGCGCGGAAGCCCGCGGCTTCGAGATGCGCGCGGAGCCCGAGACGCGCGGGCTCGATCCCCGGCTCGAGCAGGAACGGCCGCGAGTAGAGTCGCGACGGCAGCGGCGACGAGGACGCGAGGGAGAGCGTTCCGCTTTGCGCCTGCGGCCCGAGCCGGAACGCGCCGACGCCGGCGGCGACGCCCGCGACGAAGAGCAGCGACCCGGCGAGCCGACGCCCCCGCATGGAGCCCCCTCCGCCCCCGCCGCTTCGACGGAGCCGCGGCGTCCGCGATTCGAGCGCAGCCCGGATCCGCCGCCGGCGGCGCGGCGTGGATTGGACGTCCCTCGGCGTGGATTCGTTCTCGCGTCCGGAAGCTCGCCCGGGTTAGGATCCCGGCACACCCGCGGCCGGAGCAGGGCGGTCGCGCGAGGCCTCACGCCTCGTCGACCGACGTCCCGCGACGCGCGCCGCGGCGTAGCACGCGAGGGAGGCCGGTTTCCGTGAAGCGATCCCGGCTCGCGTGGGCCTTCGCTTGCCTCGCGAGCACCGGCTGCTTCTACACCAGCGGCACGGTGAACTTCCGCGACCTCGAGGGCCGCGGGCTCAGCCTCGAGCGGCTCGACGAGCGCGACGAGAGCGTCCGCCACTACGGTCGTGTCCGGGTCGCGGAGCGCACGTGGCTGTTCGGAAGCTGTGACGACGCCGCGGAGGACGCGCTCGAAAAGCTTCTCGCGAAGGCGCGCGCGCGCGGCGCCAACCGCGTGCTCCAGACGCACTTCCGCGGGCACTGGCGCTGGATGCAGGAGCCCGTGTGCCGTCGCAACCTCAGCTACCTGCTGCTCGTCGTCCCCGCCTTCCTCCCGGTGCCGAGCTCGGTCACGGTCTACGGCGAGGCGGTGTACGACCCGTCGCGGGACGGCCTCGCGGGCGGCGGCGACGGGGCGCGCCCGGCGCCGGAGGCGGCCCCCGCCGCGGAGTAGCCCCGGGGCGGCGCCGCGACGCGCCGGCGGAAGCGCCCTTCTACAATCGCACCGCGGCGGCCCGGCCCCCCGCCGTCCGCGGGAATGCCTCCTCGGCCCGCATGGCACCGTTGTTGCTCCTCTCGCGGCCATGGCGATTCACTACGGCTACAAGCTGATGGCCGAGGAGCACGGGCCGCGGGCCCTCGTCGAGAATGCGCGCGCGGCCGAGGCCGCGGGGTTCGAGTTCGCCGGGATCTCCGACCACTACCACCCGTGGGTGGTGGAGCAGGGCCACTCCCCGTTCGCGTGGTCGGTGCTCGGCGCGATCGCCGAGGCGACGAGCCGGCTCGGGCTCCTCACCGCCGTCACGTGTCCGACGTTTCGCTACCACCCCGCGGTGATCGCGCAGGCCGCCGCGACGACGGCGCTCCTCGCGCGCGGGCGCTTCACGCTCGGGGTCGGGTCCGGCGAGCGTCTGAACGAGCACGTCGTGGGCGGCGGGTGGCCGTCGGTGGGCGAGCGCCAGGAGCGGCTCGAGGAGGCGTGCGAGATCCTCCGCATGCTGCTCCGGGGCGAGCGGGACACGTACCGCGGCGCGTACTTCGAGGTCGAGGACGCGGGGCTCTGGGATCGGCCCGACCCGCCGCCGCCGGTCGTCGTCGCCGCGGGGGGCCCGCGCGCCGCGCGGCTCGCGGCGCGCTGCGCGGACGGGATCGTCGCGACCGAGCCGAAGGCGTCGCTCGTGGCGGCCTACCGCGAGGCCGGCGGCCGCGGGCCTCGCTACGCGGAGGTCGCGCTCTGCTACGACACCGAGGAGCGACGGGCGCGCGAGACCGCGCACCGGAGCTTCCGCTGGACCAAGCTCGGCTGGAAGGTGCTGCCCGAGCTCTCCGGGCCGGCCGCGTTCGACCAGGCGAGCCAGTCCACGCGCCCCGAGGACCTCGAGGACGCCGTCGCGCTCGGGCCCGACGTGGAGCGCCACCTGAAGGCGATCGCGCCCTACGCCGAGGCCGGCTTCGACCACATCGTCCTGGTCCAGGTGGGACCGGAGCAGGAGCGCTTCTTCGAGTTCTTCGAGAGCGAGCTGCGGCCGGCGCTCCGCGAGCGGGTGGCGGCGCCGGGGGGCGGCTGAGGCGCTTCGTGCGGGCGTGTGCCGCGCACCGCGCGCACCGGACGCCGCGCCGCCGCGCGCGCGCGGGCGCGCTCGGCGCGCTCGCGGCCTTCGGCCTCGCCGCGTGCCTCGAGCACGCCGTGCTCCCCGAGGCGGCCGGCTACGGCCCGAGCCCCGAGCTCCCGCCTCCCGATCCGTCGTGGCTCCCGACGCTCGACCTCGCGCCCTCGCGCGGCTGGGCGCCGGGCGAGACGCCGCGCGCCGCGCCGGGGCTTCGCGTCGAGGCGTTCGCGACCGGCCTCGTGCACCCGCGCTGGCTCCACGTCCTCCCGAACGGCGACGTGCTGGTCGCCGAGACCAACGCCCCGTCGGATGCCGGCGAGGGTCTGCGCGGCTGGCTCATGGCGGAGGTGAAGGAGCGCACCGGAAACGGCGTTCCGAGCGCGGACCGGATCACGCTCCTGCGCGACGCCGACGGCGACGGCGCGGTGGAGCTGCGCGCGGTCTTCCTCGAAGGACTGCGCTCGCCCTTCGGGATGGCGCTGGTCGGCTCCGACTTCTACGTCGCGAACACGGACGCGCTCTGGCGCTTCCCGTACCGGGGCGGCGAGACCGGCATCGACGCGCCCGGGGCGAAGGTCGCCGATCTCCCGGCCGGCGCCATCAACCGTCACTGGACGAAGGGCCTTCTCGCGAGCCCGGACGGGACGCGCCTCTATGTCGCGGTCGGCTCGAACAGCAATGCCGGCGAGCACGGCCTCGAGGCGGAGGAGCGCCGCGCCGCGATCCTGGAGGTGGATCCCGCGACCGGGCGCGCGCGCGTGTTCGCGTCCGGGCTCCGCAACCCGATCGGGATGGCGTGGGAGCCGCGCAGCGGGGCGCTCTGGACGGTCGTGAACGAGCGCGACGAGATCGGGAGCGACCTCGTGCCGGACTACATGACCCCCGTCGAGGACGGCGACTTCTACGGCTGGCCCTTCAGCTACTTCGGCGCCCACGTCGACGAGCGCGTCGAGCCGCAGCGGCCCGAGCTCGTCGCGCGCGCGCGCGTGCCGGCCTATGCGCTGGGCGCGCACACGGCGTCCATGGGGCTCGCGTTCGGGCCGGGCCGCGGGCTGCCGGCGCGCTACGAGGGCGGCGCGTTCGTGGCGCAGCACGGCTCGTGGAACCGGCGGCCTCCGAGCGGCTACGCCGTCGTGTTCGTCCCCTTCGCCGACGGCCGCCCCGCGGGCGGACCCGAGGACGTGCTGACGGGCTTCCTGAACGCGCGCGGCGAGGCGCGGGGTCGGCCGGTCGGCCTCGCCTTCGATCGGACGGGCGCGCTCCTCGTGGCGGACGACGCGGGCGGGGCGATCTGGCGCGTCGTCGGGGAGGGGGCGGCGCGGGGCGCGGAGCGGGCGGGGGCCGGCGCTGCGGCCGCCGCCCCCGCCGCGCGTCCGGCGGCGCGCTAGTAGCCGTCCTCGCTCGCGTCCACGACGACCTGCACGACGCGGAGCTGCCCGGTCCAGGCGCGCGTCTCGAAGATCACGCGGCCCTCGCCCTTGTACTTGTACTCGACGCGCGAGCCGCCTCCGCCCCAGTTCCAGGGCATGTAGTTCTTCCAGGTGGGATAGCTCACGGTCGAATCGGGCCCGCCGACGAGGTCGCGCACCTGGGCCTCCGGCATGCCGCGCTGGATCTTCGAGAGATCGGCGGCGGAGGCGGCCTGGGCGAGACCGAGGGCGAGGGCGAGGGCGAGCCCCCAGGTGGTCGTCGAGCGAGCGAGGGATGCGAGCATCGGCGTCTCCTTCCGGCCCGCGAGGCGGACCGAGGCCCCGCGACGGGGGCCGGTTGGCGTTCCCGGCGGGCCGTCCGGGGGGAAGGCCTCGCGAGAGGCCGAGACGCCGCGCCGGCCGCATCGTAGGCAAAGGCGCGCCGGCGCGGGAGAGGGGCGGGGCCGGCCGCGCGGCGCGCGCGGCCGGCGGGCCGCGGAGGGAGAACCGCGACCCGAGCGCGCCGCCTCGCGGCGCGGGGTCAAGCCGGCGGTCGGGCCCGCCGAAACCCGTCCCGGAGGGCGGCCCGCGTGGCGAGGGTCTTCACGTACCTAGTGGTCGACGCGCCCGACCAGCCCCAGCAGGTGATCCTCTGGGACACGATCGACGTCACGGTGGGACGCGCGCCGGACCGCGACGTCGTCCTCGCACACGCGGAGGTGTCGCGCCAGCACGCCGTCTTCCGGCTCGAAGGCCAGCGCTACACGATTGCGGATCTCCACACCTCGAACGGCACCTTCGTGAACGGCGCGCGCATCGCGAGCCACGGGCTGCGCCCCGGCGACGTGGTCGAGATCGGCCCCGCGCGCATCTCGTTCCACCAGGAGCCGGAGAGCCCGAAGGGAAAGCACGTCCGCTTCGCCTCGCAGCTGAAGGGCTTCGCCCCGGGCGCCGCCGCCGACAACGGGCGCACGGTCCTCGGGCTCGGCGGCCCCGGCGCCGCCCCGGTCGCCTTCGACGGGGCCGACTACGCGGACCGGCTCCCGAGCGGCGAGGCGCAGTTCGACTGGGACGCCGAGCCGGGCGAGGCCGCGAGCGACGGAGCGGCGGTCGTCGACCTCGACCCCCTGCTCGACGAGCCGCTCGCGGGCGTCGCGCTCGCGAGCTTCGAGGACGAGGAGCTGACCGCGCTCGACGAGAAGCCCGAGCCCCCTCCGCGCCGCGCGCCAGCCCCGCCGGCGCCGACCCGGCCGCCTGCGCCGCCGGGCCGCGCCCCTGCGCCGGCCGCCGGCGCCCGTCCGGAGCCCGCGCCAGCGCGCGCGCCGGCGCGCGTCGCCCGCCCGCCGGAGCCCGTGCGCGCGGTCGATCCCCCGACGGTGCGCATGGAAGAGCCCGTGCGACCGGCGGCCGCGGCGCCGCGCGCGGCCGCCCCTGCGGTCGCCCCCGCGGCCGACGAGACGCCCGCGCGCGCGAGCCTCGCCCTCGAGCTCGAGGGGCCGCGGAGCGCGCTGCGCGCGGTGGTGAGCGCGCTCCTCGACCGCGAGCTCGAGCTCGGACCGCTGCGCGTGCGCATCCGGCGACCCTAGGCCCCCCGGGACGGCCGCGCGCCGCCTCCCGCGGGGCGGCATTGGGGGGTCGCGGCAACATCCCGCTCCGTGGCGCCGCGGCTACCGTGATAGGCTCCTCCGCCGGAGCTCGACCGATCCATGCGCGTACGCCCCGTCCTCGCCTGCGCGTCGCTGCTCTCGCTCGCGGTGCTCGCGGCCGCGCCCGCGCCGGCGGTGCTCATCGCCTCGGGCGACGGCACGGGGAACACCACCGCCCCGCTCCTCGACCCGGGCTGGTCGCACGTGGGAGGGATCGGCGGCCTCACGGGCGTGTACCTCGGCGACGGCTGGGTGCTCACCGCGAACCACGTCGGGATGAACACGTTCTCGCTGGGGGGAATCCTCTACCCGCCGGTGCCGGGCTCCTCGGTGCGGCTCGAGCACACGCCGGGCGTCTTCACCGACCTCCTCCTGTTCCGCATCGTCGCGGATCCCGGCCTCGCCCCGCTCCCGATCGCGACGTCCACCCCCGCGATCGCCGCCCCCGCGATCCTGGTCGGACGCGGCCGCAATCGCGGCGACCCCGTCACGTGGAGCGGAAAGACCGGGTGGGCGTGGCTCACGAGCGGCGCCAAGCGCTGGGGCACGAACGCGGTCAGCGGGCGCAACTACGACGTCAATCTGAACGGGCAGCCGCTGCGCGTCCTCTCCTTCTCGTTCGACTCGGGCGGCAGCGTGGACGAGGCGATCGCATCGCTGGGCGACTCGGGCGGCGCCGCGTTCGTGAACGGCGAGCTCGCCGGGATCCTCGTCGCCGTGTGGACCTACGCTTTCCAGCCCGCGAACACGTCGCTCTTCGGAAACGGCACCTACGCGGGCGACCTCGCGTACTACTCCGCGCAGATCGCCGCGATCACCGCCGAGCGCGCGTGCGGCAACGGCGTGGACGACGACGGCGACGGGGCCGCCGACGACGCCGACGCCGGCTGCGACGCGGTGGACGACGCGTTCGAGACCAACGCGCTCCTCCCCTGCGACGACGGCTTCGACGGCGACGGCGACGGCCTCGCGGACTGGCCCGACGACCCGGGCTGCAAGACCTCGTACTCGCTCGTCGAGAACCCCGCCTGCGACGACGGCCTCGACAACGACGGCGACGGCGGGATCGACTGGGACGGCGGGCCCGGCGGCGGGACCTCGGATCCCCACTGCAACGCCGGATGGCGCACGACGGAGGCCCCGCGTTCGTGCGGCCTCGGCTTCGAGCTCGCGCTGCTCGCGCCGCTCGCGGCGCGGCTGCTGCGGCTGCGCCGGCGCGGCGCGCGCGGCTAGGCCGCCGCGGCCAGCACCTCGAGCATCCCCGCGCGGCCGGGGCCGAGCACCGGATCCTCGCGCTCGTGGCGGCGGCGGTAGTGCTCGAGCACGCGCAGCATCACCTGCGGCTCGCGTAGGAGGTCGCCCGGCGGGTCGAGCAGGTTGAAGCTGCGGAAGAAGGCGCGCGAGACGTCGGGATCCGTGCGCAGCGCCGGCACGAGGCCGTGGCGGACGAGACCGCGCACGAACGCCTTCGGATCGACGGCCGCGCCGGCGTCCTCGGCCGGCGCGTCGGGCTGCTCGCCGCGCCTCCAGCGCTCGGCCACCTCGGCGGCGTCGCGGTCCTGCGAGCGCGCGAGGTCGTACCACGGCACGATCTCGCGCTCCGTCGCCGACTCGAGCGCGAGCGCCGCGGCGACCGGGTCGTCGGGGTGCGCGCGCAGCGCGTCGGCGAGGAGCGCGGCGTGGAGCACCGCGAAGGTGCAGCCGCGGCCGTAGAGCGGGTTCGTGTGGATGGAGGCGTCGCCGATCGCGAAGACGCCGGCGGCGAGCGGCCCCCCGTCCGCGACGTAGCGGCGGCGCACGTTGCGCAGCTGCGCCATCCCGTGCACGCCGGTGACGGGCTCCGCGACGTCGGGGTCGCGCCACGGTTGCGTCGTGGGAATGGCGGCCGCCGCCGCCTCGAACGGCGCCTCGCGCAGCAGCGCGCGCAGAGGCGCGTCCTCGGGCGAGGCCGCGAACGTGATCGAGAAGATGCCGCCGTCGCCGTGGAAGAGGGCGTACTTCAGATAGCCGAGGTCCGCGCCGATCGTCGTGTCGCGTTGGGGCCGCGTGGCGCCGCGCCGCAGGCGGTAGAAGCGCGAGCAGTAGAAGATCCCGCAGTCCTCGGCCGCCTCGGCCGGGCGCGGCGCGCCGAGCGCGGCGAGCCAGGCGGGCAGCTTCGTGCGCCGCCCCGACGCGTCGACCACGAGATCGGCCGCGACGCGCGCCTCCCGGCCGCGCGCCGCCGCCTCGCGCAGCCGCAGACCCGTGACCCGCGGCGGCGTTCCGGGGCGCGCCTCGAGCCCGAGGACGTCCGCGCCGTCGCGCAGCGCGACGCCGGGCGTCGCGCCCGCGGCACGGCGCAGGACCCACTCGAAGGTGATGCGCCGGCAGGCGAGCATCACGAGCGCGTCGTCCCCGGGGCGCGGGCGGCGGTCCTCCATCGTGGGCGGGAGGAGGTCCGCGAAGCGCAGCTCCTCGGCGCCCGCGGCGAGGAGGGCATCCAGGAGCTCCGGGGCGCGCTCGAGCAGCACGTGGCGCAAGCGCGCGAGGAAGGCGTGCGAGTGGCGCACCTGGGGCGCGCCGCGCCGCTCCCAGCTCTCGAACGCCTCGACCGGCGTCGCCGCGTCGGGCACGACGTCGCGCTCGAAGACCTCGACCTCGTGACCCTCGCGCGCGAGGAAGATCGCGGCCGAAAGCCCCGCCACGCTGCCACCGACGATCGCGATCCGCGCCACGTTCCCCCGCTCCGCCCCGGCCGTTAAGAAAGGGGTCAGACCCCTTTCTTAACAGATCTCCGCGTCGGGCTCCTCGAAGTCGTCGGGCTCGATCTGGATGGTCGTGTGCGCGATCGCGAAGTGCTCGCGCAGGTGGCACTGCACGGCGCGCAGGACGTCCGTCGGGGAGGCGCCGTCGGCCGCGCGCACGTGGCAGGAGAGGGCGACGAGTCCGCTCGTGATGGTCCAGACGTGGAGGTCGTGCACGGACGTGACGCCCGGGAGGCCGCGGATCGCCTCGCGCACGCGGTCGACGTCGATGTGCGCGGGCGCCCCCTCCATGAGGACGGCGACCGTCTCGCGCAGCAGCGACCACGCCGAGCGGACGACGAGCGCGGCGATGAGGAGCGAGGCCAGGGGATCCGCCGCGAGCCAGCCGAACGCGAGGACGAGCGCGCCCGCGGCGATCGCGGCGGCGCTCCCGAGCGCGTCGCTCAAGAGGTGCAGCCAGGCTCCGCGCACGTTGAGGCTGTCGTCGCGCCCGTCGCGCAGGAGCCAGAGGCCCGCGAGGTTCACGCCGAGGCCGCCCGCCGCGATGCCCAGCATCGGGAGGGCGTCGACGGGCGCGGGGACGCGCAGCCGCCCCCACGCCTCGAGCGCGATCCCGAGGGAGACCGCGACGAGCGCCGCCCCGTTCACGAGGGCAGCGAGGATCTCGGCGCGCAGATAGCCGTAGGTCCGGCCGGGGTGCGCCGGGCGCCGCGCGAGCCAGGCGGCGAACAGCGAGAGCGCGAGCGAGGCGACGTCCGCCCCCATGTGGCCGGCGTCCGCGAGGAGGGCGAGCGAGCCGGTCCAGAGCCCGCCCGCGATCTCGGCCAGCATGTACGCCGCGGCCATCGCGAGGACGAGCGCGAGCCGCCGCTCGCGCAGCGTGCGGCGCGCGTGCGCGTGGGCCCCGCGGGAGCCCGCTGCGGCGTGGGCGTGCGGATGGGCGGCCATCGCCGGGAGCGTAGCCGTCAGGCGCCTTCGAGCACCTCGAGGAGGTCCTCGCGCCGCAGCGCAGCCTCGGCGGCGCCCGCCTCGAGGGCGGCCGCGGCCAGCTCCCGCTTTCGCGCCTGGAGGGCGAGCATTGCCTCCTCCACGCTGTCGCGCGCCACGAGACGGTGCACGAGCACGGGCCGCGTCTGCCCGATGCGGTGCGCTCGGTCGGCGGCTTGGTCCTCGACGGCCGGGTTCCACCAGGGGTCCAACAGGAACACGTGGTCCGCGGCCGTGAGGTTGAGCCCCGTCCCGCCCGCGCGCAGCGAGATCAGCAGGACCGGCGGCCCGGCCGGGTCGTGGAAGGACGCGACGACGCCCGCGCGGTCGCGCGTGCTCCCGTCGAGGCGCGTGAAGCCGATCCCCGCGGCGCGCAGCGCGGGCTCGACGAGGTCGAGGAGCGAGGTCCACTGGGAGAAGACGAGCGCGCGGTGCCCCTCCGCCACCGCGGTCTCGAGCCGCTCGACGAGGGCGTCGAGCTTCGCCGAGCCCGCGCCGTCGTCGGGCGGGGGCGCCGTGGGCGCGGCGGCCGGGGTCTCCGAGGCGCGCGCGCCCTGCGCCCCGCGCACGAGCGCGGGATGGCAGCAGGCCTGGCGCAGGCGCAGGAGCGCCTCGAGCGCCGCCATCACGCCGCCGCCCGCGCGCAGACCCGCCACGACCTGCGGCACGGTCGCCGCGCGCACCGCGTCGTAGAGCGCGCGCTCGGCCTCCGAGAGCGTCACGTGGACGACGATCTCCTGGCGCGGCGGCAGCTCGCGCGCGACCTCCTCCTTGCGCCGGCGCAGCACGAACGGCCGCAGCCGCCGGCGCAGGTGCGCGGCCGCGTCGGCGTCGCCCTCCGCGATCTTGCGCGCGACGCGCGTCTCGAACTCGCGGCGTCCGCCGAGGAGGCCGGGGTTCAAGAAGTGGAACAGGCTCCAGAGCTCCTCGAGGCGGTTCTCGACCGGCGTTCCCGTGAGCACGACGCGCCGCTCGGCGCGCAGCGCGAAGGCCGCCTGCGCGACCTGGCTCTCCGGGTTCTTGATCGCCTGCGCCTCGTCGAGGACGACGCCGTCCCAGCGCTCCGCGGCGAGCCGCTCGCGGTCGAGCCGCAGGAGGGCGTAGCTCGTGAAGGTGAGCTCCGCGTCGGGGTCGAGCGCGCGCTGCGGCCCGTGGTAGACGCAGCGCCGCAGCCCGGGCCGGAAGCGCGTCGCCTCCTCCACCCAGTTGTAGAGGACGCTCGTCGGCGCGACGACGAGCGTGCGACCGCGCACGGCGCAGAGCGCCTCCAGCGTCTTCCCGAGGCCCATGTCGTCGGCGAGGAGCGCGCCCAGCCCGGCGCCGCCCAGGAAGGCGAGCCAGTCGACGCCGCGGCGCTGGTAGTCGCGCAGCGCGGCGCGCAGGTCCGAAGGAAGGGGCGCCTCGGGAAGCTCGCGGAAGCCCTCGACGAGCGGGCGCAGCCGCGCGAAGCCGGGCGGCTCGGGGGCGTCGAGCGCGCGCGCGAGCGCCGCGAGGTCGGGAAGGCTGCTGCGCGGGAGCGCCCCGCCCGCGGCCGCGCGCGCGGCGACGAGATCCGCGACGAGGGCGCCGTGGCGCGCGAGCCAGCCCTCGGGCAGCGGGGCGAAGCCGCCCGAGGCGAGCGGGACGAGCGACTGCCCCGCGCGCCACGCCGCGAGGACGGCCTCGGGCGCGACGGGCGCGCGCGGGTCGGTCGGGCTCTCGAACGAGAGGGCCAGCGCGTCGCGCCCGCCTTCGAAGCGCGGGACGAGCGGCTCGGCGCGGAAGAACGCCTGGTGCGCGCGGCCGCGCACGTCGCCGCGGAAGCCCTCGAGCCGCGCGACGAAGGCGAGGGCGTTCGCCGGCTCGAGCCGGACGCGCACGCCCGGCTCGAGCCCGAGCGCGGCGTGCAGGTGCCGCGCGAGGCGCTCCTCCGCCGCGAGGTCGCGCGCCGGCAGCGCGCCCTGGAGCGGGACGAGGCGGCCCGCGTCGACGCGCGCGCGCGGCGGGTCGCCGTAGACGAGCGTCGCGAGGACGGAGAGCCCGTCCCCGTCGCGCTCCGTCTCGAGGACGAGGCGCGGCGCTTCTGTCCGCGCCTCGGGAAGCCGCGCGGTTTCGACGGCGACCGGGAGGCGCCGCCGCAGCCCGGGCAGCACCTCGGACGCGAGCCGCGCCGCCTCGTCCGGCGCGAAGTGGCGGCCGCGCGCGTACGCCTCGCGCTCGCGGCCGTCGAGGCCGCTCGCGCCGAGGACGTGGAGCACCTCGCCGCAGAGGGCGACGCCGTCGCCGAGGTCCTCGGCGACCGGCGGGTCCCGCTCCAGCGTGACCACGAAGCCCGGTCCGTCGTCCGCGACGCGCGCCCGCCAGCTGCAGGGTGCGGCCGAGGCGCGGACCGGGACGCCGTCGAGACGCACGTCGGGCGCGCTCTCGAGCGCGGCGACCAGCTTGTGGAGGACGCCGCGCGGGAGCCGTCCTGCGCGCTGCGCGCCCAGCAGGAGCTCGATCTCCTGGTCGAGCGCGGTCGCCGCGACGCGCGGCGCGCCGGCCGCCCCGCGCGCGGCCCCGGCCAGCGTGCCGCGGAAGGGTGTCTCGCCCGCCTCGTCGACGACCACGCGCTCGAACGCGAGGCCGCCGCCCGCGCGCGCGAAGCGGTAGCCGAGCCGCGCCTCGGCCGCGGCGAGCCAGCCGTTGCGCAGCGCGATCGCCGCCGCGACGACGTGGACGCAGGGGTCGTCGCGCGAGTCGCAGCTGCACTCCCAGTCGCCGGCGGCGGGGCGCAGGAAGACCGTGTGCGCGACGACGACGCCCGGCTGCGCGAGGCGGAGCTCCACCTCGTCCGCACCCTCGTGGACGCGGCTCACGGTGCGGCGGCGCGCGAGCTCGCCGCCCCGCGACCAGACCGGGCGCGCGGCCGCCTCGCGCACGGCGTCGAACAGCTCTTCCACGGCGGCGCGCTCCTCGGCGCGAAAGCTAAGGACTCGGCGCGCGCGCGCAATTTGACCGTGCGCGACGCGCGCGCGATGGTCGGCGTCGGGTGGCGCCCCGCGGCGAGCACGACGACGAGAGGGACGAGGAGGAGAGCGGCGGCGGGCCGCGCCCGGCGGGGCGCTACGTGACGCCGGCGGGCTACCGGCGCCTCGCCGACGAGCTCGAGCGGCTCTGGCGCGAGGAGCGCCCGCGCGTGACGCGCGAGGTGGCCGAGGCTGCCGCGCTCGGCGACCGCTCCGAGAACGCCGAGTACCTCTACGGGAAGAAGCGGCTGCGCGAGATCGACCGGCGCATCCGCTTCCTCTCGAAGCGCCTCGACGAGCTCGTCGTCGTCGCGCCCGAACGCGACCGCGGCGGGCGCGTCTACTTCGGCGCGCGCGTCGAGCTCGAGGACGAGGAGGGCGGGCGCCTCGCCGTGCAGATCGTCGGCCCCGACGAGTTCGACGTCGCGGCGGGGCGCATCAGCGTCGACTCGCCGCTCGGCCGCGCGCTGCTCGGCAAGGAGCAGGGCGACGAGTTCGTCTTCCGCCGCCCGAAGGGTTCCGTGCGCTACACGGTCGTCGCCGTGCGCTACGAGGCGTAGCGAGCGGCTCCCGGGCGCAGCGGCGCGGTCGCACGCAGTCCGACGCGGAGCGTCGTCGTCGTGCCCGCGGCGCCCGTCGTGTGCCTCCCCCCTGGGGGAGTCAAGTCGGGCCGACCCTCCGGCCGACAAGTCCCGAGGCGCGCCGCTCTCGCGCGCGGAGGGATCGTCGAGATGAGCGCCCCGAGCGTGCGGCTCCTCCTGAAGGATCAGCTCCTCGCGGAGGTGCCGTTCCCCGGACCCATGCTGCGCATCGGCCGCATGAAGGAGAACGAGGTCGTCATCAACAACCTCTCGGTGAGTCGCTTCCACGCGACGCTCTCCCGCGAGGACGGCGGCTTCGTGCTGCGCGACCTCGGCAGCGAGAACGGCTGCTGGGTGAACGGCCGGCGCGTGAGCGAGGCCCGCGTCGGGCCCGACGACCTCATCCAGATCGGAAAGCACACGCTCGCGCTCGTGCCGGGCGACGCGCCGGTCGCGGACGTCGCGCCGCCCGCCGAGGCGCCGCGCGCGCGGAGCGACGCCTGGGACGCCGCGCACACGTACTTCGTCGGCGCCGACACCCGCGCGAAGATGATGGCCCCGGCCGGGCTCGCGAGCGAAGGAGCGGTCGAGCCGCTCGGGGTCGCGGCCGCCGCGGACGACGCCGCGGACGCGCCGCGCTCCGCGTCGGACGGCGAGCTGTGGCCGGTGCGCCGCTCGACCTCGGGCGCGGAGCTCTTCGGCGAGGCGGGCGACGAGCTCGCGGCGCCGGACCTCGCCGAGTTCGACGTGAGCGAGCTCGAGGTCCACGAGCCGCCGCCCGCGCCGGAGAACGCGGCGCCCGCGCCCGAGGAGGCGCCGGGATCGGCGCTCTTCGACGTGGATCCCGAGGAGGCGATGGGCGAGCCGCCGACGGTCGCGCTCGTGCCCGAGCCGGAGCCGCTCGCGCCGGCGGCGCCCGCATCCGCGCCCGCGGCGCCCGCCGCAGCGGCGCCCGAGCCGGCGCTCCACGCCGGCCTCATCGTGCAGCGCGCAGGGCGCCTCGAGCGCGTCATCGCGTTCCAGGGCGAGCGCATGACGCTGGGCCGTGCGGCGGACTGCGACGTCGTGCTCGCGACCGCGGAGGTCTCGCGCCGCCACGCCATGCTGGTGCGCGAGGGCGGCCGCTACGAGATGCGCGACCTCGAGTCGGTGAACGGCACCTACGTGAACGGCGAGCGCATCGGGCGCCGCGCGCTCGCGGTGGGCGACGTGATCCGCATCGAGGACTTCGAGCTCACCTTCGTCCTCGACCGCGAGCCCCTCGGCCAGGCGGTGCGCGACAGCGGAGACGCCGGCGCCGCCGAGGGCGGCGACCCGCGCGGCCTCACGCAGCTCGGCGAGGTGCTCGACCTCGCGCCCTTCGTCGCCGAGGCGGGCCCCGACGCCCCGGAGGCGATCTCGTTCGACGCCTTCGTGGGCGAGCCGCCGCCGGCGGCCGCCGCGCCCGCCGCCCCCGCCCCGAGAGCCCACCCGCCGCGCGCGCCCGCGCGCGATGCCGGCGTGACGCGGGTCGCCGGGGCCGCGCCGCCCGCGCTCGAGCTGGACGGTCCCTCCGACACGCTCCTCCTCGACGAGGATCCGGATGCCGAGGACGAGAAGCCCCTTGCGCCCGCGCTGGCGGCCCGGCCCTCGCGCGGAAAGGCGGTGCGCTTCGAGCTCGTGGTGCAGGTCGAGGAGCTGCCGCCTGCGCTCCGCGACGCGCTGGCCGGCCTCTCCGAGGCGGACCTGCGGCTCCCGGTGGAGCTGCGGATGGCGCGCGAGGCGGAGTAGGGCGGCGCCCCGCACGCGCCGGCGCGCGCGCGCCCGGCGGGCGCGCGCGCCCCCCCCGGGCGCTATCCCGCGGTCGCGTACGCCGGCTCGCGGCGCGGCTCCGGGCGGCCCGGGTGGATCTGCCGGTTCGCGAGCTCGCGCTTCAGCTCGGCGAGCGCATGGCGAGCGGCGTCGCGGCGGGCCTCCTCGCGTAGGGCGCGCAGCCGCCCCTCGGATCCCGAGGGTCCGAGCTCGCGGTCGAGCACGGCCTCGCCCGCGAGGCGCCCGACGCGCTCGCGCACGGCCTCGAGCGCTCGCACGTCGGCGTCGATCGAGAAGCCCGAGAGCGCCTCGTGCAGGCGGCGCCGCGCGCGGCCGCTCGCGAGGCTCGCGAGCGCGCGGCCCTTCTCGCGCTCGAGCGCGCGGATCTCGTCGCGGAAGCGCAGGAGATGGGTCTTCGCCTCCTCCGCCTCGCTGCGCAGCGCCGCGAGCTCGCGCTCCGAGCCGGCGAGCTCGTCGGCGACCGCCTGACGCCGGCTCACGATCTCGAGCGCGAGCTCCTCGTCGGCGCGGGCGAGCGCGCGGCGCACGTCGTCGTCGCTGCGGGCGAGCTCCGCGCGGCGGGACTCGATCTCGCCCTCGAGGCGGTTGCGCATGTAGAGGAGTCCCGCGACCGCGTCCTTCAGCTCGCGGTACTGCGAGAGCCGCTCGGCGATGGCGTTCTCGTACACCGCACGGGGATTCTCCTCCTCGCGCGCGCGCAGCCAGCCCGCGAAGGCGCCGCGCAGGAGCCCGTGGAGGCGGGCGAAGAGACCGGGTCGGACCAGCGTCATGACGTACCTCCTGCCGGCCCTTCGGGCCGGCTCCAATCCTCTTCGCGGAGCCCGAGCTCGCGGATCTTCTGCTGCAGGCTCTGGCGCACCATCCCGATCGCCTCGGCCGTGCGCGAGACGTTGCCCCCGTGCGCGCGCAGCGCCGTGAGCAGGTACGCGCGCTCGAAGCGCTCGGTCGCGAGCCGCTTCGCCTCGGCGAAGGGGAGGGTTGTCGCGGCGGCCGACGCGGGCTCCGGCCCCGGCTCGGGGAGCGCGAGGTCGGCCGCGCCGAGCGCGTCGCCCGACGCGAGGACCGCCGCGCGCTCCACGGCGTTGCGCAGCTCGCGCACGTTGCCGGGCCAGGGGTAGGCCGCGAGCCGGGCGAGGGCGTCGGGCGCGAGGAGCTTCGGCGGGCGGCCGAGCCGCTCGGCGAGCTGCGCGAGGAAGCGCGCGGCGAGCGCGGGCACGTCCTCCAGCCGCTCGCGCAGCGGCGGCAGCTCGATCTCGACGACGCGCAGGCGGTAGTAGAGGTCCTCGCGGAAGCGGCCGTCCCGCACGTCGCGCTCGAGGTCGCGGTGCGTCGCCGCGACGACGCGCACGTCGACGCGGAGCGGCTTCGCGCCGCCCACGCGCTCGAAGCAGCGCTCCTGCAGGACGCGCAGCACCTTCGCCTGCGTCTCGGGCGCCATGTCGCCGATCTCGTCGAGGAAGATCGTGCCGCCGTCGGCCGCCTCGAAGCGGCCGACGCGACGGGCCTCGGCGCCCGTGAAGGCACCCTTCTCGTGGCCGAAGAGCTCGCTCTCGACGAGCTCGCGGCTGATCGCGGCGCAGTTCACCGCGACGAAGGGGCCGCCGCGGCGCGCGCTGCGCTCGTGCAGCGCGTGCGCGACGAGCTCCTTCCCGGTGCCGCTCTCGCCGCGCACGAGCACCGTGAGGTCCGTCTCGGCGACCTTCTGGATCGTCTCGAACACGCGTCGCATCGACGGGCCGGAGCCGATCAGGCTCTCGAAGCCGAGCTCGCGCGCGAGGCGCTCGCGCAGCCAGCGGTTCTCCCGGGCGAGGCGCGTGCGCTCCAGCGCGCGCCGCACGACGAGCCGGATCTCGTCGTTGTCGAACGGCTTCGGGACGTAGTCCTCGGCGCCGAGCTTCATCGCCTCGACGGCGATCGCCTCGCTCCCGTGCGCCGTGATCATGACCACCGGCGTCTCCGGCTGCTCGCGCCGCGCGGCGCGCAGGACGTCCATCCCGCTCGGCCCGTCGCCGAGCGCGAGGTCCGTGAGCACGAGGTCGAACGCCTGCTCGGCGAGCCGGCGCAGCGCGCTCGCGCCGTCCTCCACCTGGTCCACCTCGAATCCCTCGCGGCGGAGGAGCCCCGACAGCGCGAGCCGGATGGCGCGCTCGTCCTCGACGAGGAGGAGGCGCGCCGTCATCGCGCCCGCCGCAGCTCGGCGTGCTCGCGCGGCAGCGTGAGCACGAACTCGGTGCCCTCGCCGGGCCGCGAATGGGCCTCGATGCGGCCGCCGTGCGCGGCGACCAGCTTCTTCGAGATCGCGAGGCCGAGCCCGGTCCCGTTCGACTTCGAGGTGTAGAAGGGGTCGAAGATCTTCGTGAGGCGCGCCTCGTCCATGCCGGGGCCGTTGTCGCGCACGCGCAGCCACACCTCGCTGCCCGAGAGGTTGTGGCCTGCGCGCAGCTCGATGCGCGGGGCCGGCGTGCGCGCCTCCTCGAAGGCGTCGAAGGCGTTGCCGAGGAGGTTCAGCAGGACGCGGCGCACCTGCTCGCGGTCCGCGACGAGGCGCGGCGCCTCCGCCACGTCGACGACGAGCTCGACCCCGAGCGCGGCGCTGCGCTCCGAGACCGCCTCGAGCGCCGAGGCGACGACCTCGGGCAGGCCCACCTCTCCGAGCCGCGTCTCCTCCTCGCGGGCGTAGCGCAGGAGGTGGGAGATGCTGCGCTCGACGCGGTCGAGCTCCTCGAGGGCGACCTTCGCGTACTCGACGTTCTCGCCGGAGCGGGGGTCCTCGCCCATCTGCTGCACGAGGCTCTTCGCCGCGGTGATCGGGTTGCGGATCTCGTGCGCGATCGAGGCGGAGAGCGCCTCGAGCCGCTGGGCGTGCTCGTCGGCGAGCTGGCGCCGCTCGCGCGTCACGCCCCGCGAGACCTGGCGCTGGACCTCTTCGCGGATCAGGCGCTCGCGCAGCTCCGGCGCGACCAAGGCGAAGAACCAGTGGCACGCGAGGCCGATGCCCCAGGCGAGCGCGACGATGAACGCCGGGCGGAAGCCCCCGACGAAGAGGAGGAAGAAGCAGACGGACAGATACGGCACGAGGTGCGCGAGGAAACCGATCTTGCGCGCCGCCGCGCGGTGGGCGGCGCGTAGCGCGCGCTCCTCCGCGCTGAGGGGCGCGCGCCCGCTGCGGAGCCCGCGCCTCGCCCGGTCGGACCCGTCGTGGGGCGGCCCCGGCGGTGCCCCGAAGCGGTCGGCATGGCTCCCCATCGATCGGCTCCCGTAGGGCTCCCGCGCGCGGCGAGAAGCATGGGCGCTCGGCCAGCGGATTTCCAACGTGCGCATGCGGGGCCCCTGAGCAAGCGCCGTGCCGGGCCCGAAACGGCGTGCGGCGCGCGCAGGGAGCGTTTCGAGGCTCGCCGGTGCAGTCCGCGGCCTGCACCGCTGCAGCCCCGGCACTGCAGCGAGCGTCCCGCGAGCGCGACCGCGCGGGCCGCGGCGCTCGCGCGGAGGGCCGTCAAGCGGGGGCGCCGGACCTCCGATGGGCTCGGCCGATGCTGCTGGACCTCGTCCTCGTCGCCGCCCTCGCGGCCTTTGCGGCCGCCGGGGCATGGCGCGGGCCGGCCGAGACGGGGCTTCGCCTCGCCGGCTGGATCGCGGGCTACGGGGCGGCGTGGCTGGCCGCGACGCGGCTCGGCCCCGCCGTCGCGGACGCGCTCGGCGTGGCGCCCCTGGTCGGGCTCCCGCTCGCCGGGATGGGCGGCTTCGTCGCGATGCAGGCTCTCGTGCACGTGGCCGTCGTGCTGCTGCGGCGCGACGCCGAGCCCCCGGGCCCCGCCGGGCGCGTCCTCGGCGCGCTCCTCGGCGCGGCGCGCGGCGGCGTCGTCGTGGTCCTCCTCGGCTGGCTCGCGCTCCTCGCAGAGGGGATGCGCGCGCAGGGCGTGGCCGGCCTTCCGGCGACCGGCGACTCGGCCGTGGGGCGCGCGTCCGGCCTCGTCGTCGAGCGGGCGGCAACCGCGCTCGCGGGCGAGCGGCCGGAGGCGCGCGCGGTCGCGGCGCTCGTCGGCCGGCCCGCCGAGAGCATTGCCGCGTGGCGCGACGTCCTGGCCCACCCGCGCGTCGTGGCCCTCCAGAGCGACCCGGCGTTCTGGCACGCGCTCGAGGTCGGCGACGCGGCCGCCGCGCGCGCGCGCCCGAGCTTCCGCGCGCTCGCCGGCGACGCGAGCCTGCGCGAGGAGCTCGGCCGCCTCGGGGTCGTGAGCCCGGGCGCGGCGATCAATCCGGGCGCGTTCGCGCGCGAGCTGGAGGCGGCCCTCACGGAGGCCGCGGCGCGGGTGGCCGCGCTGCGCGACGACCCCGAGGTGGAGGCGTTCCTCGCCGACCCGGAGGTGCGTGCGCTGCTCCAGCGCGGCGACGCCCTGCGCCTCCTCGCGCACCCCGGCTTCCAGAGCCTCCTGCGGCGCGCGAGCGCCTCGTAGGCGGTCCGCCTTCGACGCGCCCGCGTCCTGGGCTACGGTCGGGGCGTGAGCCACCCCGACGAGACGCGCACCCCGGCGAGCGCCGAGAGCGACGAGGACGAGGTCGCCCCGACGCCCTTCGACAACCCGTTCTTCCTCCCCGTGATCCTCTGGGGCTTCGCCATCTGGTTCGTCTACGACGGCTGGTTCAACCCCGAGATGGAATGGATCAAGTTCAACCGCGGCGGCGCGCTCGTCACGGTCGTGCTGGGGGCGTACTACACCTGGCGCGCGGTGCGCGAGCGCCGCGCCGCACGCGAGGGGGCGTCCGGCGCGGGACCGAGCTAGCGAGCCGGCCGCGCGACGTCGAGCGCCGCAGCCGGGCCGGCCCGGGTCGCGCGGGAGCGCCGCCGGGAATGCGCCGGCTGCTGGAAGGACCCCTAGAACAGCGGGCGGTCGTCCGGCGCGTACGCGGTGATCTCGCAATCGAGCGCGATCACCTCGTAGCGGGGCGGCTCGTAGCGCGGCGCCTCGCGGCGCGGCGCGTCCTCGACGCTCGTGGCGGCTTCGGGAGCTCGCTGCACGGGATCCTCCTCGGGGCTCCGCCAGCGTAGCACCGCGCGGCGCGCCGCGCGCGGTCCCGCGCGCGAGCCGCGTCGCCCCCGCGTCGCGGCCGGGTGCGGCATCGCGCGGGGTCCCGGTCTCGGGGCGCCCGGCGATAGACGCCCCGTGCGCGCCAGCCCCCGCGCTCGGCGGGCTCTCGCGAACCGCGCCGCGGAGCGGCCTTCGCGCGCGCGGGTCAGTCGTCCGGGAGCGCGTTCGCGCGAGCGACCTCGGAGTACCAGCGCGCGGACTGCTTGATGGTGCGCTCCCCGGTGTCGAAGTCCACCCAGACCAGCCCGAAGCGCTGCGCGAAGCCCTCGGCCCACTCGAAGTTGTCGAGGAGGGTCCAGGCGTGGTAGCCGCGCACGTCGGCGCCGTCGCGGATGGCCTGCCAGAGCGCTCCGAGGTAGCCGCGGTAGTACTCGATCCGGCGCTCGTCGCGTACGACGCCGTCCTCGTCCGGGGCGTCCCCGTACGAGCAGCCGTTCTCGGTCACCTCGATCACCGGCCGGTCGTAGTCGCGCGTCACGCGCATCAGCATGTCGTAGAGGGCCTTCGGCCAGACCTCCCAGCCGAACTCGGTGCGCGGACCCTCGCGGCCGCCGATCCCCACGGGCGCGGCCGCGAGGCCGACGGCGTCCTCCGGCGCGGCGCGCACGAGCGTGCGCGTGTAGAGGTTCACGCCGATGAAGTCGAAGTCGGCGCGGACGCGGTCCATGTCGCGCGGCTCGATGCCCATGCGCTGGGCGGGCACGCCCGACGGGAACGCGTCCGGGTAGCGACCGCGCAGCGCGGTCTCGAGGAACCACGTGTTCGTGAACAGGTGCCAGCGCTCGGCGGCGGCCGCGTCGTCCGCGGCGCCGGTCGCGGGCTCGCAGGGCGACATGTTGTAGGCGTTCCCGATCCGCAGGCCCGAACGCATCGCGCGCATCGCGCGCACGGCCTCGCCCTGGGCGAGGTTCACGACGTGGGTCGCGCGCAGGAACGCGTCGACGTCGCGCCGGCCCGGCGCGTGGATGCCGAGCAGGTAGCCGAGCGCGGTGAAGATGTGGGGCTCGTTGAGGACGATCCAGTCGGAGACGCGGTCCGCGAGCGCCTCGACCATGATCTCGGCGTAGTCCGCGAAGCGGCTCGCGGTGTCGCGGTTCGCCCAGCCGCCCGCGTCCTCGAGCGACTGCGGGAGGTCCCAGTGGTAGAGCGTGGGCAGCGGGCGGATGCCGGCGGCGAGGAGCGCGTCGACGAGGCGGCGGTAGTAGTCGATCCCCTTCTGGAGCGCGCGTCCGCGCCCGATGGGCTGGATTCGGGGCCACGAGATCGAGAAGCGGTAGCTGCGCAGGCCGAGGTCGCGCAGGATCGCGACGTCCTCGTCGTAGCGGTGGTAGGAGTCGCAGGCGAAGTCGCCGGTGTCGCCGTTCTTGATCCGGCCGGGCGTGTGGGCGAAGCGGTCCCAGATGCTCTCGCCCTTGCCGTCCTCGTCGGACGCGCCTTCGATCTGGTACGCCGCCGTGGCCGCACCCCAGAAGAAGCCGTCGGGAAACGTCCGGCCGGCGCCCATCCGCTCCGCCCCCTGCCGCGTCGAGGGGGCGCATTCTATCCGGGGCCCCCGCACGGGGCCACGCGGTACCTTGTGGGCCCGTGCGCGCGGCGCGCACCCCGATCGGGCGGCGCACGCGCGAGGCGGGCGCGCGCGCGGGCGGCGAAGGGCGAGGTCACGTCCCGGGATCGGGACGACGGGAACGGCTGCGGAGGCGTCGAGCGGCGATGGCGGCGGAAGGAGGCGCGGCACGGGTCGTCCCGCTCGCGCCGCGGGAGTGGCTCCTCGCCGGTCTCCTCCTCCTCGCGTTCGCGCCGGCGGTCGCCGCGATGGCGTCCGTGTGGCGGGCGGTCGACTACCAGTCGCACGGCGCCCTCGTCCCGTTCGTGTCGCTCTGGGTCGCGCTGCGCGAGCGCTACGCCTGGCGGCGGCTCGCCGTCGAGCCGGACCGGCGCGGCGTCGCGGCGCTCGCGGGCGCGGCGCTCGCCTACGCGGCGGGCGCCGCGGTGGGCTCGCCGACGCTCCAGGGGGCGGCGTTCGTGGCCGCGCTCGCGGGCGCGGTCCTCGCGGCGCGGGGGCGGGGCTGGCTGCGCCATCTCGCGTTCCCGCTCGGGTACCTGCTCTTCATCGTGCCGCTCCCGCCGAGCTGGCTCGCGCCTCTCGTCGTGCGCCTCCAGCTCTTCGTGTCGACCGCGGCGGTGGGCCTGCTGCACGCCGCGGGCGTCGAGGTCGCGCGCGAGGGCAACGTGATCCTCCTCCCGAGCGGAGAGACGCTCTTCGTCGCCGAGGCGTGCAGCGGCGTCACCTCGGTGGTCACGCTCGCTCCGCTCGGAGTCCTGCTCGCGTACCTCGCGCTGCGGCGCTTCCCGGCGCGGGTCCTCCTGGTCGCCGCCGTGGTCCCGCTCGCCATGGCGGGGAACCTCGTGCGCGTCGTGGCGACGGTCGTCGCCTCGCAGCACGTGGGCGCCGCGGCCGCGAGCGAAGGTCCGCCCCACGAGCTGCTCGGGCTCCTCGTGTACGTCGTCGCGGTCGGGCTCCTGATCGCGCTCGCCGGTGCGTTGCGCCGCGCGGAGGCGCGGCGCGCGCCGGCGCGGACGGGGCGCACCTGAGCGGCGGGTCGTCCCTCACGGAGCGCGTGCTCGCGCTCGCGCGCTCCCTCGGATTCGACCTCGCGGGCGTCGCGCCCGCGGCGCCGAGCGAGCGCACGGAGCGGCTCGCCGGCTGGCTCGCGCGCGGTTACGCGGGCGAGATGGCGTGGATGGCCCGCCGCGCCGCGGAGCGCATCGACCCGCGCCGCGCGATGCCGGAGGCCCGCTCGATCGTGTGCGTCGCCCTCGTCTACGGCGACGCCGGCGAGATGCCGGACGCCCCGCGTCCGCCCGGGACCGCGCGCGTCGCGCGCTACGCGCGGGGCGACGACTACCACGACGTGCTCGGCGCGCGGCTGCGCGCGCTGGCCGCCGCGCTCGGCCCGCTCGCCGGCCGTCCGGTGCGCGCGCGGACCTACGTCGACACGGGTCCGGTGATGGAGCGGGCCCACGCCGCGCAGGCGGGGCTCGGCTGGATCGGGAAGAACACGTGCCTCATCCATCCGGCGCTCGGCTCCTGGCTCTTCCTCGGCGTGGCGCTCACGGACCTCGCGCTCGAGCCGGGCGAGCCGATGCCCGATCACTGCGGCAGCTGCCGGGCGTGCCTCGACGCCTGCCCGACGGACGCCTTTCCGGCTCCGTACGTCCTGGACGCGACCCGCTGCCTCTCGTACACGACGATCGAGCTGCGCGGGCCGATTCCGCAGGCGCAGCGCGAGGGGCAGGGCGCCTGGGTGTTCGGCTGCGACGTCTGCCAGGAGGTGTGCCCCTGGAACACGCGCGCGCGTCGCGTCGTGCCGGCGGACCCGCTCGGCCTGCGCGCGCGGCTCGCGCCGCGCCCGGGCTGGCGGGCGCCGCAGCTCGCGTGGCTCCTCGAGCTCACGGAGGACGCCTGGCTGCGCGCGACGCGGGGGAGCGCGCTGCGCCGCGCGCGCCACCGCTGGCTCCTGCGCAACGCGCTCGTCGCGGCCGGCGAGAGCGGCGACCCCGCGCTCGCGCCGGCCGTCCGCCGCCACGCGGAGGGCGCCGACCCGCTCCTGGCCGAGCACGCCCGCTTTGCCCTCGCGCGCCTCGCGCGGGCGCCGGGCGCCGTCGCGGCGCACACCCCCTCGGCGCACCAGTCTCCCGCGGGGAGGTTTCTTAACGACGGGGTCTGACCCCTTTCTAAACACGGCGGGCGGCGAGGCGGGCGAGGCGCTCGGGGCCGCGAGGGCCTTCGGCGAGCGTCTCCTCGTAGTGCTCGACGCGGAGGGCCGGGAAGAGCGACGGCAGCTCGCCCGGGGCGAGGACGAACGCTGGGTTTCCGGGCTCGTGGGCCACTTTCTCTCGACCCCGGACGAAGGTCTCGTAGAGCAGGAGGCCGCCCGGCGCGAGGAGCGCCGCGAGCGCGCGGACGCGCGGGCGCCAGAGGTAGCGGAACACGAGGACCGCCCCCGCGCAGCCGGCGGCGAGCGGGTAGGCGGGCGACGCCTCGAGGTCCGCGCGCACGACGCGGACGGGGAGCGCGCGCGCCTCCGCCGCAAGGGCGCGCAGCGCGGCCCCGTCGCGGTCGATGCCGACCGCGGGCGCGCCGCGCGCCGCGAGGGCGAGGGCGTGCCGGCCCCGCCCGCACGCGACGTCGACGGCGGGCGCGCGCGTCGCCGCCGCCGCCGCGAGGGCGGGCTCGATCCATGCGAGCAGGAACGGCGAGGGCGCGCTCGCGCAGCGCTCCCGCGCGCGGCCGGGCCCGGGGCCGCCGTCCGGGACGGCGTCCTCGCGCGCGCCCCGATCCGCGCTCGACGTCATCGCGCCGCGGCCGCTAGCGCCGCGCGCCCCGCTCGCGCAGGACGGCGTGCATGCGGGCGGGGTGGTCCGTCACGAGCCCGTCGACGCCGAGGTCGAGGAGCGCGTGCATCTCGGCGGGCTCGTTCACCGTCCAGACGTGCACGTGGACGCCGTGCGCGTGGGCGAAGGCCACGAGCTCGCGCGTCACGAGCGGGCGCTCCGCGAAGCGCGTCGGGATCTGGAGCGCCATCGGCTCGGGCGGGGGCGGCGCGCCCGACGCCGCGGCGCGCACGAAGCCGACGACGTCGCCCGCACTCGCGCCCACCGCGGTCGCGAGCCCGGTCTCGGCGAGGCGCCGCCGCAGCCGCGCCATCGCGCCGTCGTGCCCCGCCGTCAGCAGCGTGCGGTCCGCGCGGCCCGCGCCGCGCACCGCATCCAGCGTCCCTTCGACCAGCGCCTCGTCGTCGCGCTTGATCTCCACGTTGAAGCGCGCGGCCGGGAACGCGGCGAAGGCCTCCGCGAGCGTCGCCACGCGGACGCCGCGCCCGCGCCAGGGGAACGTCCGCCCCCCGTCCGGCGTGAAGGCCCAGCCCGCGTCGAGCTCGCGCAGCTCCGCGAAGTCGAGGTCGGCGATGGCGCCGGCGCCGTCCGTCGTCCGGTCGACGCTCTCGTCGTGGTAGACGACGACGACGCCGTCGCGTGTCGCGTGCACGTCGGTCTCGAGAACCGCGGCCCCCTGCTCCAGCGCGCGGGCGAAGGCGGGAAGCGTGTTCTCGGGCGCCTCGCCGCTCGAGCCGCGGTGACCGATCACGATCGGGGTCGGGAGATCGAAGAACGGGTGGCGCACGCGGCTACGGTATCATGCGCGCCCCGATGGCGATCCTGACGCGCGACGCGATCCTCGCCGAGGTCGCAGCGGGCCGGCTGCGGATCGACCCGTTCGATCCCGCCGCCGTCGGCCCGGCGTCGATCGACCTCACCCTCGGGTCCGAGCTGCGCCTCATCGAGCCGGGCCCCGACCCCATCCCGATGCGCGAGGACGTGGACTACCGGGACTACACGCGGCGCATCGAGATGAACGGGAGCTACGTGCTCCACCCGGGCGCCACGGTCCACGGCATCACGCGGGAGCGCATCAGCCTGCCCGAGGACGTGTGCGGCCTGCTCGAGGGCCGCAGCCGCTTCGCGCGGCTCGGGCTCATGATCCACGTGACCTCGGCGTTCGTGCAGCCGGGCGTCTCGAACCGGCAGGTGCTCGAGATGAGCAACGTCGCCGGGCACCCGCTCGAGCTGCACGCGGGCGTACGCGTGTGCCAGCTCGTGCTCATGCGGACGGAGGGCCGCGCGGCGTACGCCGGGCGCTTCGCGGACCAGGACGGCCTCTAGGTGCGGGCCGTCGTCCAGCGCGTGCGCTCGGCGAGCGTGCGCGTGGACGGGGAGGTCGTCGGAGCGATCGAGACGGGGCTCCTCGCCCTCGTGGGCGTCGCGCGCGGCGACGGGCCCGAGGCCGCGCGCGAGATCGCGCGCAAGCTCGTCCACCTGCGCGTCTTCGCGGACGAGACGGGCCGCATGAACCTCGACCTCCGCGCCGCCGGAGGCGCGCTCGCCGTGGTGTCGCAGTTCACGCTCCTCGGCGACGCCCGCCGCGGCCGGCGGCCGTCGTGGAGCGAGGCCGCCGCGCCCGCCGTCGCGGCGCCGCTCGTCGAGGAGGTCGCCGCGGAGGCGCGGCGCGCCGGCGTGCGGGTCGTGACGGGCCGCTTCGGCGCGCACATGGAGGTCGCGCTCGTGAACGACGGTCCCGTGACCGTGCTGCTCGACACGGAGGGCCGCTTCTAGGCACGCTCCGCGTCCGCGGCGGGGCCGGGCTGCGCGCCTTCCCGCCCTCCGTCGTGCCCGCGCGCGCGACCTGCGCTCCGCGCGCGCCGCGGGGCGGCGGCGGCGGACCTCTCGCGGCGCTGGCCGGCGCGGCGAGGCGCTGGCATCATGCGCTCCGGGGGGATCCGACCATGCAAAGCCGCAAGCGAAGCGCGACCCTCGCGCTCCTTCTGCTCGCGTCCGTCGTGCTGGCCCCGGCCGCGGCCCGCGCCCGCAGCGCGGCGGGCGAGGCCGGCCTCGGCGTCGGCTGCGCGCTCCTCAACATGCTCTACGGCCCGGCGAAGATGATGTACGCGTTCTTCGGCGGGTTCATCGGCGGCGTCGCGTACGGGCTCTCCGCGGGCGACGAGGACGTCGCGATGCGGGTGATCGAGCCCGCCTGGCGCGGCGACTACGCCCTCACGCCGGCGCATCTCACCGGCAAGGAGGACATCGAGTTCATCGGCCGGCGCGCCGCGCACCGCGCCGCCCGCGACTCGGCGGGCGAGGGCGACGGCGCGGGCGGCGACACGGGCTGGGAGTAGCGGCCCCCGGGGGTCGGGGGCACCTCGGCCCCACCCACGGCATCCTACGCCCCGGACTCCCGCGATGACCGACCCCCTCTCGCTGGCCAGCTTGGCGACGGCGTTCGCCGCCGGGCTGCTCTCCGTCCTCTCGCCGTGCGTGATGCCGCTCATGCCGGCGTACCTCTCGCTCATTTCCGGGCTCTCCGTGGAGGAGATGCGCGCCGAGGGCGGAGAGCTGCGCGACGACGCCGAGCGCGCGGCCGTGCGCCGCCGCGTGCTCCTCGGCTGCGCCGGCTTCGTCGGGGGCTTCACGACGGTGTTCGTCCTGCTCGGCGCCTCGGCCACCGTCGTCGGTCGCGCGCTCCAGGCGTGGCAGGTCGAGGTCTTCGGGGTGTCGATCACGGCGGTCCAGGTCGCGGGGCTCGTGATCGTCGCGATGGGGCTCCACCTCGCGGGTCTCCTCCCGATCCCGTGGCTGTACCGCGACGCGCGCGTCGGGCGCTCGCTCCAGCCGCGCAGCGCGCTCGGCGCCTACCTGGTCGGCGGCGCCTTCGCGTTCGGCTGGTCGCCGTGCGTGGGCCCGATCCTGGGCGGCATCCTGACGCTCGCCGGCGGCCGCGAGACCGTGTACGAGGGCATGCTGCTCCTCGGCGTCTACTCGGCGGGGCTCGGGCTCCCGTTCGTGGCGGCGGGCTGGAGCATCGACGTCTTCTTCACCGCGTTCCGGCGCATGCGCCGCTACTTCCGTCAGGTCGAGCTGGTCGCGGGCGCGCTCCTCGTCGCGGTCGGAACGCTCGTCGCGACGAACCGCCTGGCGGTCCTGAACGACTACTTCACCTTCCTCTCCGAGGTCGTGACCCGCGCCGAAGAGGCGCTCCTGTGACACGCCGTCGGGCGGCGGCGTTCGCGCTCGCCGCCGCGCTCGCGTCCGGCCTCGCGGGGGGCTGCCGGGTCGAGGAGGCGGAGGCGCCGCTGCGGCCCGCGCCCGACTTCGCGCTGCCCGACCTCACGGGGGCCACCGTCTCGCTCGCCGACCTGCGGGGGCGTCCCGTGGTCCTCGACTTCTGGGCGACGTGGTGCGCGCCGTGCGAGTTCCAAATCCCCGTCCTGAACGACTTCCACGACCGCCACGCAGGGCGGGTGGAGGTGGTCGGGATCGCCGTCGACGCCGGCGGCCGCGACGTCGTCGCGCCGTACGCCGCGGAGCACGGGATCCGCTACCGCGTCCTCCTCGGCGACGAGTCGCTCGCGCAGCGCTTCGGCGCGCTCGGCTTCCCGACCCTCTTCGTGCTGCGCCCGGACGGGACGGTGGCCTCGTCCCACGCGGGCCTCGTCGAGCCCGAGGAGCTCGAGCAGGCGGTCGCCGCGGCCTCGGAGGCCGGCGCCGAGCGCAGCTGACGGCGCGGCCGTGCGGCTCAAGCGCGCGCGGCGGGCGGTCGAACAAACCGTCCGTGGACCCGAGCGAGCGCAGGGCGGACGACACCGGCTACGTCGTCCGGCAGTGCTACGAGCGCGAGTACGCGACCGGCGACGTGATCTACGACGTCGGCGACGAGCGCCCGGTGCTCTTCGTGCTCCAGAGCGGCCAGGTGGAGCTGCAGCGGCCGGGCCCCGACGGCGAGCACACGGTGGCGCGGCACGGCGCCGGGGACTTCTTCGGCGAGATGGGCGTCCTCGTGCGCCGCCCGCGCAGCACGCGGGCGGTCGCCGTCACCAGCGCGCGCGTCCTCGAGGTCGACCGCGACACCTTCGAGGCCATGTGCGTGGAGCGGCCCGAGATCGCCATCCGCGTGATCCAGCGCCTCGCCGGCCGCCTCACGGACCTCGAGCGGCGGCTCGCCGCGCTCGGCGCGGACGACCTGCTGCGCCCGGTCGTGCGCGTCCTCCTGCGCCGCGGCGAGGCGCTCGCGACGGGGGGCGCGCGCTTCACCGGCAACCTGCGCCAGCTCGCCGGCGACGCCGGGCTCTCGATGCTCGAGGCCCACCGCGCGCTCGGCCAGCTGCTCGAGCGAAAGCGCGTCCGGCTCCAGGACGACGCGCTCGTGATCCCGGACCTCGACGCGCTCGCCGCCTCGCTCGACGCGCCCTGATTCCCGCGTCTTCGGGGCTTTACCCCGGCGCCGCACGCAGTTAGAGTGCGCGCGTGCGTATCCGGCCCCGCCTGCTGGCGCCGCTCGCCGCGGCCGTGCTGCTCGCCCGCGCGGCGCTCGCGCAGGATTTCCTGGGCGGCGAGCCGGGACGCGAGCAGCCGTTCGACGTCACCGCGGACGCGGTCGAGCACGACGCGCAGCGCGGCGTCTACGTCGCGCGCGGGAACGTGCGCATCACGCAGCCCGAGCGCGTCCTCTCGGCCGATTGGGTCGGCTTCAGCAGCGAGACGCGGCAGGGGATCGCGAGCGGGAACGTCGTCGTGATCGAAGGCGACGACGTGCTGCGCGCCGACGTGCTCCAGTTCCAGATCGACTCGGCCGAGGGCCTCGTGTTCCGCGGCTCGCTGGAAGGCGAGGGCACGCGCTTTCTCATGCGCGGCGACACGATCCAGAAGACGGGCGACAACCGCTACGTCTTCGACGAGGGCAAGTTCACGAGCTGCAAGTGTCCCGACGACGGCCGCGAGCCGTGGGCCATCACCGCCGACAAGGCGAACCTGAACGTCGGCGGCTACGGCACGGCGCGCAACACGGCGTTCGAGGTGCTCGGCGTCCCCGTCGTCTGGCTGCCGTGGATGATCTACCCGCTCAAGACCGACCGCGCGACGGGCTTCCTGTTCCCGCAGTGGGGCGCCTCGGCCCGCCGTGGCTTCGACATCGGGCTTCCGTTCTTCTGGGCGGTGGGCGAGCGCCTCAACCTCACCTTCACGGCCTCGTACCTCACGGACAACGGCTTCATGCCGAGCGTCGAGGGCGAGTACGTCTTCGGCGAGCGCTCCGCCGGGAGCTTCCACGGCGCCTGGATCGACGACGACAACATCGACCCCGACGACCCCTCCACGCCGTTCGACGCGCAGCGCTGGGCGTTCGGGCTCCTGCACGACCACTACCTGCCGTACGACTTCCGCTTCGTCGTCGACGCGCGCTTCTTCTCGGACAACCTCTATCCGTTCGACTTCGAGAAGTACTCGGACTTCCGCAAGGACCGCTTCGTCGAGTCGCAGGCGTTCCTCGAGCGCCGCTTCGGGCCGCTCGACCGCTACGGCTTCTTCGGTGCCGTCCAGTACGCCGAGGACCAGCAGAACCCGGACGATCAGGACCGCGACGAGTTCCTGCTGCACCGGATGCCGCAGCTCCACCTCTCCGGCGTGCCGCAGCGGCTCGACCGCGTCGTGCCCGGGCTCGTGGGCTCGTTCGACGTGGACTACGTGCACTTCTGGCCGCGCGACTCGGCGGAGGACGTCTTCGACGACACGCCGCTCGTGAACGACCAGTTCGTCGACACCGGGATCGACGCCATCCCGAACGGCGAGGAGCGCGACCCCGAGGGCCGCATCGTGCGCGCGGACGGCACGGTGGTGCTCGACAACGGCGTCGTCACGACGGTGGCGGACATCCTGCGCTCGCAGCCGGGCGCGCTGCTCTCGATCGACGGGCACGGCGACGACTTCCCGCCCGGCCCGGAGGGCGACGGCGTGTTCGAGGAGGGCGAGCCGCTCGCCGACCGCGGCCACCGCATCCTCGTGAACCCTCGCCTCTCGTACCCGATGAGGCTCTGGGACGCGGTCGAGGTGAACCCGGAGATCGGGTACCACGGGACGCTCTACCAGAGCGACAACGTCGGCTACGCCGACCGCCACCTGTTCACCGCGCAGCTCGAGGTCCGCACGCGACTGCGCCGCGCCCTTGCGCTTCCCTTCGGCCAGGGCTCGGCGCTCCACGTCCTCTCGCCGTACGTCGCCTGGACGACCGTCACCGACACCGCGCAGGGCGGGAACCCGCTCTTCACCCCGCAGCCGGACGTGCTGCAGCAGCGCGTGCGCTACCTCACGCTGATGAACCTCTCGCGCGACACCGCGGACCGGATCGACGGCGTGAACGCCCTGAGCGTCGGCGCCGGCAACCGCATCTACGTGCCGCGCGAGAACGCCGAGGGAACGCGCCTCTTCGCCGACGTGGACGCGGCGCTCGTCTGGGACGCCGAGGACGAGGGCTTCCAGGGCGTCCTCTTCGACGGCTCCGCCTGGCCGCTCGAGCGGGTGCGGTCGCGCTTCAACCTCGCCTACGACGTCGACGAGAGCGAGCTCGCCGAGGCGCTCCTCGCGCTCGCGTGGTCGCACGAGGAGGGCCACGATCTCGGCATCGGCTACCGCTACGTCGCCGACGCCCCGCGCTTCTTCGAGGCGTTCCTGTTCGACGACGAGCGCTTCGACGAGTTCGAGGAGGGCGTCACCTCCATCAGCCAGGTCTTCCTCTTCGCGCGCTGGGCGATCACGCGCAACTGGGCGCTCAGCTACCGCATGACCTACTCGTTCGAGGAGTCGTTCTTCCTCGGGAACGAGGCCGGGGTGGAGTACATCTCCCGGTGCAACTGCTGGGCGGTCCGGCTCGAGGTCGAGGACGAGCGCACGCGGGGCGTCCAGTTCAACCTGCGCTATAGGCTGATCGGACTGGGCGACGACACCGTGCGCCCCTTCCAGTCCGGTCGCACGACCCGCCGCCAGCAGTTCGAAGAAGAGGAACTCTGAGCGCGCCGAGGCCCCCCTTTGGTCCGCCCCAGCCAGGAAGAGTTCGTGAGGCTCGCCGAGCGCGGCAACCTCGTGCCCGTGGTGCGCGAGATCGCCGCGGACCTCGACACGCCGCTCTCGCTGTTCCGCCGCCTCGACGACGGCCGAACGGCGTTCCTGTTCGAGTCGGTGCAGGGCGGCGAGAAGTGGGCGCGCTGGAGCTTCATGGGGAGTGGCGCGCGGGCGGTCTACTCGGCGCGCGGGCCGGAGGCCGTGTGGCGCGAGGCGGGACGGGAGCGACGCGTGCCGGTGGCGGGCGATCCGCTGCGCGCGCTGCGCGACCGCCTGGCGACGCTGCGCCCGGCGCCGCTGGAGGGGCTCGCGCTCCCGCGCTTCGCGGGCGGCGCGGTCGGCGCGGTCGCGTGGGACTGGGTGCGGTACGTGGAGCGGGTCCCGGACGGGAACCCCGACGAGCTCGAGTTCCCGGACGTCTGGTTCGTGCTCCCCGAGACGGTGGTCGCGTACGACAACGCCCGCCACGTGGCGCTCGTGATCCGCGAGGTCGAGCTCGCGCCCGGCGACGACCCCGCCGCGCGCTGGCGCGAGGCGCGCGACGCGGTCGACGCGACCGTGGCGCGCCTGCGCGAGCCGCTCGCGTTCGAGCCCCGCGCCCCGGTGCGCGAGCCGATGCGGGTCGACGCGAACCTGACCCGCGACGCCTACCACCAGATGGTGAAGCGCGCGAAGGAGTACATCGAGGCGGGCGACGTCTTCCAGGTGGTGCTCTCGCAGCGCTTCCGGCTTCCGCTCCAGGCGGACCCCTTCCTCGTCTACCGGCACCTGCGGCGCATCAACCCGAGCCCCTATCTCTTCTTCCTGCGCCTCGACGGGCGCATCCTGATCGGCTCGTCGCCCGAGATCCTCGTGCGCATGGAGGGCGGGCGCATCGACCTGCGCCCGATCGCGGGGACGCGCGCCCGCGGCGAGACGCCGGCGCGCGATCGCGCGCTCGAGGCCGAGCTGCTCGCCGACCCGAAGGAGCGCGCCGAGCATCTGATGCTGGTCGACCTCGGGCGCAACGACGTGGGCCGCGTCGCCAAGGTGGGGTCCGTGCGCGTGAGCGAGTACGCGACGGTGGAGCGCTACTCGCACGTGATGCACATCGTCTCCAACGTGCAGGGCGAGCTGCGGCCCGGGCTCGACTGGCTCGACCTCCTGCGCGCGACGTTCCCGGCCGGGACGCTCTCCGGTGCGCCCAAGGTGCGCGCGATGGAGATCATCGACGAGCTCGAGACCGTCCGGCGCGGCCCGTACGGCGGCTGCGTGGGCTACGTGGACCATTCGGGCAACATGGACATGGCGATCGCGATCCGCACGATGCTCGTGCAGGAGGGCTCGCTCTACGTCCAGTCCGGCGGCGGCATCGTGGCCGACTCCGACCCCGAGGCGGAGTACCAGGAGTCGCAGAGCAAGGCGCGCGCGCTGATCGAGGCGGTCGACCTCGCGCGCGAGGGAAGCGACGCGTGAAGCTGCTCGTGATCGACAATTACGACTCGTTCACGTACAACCTCGTCCAGTACCTCGGCGAGCTCGGGGCGGAGGTCGACGTCGTGCGCAACGACGCCGAGCCGCTCGAGGCGATGCTCGCGCGCCGCCCGGATGGCGTCGTGATCTCGCCCGGTCCCGGGCGCCCGAGGGAGGCCGGCGTCACCGTGCCCGCGGTGCGCGCGTTCGCGGAGCGCGGGACGCCCGTCCTCGGCGTGTGCCTCGGTCACCAGGGGATCGGCGAGGCGTTCGGCGGGCGGATCGTGCGCGCGCGCACGCTCATGCACGGGAAGACCTCGCGCGTCCACCACGACGGGAAGGGCGTCTTCGCCGGGCTCCCGGAGGGGTTCGAGGCCACGCGCTACCACTCGCTGGTCGTGGAGCCCGCGAGCCTGCCCGAGGGGCTCGAGGTCGCGGCGCGGAGCGAGGACGACGAGATCATGGGGATTCGTCACCGGACGCTCCCGATCCACGGCGTGCAGTTCCACCCCGAGTCGATCCTCACCGCCGAGGGAAAGCGGCTGCTGCGGAACTTCCTCTCGCTCTGCGCGGAGGAGCGCGCGTGAGCCTCGCCGAGGCGATCCGAGCCGCCGCCGCGCGACGCGAGGTGCCGGCCGAGGTGCTCGAGGCCGCCTTCGGCGAGATCATGGACGGGGGCGCGAGCCCGGTCCGGATCGCGGCGCTCCTCGTCGCGCTGCGGACGAAGGGGGAGACGGTCGGCGAGATCGTGGCGCTCGCGCGCGCCCTGCGCGCGCGCGCGGAGACGGCGCCGCTGCCGGATCCGCGCTGCGTCGACACCTGCGGAACGGGCGGCGACGGCGCCGAGACGTTCAACGTCTCGACGGTGGCCGCGTTCGTCGTGGCGGGCGCGGGCGTGCCCGTCGCGAAGCACGGGAACCGGGCGGCCTCGGGGCGCGCGGGAAGCGCGGATTTGCTCGAGGCGCTCGGCGTCGAGCCCGACGTCCCGATCGCCGAGGCGGCGCGCATCCTGAAGCAGGTGGGGATCGCGTTCTTCTACGCCCGCCGCGCCCACCCCGCCATGCGGCACGTGGCGGCAGTGCGCGCGGAGCTCGGCGTGCGGACGGTGATGAACTGCCTCGGCCCGCTCCTGAACCCGGTCGGGGCGCGGCGCCAGCTCGTGGGCGTCTACGACCGCGAGCTCGTGGTCCCTCTGGCCGAGGCGCTCGGGCGGCTCGGCGCGGAGCGCGCCATGGTGGTCCACGGCGACGACGGGCTCGACGAGCTCACGATCACGACGACCAGCACGATCGCGATGCTGGACGGGCGCTCGCTGGTGCGCGGGCGCGTCGAGCCGGAGAAGCTCGGTCTCCGGCGCGCGGAGGGCGAGGCGCTCCGGGGGGGAGACGCCGCGCGCAACGCCGAGATCGCCCGTGCCGTCCTCGCGGGAGCGCCCGGCCCGGCGCGCGACGTCGTCGTGCTCAACGCCGCGGCCGCGCTCCACGTCGCCGACGCGGCGCCGTCCCTCGAGGCGGGCGTCGCGCTCGCGGTGCGGAGCCTCGACGAGGGCGCGGCCGCCGCGCGCCTGGACGCGCTCGCGGAGGCGACGCGCCGGGTGGCGGCGCGATGACGGTCCTCGACGAGATCCTCGCGCGGAAGCGGGCCGAGCTGGCCGAGGCGAGGCGGCGCGTCCCTCCCGCGGCGCTCGCCGCGCGCGCGGAGGCGGCGTCCGACCCGGTCCGCGGGTTCCGGCGCGCGCTGGAGGCGGGGCCCGCGCCGGCCGTGATCGCGGAGCTGAAGCGCCGCTCGCCGAGCCGCGGGGAGATCCGCGCGGACTTCGAGCCGGTCCGTCTCGCGCGGGGCTTCGCGGCGGCAGGCGCGGCTGCGCTCTCCGTGCTCACCGACGAGCCGTTCTTCGGCGGGCGCCTCGAGTACCTCGGGGCGGTGCGCGCGGCGGTCGGGCTTCCGCTCCTGCGCAAGGACTTCGTGCTCGAGGGCTATCAGGTCGACGAGGCGCGCGTCCACGGCGCCGACGCGGTGCTGCTCATCGCCGCCGCGCTCCCCGCCGCCTCGCTCGCCGCGCTCGCGGCGCGCGCCCGCGCGCTCGGCCTCGACGCCCTCGTCGAGGTGCACGACGAGCGCGAGCTCGACGACGCGCTCGCCGCGGGCGCCGACCTCGTCGGCGTCAACAACCGCGACCTCCGCACGTTCGTGACCGACCTCGGCGTCACCGAGCGGCTGGCGCCGAAGGTGCCTTCGTCCGTCCTCCTCGTGGCCGAGAGCGGGATCGCGCAGCCGGCGGACGTGGCGCGCCTCGCACGGGCGGGCGCGCGGGCCTTTCTCGTGGGAGAATCCCTCATGCGCGAGCCGGACCCGGGCGACGCCCTGCGCCGGCTGCGCGCGGCCGAGGGTAGGCGGGGGAGCGCGTGACGGTCCGTATCAAGGTCTGCGGGATCACGCATCCCGACGACGCGGCGGCGGCGGTGGACGCCGGGGCCGACCTCGTCGGGATCAACTTCGTGGCGGGCTCGCCGCGGCGGGTGGACCCCCGCCAGGCCGAGGCGATCGCGAAGCGGGTGGAGGGCCAGTGCGAGCGGGTCGGGATCTTCCGCGATCCGTCCTGGGACGAGGTCGAGCGGATCACGCGCCGCATCGACTTCGAGCGCGTGCAGCTCCACGGCCAGGAGTCCGAGGCCGACGTCGAGATGCTGGACCTCCCCGTTATCAAGGCGATCCGCGGCGCGGACCTCGAGGCGGCCGGGCAGTATCCGGGGGCGCTTCTCCTGCTCGACCATCCGACCGAGGGCGGCGGCCGCGGGAAGGCGTGGAACTGGGCGGACGCGCGCGAGCTCATCGCCCACGGCTACGACGTGATCCTCGCGGGCGGGCTCTCGCCTGCGAACGTGGAGCAGGCGCTCGCCGACCTCGGCGACCTCCTGCCCTGGGGCGTCGACGTGGCGACCGGCGTCGAAGGCGCGGGCTACCGCAAGGACCCGGCGCTGCTGGCGGCGTTCGTGGCGGCGGTCCGCAAGGCCGAGCACGCGTGAGCGAGCTCCTCGCGGGCGACGGCCGGTTCGGCGCGTACGGCGGGCGCTACGTGCCCGAGACGCTCGTCGCCGCGATCGACGAGCTCGTCGAGGCGTACCCGCGGATCGCCGCGCGCGAGGACTTCCGCGCGGAGCTCGACGAGCTCCTGCGCAGCTACGCCGGGCGCCCGACGCCGCTCTACTTCGCGCGGCGCGCCACCGAGGCGCTCGGCGGAGCCCGCGTCTACCTGAAGCGCGAGGACCTCGCCCACACGGGCGCCCACAAGATCAACAACGTGCTCGGCCAGGCGCTCCTCGCCCGCTACATGGGGAAGCGGCGGGTGATCGCCGAGACCGGCGCCGGCCAGCACGGCGTCGCGACGGCGACCGCGTGCGCGCTCCTCGGCCTCGAGTGCGAGGTGTACATGGGCGAGGAGGACGTCGCGCGCCAGGCGCTGAACGTCTTCCGCATGGAGCTCCTCGGCGCGCAGGTGCACCCGGTGAAGTCGGGCGCGCGCACGCTGAAGGACGCGATCAACGAGGCGCTGCGAGACTGGGTCACGAACGTCCGAACGACGTACTACTGCATCGGGTCGGTGATGGGCCCGCACCCGTACCCGACGCTCGTGCGCAATTTCCAGCGCGTGATCGGGGTCGAGGCGCGCGCGCAGATCCTGGAGCGCGAGGGCCGGCTCCCGCGCGCGCTGATCGCCTGCGTGGGCGGCGGCTCGAACGCGATCGGCCTCTTCCACCCGTTCCTCGACGACGCGGACGTGGAGCTCGTCGGCGTGGAGCCGGCGGGGGAGGGGCTGAACACGCGCCGCCACGGGGCGGTGCTCACCGCGGGGACGCCGGGCGTCTTCCACGGGCAGCGCACGCTCGTCCTCGCGGACGAGGACGGCCAGATCTTTCCCGCGCACTCGATCTCGGCCGGGCTCGACTACCCCGGCGTCGGGCCCGAGCACGCCTACCTGCGCGACAGCGGCCGGGCGCGCTACGTCGCGGTCACGGACGAGGAGGCGCTCGACGCCTTCTGCTGGCTCTCGCGCACGGAGGGGATCCTTCCCGCGCTCGAGAGCGCGCACGCGGTCGCCGAGCTGCGCAAGCGTGCGCCGACCCTGCCGCGCGACGCGATCGCGATCGTCGGGCTCTCGGGCCGCGGCGACAAGGACGCGCCGCAGGTGCGGGAGATCCTGCGCGAGCGCGCCCGCCGCGCCGACGCATGAGCCGCATCGCCGCCCGGTTCGCCGAGCTGCGCGCCCGGGGCGAGCGGGCGCTCGTCCCGTTCGTGACCGCGGGCGACCCCGATCTCGGGACGACCGAGGCCTTCGTGCACGCGCTGGAGGAGGCCGGTGCGGACGTGATCGAGCTCGGCATCCCGTTCTCGGACCCCATGGCGGACGGCCCGACGATCCAGCGCGCGAGCCAGCGCGCGCTCGCCCGCGGCGCCACGCTGCGGCGCATCCTCGAGCTCGTGAAGCGCCTGCGCGCCAGGACAGAGGTGCCGCTCGTCCTGATGGGCTACGCGAACCCCTTCTACGCGATGGGAGCGCGCGGGTTCGCCGAGGCGGCCGCCGAGGCGGGGGTCGACGGCGTGATCGTCCCCGACCTTCCGCCCGAGGAAGGCGAGGACCTCTACGGCGAGGCCGCCTCCGCGGGCGTGGACGGGATCCTCCTCGCCGCGCCCACCACGACCGACGCGCGCCTGCGCCTCCTCGCGGAGCGGACGCGCGGCTTCCTCTACTACGTGTCGGTCACCGGCGTGACCCGCGCCCGCGCCGAGCTCGCCGCCGATCTCGCGCAGGCGGTCGCGCGCGTGAAGGCGCTCACGTCGACACCCGTGTGCGTGGGATTCGGCGTCTCGACGCCCGCCCACGTGCGCGAGATCGCGTGCGTCGCCGACGGCGTCGTCGTGGGGAGCGCCCTCGTCGAGCGCATCGAGGCCGCCGCGCGCCCGGAGGAGGCCGTCGACGCGGTCGGGCGCTTCGTGGCCGAGCTGAAGGCGGCGACGCGACCGGCGGCGGTCCCGGGAGCCCGTACGAGGGGCCGGGCGTAGGGCGGGCGCCCGCGCGCCTTGCGCCGGCCCGGGCGGGAGCCATCGGGCCGGGTCATTCGACTTCGGGGGACCGTCCCGGCCGGCCGCGCGGCTCCGGGGGACCCGGCTCCGCGGTCGCGGCGGCCCCGGCGAGCCGCTCGTAGAGCGCGTGCACGCGGGCGCGCGTCTCCTCGAGCGTGCCCGTGTTGTCGATCACGTGGTCGGCGAGCCGGCGCTTCTCCTCGATCGGGAGCTGCGCGTCGACGCGGCGCTCGGCCTCGGCGCGGCCGTACCCGTTCCGCTCGAGCTGGCGCCGGATCTGGAGCTCTCGCGGCGCGTACACCACGACGACGGCCTCGACGCCGAGGTTGGCGCGCGAAGCCGTCCCGTGGAGCCGCGTCTCGAAGAGGAGCGGGATGTCGAGCACGACGAGCGGCGCCCCGGCCGCCCGCGCGGCGTCGAGCCGGCGCAGCGACTCGCGCCCGACCGCGGGGTGGACGATGGCGTTGAGGCGCTTGCGCGCCTCGGGGTCGCGGAACACGCGCTCCCCGAGCGCGGCGCGGTCGAGCGAGCCGTCCGGCCGCAGGACGTCCGGGCCGAAGGCGTCGGCGATCTGCGCGAGGAGCGGCGTTCCGGGGGCCTGAAGCTCGTGCACGATGGCGTCGGAGTCGATCACGACGGCGCCGAGCTCCGCGAGCATGCGCGCGACCGTGCTCTTCCCGGTCCCGATCCCCCCCGTGAGCCCCACCACGCGCGTCATCGCGCCGAGGATGGCACCGCGCCGCCGCGTGGGCCACGCGCTAGACGGGGAGCTCGACGTCGCCCTCCGCCATCACGCAGTTCTTCCCCGCCGCCTTCGCGCGGTAGAGCGCCTGGTCCGCCGCCTGGAAGAAGCGCTTTCGGCTCCCGGCGTACTGCGCGACGCCGATCGAGACGGTGATCTTCGTGAGCTGGTGCGAGGGATCGAGGATGTACGAGCCCGCCGCCACGGCCTCCCGGATCTTCTCCGCGATCACGATCGCGCCGCGCAGGTCGGTGTTCGGGGCGAGGATCACGAACTCCTCGCCGCCGTAGCGCGCGAGGAAGTCGGCCTCGCGGATCTCGTCGTTCAGCACGCGGGCGATGCCGACGAGCAGCTCGTCGCCCGCGGCGTGGCCGAGGCGGTCGTTGAGCCGCTTGAAGTCGTCGATGTCGCAGATCAGCATCGAAAGCGGCTCGCCGGTCCGGCTCACGCGCTTGATCTCGCGCGTCAGGTGGTCCTGGAAGAAGCGGTGGTTGTGGAGCTTGGTCAGCCCGTCCGTGATCGAGAGCTGCTCCAGCACCTCGTTCGCGCGCTGCAGCTGCTCGTTCTGGAGGAGCAGCTTCTGGTTCGCCGCCTCGATCTCGGCGCGGTGCGCCAGCAGCTTGCGGGTCATCTCGTTGAAGGCGTGCGTGAGGAGGCCGATCTCGTCGCGGCGGTCGCTCTCGTGGAGCTGGACGTCGAACTCGCCCCGCGCGATGCGCCGCGCGCCCTCGGACAGCGCCTCGATCGGCTTCACGATCGCGGCGGTCACCTGCCACGCGACGAAGCTGAAGGCCAGGATGATCCCGAGGTCGATGATGAAGACGCGCGTCACGACCGCGAGGACGGGCTGGAACGCCGTCTCGAACGGCTCCTCGATGAGAAGGCGCAGCCGCCCGCCCGGGAGCGCGCGCAGCGCGCCCACCATCGGCCGGCCGTCGCGGCCCGTGTACTCGACGACGCTTCCGTCCGCGAGCGTCGCGAGCGCGCGCGCCGAGAGCGGACCGGGGCGCCGGCCGGCCGCGGTCGCGGCGCCCACGAGCGGATGGTCGTCGGACCCGATCAGGACGAGCCGGCCGGCGGGCCCGAGCCCGTCGCTCGCGAGGAGGTGCTCCAGCATCCGCGGCCGCACCGCGCCGTGGAGCCAGCGCGGCTCGCCGCCGCTGGCGCGCAACGGCACCGAGAGGGCGAGGCGCGCCCCGTCCGGCCCGGCGAGGGTCCAGAGATCCCCGCGCCGGTCGCGCGACTCGGGGGGCAGCGTCTCGGGCCAGCCCACGTCGCCCGCCGACGCGACGACGCGGCCCGCGGCGTCGCTGATCGCGAAAGCCTGGAAGCGCGTGCTGAGGCCGACCCACGGGACGAGCTCCGCAGCGTCGAACGCGGCGAGGCGCGCCGCGAGCTCCTCGATCTCCACGCGCGCCTCGCCGGCGAAGTCGAAGAGGCGCGCCTGCGCGCCCTCGAGGATGGCCGGGTAGCTGGCCTCGATGCGCCGCTCGAGGAAGCGGTGCGTCGACTGGACCGAGACCCAGCTCACGACCGCCGCGGTGATCGCGGTCGCGAGGAAGACGACGAAGATCACCTCCGTGGCGAGGCTCTGGAGGGGGAGGCGGCGCGGCGGCGAGCGGTCGGCCATGGGGACGGGGCGGGTCTCCACGGGGGGTATCGACGCCCGGGGCCTGCCACTTGAACGCAGAACGCTCGCGGCCTGCGCAGAATTGCGTAGGACTTCCGCGCGGTTAGCGACGTGCGGGGGGCGGCCGCCCCGGCCGCGCCCCGCGGGCGCCGCGCAAGTGCGCGTCGCTGCGTCGGATTCCGCGCGCGCGCATTGACCGGGGGGGCCTCGCTCGGATACCTTGCGCCAGTTTTTTCGGGGGGTTAGACGCGCTCCCGCCGGCGCCGCGGGCACGGCGAGGGCGCGACGGGGTGCCGCGTTCTCGCGGCACGGCGCCGGAGCACGATGAGCGATTCCACACGCGACGCCGCGGCGGCCAAGGCCGGGTCCGTCACGCGGCCCGAGGCCGACGCCGGCGGCGCGGCGCTCGGCGCGCTGCGCGAGGCGATCGACGCCGTCGACCGCGAGATCCTCGCCAAGCTGAACGAGCGCGCCCGCCTCGTGCAGGAGGTCGGCGCGTGGAAGCAGCGGACGGGCGCGTCCGTCTACCAGCCTGCGCGCGAGCGCTCGCTCGTCGCGGCGCTCGAAGCCGCGAACCCCGGCCCGTTCCCGACCGCCGCCGTGGGAGCCGTGTTCCGGGAGATCGTGTCCGGCACGCGCTCGCTCGAGGCGCCGCTCCGGATCGCGTACCTCGGTCCGGAGGGGACGTTCTCGCACGTCGCGGCGCGCGAGACGTTCGGGAGCCAGGCGGCGTTCCTGCCGCAGGCGACGATCCCGGACGTCTTCGCGGCGGTGGAGCGCGGCGCGGCGGACCACGGCGTGGTCCCGGTCGAGAACACGACGGAAGGGGTCGTGACGCAGACCCTCGACACGTTCGTCGAGTCCGAGCTCCCGATCTGCGCGGAGGCGGTGCTGCCCATCGCGCTCTGCCTCCTCTCGCGCAGCGGCCGGCTGGAAGACGTGCGCCGGGTCGCCTCCCACCCGCAGGCGCTCGCGCAGTGCCGCACCTGGCTCGATCGGAACCTTCCCGCGGCCACGCGGCTCGAGGTCACCAGCACGGTCGCCGCGGGCGAGCTCGCGGGCCGCGAAGACGACGTCGCGGCGGTGGGCAGCCGGCTCGCCGCCGAGCTCCTCGGGCTCGCGGTCGCCGCCGCCTCGATCCAGGACCGCCGCGACAACTCGACGCGCTTCCTCGTCCTCGGCGGGCGCGCGCCCGAGCCGAGCGGCTGCGACCTCACGTCGGCCGTCTTCACCGTGCGGAAGGCCGAGGCCGGCGCGCTGCACCGCCTGCTCGAGCCCTTCGCGCGCCACGGCGTGAACCTGACCAGCATCCAGGCGCGCCCGCGCAAGGGGACGCCCTGGGAGTACGTGTTCTTCATCGACCTCGAGGGCCACCGCAGCGAGCCCGCCGTGAGCGCCGCCCTCGCCGACGCGGCGCGCGTCGCGCACTCGACGCGCGTCCTCGGATCGTTCCCGCGCGCCGGGACGCCCGCGCGGCGCGGAGGCGCGCCGTGAGCCTCGCCCACCGCGTGAAGCGCCACATCGCCGAGCTGAAGCCCTACGAGCCCGGAAAGCCGATCGAGGCGCTCGAGCGCGAGCTCGGGATCCGCGACTCGATCAAGCTCGCCTCGAACGAGAACCCGCTCGGCCCTTCGCCGAAGGCGCTCGAGGCGCTCGCGCGCGCTGCCGCCCACGTCCACCGCTACCCCGACGGCGCCACCTTCCGCCTGCGCCGCGCGCTCGCCCGAAGCCTCGGGGTCGGCCCGGAGCAGCTCGTGTTCGGCTGCGGCTGCGACGAGCTCCTCGAGCTCGTCGCGAAGGCGTTCCTCGCCCCCGGCGACGAGGCCGTGTTCGCCTGGCCCTCCTTCGCGATGTACCCGATCGTCGTGCAGGGCATGGGCGCGACGCCGGTGCGCGTCGCGCTCGACGCGGACCTGGTGCACGACCTCCCCGCGCTCGCGCGCGCGGTGACGCCGCGGACGCGCGTGGTCTTCGTGTGCAACCCGAACAACCCGACCGGGACGAGCGTCGGCGCGGCGGCGTTCGACGCCTTCGCCGCGGCGCTCCCGCCCGACGTCGTCCTCGTCGTCGACGAGGCCTACCGCGAGTTCGCCGTGCGGCCCGACTTCCCGGACGCCCTCGCGTGGGTCGCGCGGCGTCCCGGGACGGCGGTCCTGCGCACGTTCTCGAAGCTGTACGGGCTCGCGGGGCTTCGGATCGGTTACGGCGTCATGGACCCGGAGCTCGCGGGCTACCTCGAGCGCGCGCGCCACCCCTTCAACGTGAACGTCCTCGCCGAGGAGGCCGCGCTCGCCGCGCTCGACGACCGCGAGCACGTGGAGCGCACGCTCGCGCTGACGCGCGAGGGCGCCGCGTATCTGACGCGCGAGCTGCGCGCGCTCGGCTTCCCGGTCTGGCCGACGGACGCGAACTTCCTGCTCGTGAAGGCGGGCGCGGGCGCCTACGACGTGCTCCTGCGGCAGGGCGTGATCGTGCGGCCCATGGGTGGCTTCGGCCTTCCGGACCACGTGCGCATCACGATCGGGACCCCGGCCGAGAACGAGCGGCTGGTCGCGGCGCTCCGCGCGCTCCGGGCGGCCGCGTGACGGCGCCGGTGGTCGAGCGCCTCGCCGTGATCGGGCTCGGCCTCCTGGGCGGCTCGCTCGCGGGCGCTGCGCGGCGCCGCGGCGCCGCGCGCCGCGTGGTGGGCGTGGCGCGCCTGCGCGACACGGCCGCCGCCGCGCTGCGCGCGGGGCTCGTCGACGAGGCCGGGACGGAGCCGGCGGCGGCGGCCGGCGCGGACCTCGTGGTCCTCGCGACCCCCTTGGGCGCGATGGCGCCGGTGCTGGCGCGCGCGGCCGCGGGCCTCGCGGAGGGCGCCGTGGTGACGGACGTCGGGAGCGTGAAGGGGGCGCTGGCGGAGACGCTGCCGGGCCTGCTTCCGCCCGGCGTGGCCTACGTCGGCGCGCATCCCATGGCGGGCAGCCATCGCCGCGGCCTCGAGCACGCGCGCGACGACCTCTTCGAGGGCGCGGTGTGCGTCCTCGCGCCGGGGCCGGCCGCCTCGCCCGCGGCGGTCGCCCGCGTGCGCGCCTTCTTCGAGGCGCTCGGCTCGCGCGTCGTCGAGCGCGACCCCGAGCGCCACGACGTCGAGGTGGCATGGGTGAGCCACCTGCCGCACGCGCTCGCCTTTGCCTACGCTCGTGCGCTCGAGGACGCCGCGCCCGGCGCCGCGGCCGTGCACGGCGCCGGGTTCCGCGACTTCACCCGCATCGCCTGGAGCGACCCCGAGCTCTGGGCGGAGATCCTGTGCGCCAACCGCAAGGCGCTCGCCGGCCCGCTGGCCGCCTCCGCCGCTCGTCTGGCGGAGCTGGCCCGCGCGGTGGAGCAAGGCGACGCCGAGGCGGTCGAACGATTCCTCGCGACGGCACGCGACGCGCTCGCGCGCTTCGCGGACGACGCCCGATCCGGGGGCGACAAGCCGGAAATTTCCGCTCGAAAGGAGCATTGAGTTCTTCGCATGACCCAAACCAGCAACACGATGGGCGAGAGCTTCGCCGATCTCTTCGAGAAGCAGACGCGCGACATCAAGGAGGGCGAGCTCGTCCACGGCGTGGTGACGCACGTGGACGAGGATCACGTCCAGGTCGACGTCGGCTTCAAGTCCGAGGGCTTGATCGACGCCTGGGAGTTCATGGACGACGACGCGCGCCTGCTCGTCAAGGTGGGCGACCCGGTCGACGTCCTCGTCGAGGAGATCGAGGACGACACCGGCCGCATCGTCCTCTCCAAGGAGAAGGCGGACCGGCTCAAGATCTGGGACGACATCAGCAAGGCCTACGACGCGGACCAGCCCGTGGAGGGCGTGATCCTCTCGCGCGTGAAGGGCGGCCTCGCGGTCGACATCGGCGTGAAGGCGTTCCTTCCCGGCTCTCAGGTGGACCTGCGCCCGGTGCGCAACCTCGAGTCGGTGATCGGCGAGCGGCTGAACTTCAAGATCATCAAGTTCAACAAGCGCCGGGGCAACATCGTGCTGTCGCGCCGGGCGCTCCTCGAGAAGGAGCGCGAGAAGCTGCGCGAGTCGACGCTCGAGACGCTGCAGGAAGGGCAGATCGTCGACGGCGTGATCAAGAACATCACCGACTACGGCGCGTTCATCGACCTGGGCGGCATCGACGGGCTCCTGCACGTCACGGACATGTCGTGGGGCCGCGTGAACCATCCGAGCGAGCTGTTCCGGGTCGGCGACGAGATCAAGGTGAAGGTGCTGCGCTTCGACCCGGAGAGCGAGCGCGTCTCGCTCGGTCTGAAGCAGATCCAGCCCGACCCGTGGCGCGACGCCGCGATGCGCTACCCGATCGGGCGGCGCATCTCGGGCAAGGTCGTCTCGCTCACGGACTACGGCGCGTTCGTCGAGCTCGAGGCGGGGATCGAGGGCCTCGTGCACGTCTCCGAGATGTCGTGGACCAAGCGCGTGAAGCACCCCTCGAAGCTGGTCTCGGTGGGCGACGTCGTCGAGGCGGTGGTGCTCGACGTCGACGAGCACAACCGCAAGATCTCGCTCGGGATGAAGCAGATCGAGCCGAACCCGTGGAGCCTGATCGAGGAGAAGTACCCGGTCTCGACCCGCGTGCGCGGCGTGGTCCGCAACATCACCAACTTCGGGGTCTTCGTCGGGCTCGAGGAAGGGGTCGACGGCCTCGTGCACGTCTCGGACATCTCGTGGACCGAGCAGATCAAGCACCCGAGCGAGAAGTTCCAGAAGGGCGACGAGGTGGAGGCGGTGGTGCTGAAGATCGACCGCGAGAACGAGAAGTTCTCGCTGGGCATCAAGCAGCTCACGCCGAATCCCTGGGACGACATCAAGCGCAAGTACCCGGTGGGCTCCGAGGTCTCCGGGGAGGTCACGAGCGTCGCCGACTTCGGCGCCTTCGTGAAGCTCGAAGAGGGGATCGAGGGCCTGATCTACACGTCCGAGCTGTCGACGGAGAAGGTCGACGACCCCGCCAGCGTGGCGAGCCCCGGCCAGAGCATCACGGCGCTCGTCACGAAGGTGGACCCGGTAGAGCAGAAGATCTCGCTCTCGGTACGCGCGCTGACCAACAAGGAGGAGCGCGAGGCGCTGAAGCGCTACGCCGCGCAGCAGGCCGCCAGCCAGACCACCACGCTCGGTGACCTGCTGAAGGAAAAGCTCGGTCGGAAGAGCGAGGAGTGAGGGTGCGCGCCGGCGCGCCACGGAGGAGTGCCCGTGGGGGGCAGCAGCATGACGAAGAGCGGGCTGATCGAGCGCGTGGCGGCGCTCACGCCCCACATCTCGAAGAAGGACACCGAGGTCGTGGTGAACACGATCTTCGACGCGATGACCGACGCCCTCAAGGCGGGAGAGCGCATCGAGATCCGCGGCTTCGGGAGCTTCCAGGTGAAGGTGCGGGAGGCGCGCGAGGGACGGAACCCGAAGACCGGCGAGGAGGTGTTCATCCCGGCCAAGCGCACGCCGTTCTTCAAGGTCGGCAAGGAGCTGAAGGAGATGGTCGACGCGGGCGCGGGCGCACCCCCGCCCGCGGCCGACGACGACGACGACTGAAGCGGGCGCGCGCGCCGAGGGGGGAGGCCGCATGACCACGCTGCTGCGCATCGTGTACGCCGCGCTGGTGGTGGCGCTCCTGGTCGTGGCCTACCAGTTCACCGGCCGCAACCCGGAGCCGGTCTCGGTGCGCCTGTTCGGCTGGTCGTCTGCACCGCAGCCGCTCTGGCTCGTTCTCGTCGCGGCGTTCGGCGCCGGCTTCGCGCTCGCGGCGCTGCTGTTCGGGACCCGACTGGCGCGCTCGACCCTGGTCGCGCGCCGCTACCGCAAGGTGGTGAGCTCGCTCGAGGCGGAGGTGCACCAGCTGCGCAACGTGCCGCTCGCCGAGCCGCCGATCCCCGCGGCCCCCGGCGCCGACGCGACGGCCGGGGCGCGGCGCGGGTAGGCCTTGCGGGCGCGCTGGCGCGGCCGGAGGGTGCACGCGCTCCGTGGGGGCGGCAGGGCGCCGGGCGTGGCGGATGCGCTCGGCCGCGCCCTCGTGTGCGTGCTCGACGGCGAAGCGGCGGACGCCGAGGGGCGCCTCCAGGCCGTCGTCGCGCGCGACTCGACCCAGGTGCTCGCGTACCTCGCGCTCGGGCGGCTGTTCCGGCGCCGCGGCGACGTCGGGCGCGCGATCCGGGTGCACCAGAACCTGCTGCTGCGCAGCGACCTCGAGCCGGCGGAGCGCGACCTCGCGCTGCGCGGGCTGGTCGACGACCTGCGCCAGGGCGGCTTCCTCCAGCGGGCCGCGGACGCGTGCGACGAGCTGCTCTCGCGCTGCCCGCGCGACCGGGGCGCGCTGCGCGCGCGCATCGAGCTCTACCGCGCGGCGGGCGCCCCGGAACGCGCGCTGCCGCTCCTGGCGCGCCTCCAGCGAGAGGAGGGCGCGGCCGACGACGCGCGCCGCGCGGAGGCCGCGCTCTGGCTCGAGGCGGCGCAGGCCGCGCAGCGCGAGGGGCGCGCGGCCGACGCCCGCCGCGCCGTGCGGAAGGCGCTCCGCCGCGCGCCCGCGCTGGCCGCGGCGTGGACGCTCCTCGGAGAGCTCGAAGCCGAGCGCGGGCGCTCGCGACGCGCGCTCGCCGCATGGCGCAAGGCGGCCTCGTGCGCGCCCCTCGCCGGGCCCGCGCTCTACGCGCGCCTGCGCTCCGCGTTCGCCGCCGTGGGCCGCGCCGGCGAGTACCCGGCGCTCCTGCGCGAGCGGCTCGCGGAGAACCCCGGCGACGGCGACGCCCGGCTCGAGCTCGCGAGCGTCCTCTCCGAGCGCGGCGAGGCGTCCGCGGCGGAGGCGGAGCTGCGCGAGCTCGTGCGCCGCGAGCCCGGCCGCGCCGACGCGGCGCTCGCGCTCGGGCGGCTCCTCGCGGAGGGGCGCCGGTTCGAGGAGGCGTGCGGGGTCTTCGCGGCCGTCCAGGGGGCGGGCGCGGCGCGAGCCGGCGCGGCGGGAGCGGCGCCATGACGAAGAGCGCGCTCGACACGCCGATGATGCGCCAGTACCTCGCGCTCAAGGAGCGCCATCCGGACGCCATCCTCTTCTACCGGATGGGCGACTTCTACGAGATGTTCCTCCAGGACGCCGAGCTCGCGGCGCCGCTCCTCGACATCGCGCTCACGACGCGCGACAAGGGAAAGCCCGACGCCGTCCCCATGTGCGGCGTCCCCGTCCACGCGGCCGACGCCTACGTCCAGCGGCTCGTCGAGCTCGGCCACCGCGTCGCGATCTGCGAGCAGGTGGAGGATCCGCGCGCCGCGCGCGGGCTCGTGCGGCGCGAGGTCGTCGAGGTCATCACGCCGGGTCTCGTCGGGAACCCGGACGCCCTCGACGCGCGGCGCGAGATCGCGCTGGCGGCGCTCGACGCGAGCGCGCCCGGCGAGGTGGGGCTGGCCGCGCTCGACGCGTCCACGGCGGGCTTCCAGGCGACGTCGTGCCCGCGCGAGGGCGAGCTGCCGCGCGCGCTCCTCGACGAGCTGGAGCGGATCGACCCGCGCGAGGTGCTCGTCCCCGCGCCGGCGCGCGAGGCGCTCGAGCCGGTGGTGCGGGCCCGGCTTCCGCGCGCGGCCCTCACGGCGCTCCCCCTCGAGGCCTTCGACGCGGCGCGCGCGGCGGCGCGGCCCGACGGCTTCGACGTCCTCGCCGGCGCCGCGGCGCGCGCCGCGGCGGCCGTGCTGCGCTACCTCGCGGACCATCAGCCCTTCGCGTTGCGCCAGACGCTGCGCGTGCGGGGCTATCGCCTCGGCGACGCGATGGTGCTCGACGCCGCGACGCGCGCGAACCTCGAGCTCTTCGAGGGCGCGGAGGATCGCACCCGCCGCGGCTCGCTGCTCGAGCGCATCGACGAAACGGCGACGCCGCCCGGGGCGCGCCGTCTGGCGCGCTGGCTCGCGTACCCGCTCCTCGACCCGGCCGCGATCGCGCGCCGCCAGGACGCCGTCGCCTGGCTCGCGGAGCGAGATCGGACGCGCGCGCGGGTGCGCCAGGCGCTGCGCGACGTGCGCGACCCCGAGCGCCTCCTCGCGAAGGCCGCGCGCCCCGGCGCGACGCCGCGCGACCTCGTCGCGCTCGGCCGTTCGCTCGCGGGGATCCGCGCCGTCGCCGAGGCGCTCGCTGCGCCGGAGACGGCGCTCCTCCCCGACGCCGAGGCGCGCCCGCCCGCGCTCCCCGCGCCGGCCGCGCTCCCCGACGTCGAGGCGCTCCTGCGCGACGCGCTCGTCGACGAGCCGCCCCCGCTCGTCCGCGGCTCCCGCGGCGCGGGCGACACCGGCTTCGTCCGCGCGGGATTCCGCCCGGAGCTCGACGCCTTGCGGGAGAGCGCGCGCAAGGGCCGCGAGTGGATCGCGGGCCTCGAGGCGCGCGAGCGCGAGCGGCTGGGCGTCCCGAGCCTCAAGGTGCGCTTCCACCCCGTGCACGGGTACGCGATCGAGCTCACCCGCGCGAACCTCGGCCGCGTGCCGGACGACTACGAGCGGCGCCAGACGCTCGCGAGCGCGGAGCGCTTCACGACGCCGGAGCTGCGCGACGTCGAGTCGCGCATCCTGGGCGCCCACGAGCGCGCGGCCGCGCTCGAGCGCCAGCTCTTCGAGGAGGTGCGCCAGCAGCTGCTCGAGCAGGCGGGGCGCATCCAGGAGGCGGCCGACGCAGCCGCGACGCTGGACGCCCTCGCGTCGCTCGCCGAGGTGGCCCGCCGCGACGGTTGGGTGCGGCCGATCGTCGACGCCTCGCGGCGCCTCGACATCCGCGCCGGCCGGCACCCGGTCGTGGAGCGCGCGCTCGCCGTGCGCGGCGCGGGCGCGTTCGTCCCGAACGACACGGCGCTCGACCCCGCCGGCGCGCAGATCCTGCTGCTCACCGGTCCGAACATGTCGGGCAAGAGCACGTACCTGCGCCAGGTGGCGCTCCTCGTCCTTCTCGCGCAGATGGGGAGCTTCGTGCCCGCGGAGTCCGCGCGCGTCGGCGCCGTGGACCGCATCTTCACCCGCGTCGGCGCGTCGGATCGCCTCGCGCGCGGCGAGTCGACGTTCATGGTCGAGATGCGCGAGACCGCGGAGATCCTCGCGCAGGCGTCGCCGCGCAGCCTCGTCATCCTGGACGAGATCGGGCGCGGGACCAGCACCTTCGACGGCCTCTCGATCGCCTGGGCCGTCGCGGAGTACCTCCACGACACGCCGTCGCTCGGGGCGCGCACCCTGTTCGCGACGCACTACCACGAGCTGGCCGACCTCGCGGCGCTGCGCGAGCGCATCCGCAACGCGCACTTCGAGGTGCGCGAATGGGGCGAGGACGTCGTCTTCCTGCGCCGGCTCGTGCCCGGCGAGGCGAGCCGCTCCTACGGCATCCAGGTCGCGCGGCTCGCGGGGCTGCCCGCCAGCGTCGTCCGGCGCGCGCAGGAGATGCTGCGCGCGCTGGAGTCCGGCGAGCTGCGCGTGCGCGAGCTCGCGGAGCAGGCGTCGCCCTCGCCGCAGCTGCGCCTCTTCGACGGCCCGGGGGCCGGGGCGGAGGATCGCGGCGGCGCGGGCGGGGCGTCCGCCGCCGCGCCGAGCGGCCCCACGCCGGGCGAGCGCGCGGCGCTGGAGGCGCTCCGCGCGGTCGACCCCGACCGCACCGCGCCGATCGAGGCGCTCCTCCTCCTGCGCGAGCTGCGGCGCCGGGTCGACGAGGAGGGCGGCGCGTGAGGGCGGCGCGGGCGGGGCTCCTCGCCGCCGCGCTGCCCTTCCTGCTCGGCGTCGAGCGGCCGCCGGGCCTCGGCGACGTCGCGCGCGTCGAGCACTGGTCGTACCCCGGCTACACGCGCGTGATGGTCGAGACGACGCGGCCCGTGCGCACGCGCGTCGAGCGCCTGCCCGCCGACCCGCGCGGCGGCCGCCCCGAGCGCCTGTACCTCGACCTTTCCGAGGTGTGGGTGGGGACGCGCTTCGACCGGCCGATCCCGGTGGCGGACGGCCTCCTCCGCGCCGTGCGCGTCGGACAGAACACGCTGCGCCGCACCCGCGTCGTGATCGACCTCGACCGCTACGACCGTCACCGCCTGCTCCACCTCTCGAGCCCGCCTCGGGTGGTCGTGGACGTCTTCGGCGACCGCCCCCGTGCCGGCCCGCACCCGCGCGCGCCGCGCGACGCGCCGAGCCGCCCCGGCCCGCGCCTCGCGCCGGACCTGCGCGGGATCCGCACGGTGGTCCTCGATCCGGGGCACGGCGGGCGCGACCCGGGTGCGCGCGGGATCGGAGGCGTCGTCGAGAAGGACGTGACGCTCCGCATCGCGCGCGCGCTGCGAAAGCGCCTCGAGGCGGAGGGCTTCCGCGTCGCGCTGACGCGCGACGGCGACCGCACCGTGGGGCTCGAGGAGCGGACCGCCTTCGCCGAGGGGGTCGGGGGCGACCTCTTCGTCTCCATCCACGCGAACGCGGCGCCGCGGCGCGCGCTGCGCGGGATCGAGACGTACTACCTCGACGCGAGCCACGAGCGCCACGCGCTGCGCGTCGCCGCGCACGAGAACGGCGTCCCGGCGGGCGCGCTCGACCCGCTCCAGCGCACGCTGGCCTCGCTGCGCGCGTCCGAGGCGTCGGCGCAGTCGGCCGGCCTCGCGGCCGCCGTGCAGCGCGAGCTGGTGCGCGGCTTGCGCGCCCGCTACCGCGGCGTCGAGGACCTCGGCGTGAAGACGGGCCCGTTCTACGTCCTCTTCCTCGCGTCGATGCCGTCCATCCTCGTCGAGGCCGGCTTCCTCACCCATCCCGACGAGGCGCGGCGCCTCGCGACGCCGGCGTACGCGTCGCTCGTCGCCGAGCGCATCGCGCGCGGCATCGTCCGTTACCGCGACGCGCGCGAGACCCTCGTCGCGGACGTCGCCCGGTGACGCTCCCCCTTCCCGACGCGTACGTGCCCGAGTACGCGGGCAGCGACCCCGCGGCGCGCGCGGAGCTCGACCGCGCGACGGCGGACGGCGTGCGGCGCTACCTCGCCGACCTGCGCGCCGAGCTCGTGCGGCGCCACGAGGCAGGGGCGTCGGGCGGGGCGGTGAACGAAGCGCACTCGGACGGGATGGACCGTCTGCTGCGCAAGCTCGCGTCGGTGGCCGAGGCGCGCTGGTACGCGGAGGGCGGCGAGCTCGGCGAGGCGGCCGAGCGCCCGACGATCGTCGCGGTCGGCGGCTACGCCCGGCGCGAGATGTCCCTCCACTCGGACGTCGACCTCCTCTTCCTCCACCGCGACGAGCTCTCGCCCTTCGCGGCGAGCGTGGCGGAGCGGCTCCAGTACTGGCTGTGGGACGCCGGCCTCACGGTGGGCGGCGCGGTGCGCAGCGTGGCGGAGTCGGTGGAGCTGGGCCGCCGCGACCCGACCGTGGCGACGTCGCTCCTCACCGCGCGCTTCCTCGCGGGCGAGCCCGCGCTCCTCCACGAGCTCGTGGAGGCGGTGCGGCGCGAGATCCTGGCCGACGTCGGCGCGTTCGTGGAGGCGCAGCGTCGCGCGCTCGCGGCGCGCCACGAGAAGTACGGCGAGTCGCTCTACTTGCTGCAGCCGAACCTGAAGGAGGGCGCCGGGGCGCTGCGCGACTACCACACCGCGCTCTGGGTCGCGTGCGCGGTGTTCCCGTCGGTGCGCGGCGTCGACGACCTCCTCCACGTGGGCCTCCTGTCCGAGGGCGAGCGCGACGCGCTGCGCGCCGCGCTCGGCTTCCTCTGGCGCGTGCGGAACGAGCTGCACCTCCTGACCGGCCGGAAGGCGGATCAGATGGACTTCGAGCACCAGGAGCGGATCGCGGCCCGGCTGGGCTACCCGGACGACGGGCCCGCGCTCGCGGTCGAGTCCTTCATGGGCGACTACTACCGCCACGCGCGCGCGATCCGGACGCTCTCGGAGATCGTGCTCGAGCAGTGCGCGGCGCGCAGCCGGCCTCCCGCGCCGCCGCCGCCGGCGCGGCCGGCCGAGGAGGGCTTCCGGCTCGCCGGCGACCGCCTCGAGATCCCGCACGCGGCCCACCTGCGAGAGCGGCCCGTGCGCCTGCTCCAGGCCTTCCGCGTGGCGCAGCGCCACGGCGCCTCGCTCTCGCGCACGGCGCGCCGCCTGATCGCCGACAACCTCGCGCTCTGCGACGAGTCGCTGCAGCGCGACCCGGAAGCGGCGCGCACCTTCCTCGCGATCCTCGACTCCGAGTTCCGGGTGATGCGGACGCTCGTCGAGATGAACGAGGTGGGGCTCCTCGGCCGCTATCTGCCCGAGTGGGAGCACATCGTCTGCCGCTGGCAGCACGTCATGTACCACACGTACACCGTCGACGTGCACTCCATCTTCCTCGTGGAGGAGTTGCGGCGGCTCTGGCGCGGAAAGTACGAGAAGGCGCACCCCGAGCTCACCGAGATGATGCGCGCCGCGCCCGACCGCCCCGTCCTCTTCCTCGGCTGCCTCCTGCACGACGTCGGGAAGGGCCGCGGTGGCGACCACTCGAACCACGGCGCCGTCCTCGCGGAGCGCTGCCTAGAGCGGCTCGGGCTGGCGCCCGAGCGGCGGGAGCGCGCGGTCTTCCTCGTGCGGCAGCACCTGCTCATGTCGCACGTCGCGCAGCGACGCGACCTCTCGGACCCGAAGGTGATCGTCGAGTTCGCGCGCGCCGTCGGCGACCGCGAGAACCTCCACAACCTCTACCTCGTCACCTTCGCGGACATCCGGGCGTCGTCGAAGTCCGGCTGGACGGAGTGGAAGGGCCAGCTGCTCCACGAGCTCTACGAGCGCGCCGCGGAGTTCCTCGAGTCGGGCGAGGACGACCCGCAGCGCGCGCTCGAGCAGATCGAGGAGCGCGTGCGCGCGCGCCGCGCGGGCGCCGAGGCGGAGCTCCAGGTGATCGGGGTCGGCAAGGAGAAGATCCAGGCCTACTTCGCCGACATGCCGCAGCGCTACTTCACCGCGCACACGCCGCGCCAGATCGCGCGCCACGCGCTCGTCGTGATGGGCCTCGAGCCCGGAAAGCGGATGGCGACCGCCGTGCGGGCGATGCGCGGGGGGTTCTCCGAGTTCATCCTCTGCACGCGCGACGTCCACGGCCTCTACGCGAACGTGGCGGGGTCCCTCGCCGCGGCCGGGATCAACATCCTCGGCTCCAACGTGTATACGACGAAGAGCGGGCTCGCGCTCGAGGTGTACCGCGTGACCACCCCCGCCGGGGGCGAGGAGGAGCGCCGCCTCGCCTGGCAGTCGCTCCACGACGTCCTCGAGCAGGTGCTCTCCGGCGCGAGGCCGCTCTCCGAGTTCCTCGCGCGCCGCCGCCTCCCGCCGCGCAAGCTCGCGTCTCGGACGCCGGCCGCCGTGGAGGTCTCGAACGAGGAGTCGGACTTCTACACGGTGATCGACGTGACGGCCGACGACCGGCTCGGGCTGCTGCACGGCCTCGTGAAGGTGATCGCCGACCTCGGCCTCGAGATCTACGTCTCGAAGGCGACGACGATCCTCGACCAGGTGGCGGACACCTTCTACGTGAAGGACGCCAACCGGCGGAAGGTGACCGACCCGGCGCTTCTCGACCGCCTGCGCCGCGAGCTCCTGGCCGTCGCGGAAGGGCCGCGCGGTGGCTGAGGACGCGTTCGCGCGCGCGCTGCGCGAGTTCCTGGAGCACGGCGCGCTCGAGCGCGGGCTCTCGCCTCGCACGCTCGAGGCGTACGGGCGCGACCTGCGCGGCCTCGCCGCCCACGCGCGCGCGGCGGGCGCGGCGCACCCGCGCGAGCTCACGCGCGATCACGTGACGGGCTGGCTCGGCGCGCTCGAGGCGCGCGGCGTGGGCCCGCGCAGCCGCGCGCGCGCGCTCGTCGCGGTGCGCCGGCTCACCCGCTTCCTGCTCGCGACCGGCGCCATCGCGAAGGATCCGGTCGAGGCCGTGCTGGCGCCGCGGCTCCCGCGCGCGCTGCCGAAGCGGCTGCTCCCCGCCGAGATCGACGCCCTCCTGCGCGCGACCGATCCCGTCGGGCCGCTCGGCCTGCGCGACCGCGCGATGCTCGAGGTCGGCTACGGCGCCGGCCTTCGCGTGAGCGAGCTCGTCGGGCTTCCGCTCGCCGCGCTCGACCGCCGCGGCGGGCTCCTGCGCGTCCTCGGGAAGGGACGCCGCGAGCGGCTGGTCCCGCTCGGCGAGCCGGCGCTCGACGCGCTCGACGCCTGGCTCGCGCAGGGGCGCCCGCGCCTCCTGCGCCGCGGGGCGGGCACCGACGCGGTGTTCCTCTCGGAGCGCGGCCGCGCGATGACGCGCCAGAACTTCTTCGCGCGCCTGCGCCGGCTCGCGCTCCGCGCCGGGCTCCCGCGCGCGCGCGTCTCGCCGCACGCCCTGCGCCACGCGTTCGCGAGCGACCTCCTCGAGGGCGGCGCGGATCTGCGCGCGGTGCAGACGATGCTGGGCCACGCCGACCTCGCGACGACCGAGATCTACACCCACGTGACACGGACGCGCCTGCGCGAGACCGTCGAGGCGCGCCACCCGCGCGGCGCCGGCCGCGCGCGGCCGTGACGGCGCGCCTCGCCGCGCGCGTCCTCGGCGCGCTTCCGGGCCCGGCGCGGCCGCTCGTCGAGGCGGTCCTCGCCGAGGCCGAGCGGCGCGCGCTGGCCGTGCACCTCGTCGGAGGCCCGGTGCGCGACTTCCTGCTCGGGCGCGCCGTCCGAGACGTCGACCTCCTCGTCGAGCCGGGCGCCGAGGGCGGTGCCCCGGAGCTCGCGCGCGCGGCGGTGCCCCCCGGCGCGCGGGTCGTGGCGCACGAGCGGTTCGGCACGGCGAAGCTCGAAAGCGGCGAGGGCGCCGTGGATCTCGCGAGCGCGCGCGCCGAGAGCTACGCGCGCCCCGGGGCGCTGCCCTCCGTGCGGACGGGCTCGCTCGACGAGGACCTGCGCCGGCGGGACTTCACCGTGAACGCGCTCGCGATCCCCCTCACCGCGGCGGCGCGCCGCGGGCGCCCGGAGGTCGTCGACCCCGGCGGTGGGGTCGCGGACCTCGAGGCCGGCGTGCTGCGGGTCTTCCACGCGCGCAGCTTCCACGACGACCCGACGCGCGCGCTGCGGGCGGCGCGCCTCGCGCCGCGGCTCGGCTTTCGTCTCGCGCGCGGCGCGGCGAGCGCACTGCGGGCTGCGCTGCGCGAGGGCGCGTTCGGCGGCGTGAGCGGCGAGCGCTTCCGCGCGGAGCTCGAGAAGCTGTTCGAGGACGCGCGCCTCGGGCTCGACCCCGCGCGCGCGCTGCGCCTGCTCGACGCCTGGCACGTCTTCCCGGCGCTCGAGCCCGGGCTCGCGCTCCCGCCCGCCGCGGCGCCGGCGCTGCGCCGGCTCGGCCGCGCCGCCACGCGGCCTCCGTTCGCGGAGCCGGCGGGGCGCCCGGCGCCGTGCGGCTTCATGCTCTGGCTCGCGCCGCTCGAGGCCGCGCTGCGCCGGCGCGCGCTCCGGCGCCTCGCGCTCCAGGGCGCGCCGGCCGCGGCGATCGCCGGCTTTCCCGCGCGGCACGCGGCGCTCCTGCGCGCGCTCGCCCGCGCGCGCGGCCGCGGCGCGTGCGACGCCGTGCTCGCGTCCGTGGATCCGGACGCGCTCCTCGCGCACTGGTGCGCGGCGCCGCCGGCGGCGCGCCGGCG
>Ga0073934_10001339_pt1 | contig 59783 bp, 55 predicted proteins | sample LarsenN4metaG_FD_76834 | JGI IMG/M metagenome (GOLD analysis project Ga0073934, IMG submission 76834) | Hot spring sediment bacterial and archeal communities from British Columbia, Canada, to study Microbial Dark Matter (Phase II) - Larsen... ... | reverse complement strand
TCGGCCTCACGCAGGAAGCCAATGATCTGTTCCTCGGTGTATCGCTTCTTCATCGGTCCGATCTCCGTCTCGGGTTGATCGGACTCTAGAACTACCTGCTACGAATCCCCGGGGGCAGCGCACTTCTGCCCCGCTAATGCCACGGTGCGATGCCGAGGCGGCGCCTAGGATGGACTCCATTGGCCGCCGGGCGGCCGCCTGCATGCCGCGGCTCCCTGCTTGCGGCGCCTCCTCGCCATGTCCGTCAATCCAGAACTGCGCCGCCTCGACATCGACATCCCGGCGCAGCCCGAGGCGCTGGTCAAGCTCTCGCTGCTGATGGCCGACGAGGAGCTGAACCTGGCCGCCGCGTCCGAGCTGATCGAGGCCGACATGGCGCTCGCCGCCGCCGTGATGAAGGCGGTCAACTCGTCGCTGTACGGCCTCAAGGGTCGCGTGCAGACGGTGCACCAGGCCGTCACCTACCTCGGGATGCGCGAGGTGGCGGCGATCACCTTCGAGATGGGCCTGCGTGCGGCGTTTCCGCCCGCGCCCGAGCTCGAGCCGCTGTGGCGCCGGGCCGCGACGCGCGGGCTGGTGATGGGCCGCCTCGCGCAGCGCCTGGGCCTGGACGCCTGGGCGGCGCACTCGGCGGGCCTGTTCGAGGAGTGCGGCAAGGCGGTGCTGTTCCGCCATGCCCGCGATCACTACCGCGCGATGCTGCGCGCCGCCGCGCACGACGGGGACCTCGTGACGCTGGAGCTCGCCGGCTTCGGCGTCAGCCACGATGCGCTAGGCGCCGCCCTGTGCGAGAGCTGGGGCCTGGCGCCTGCCGCCGTCTCGAGCGTGCGCCAGCACGTGCTGGCGCAGGCGGGGGGGCCGCTGCCGGACGAGGAGGACCGGCGCGTGGTGAGCGCGCTGTCCGTCGTGGCCCACGGGCTCATGAACGACCGCGAGGACCTGGACGAAGAGACCGCCCGCGTCGCGCGCGAGGCGTCGCTGGACACCGAGGCGCTGCTTCGCGTGGGCCGCCAGGTGCACAGCCAGCTCGACTCGGCTTCGCGCCACGGGCGCTGAACGGAAAGGTGCCGCGGCGCCCGCGGCAGCTCTCGGTCATGCCGCCACGGCCACTGCGCGCGTGTCCGCCCGCGCGTCGGCCCGCACATCCTCCGGACCGGCGCGGGGGCATTGAGCCTGCTCAATCCGCCCCCAGGCCGAACCCACCCGCGCGGGGGAGTCATTTCTGCGGGAAGCCCCGGGAACCCGGGCCTCGATGGGGCGCGTAGGCTGTCGGCCCTTCGATGCCTTCCCGCGCCCGCACGGGTGCCCTGCCATGTCTGCCACCGTCGACGACAACACGCTCGCCCTGCAACGCCTGTATCACTGGGAGAGCACGAGCCCCGACCGCATCGCCTTCACGCAGCCCCTGGGCGGCGGGCCTCTCGCCACGTACACGTGGCGGCAGGTGATGGACCAGGCGCGGCGCATGGCCACCTACCTGAAGGCGCAGGGCATCGGGCCCGGCGATCGTGTCGCCATCCTTGCGAAGAACACCGCGCACTGGATGATGAGCGACTTCGCCATCTGGCTGGCCGGCGCCGTGTCGGTGCCGCTGTACCCGACGCTCGCCGCCGGCACGATCCGCCAGATCCTGGAGCACTCGGGCTCGAAGCTGCTCTTCGTCGGCAAGCTCGACGGCTGGGAGGGCATGAAGCCCGGCGTGCCCTCGGGGCTGCCGTGCGTCAGCCACCCGCTGGCGCCCGCCGATGCGAAGCGCTCCTATCCGGCGTGGGACGACATCGTCGCGAAGACGCAGCCGCTGCAAGGCAAGCCCGTGCGCCCGGCCGACGAGCTGTGCACGATCATGTACACGAGCGGCACCACCGGCGCCCCCAAGGGGGTCATGCATACCTTCGGCGGCTTCGCGCTGGCCGTGCAGCAGGGGCTGACGCGCATCCCGCTGAATGGCGGATCGCGCATGCTGAGCTACCTGCCGCTGTCGCACGTCGTCGAGCGCGCGCTCGTCGAGCACGGCCAGCTGGCCACCGCCATGCACGTGTTCTTCGCCGAGAGCCTGGACACCTTCACGGCCGACCTGCAGCGAGCGCGGCCCACCGTCTTCTTCAGCGTGCCGCGCCTGTGGGTCAAGTTCCAGCAGGGCATCGCGGCGAAGATGCCGCCGGCCAAGCTCGACCGCCTGCTCAGGATCCCCATCCTGAGCGGCATCGTGCGCAAGAAGATCCTCACCGCCCTCGGGCTGCAGGAGTGCGTGTTCGCCGCCGGCGGCGCCGCCCCGATGCCCCCGGAGCTGCTGAAGTGGTACTCCCGCCTGGGCCTGCGGCTGGCCGAGGGCTACGGGATGACCGAGAACCTCGGCGCCAGCCACATCACCACCGGGCGCCCCGAGGACTTCGGCACCGTCGGCCGGCCCTACGACCTCGTGCAGTGCCGCATCGACCCGAGCAACGGCGAGATCCAGGTCAAGAGCCCGTGGACGATGACCGGCTATTACCGGGAGCCGGAGCTCACGCGCCAGGCCTTCACCGACGACGGCTGGCTCAAGACCGGGGACAAGGGCGCCATCGACGAGCGCGGCAACCTCAAGATCACCGGTCGCGTGAAGGACCTCTTCAAGACGAGCAAGGGCAAGTACGTCGCGCCGGCGCCGATCGAGGACCGCCTCGTCATGCACAGCGCCGTGGAGGCGTGCTGCGTCACCGGGGCCAACCTCGGCCAGCCGCTGGCGCTGCTGATGCTCAACATCGAGGCCGCGAAGAAGGCCGGCGAGGCCGAGGGGCGCGCCGAGCTGGAGGCGTCGCTCGCCGAGCACATGCAGGCGATCAACGAGACGCTCGACCCGCACGAGCAGCTCGACTGCCTCGTCATCACGAACGAGGCCTGGACGGTGGACAACGACCTCATCACGCCGACCTTCAAGGTCAAGCGCAACAAGATCGAGGATCGTTTCGCGGCCCAGTACGAAACCTGGGTCGGTTCGCGCAAGAAGGTGCTCTGGGCCTGAAGGCCCGGGACACGCCCCGCGCCCCAGCGGGCGCCGCGGCCGCGCCCGGGCGGCCTCCGGTCAGCGCGACGCGGCCGACGCCGGCGCCGCCGCGCTCGGCGCGGCGGGTGCTGCCGGCACTGCGGGCGTCGCGGCGGGCGGTGCGCTCTGCGGGGTGGGCACGACGACACCCGGCCCGAGCGGGATCTCCTCGGCCAGCGTGACGCCGGTGACGAAGTGGCGCGTCTCGCCGAAGCAGGACGTGGGCAGGCCGACCTTCTCCTCGTAGTGCAGCGACACGCGCTTGCCGATGTGGCGCGTGATGTCGCGTGCGACGCGATCGTCGTGCACGGTGAAGAAGAACTTCTCGGCCGTCGAGCCGGGCAGCGAGACGAGCGCCAGCTCGCCCTCCCACGTCTTGCAGACCCAGCCCTTGTTGGAGAACTTCTGCACCCAGCCGGCGCGTTCGCCGGTCGAGTAGCTCCAGTGCCAGGCCACCCAGAAGTAGCCCGCGGCGAGGGCGACGAGGACGACGAGCGGCAGGACCAGACGTTTGAACATGGCAGGACGCCGGCGAGGGCGTTCGGGTGGAGCGCGCCGGATTATCCGGGTCCGTCGACGACGAGCTCGGCCGCCGCCAGGTCCTCGATCGCGTTGCCGACGGACTTGAAGAGGGTGCAGTCGGCGCCCCCCGCGGCGCTCGGCGCGCCGTCGACCGGCCGGCCGTTGCGGCACAGGTCGGCCAGCGTGCCCTGCAGCCGCTCGGGCGCGAAGCGGCCCTCGGCGGTCGCCTGCAGCACGTCGCCCGCCTTGGCCAGCGCCTCCGCGGTGTCGACCCAGACGCGGCAACGGGCGAAGCACTCGCCGTCACTCTCGCGCATGGCCGGCGTGAAGCTGCCGATGAGGTCGAGATGGGCGCCCGGCGCGAGCCATGCCCCGTGCACGAGCGGCGCGGCGGCCAGCGTCGCGCAGCTGACGACGTCGGCGCGGCGCACCGCGGCGGCGAGATCGGGGGCCGCGCGGGCCGCGAGGCCCTGCGCGCGCCAGGCGGCGGCCAGTGCCTCGGCCGCCTCGGGCCGGCGCGCCCACACGGCGATCTCGTCGATCCCTGGCCGTACCGCGCGCAGCGCTTCGGGCATCAGCGCGGCGACGCGCCCGGCGCCGACGACGAGCAGGCGGCGGGCGTCCGGGCGGGCCAGGTAGGACGCGGCCAGCGCGCTGGCCGCCGCCGTGCGGCGGGCCGTCAGCTCGCTGCCGTCCAGCACTGCCAGCGGCACGCCGGTGCGGGCGTCGAACAGCGTGAACACGCCGTGCACGCCCGGCAGCCCGAGGGCGCCATTGCCGGGGCACACGGTCACCGTCTTGACGCCGAGGCGGGCGCCCGCACCGGAGCGCCAGGCGGGCATCAGCAAGAGCGTGGCACCGTCGGGCAACGCGTGCACGTGGCGTTGCGGCACCTCGGCGCCGGCGACGAAGGCCCGTTGCAGCGCACGCACGAGTGCCGGCATCGGGCTGCGTTGGCGCACGGCCGCCGCGTCGAAGTTCTGCATGGCGCGCAGGATAGTGGCCGGCGCGGCCGCCGGGCCCGATGGGCCCGATGGACCCGATCGTCGATGCGACACGGCCGGGCGCTACGATGCGCGCCGGCAAGGAGGATGCCCCATGACCTGGCTCGTGCTCGGCCTCGTGATCTTTCTCGGCGCGCACTCGGTGCGCATCTTCGCCGAGGACTGGCGCACCGCGATGGTCGCGCGGCTGGGCGCCAACGGTTGGAAGGGCCTGTACTCCCTCGTCTCGATCGTGGGCCTGGCGCTGATCGTCGTCGGCTTCGGCGCGGCGCGTGCGCAGCCGGTGCTGCTGTGGGTGCCGCCCGTGTGGACGCGCCATCTCGCGTCGCTGCTCAACCTGGTGGCGCTGGTGCTCGTCGTCGCCGCCTACGTGCCAGGCAATCACCTGAAGGCGCGCCTCGGTCACCCGATGGTGCTTGGCGTCAAGGTGTGGGCGCTGGCGCATCTGGTCAGCAACCAGATGCTGGCGGAGGTGGTGATGTTCGGCGCCTTCCTCCTGTGGGCGGTGCTCGACTTCCGGGCGGCGCGTGGGCGCGACCGCGCCGCCGGCGGCAGCGCGGCGGTGCGCGCGCCTTCGGCGGGCGCGACGGTGGTCACCGTGGGCGTGGGCGTCGTCGCCTGGGCCGCCATCGCGTTCTGGGCGCACGGCGTCGCCTTCGGCGTGCAGCCGTTCGGGCGCTGATCGGGCAGCGGCGGCGCCCGAGGTCGCGCCGACCCCCCGCGACGCCCGAGCAAGGGCAGGATCGCGAGCGACAGCGAGAGCCGCGGCAAGCGCGCGCCGGGCCGGTGGCAGACCGCGACGCAGTGGCCCCTGGACGGTCGCGCGTCAGGGAGCCGGCGGCGGCAGCGGTTCGATGAGTTCCGGCCCTTCGCTGGCGCTGCGGCTGACGTTGCGCGACACCGGCCAGGCCTGCAGCCCCTCGGCCGGCGGCACGGCGAGGAACCGGGCCAGCGACTCCGGTTCCTGCAGCGAGCGCGAGAGCCAGGCCGACCAGTCCTGCCGCGCCACGAGCACCGGCATGCGCTCGTGGATCGGCGCCATCAGGGCGTTCGCCTCGCAGGTGAGAACGCAGCAGGTGAGCAGCCACGGCGAATCCGGCGAGGCGCGCCACGCCTCGAACAGGCCGGCCATCGCCAGCGGCTGGCCGTCGGCGGACGAGATGAACCAGGGCTGCTTGACGGCCTTGCCACCCACCACCGTGGGCTGCCATTCGTAGAAGCCGCTGGCCGGCAGGAGGCAGCGGCGGCGGCGCACCGCCTGCCTGAACGACGGCTTGTCGAACACGCCTTCGGCGCGCGCGTTGTTCATGCGGTTGCCGACGGAAGGGTCCTTGGCCCACGAGGGCACGAGGCCCCAGCGCATCAGTTCCGCGATGCGCTCGCCCGAGCGCGTCTCGTAGACGACCGGCACCTCGGACTGCGGGGCGACGTTCCAGCGCTTCGGGAACACCGGCACGCGCAGCACCGAGAAGCCCGAGACCAGCGTCTCGGGGTCGTAGGCCACGACGTAACGGCCGCACATGGCGCGATGTTGTCACGCGCCCGCGTCCTGGCCCCGCGGGCCGCGCGGCGCAAGCACCCGGCCGGGGGATCGCGCGGGGGCCGGCGTCGACGGGCGCCGGGGGAGGTGCCGGGGGGCCCACCGCGCGCCGCACTCGGGGTGATGGGCCGGAGGGGCCACGGACCGGAACATGGCCGCCAGCCCGGCGAGGCGCCTCCCGCCGACCCGCCGACCCGCCGCACCGACCGGAGAAGCCATGAAGCACAACGACTCTGCCACCCCACGCCACACCCTGCCGCGCTGGCTGCGCCGCGCCCTGCGCGCCTGGACCCGCTGCGCCCGCTGGTGGGCCGGCCACGCGCCGCGCCGCCGCCGCGGCGTCTTTGCCTGGGATCTGGCCACGCCGGCCGAAGGCACGCAGTCCGGCGACGACCCGCACGCCGAGCGCCGCTGCGGCTGGTTCGATTCCAGCCAGGACCTGCGCGAGGGCCTGAGCATCAGCGAGCACGACGCCAGCGACACCGTGTGCGCGCAGCTGCCGGTGATGGCCTGGGTGCAGCTGCAGCTCAGTGGCTGGCGGCCTGATCTGCGCGACTCGCAGCCCGGCCTGGCGGGCTGACGAGGGCGCGGCCCGCGGCGGCCACGAGCGGTCGCTGCAACCGCTGCCGCCACCTGCCGCGGCACAGATGTAACGCGGCTCACGCGGCATGATCGCGGCTGCGCGCCCGGTCGGGTGCCGGAGTCCCCTCGTGATGCCCAAGTTCCTCGTCCGCTGGATCCTCTGGTCGCTTCTCGGCACGCTGGCGGCCGCGCTGGCCGGCTGCTACGTCGCGCCGGACGATCGCACGAAGGCGCGCGTGCGGCTGGTCAACGCCACGCGCGACTACGCCTCGCTGGACTTGCGCGTCGACGACAGCCTGCGGCAGGGGGCGGTGGCCTACGGGGCGAGCGCGAGCTATGTCGAGATCGAGCCCGACAAGAGCAGCAGCACCATCACGACGGCCGGCTCGGCCACGGCGCTGCTGTCGTTCACGCCGGCGGTGAGCGCGAACAAGGACTACGCGGTGCTCGCGTTCGGCAAGGCGGGTGCGCTGCGCGAGGCCGTGCTGGACGAGAACCAGGCGGCGCCGGCCAGCGGCAAGACCGGGCTGCGCGTGGTGAACGCGGCGGCCGACGCCGGCGCGCTGGACGTGTACCTGACCTCGGCCACCGACGCATTGGCCACCGCGGTGGCCGTGCGTGCGGCCGCCGCCTACGGCGAGGTCAGCCCGGCGCTGGACGTGGCCGGCGGCAACTGGCGCCTGCGCGTCACCGGGGCCTCGAACAAGAGCGACCTGCGCCTGGACGTCGCCGACATCGCGTTGCCCGCCGGCCAGGTGGCGGTCCTCGTGCTCACGCCAAGCGCCGGGGGCACGCTGGTCGACGCGCTGCTCGTGAAGCAGCAGGACGCGATCGTGCAGGCCGACGGCGCGAACGCCCGCGTGCGCGCGATGGCCGGCGTCGGCAGCGCGGGCACGGTCACGGCCTCGCTGGGCGGCGTGTCGCTGCTCGAGAGTGCCGCCTCGCCAGTGGCCGGCAACTACCGGTTCGTGGCCGCGGGCTCGCCGGCGCTCGCGGTCAGCGTCAACGGCAGCTCGGTGGGATCGCCGGTCACGTCGCTCGCCGCCGGTCGCGACGCGACGCTGCTGGTCTACGGGCCGGCGGCCACGCCGACGGCGGTGTGGGTGGCCGACGACAACCAGCTTCCCGCGGCCACCGGCGCGCTGCGCATCCGCCTCGTGAACGGCACCAGCGGCGTCACCGGCAGCGCGTCGCTCGCGGTGGACGGCGAGTCCATCGGCAGCGGCGGCGTGGCCGAAGGCACCACCGGCACCTATTCGGAGATCACGGCCTCGTCGTCGGCCACGCTGACGGTGAGCGCGGGCGCGACGACGCTGTACAGCGCCACCAACCAGGCCCTGGTGGCCGGCGGCGTCTACACCGTGTTCGTCGTCGGCGCGCCCGGGTCGACGACGGGGATCATCAAGCGCGACCGCTGAGCGCGAACCGCCGCGCGGGGGTGGGTCCGTGCCTCAGGCCAGGCGCCCGGCGCGGAAGTCCTCCACGGCCTGGAAGATCTCCTCGTGCGTGTTCATGACGAACGGCCCGTACTGCGCGATGGGTTCGTTCAGCGGCCGGCCGGCCACGAGAATGGCACGGGCGCCGTCGGGGCCCGCGGCGAGCCGCACGCCGTCGCTCTGCACGGTGTTGGCGAGGATGGCCATGCGCTGCGGCTGCACGACGGTTTCGCCGGCCCGCAGCTCGCCGCGGTAGACGTAGACGAAGGCGTTGTGCGCCGCGGGCAGCGGCTGCTCGAAGGAGGCGCCGGGCTCGAAGTGCAGGTCGAGGTACAGCGGCTCGGTGTGCTCGCGCTGCATGGCACCCTCCACGCCGTGCGTGCGGCCGGCGATGACGCGGGCGGTCACCCCCGCCTCGGCCCCGGTACCGCGCCACAGCGGGATCTCCTCGGGACGGATGTCGCGATACCACGGCTCGCTCATCTTGCGGCTGGCCGGCAGGTTGAGCCAGAGCTGGAAGCCCTCCATGCGACCCTGCTGCTGCTCGGGCATCTCGCTGTGAATCACGCCGCGGCCGGCGGTCATCCACTGCACCGCGCCCGGTGTCAGCAGGCCCTCGTGGCCGGCACTGTCGCGGTGGCGCATGCGGCCCTCGAGCATGTAGGTCACGGTCTCGAACCCGCGGTGCGGGTGGTCGGGGAAGCCGCCGAGGTAGTCGCTCGCCTCGTCGCTGCCGAAGGCGTCCAGCATCAGGAACGGGTCGAGCCGCCGCTGCAGGTTCTGCGTCAGCACGCGCGTGAGGCGCACGCCGGCACCGTCGCTGGTGGCCTGGCCCTGCACGAGGCGCTCGACGGCGCGGGGCCGCGTGACGACGGAAGGGGGGGAGATCGTGGTGCTCATGCCTGCCAATGTAGGGCCGGCCCCGGCACGCACCAGGCGCGGGGCTTTGCACGCAGCGTTCAGGCGGTTTGACGGTGCCCGGGCCGCCGGCCGGTGCGGCAGGAGCCGGGCAGGCCCGGCGCGGGGCGAAGGCCGGGCGCGGCGGCCGAGGCGGCCGGGTGATAACCTGATTCGTCCGCGCCGGCCGTGTCCGGCGCGCCCGCCGCAAGAGGTCCCAGCCGATGAAAGCGATCTGGAAAGGCACCGTGATTGCCGAGAGCGACGACACCGTGCTCGTCGAGGGCAACCACTACTTCCCCGCCGCCGCGGTGAAGTCGCAGTACCTGCTGCCCAGCAACACCAAGACGATGTGCTCCTGGAAGGGGCAGGCGAGCTACCACACGCTGTTCGTCGACGGCGATGCCAACCCCGACGCCGCCTGGTTCTATCCGGATCCCAAGGAGGCGGCCGCGAACATCAAGGGCCGCATCGCGTTCTGGAAGGGCGTGCAGGTCGTGGAGTGACGCGCGGCCCGGCCCGGGCGCCTGCCGGCCACGCAAGCGCGGAGGTCCGGGTGGCGCCCGCCCCGTCGCTGCCGGTGACGCACCGGCGCCGCCTGCGCGAGCTGTGGCGCTCGGCCGGCTGGCCCTGCCGCGACACCGTGGAGGTGGACCTGCTCGCCGCCGGCCTGCTCGAGCGCCGGTTCGACGCCGCGCAGCGCGAGACGCTGCACCTCACCGAGGCCGGCATCCAGGCGCTGGCGGCCACGCTGGCGAGGAACCGCGCCGCCTTCGATGCGCACGAGGCGCTCGTGGCCCGCGTGGCCGAGGAGATGCAGCGGGCCGGCCGGCTCGTCTGGTGCGGCCTGGCCCTGCGCGCGCCGCTGGCCGTGGACGCCGACGGCGCGGCGGGCACGCCCGCCAGGCTGCGCTGGGTGATGGCGATGCCGGACGTCTACTCCATCCGCCAGACCACCGTCGAGGCCTACACGGAGCCCGTGGTGCATGAGGTGAAGGTGCGGCGCGCCGACCTGCTCGCCGACCTGAAGCGCCCGGACAAGGGGGCCGCGTACCGGGCCCTGTCGAGCCAGTGCTGGTACGTGCTGGGCCCAGGTGTGGGCAGCGAGGCCGACGTGCCGCCGGAGTACGGCGTGCTCGTGGCCACCGGCACCGCGCTCGAGCTGGCGCGGCCGGCGCCGCGCCGACCGGTGACGCCCGACTTCGCGGTGTGGATGGCGCTGGCGCGCGCCAACGTGCTGCCGCCGCCGGAGGACGCACCGCAGGCGCCCCTGGCCGGCGCAGACGACGCCGACCCGCCGGAGGCCCCGGCATGAGGGCCGGCCTGGGCGCCGGCCTGGGCGTCGGCCTGGGCGTCGGCATCAGCGCGCCCGGCAGCGCGCGAGGCGCGAAGGGGCGCCGGTGAGCGACGACCTCGTCGTGCTGCGTCCGGAGGGGCTGTACTGCCCCGCCGGCCGCTTCCACATCGACCCCTGGCGGCCCGTGGACCGCGCCGTGATCACGCACGCGCACGCCGACCACGCGCGGCCGGGTCACGGCGCCTACCTCGCGACCGCCGTCGGTGCCGGCGTGCTGCGGGCGCGCCTGGGCGACATCACGCTGCAGGGCCTGGCCTACGGCGAAGCGGTCGAGATCGACGGCGTGCGCGTCAGCCTGCACCCGGCCGGCCACGTGCTCGGCTCGGCACAGGTGCGCGTGGAGCACCGCGGCCAGGTGTGGGTGGCCAGCGGCGACTACTTCGTGCGCGGCGACGGCAGCGACGAGGGCGGCGCCACGGCCGACCCGAACCCCACCTGCGAGCCGTTCGAGCCGGTGCGCTGCCACTGCTTCATCACCGAGAGCACCTTCGGCCTGCCGATCTACCGCTGGCGGCCGCCGGCCGAGGTGCTGGCGGAGGTCGACGAGTGGTGGCGCGCCAACGCGGAGGCCGGCCGCGCGAGCCTGCTGCTGGCCTACAGCTTCGGCAAGGCGCAGCGCGTGCTGGCGGGCGTCGATGCCTCGATCGGGCCGGTCTTCGTGCACGGCGCCGTGCAGGCGCTGAACGAGGCCTACCGCGCCGCCAGCGTCGCACTGCCGCAGACCCGGCCGCTGCCCGAACTGCGCGCGCGCCGCTCGGGGGCCGCGGCGGCGGAGCTGAGGCGCGCGCTCGTCGTCGCGCCGCCCTCGGCGCTCGGCAGCCTGTGGGCGTCTTCGCTCGGGGACTTCAGCGACGCCTTCGCCAGCGGCTGGATGCAGCTGCGCGGTGCCCGCCGGCGGCAGGGCGTGGACCGCGGTTTCGTGCTCTCCGACCACGCCGACTGGCCCGGCCTGCAGCGGGCCATCGCCGCCACCGGCGCGCAGCGCGTGATCGTCACGCACGGGTACGAGGCGGTGATGGTGCGCTGGCTCGCCGGGAGGGGGCTGCAGGCCGGCAGCTTCCGCACCGAGTACGGCGACGATCGGGAGGGTGGCGAGGATCGCGCCCTGGCGGCCCTGCCCGGGGCGCCGCAGGACGAGGCTTCGGATGCAGCGCTTCGCCCTTCTCTACCAGCAGCTTGACGCGAGCACCGCCACCGGCGAGAAGCTCGCGGCGCTGCGGTCGTACTTCGGCGAGGCGCCGCCGGCCGATGCCGCCTGGGCCGTGTACTTCCTCGCCGGCGGCAAGCCGCGGCAGGTGGTGCCGGTGGCCGTGCTGCGTGCCACGGCCGCGCGCCTGGCCGGCATCGACGACTGGCTCTTCGAAGAGTGCTACCAGGCGGTGGGCGACCTGGCCGAGACGATCGCGCTCGTGCTCCCTGCCGTGCTGCCGAAGGCCTCGCCAGCGGTGTCGCCGGCCGTCTCGCCGACCGTCTTGCCGACCGCCTCGTCGGAGGGGCCGACGGAGGCGCCGCCCGACGCGGCGGCGCGCAACGACGTCGCGCAGGCCGAGGCGCGGTCGCCATCGGGCCTCGGCCACTGGGTCGAGCAGCGGCTGCTGCCGCTGCGCGGGCTGGCGCCCGCCGAGCAGGCGGCCCGCCTCGCCGAGGCGTTCGCCGAACTCGACGGCGCCGGCCGCTTCCTGCTCGTCAAGCTCATCGGCGGCGGGTTCCGCGTCGGCGTGAGCAAGCTGCTCGTGCAACGCGCGCTCGCCGAGAGCGCCGGCCTGGACGCCAAGATCGTGGCGCAGCGCATGATGGGCTACGCGGAAGCGCGCGCGACGCCGAGCGCGGCGCGCTTCGAGGCGCTTGTCGCGCCGCTGGCGCCACCCCCTGCGGAGGGTGCCGCGGGGAACGGCGCGGGGAACGAGGCGGGACGGGCGAGCACTCCGGGTGCAGCGGGCGGGCCCGCCGGCGCGTCGTGGACGCCTGGAACGCCGGGCACCGAAGGGCAGCCCTATCCGTTCTTCCTCGCCCATGCGCTGCAGGGCGAGCCGGCGGGCCTCGGCGCCGTCGACGACTGGCTGCTCGAGTGGAAGTACGACGGCATCCGCGCCCAGCTCGTGCGGCGCGCGGGCCAGTGCTGGATCTGGTCGCGCGGCGAGGAACTGGTGACCGAGCGCTTCCCCGAGGTCGTGCAGGCCGCGCGTGCGTTGCCCGAGGGCACGGTGCTGGACGGCGAACTGCTGGTCTGGCGCGCCGATGCGGTGGCGCCCGCGCCGTTCCAGCTGCTGCAGCAACGCATCGGGCGCAAGGTGCTGACCCGGAAGGTGCTGGCCGAGGCCCCGGTGGTGTTCGTCGCCTACGATGCACTCGAGACCGAAGGCACGGACCGGCGCAGCGAGCCGCAGCTCGAGCGCCGCGCCCGGCTGGAGCGGTTGCCGGGGGTGCAGGCGCAGCCGGGGCCGGCCGCGATCTCGCGTTCACCGTGGCTGCCGGCGGCCGACTGGGCCGAGGCCGCGGCGCTGCGCGCCTCGGCCCGCGAGCGCGGGGTCGAGGGCCTGATGCTGAAGCAGCGCGGCAGCCGCTACGGCAGCGGCCGCACGAAGAGCGACGGCACCTGGTGGAAGTGGAAGGTCGACCCGCTCTCGGTGGACGCCGTGCTGGTCTACGCGCAGGCCGGGCACGGGCGCCGCGCCGGCGTCTACACCGACTACACGTTCGCCGTCTGGAGCCGTCCGCCGCGCGATGCCGCCGAGGCGCAAGGCGTCGTGGAAGCGATCGCGCGGGGCGAGCCGGCGCCACGTTTCGAGACGGGCGCGCAGCAGGCCCGCGATCACGCCGATGCGGAGGTGCCGCTGCAACTGCTGCCGTTCGCCAAGGCGTACTCGGGCCTCACCGACGAGGAGTTCGCGTTCGTCGACCGCGAGATCCGCGCGCGGACGCTGAACCGCTTCGGCCCCGTGCGCAGCGTGCGGCCCTCGCTGGTGTTCGAGATCGGCTTCGAGGGCATCGGACCGAGCCCGCGGCACAAGAGCGGCGTGGCGGTGCGCTTTCCGCGCATGCTGCGCATCCGCACCGACAAGCCGCTGCACGAGGCGGATTCCATCGGGACCTTGCGTGCCCTGATCGCGGGGTGAGCGGCATCGAGCAGGCGGGCTTGGGCTCGCGCACAATGCACAGCCCCGAGGGGCCGCCGCGGGGCCGTGGCCTGCCCGCGCCGCCCCGCCCGGACCCGCCCAAGCTCGAAGGTTGTCGATGAAGCTCGCTTCGATCACGTCGGCGACGCCACGCGTCGCAGGAGTTGCCCGCCGGGCGGGCGCACGCGTCGTCGGCATGCTGGTGCTGGCCGGCTTGCTCGGGTGTGGCGTGGGCACGGCCGGCGCCGCCGGCATGCCGTCGACCAACGTGGCCTGGATGGCGGCCGCTGCCGATGCCGACATCGAGCGGGCGTTCGCACGCGCCCGCGCCGAGAAGAAGCCGGTGCTGCTGTACTGGGGCGCGACATGGTGCCCGCCGTGCAACCAGATCAAGGCCACGCTGTTCAGCCGCCAGGAGTTCGCCGCGCTGTCGAAGGGGTTCGTCGCCGTGCACGTCGACGGTGACCGGCCGGGGGCGCAGAAGCTCGGCTCGCGCTTCAAGGTCAGCGGCTATCCGACGACGGTGCTGTTCACGCCCGAGGGCCAGGAAGTGACGCGGCTGCCGGGGGAGGTCGATGCGCCGCAGGCGCTGGCGGTGCTGCAGCTCGGGCTGGCCGGCGGCCGCCCGGTGAAGGCCGTCCTGGCCGACGCGCTGGCCGGCAAGGCGCTGACGGCCGGCGAATGGAGGCTGCTGGCCTTCTACTCATGGGAGACGGACGAGCAGCAGCTGGTGCCAAGGGCGGAGCTGCCCGGCACGCTGGCCCGCCTGGCGGTGGCGAGCGAGCCCGCACCGAACGGCGGCGGCCCGCAGGGCGAGATCAGCGCCCGCCTGTGGCTGAAGGCGCTGGCTGCCAGCGACGACGGCAAGGGCCTGAAGGCCGACGAGCCGCTGCGCCAGCGCGTGCAGCGCGTGCTGGCCGACGCCCGCGAGGCGCGCGCCCACATGGACGTGCTGACCAACGGGGCGGCCGACATCGTGCGCACGCTGGAGGAGGAAGACTCGCCGCGTCGCGCGCCGCTGGTTGCCGCCTACGACGCGGCGATGAAGAAGCTCGAGGCGGACGCCACGCTGTCGCGGGCCGACCGGCTGGGCGCGCTGATCGCGCGCATCGAGCTCGCCAGGCTGGCCGCGGGCGGCGACGCGGTGCATCCGAAGCTTCCCGCGGCGCTGCTGGCGGACCTGCGCGAGCACGTGGCGCGTGCCGACCGCGAGATCTCCGACGGGTACGAGCGGCAGTCGGTGATCACGGCCGCGGGCTACGCACTCGGCCGCGCCGGGCTGTGGGCCGACAGCGAGGCGCTGCTCAAGTCCAACCTCGCGAAGAGCCATTCGCCCTACTACCTGATGAGCCAGCTCGGCAGCAACGCGCGCAAGCTGGGCCGGAAGGAGGAAGCGCTGCGCTGGTACGGCGAGGCCTTCGACAAGTCCACCGGTCCCGCCACGCGGCTGCAATGGGGCTCGGGCTACCTCTCCGCATTGGTGGACCTGTCGCCGCAGGACGCGGCCCGCATCGAGAAGGTGGCGTCGCAGCTGCTGCGCGAGGCCGCGGCCGACGCCGGCGCCTTCGAGGGCCGCAGCGTGCGCTCGCTGCAGCGCGTGGGCGCGAAGCTGCGGGCCTGGAATGGCGACGGCCGCAACGCCGCGGCGATGAAGCGCCTGCAGGGCCAGCTCGACGGCGTCTGTGCCGGGCTGCCCAAGGGTGACAAGGGTTCCGCGGCGTCGGCGCCGCGCAGCGCCTGCGAGGCGCTGCTCAGGCCGGCGGCGCCGAAGACGGCGCAGTGGCTGCCGCGGCTGCCGGGGCAGAGCGCCGCGTGAGCGACGAAGCGGGCGACGCCGGCGAGGCTGGCCTGGACGGTGCGCGGCGGCGCCTGGCGGCGTTGCTGCTCGGAGCGCCGTGGGCCGGTGCGGGCTGGGCGGCGGCGGCCGCCCCGGCCGCGGCCGCGTCGGGTCGGAACGGCGCGCCAGGAGTGCAAGGCGCCCCGGGCGGGCCCGGTCCGGTGGCGGGCGCGGCCGCGGACAGCAGCGCCTACACCGGCCGCTGGGTGCATGCCTTTGCGGCGTACGGTCCGCCGAAGTACGGCCCCGACTTCCCGCACTTCGAGTACGTCAATCCGAACGCGCCCAAGGGCGGCACGGTCCGGCTGCGCTTTCCCGACCGGCGATCCAGCTTCGACAAGTACAACCCCTGGACGACGCGCGGCAATGCGCCGGCAGGCATCCTGATCTGGATGGTCGAGTCGCTGTGCCACCTGGCGCAGGACGAGCCGAGCACGATGTACGGGCTGCTGGCCGAGAGCCTGAACGTGGCGCCCGACTTCGGCTCCGTGTCGTTCCGCCTGAACCCGAAGGCGCGCTTCTCGAACGGTGACGCGGTCACGGCCGCCGACGTGGTGCACAGCCACGCGATGCTGTCGAGCAAGGGCGCCTCGCCCGCCTACCAGAACGTCGTCGTCGGCATCGAGCGCGTGGTCGCGCTGGACGAGCGCACGGTGCGCTTCGACTTCCGCGAGAAGACGCGCGACCAGGTCTTCGTGGCCGGCATGATGCCGGTCTTCAGCCGCAAGTGGGGCGGCGGCAAGCCGTTCGACCAGGTGGCGCAGGAGCTGCCCATCACCTCCGGCGCCTACGTGATCGACAAGGTCGAGATGCCGCGGCGCATCGAGTACCGGCTGAATCGGGACTACTGGGCGCGCGACCTGCCCGTGCGGCGGGGCCACTTCAACTTCGAGCGGCTGATCTACCGGGCCTACCAGGACCATGCGGTGGCGCGCGAGGCCTTCAAGGCCGGCGAGTTCGACCTGATGAAGGAGTACGGCGCGCGCTCCTGGCTGCGCCTGCATGCCGGGCCCAAGTGGGAGGACGGTCGCATCGTCAAGCGCCCGCTCGAGACGGCGTTCGGGCAGGGCCTGCAGTCGATCCACCTGAACCTGCGCCGCCCGGTCTTCCAGGACATCCGCGTGCGCGAGGCGCTGGACTGGGCCTACGACTTCGACACGCTCAACCGCACGGGCGTGTACAAGCGCGCCGAGAGCGTGTTCAGCAACTCCGAGTTCGCGGCCCGGGGCACGCCCTCGGAGGGCGAGCTGCGCTTGCTGGAGCCGTTCCGCGCCGAGCTGCCGGCCAAGGTCTTCGGGCCCGCCTACCGTGCGCCGCGCACCGGGCGCGACCCCCGCCGGCTGCGCGAGAACCTGCTGCGCGCGCGCGCGCTGCTCGACGAGGCGGGCTGGAAGCTCGACGCCGACGGCACGCTGCGCAACGCCAAGGGCGAGGCGCTGGTCATCGAGTACCTGACGCCGCGCGAAGCCGGCATCGAGGACTGGCAGCACAACCTGAAGAAGCTGGGCATCGAGCTCAAGGAGCGCATCGTCGACTTCGCGCTGTACCGCCGCCGGCTGGAGAAGTACGACTTCGACATGGTCACCATCGTCGAGGGCGACTTCACGCTGCCCTCGGCAGCGGAGCTGAAGGTGCTCTACGGCTCCAAGGCTGCCGACGAGGAAGGCAACAACAACTACCGCGGCATCAAGAGCCGCGCGGTCGACGCGATGCTCGAGGCGATCGCCGTCGCGCAGACGCTCGAGCAGCTGCGCGACGCGGCGCGGGCCCTGGACCGCATCGTGATGTGGAGCCACTTCCAGGTCCCGGACCTGTACGGCAACACCGAGAACGTGTCGTACTGGAACAAGTTCGGCGTGCCCAAGGTGCCGGCCAAGTACTTCAGCGCCGACTTCCTCATCAGCGGCTTCGTCGAGTTCGGGCCCTGGCCGCTGTGGTGCTGGTGGGACGCGCGCCTGGAGGCGAACCCGGCCGCCGCGCCGGGCGCGCCGGCGCGAACGACACCGAAAGCATGATCGCCTACATCGTCAAGCGCCTGCTGCTGATGGTGCCCACGCTGCTGGGTGCGCTGACCATCACCTTCATCGTCATGCAGTTCGTGCCCGGCGGCCCGATCGAGCAGATCATGGCCGAGGCACGCGCCGGCCAGGGGGCCGAAGGCGGCGCCTACAAGGCCGGGCGCGACCTCGACAAGCGGCAGCTCGAGGACCTGAAGAAGATGTACGGCTTCGACAAGCCGGTGCACGTGCGCTACCTCGAGATGCTGGCCAGCTACGCCCGCTTCGACCTCGGCAAGAGCTTCCTGCAGAACAAGCAGGTCTGGGACCTGATCAAGGAGAAGCTGCCCGTCTCGATCTCGCTCGGGGTGTGGACCTTCCTCATCAGCTACCTCGTCAGCGTGCCGCTCGGCGTCGCCAAGGCCGTGCGCGAGGGCAGCCGCTTCGACACGCTGACCACGGGCCTCGTGCTGCTGGGCTACGCGATCCCGGGCTTCGTGCTCGGCCTGCTGCTCATCGTGCTGTTTGCCGGCGGCAGCTTCCTCGACTGGTTCCCGCTGCGCGGGCTCACGTCCGACAACTGGGACGAGCTGTCGTGGCCGGCGCGCATCCTCGACTACTTCTGGCACCTCGCGTTGCCGCTGACCTGCCTCGTGATCGGCAGCTTCGCCACCATCACGATGCTGACCAAGAACACGTTCATCGAGGAGGTGCGCAAGCAGTACGTGCTGGTGGCGCGGGCGAAGGGGCTCGCACAGAAGCGCGTGCTCTACAAGCACATCTTCCGCAACGCGATGATCCCGCTCGTCACCGGCTTCCCGGCCGCGTTCATCGGTGCCTTCTTCGCCGGCGCGCTGCTGATCGAGACACTGTTTTCCCTCGACGGGCTCGGCCTGCTCGCCTACGAGAGCGTGATCCGGCGCGACTACCCGGTGGTGCTGGGCTCGCTGTACCTGTTCACGCTGATCGCGCTGGTCACCAAGCTGGTGACCGACCTGCTGTACGTCGTGGTCGACCCGCGCGTGCAGTTCGGCGCGGCGGGGCACTGAGGCGCGGAGGGGACGATGCCCGCCAATCCCAACCCGTTCGAGGTCACGATGGGGCCGGGCGGCGAGAGCGTGCTGCCCGAGGAGCCGGCGCGCCCGGCGGCCGGCCCGTGGGCCCGCGCCTGGGGCCGCTTCCGCCGCCACCGCCTCGGCTATGTGTCGCTGTGGGTGCTGGGCGCGATGCTGCTCGTGGCCACCTTCGCCGAGCTGCTGAGCAACGAGCGGCCTCTGGTGGCCCGCATCGACGGGCAGTGGTTCGTGCCCGTGCTGGACAACCCGAGCGAGAAGCAGCTCGGCGGCGACTTCGGCACGCCGGCCGACTGGAAGGACCCGCTGGTCGTCGGCATCGTCGCGAAGCCGGGCAACTGGGCGATCTACGCGCCCAACCCGCACGGCGCCAACTCGCGCGACGACTTCAACACCGAGCTGCCGCCGGCGCCGCCGAGCGCGCTGAACTGGCTGGGCACGGACCCCAAGGGCCGCGACATGGTGGCGCGGCTGCTGTACGGCTTTCGCGTCAGCATCTGGTTCGCGCTCGCCCTCACCGCGATGGGCACGGTGCTCGGCATCGCAGCCGGCGCGCTGCAGGGCTACTTCGGCGGCCGCACCGACCTGTTCCTGCAGCGCTTCACGGAGATCTGGGGCGCGCTGCCGGAGCTGCTGCTGCTGATCCTCTTCGCCTCGATCTTCGAGCCGAGCCTGCTGCTGCTGCTGATCCTGCTGTCGCTGTTCGGCTGGATGGGCCTGGCGGACTACGTGCGCGCCGAGTTCCTGCGCAACCGCGGGCTCGAGTTCGTGAAGGCGGCGCGCGCGCTGGGCCTCTCCAACGGGCAGATCATCTGGCGGCACGTGCTGCCCAACTCGATGACCCCGGTCATCACCTTCCTGCCCTTCCGCATGAGCGCGGGCATCCTCGGGCTCACGGCGCTGGACTTCCTCGGCCTCGGCGTGCCAGGCACGGTGCCCTCGCTCGGCGAGCTGCTGAAGCTCGGCAAGGAGAACCTCTATGCGTGGTGGGTGATCGTGCCCACGTTCGCGCTGCTGATGCTGACGATGCTGCTGCTGACCTTCATCGGCGACGCGCTGCGCGACGCCTTCGACACGAGGAAGTCGTGACCTCCCCGAAGCTCCCTCCGGTCGCCTCCCCCCAGGGGGCGCTGCCAGCGGCCCGGCAGAGCCGGTTCCGCGGCGGCCGCTTGGCGGCCTTGTCGCGGGCTGGAAGTCGAGTCGAGGCGCATGGCTGATTCGACTTCTTTGCTCGACGTCCAGCACCTGACCGTGCGCTTCGGCGCGAGCACGGTGGTCGACGACGTGTCGTTCTCCATCGCGGCGGGCGAGAAGTTCGCGCTCGTCGGCGAGTCGGGCTCGGGCAAGTCGATCACCGCGCTGTCGGTGCTGCGGCTCGTCGACGCGGCGGTGACGAGCGGGCGCATCGCCTTCGCCGGCGAGGAGCTCGGCACGAAGAGCGAGCCGGAGATGCAGGCCTTGCGCGGCCGCCGCATCGGCATGATCTTCCAGGAGCCGATGACGGCGCTGAACCCGCTGTTCACGGTGGGCAACCAGATCGGCGAGGTGCTCGAGCTGCACCTGGGGCTCGACGCGAAGGCGGCGCGGGCGCGGACGATCGAGCTGCTGCAGCGCACCGGCATCCCCGAGCCGGAACGGCGCGTGGACAGCTACCCGCACGAGCTCTCGGGCGGGCAGCGGCAGCGCGCGATGATCGCGATGGCACTGGCCTGCCGGCCGCAGCTGCTCATCTGCGACGAGCCGACCACGGCGCTGGACGTCACGATCCAGGCGCAGATCCTCGCGCTGCTCGACGAGCTGCAGGCCGAGATGGGCATGGCGCTGCTGTTCATCACGCACGACCTGAACCTCGTGCGCCGCTTCACCCACCGCGTGGGCGTGATGGAGCGCGGGCGGCTGGTGGAGAGCGGGGTCACCGCCGAGGTGTTCGCGGCGCCGAAGCACGAGTACACGCGCCGGCTGCTGGCCAGCCGGCCCGTGCGCCAGGTGAGCCCGGTGGCGCCCGGCGCGCCAGTGCTCGTGCGCAGCGAGGGCCTGCGCGTCACCTTCGACCTGAAGGCGGGTTGGTGGCGCAAGCTGCCGTTCCACGCCGTGCGCGACACGACGCTGTCGCTGCGCGAGGGCGAGACCCTGGGCATCGTCGGCGAGTCGGGCTCGGGCAAGACGACGCTCGGCATGGCGCTGCTGGCGCTGCAGGCGCCGAGCGCCGGCGCGGTGTACCTCGGCGACGAGCGCATCGACAACGCGCCGCGCGCGGTGCTGCGCCGGATGCGCCGGCGGCTGCAGGTGGTGTTCCAGGACCCGTTCGCTTCGTTGAGCCCGCGCATGACGATCGGCCAGATCGTCGGCGAAGGGCTGGCGCTGCATCGACCGGATCTCACGGCGGGCGAGCGCCGGCGCCTGATGCTGGAGATGCTCGACGAGGTGGGCCTGTCGGAGCGGCATGGCGTGGCGGGCGTGCTCGAGCGCTATCCGCACGAGTTCAGCGGGGGCCAGCGCCAGCGCATCGCGATCGCCCGCGCCGTGGTGCTGCGGCCGGAGGTGCTGGTGCTCGACGAGCCGACCTCGGCGCTGGACGTCTCGGTGCAGCAGCAGGTGCTGCAGCTGCTGGCTTCGCTGCAGCGGCACTACGGTCTGAGCTACATCTTCATCAGCCATGACCTGGCCGTGGTGCGCGCGATGTCGCACCGGGTGATGGTGATGAAGGACGGCGTCGTCGTCGAGGAGGGCGAGGCCGAGGCGCTGTTCGCCGCGCCGCGCGAGGCCTACACGCGCGAGCTGCTCGCGGCAGCGCACCTGCAGTAGCGGCCCGCCCGCAGAGCCTGCGCCGGGGCCGACGCACCTTGAAGTTGCTGCCGCCGCTCTCGGCCGTCGTGGCCGGCTTCGTGGCCGTGCTCGTGGGCTTCACGAGCTCGGTGGTGATCGTCTTCCAGGCTGCCGACGCGCTCGGCGCCTCGGCGGCCGAGAAGGCCTCGTGGATCTGGGCGCTCGGCCTCGGCATGGGGCTCACGAGCATCGGGCTGTCGCTGCGCTACCGGCAGCCGGTGCTGACGGCGTGGTCCACGCCCGGGGCGGCCTTGCTCGTCACCGCCGGCGCCGGTGTCTCGATGGCCGAGGGCGTCGGTGCCTTCATCGCCCGCGCGGTGCTGATCACCGTGGCCGGCGCGAGCGGCTGGTTCGAGCGGGTGATGAACCGCATCCCGCAGGCACTGGCCGCGGCGCTGTTGGCCGGCGTGCTGGCGCGCTTCGCGATCGATGCTTTCCTGCAACTGGGCAGCGACTTCGCGCTCGTCGCGCCGATGCTGCTGGCCTACCTGGCGGGGCGGCGCTGGTGGCCGCGCTACGCGGTGCCGGGCGTGCTGGCGCTGGGCATCGCAGTGGCCGCTGGGCAGGGTCGGTTGCGGCTGGGTGCCGTCGAGGTCGCGTGGGCCGAGCCGGTGTTCACGGCGCCGGCCTTCAGCATGGCCGCGTTCATCGGCGTGGCGCTGCCGCTCTTCGTGGTGACGATGGCCTCGCAGAACCTGCCCGGCGTGGCCGCGCAGCGCGCGGCCGGCTACGACACGCCGGTCTCGCCGGTGATCGCCGCCACGGGCCTCGCGACGCTCGTGCTGGCGCCGTTCGGCGGCTACGCGCTCAACCTCGCGGCCATCACCGCGGCCATCTGCATGGGCCGCGAGGCGCACGAGGACCCGACGCGCCGCTGGTGGGCCTCGGTGATGGCGGGTGTCTTCTACGTCGCCGTGGGGCTGGCGGGCGGCGCGGTGGTCGGCCTCATCGCCGCCTTCCCCAAGGCGCTGGTGCTGGCGGTGGCGGGGCTCGCGCTGCTGGGCACCATCGGCACGGCGCTCGCGGCAGCGATGAGGGAGGAGCGCGACCGCGAAGCAGCGCTCATTACGTTCCTCGTCACGGCTTCGGGGCTGACGCTGTGGAGCGTGGGCGCGGCGTTCTGGGGCGTGGTCGCCGGCGTGCTGGCGCTGGCGGTGCAGCGCTGGCGTCCCGGGCGGGTGCGTTAGGCGGGAAGCGCCGTCGACGAGCGCCGTGACCTGACGCGGCGCGGGCGTCGGTTCGCTCTCGGCGCCTGTTAGGTTCTCAGCGCGCGCCCGCGCGCTGCAGCAGCGCGACGATGGCGTCCTGTCGCCGCTGGCGGGCGTGCGCCAGCGGCGTGACGCCCTCGCGGTCGGCGAGGTCGACGTTGGCGCCGTGCGCGATGAGCAGGCGCACGATTTCGGTGTGGCGCGGACCGCCATCGCCAAGGATCACGGCCTCGAGCAGGGCGGTCCAACCGAGGCGGTTGGCGTGGTCGACGGGGACGCGGTTCGGTCCCTTCCACTCGAGGAGTGCGCGCACGGTCTCGACGTGGCCGTAGTGGCAGGCCGGGATCAGCGCCGTGCCGCCGTAGCGGTTGAGCACCTTGGGGTCGGCCTTCGGGTGGGCGGCGAGCACGATCTCGGTGAGGCCGCGCGCGCCGGCCAGCAGGAAGGCGCTGTCCTGGATCGAGTCCTGCGCGTTGACGTCGGCACCGCGCTCGATGAGCCAGCGCGCCACCGCCGTGTGCCCGCCCTGCGTGGCGGCCAGGAGGGCGGTGCGGCCGGTGCCGTCGCGAGCCTCGAGAGGTGCGCCGCCTGCGAGCGCACGCTGCACCGCGGCGAGGTCGCCCCGGGCGGCGGACTCGATGAGGGCGCCGGCACGCTCGCCGGCCGAGGCCGGACCCTGCGCCCGCGCGAGACCGGGCGCGCCCGGCACGAGGCCGAAAGCGAGCGCGCGCGGCACGAGGCCGCGGGCGCCCAGGAACCCGCCTGAGAGGGCCCCTGCGAAGAGGCGGCGCAGGACGTGGCGACGCATGGGCTCGTTCGTTCGAGCAGGTGCGGGTTCGTGCGGTCCCGTCCGGCCCCGCGGGCACCGGCTCGGCGGCCGCGGGCCGGCCTACTTCAGCAGGCCCTCGGCCTTCAGCGCTTCCTGTACCGCCGGGCGTGCATTGACGCGCGCGATGAAGGCGTTCAGGTGGGCCAGGCTCGAGATGTCGACGCCGACGAAGCCGCTCCAGCGCGCCGTCGTGAAGAGGTAGGCGTCGGGCACGGTGAAGGTGTCGCCCATCAGGTACTGCTTGCCGGCGAGCTGGCCGTCGACCCACTTCAGGCGGTCGAACACCTTCTGGCGATAGAGGGCCTTGCCTTCCTCGGGCATCGCGGGGTTGAACAGCGGCGAGAAAGACTTGTGGATCTCGGTGCCGATGAAGGTGAGCCACTCCATGACGCGGTAGCGCTCCATCGTGCCGTAGGCGGGCACGAGCTTCTTCTCGGGCACCTTGTCGGCCACGTACTGGACGATGGCCGGGCCCTCGGCGAGGCGCTGGCCATCGTCGAGCTCGAGCAGCGGCACGTAGCCCTTGGGGTTGATCGTGTAGTAGTCGGTGCCGTCGGCCAGCTTGTGCGTCTTGGTGCTCGCGAGCACGGGCGTGAACGGCAGGCCGGCCTCGCGCAGCACGATGTGCGGGCTGAGCGAGCAGGCGCCGGGGGAGTAGTAGAGCTTCAAGAAGCGGTCTCCTTGTGGGTGTGACGGGGACTGGAACGAACGGCCGGCACGATAGCCGCGGCGGGAGGGCCGTGCATTCAATGGGGATGAACGCAGGTTTCGGATCCGGCGTGCATCGCTCGCGACCGGCTCGCGCCGCGGCCGCGCCGAGCGGCCGGGAGCCGGCGCCGAAGCCCCTAGACTCGGCGCATGTCGCGCGCCATCCTCGATGAAGAGCACATCCACCCGGCCGTGCGCGAGCGCATCGCGCGCCACCATCGGGACATCGTCGACGAGGTGCGCGGCGCGGCGGCGCGCCACGCCGTGCTCGTGGTGGGCATGGCCTGGAATCCGTGGCCGCGGCGGGCGCGGCGCCTGTTGCGATCGGCCGGCATCGAGCATGGCTACCTGGAGTACGGCAGCTACCTCAGCCAGTGGCGGCGCCGCAATGCGCTGAAGATGTGGACGGGCTGGCCGACCTTCCCGATGGTCTTCGTGAAGGGCGTGCTCGTGGGCGGGGCGCAGGACCTGCAGCGGCTGCTCGCCAGCGGCGAGCTGCAGCGCATGCTGGCCTGATGGGCGAGCTGCCGCAGCGCGCGCACGCGGGCGAGGCCGAAGGTGCCGGCGGCGCCTGTGGCGCCGTGCGACGCCTGCTCCGCGGGGCAGCCTGTCTGCTGCCCGCCGTGCTGCTGGGCGTCGGCGGGCTGCCGGGGCGGGTGCTGGCGCAGGGCACGGCGCCCGAGCGGGCGGTCGCTGCGCGCGGCGCGGCGCCTGCGTCGGCTGCTGCGGCGCCGGTTGCGACGTCCGCGGCTGTGCTGCAACCGTGCCGGCTGACCGGCTTCGAGCACGACGCCGCCTGCGGCCAGGTCCGGCGGCCGCTGGACCCGGCTGCACCACGGGGCCGCCAGATCGAGGTGCACTTCGCCGTGTTGCCGGCGCTGGCGCGTCACAAGCACCCGGATCCGGTGGTCGTCTTCGCGGGCGGACCGGGCCAGTCGGCGATCGACCTGGCGGGTTCGTGGTCGCGTCTGCTGGCGCGGCTGGGCAACCGTCGCGACATCGTCCTGGTCGACCAGCGCGGCACGGGCCGCAGCGCGCCCCTCGCGTGCCCGGAGATGCCGCCGACGACACCGCTGGCCGAGGCGCTTTCGGCCGAGCGGCAGACGGCCCGCCTCGAGGCCTGCCGCGTCGCGCTGCAGCGCCTGCCGCATGGCGACCTGCGTCACTACACGACCTGGGTGGCGATGGCGGACGTGGAGGCGGTGCGGCAGGCGCTCGGTGCGCCTCGCGTCAACCTCGTGGGAGCGTCGTACGGCACGCGCGCGGCGCTGGAGTACCAGCGGCAGTTCCCGAACGCCGTTCGGCGGCTCGTGATCGACGGCGTGGCGCCGCCGGACATGGCATTGCCCGAGGCCTTCGCGGCCGACAGCCAGGCGGTGCTCGACCGCGTGTTCGCGGCCTGCGAGGCGGATGCGGCGGGCTGCGCTGCGTTGCACGGGCCGGTGCGCGCGCACTGGCGCGGCCTGCTCGCCTCGTTGCCGCGCGAGGTGCAGGTCGCCCACCCGGTGACCGGCACGACGGAGCGGCTGCGGCTGACGCGCGAGATGGTGCTCGGCCTGGGGCGTGCGCCTCTTTACGTGCCGGTTTATGCCTCCGCGTTGCCGGCGGCGCTGGCGGAGGCCGCGCGCGGGCGATTCGAGGCGCTGGTCGGCCTGGCGAGCGCGCTGCAGGGCGGGCGCGGCGGCGCGCTGGCCGAGGGCATGCACCATTCGGTGGTCTGCAGCGAAGACCTGCCGCGGATGGCGGGGTCGGCCTCGGTGTCCGGGGAGCCGATCGCGGCAGGGTCGGATTTCGGTACCACGTTCGCGGATCGGTACCGTCGCGCCTGCGCGGGCTGGCCGCGCGGCGAGGTGCCGGGCGCGTTCTACCGCGTGCCCGAGGCTCCGTCGCCGGCGCTGGTGCTGTCCGGGGGGGCCGATCCGGTGACCCCGCCGAGGCACGGCGAGCGCGTGCGCGCGGCGCTCGGGACCAGGGCGCGCCACGTCGTCGTGGCCGAAGCAGGGCACGGCGTGATGGCGTTGCCGTGCATGCGCGATGTGCTGTTCCGGTTCATCGATGCACCCGACGCCGCCGCGGCGCTGGCCGTCGCGACCGACTGCGCGGCTTCGGTGCCGCGGCCGGGGGCGTTCTGGCCGCCCGGTGCGGCGAGTGCGGCCGGTGGGGCGAGGGCGCCGTGATCCGCGTGACCCGACTTCACAAGCGCTTCGTCGCCGGGCGGGGCCGGCGTGCGCGCAGCGTGGCGGCCGTGGCGGGGGTCGACTTCGTCGCCGCCGATGGCGCGATCACGGCGCTGCTCGGGCCCAATGGCGCCGGCAAGACGACGACCCTGCGCATCGCCGCGGGGCTGCTGGAGGCCGATGCCGGCAGCGTCAGTGTCGACGGCATCGAGGTGGCGAGTGCGCCGCGCGCGGCACTGGCGCGCATGGGCGTGCTCAGCGATTCGCGCGGCCTGTATCCGCGCCTGACGGCGCGCGAGAACATCGTCTACTACGGGCGCCTGCAGGGCATGGCGCGGGAGGCGGCGGAGGCGCGTGCGCTGGCGCTGGCGCGGCTGCTGGAGATGGTGCCGCTGCTGGACCGCCGCACCGAGGGCTTCAGCCAGGGTGAGCGGATGAAGACCGCGCTGGCGCGCGCGCTCGTGCACGACCCGCACAACATCGTGCTCGACGAGCCGACCAACGGGCTGGACGTGCTCGCGACGCGATCGCTGCGCGCCGCGCTGCTGCAGCTGCGCGGCGCCGGGAAATGCGTGGTCGTCTCGACGCACATCATGCAGGAGGTGCAGCGCCTGGCCGACCGGGTGGTGCTGGTCTCGCACGGGCGCACCGTGGCCGAGGGGAGCGTGGCCGAGCTGTGCGCCCTGGCCGGCGAGGCCGACTTCGAGGAGGCGTTCGTGAAGCTCGCCTTTTCGGCCGACGAGCGGGCGGCGGGCGTCGCGGCCGCGGCCTCGGCCTCGGCCGCCACGGTGCCGGCCTCGGGGGGCATGGCGGCATGAGGGGCGCCTGGACGGTCTACCTGAAGGAACTGGTCGATGCGTTGCGCGACCGGCGCACGCTGGTGACGGTGCTGCTCAGTTCGGTGGCCGTGGGGCCGTTCGTGCTGGTGCTGGTGTCGTCGCTCGTGGCCGGCATCGAGCAGCGCGCCGAGGCGCGCACCGTCGTCGTCGCCGGCATCGAGCACGCGCCTTCGCTGGCGAACTACTTCGCGCGCCAGACGTTCGTCGTGCGGGCGGCGCCGCCCGACTACGAGGAGCAGCTGCGGCGCAGCCGCCTCGGCGACCCGGTGGTGGTGGTGAGCGCCGGTTTCGAGGCGGCCCTGCGGGCCGGCGAGGCACCGCTCGTGGAGGTCGTGAGCTCGGCGTCGAACCAGCGCGCGTCCACCGGCGTCGGGCCGGTGTTTCGGCTGCTGCGCGGCTTCGACCGCGAGCAGGTGGTGCTGCGCGTGGCGCTGCGCGGCGTGGCGCCCGCCCTGCTCGAGGCGGTGCGCGTGGAGGAGCGCGATCTTGCCGATGCGGCCACGCGCGCGGCGCGGCTGGCAACGATGGTGCCGTTCTTCGTGCTGATGGCGATGCTGTACGGCGCGCTCAATGCCGCGCTCGACACCACCGCCGGCGAGCGCGAGCGCGGCTCGCTCGAGCCGCTGCTGATGACGCCGGTGCCGCGCGCGGCGCTCGTTCTGGGCAAGTGGGGCGCGGTGGGCAGCGTCGCGATGCTGATCGCGGTGCTGTCGTGCCTGAGCTTCCTGCCGGGCCAGTGGCTCCTTCGCAGCGAGGCGCTGGCGGCGATGTTCCGCTTCGGCTGGCGGGAGGCCGCGTGGTTCGTCGCGCTCCTGCTGCCGCTGGCAGGCGCGCTGTCGGCGCTGCTGATGGCGCTGGCTGCGCGATGCAAGTCCTTCAAGGAAGCGCAGGCCAACGCGACCGTGGTCGTGCTGGCCGTGTCGCTGTTGCCGCTGGTGACGGTGTTCAACCAGGAAGGCGAGGCGCCCTGGCACCTGTGGCTGCCCGCGCTGGCGCAGTCGACGCTGATGGGGCGCGTGCTGAAGGGCGAAGCACTTCCCCTCGCCGATCTGGCGGTGCCCATGCTGGTGAGCGCGGCCGTGGCCGCGCTGTCGCTGGCCTACGTGGCCAGGCTGCTGCGGCAGTCGGTGCTCAGGTAGGCCGGCGCGACCGGCCGCCGCGGGCACCGCGCCGCGCAGGCGCGCCGCTCACCAGCCGCCCGTGCGAGGCAGACCGAGGATCTCGAACAGGGCTTCCCACATGATGGCTCTCTCCGGTGATGCGCACTCCATCGGCGCGTTCGAGCCAGTTTGCGAGAAGCGGAAGGGGCCGCACAGCTACAAAGGCTTGTAGTTGACCGCGGGGCCGGGAGGCCGTTGCGCGGCACAGCAGCGCGGCCGGTGCGCCGGGTCGGGGGGGTTGCGCGCCCGCGCCGACGCGCGGTCAGATCAGGCGCATGCGCAGCGCCTTCAGCACGGCCTGATGCTTCGACGAGGCGTCGAGCTTGCGGAAGATGTTGCGCAGGTGGAAGTTCACGGTGCCTTCGGTGACGCCGAGGATCGCGCCGACGGCCCACGCCGTCTTGCCTTCCATCGTCCAGCGCAGGATCTCGACCTCGCGTGGCGTGAGTTCGGGGCGCGCGCCGACGGCCTCGTCGGGGGCGAGCAGGCGCGTGGCGGCGTCCTGGGCATGCACGGCGAGGAGCTGCAGGTCGGCCATCAGGCGGCTGAGGCGGTGAGCCTCCGTTGGCAGGGCAAGGTCGCGGTCGACGCCGAGCAGGAAGTGGCGGAAGTCGGGCAGGTGCAGGGCCACGGCAATGCCGGTCTTGTAGCCGTACGCGGCCTGGGTCTCCCACAGGTCGCCGGCACCCGAGGAGGTGTAGAGCTGCTGGTCGTAGATGAACGGCACCGAGAGCGACCGCAGGCGCCGGTTCACGGGATCTCTCGCCGACGCGGTGGGATCGCGGGACGCTTCGAGATAGGCCTCGGGCGTGTTGCCGATGCTGATGAACTGGGCGCGCTCGCCGGGTGCGCGCGGGTCGATGACCAGCACCGCGTTGACGTGGGGGAACTCCATCTCCTCGGCGAAGCGGACGAGTCGGCGCTCGAACGCCGCGATGTCGGGCGCCTGGCTGACCTCGTAGTAACGCTCGAGCAGCATGCAGTCGTACCGCCAACCTACAAGAGTTGTGAGCTTGTCGGTCGCCGCGCCGGTGACGAACACTGGACCGGCGATTCGAAACATCAAGCCATCAAGGAGGCTCCCGTGACGATACCCGCTTGGCAACTGATCTCGTGGAGGCCGGTGCCTACGACTTTGTACGAGTTCCGGCGCGTCGTGGCACGCATGCGCCCGATGGGTGCTGCCGCTGCGCCTGGCGGTGAGGGCACGCCGGGGCGTCGTCAAGGGCAGGCCGTGTGGGCGGCGGTCCACGACGGGCTGCCGCTGGGGCTGGCCTGGGAGTGGGCCGAGGTGCGAGAGGACGTGGTGGCGCTCTGCGACCCGATGCACGTGATGTCGAACGTGCGTCTGGTGGATGACGCGGGGCAGCCGTTGCCGGCGTGCGAGCGGATCGTGCACCTGAACTCGGCCGTTCATGCGCTGGACTGGCAGGCGCACGCGGTCGGTGCGCACGCAGGCTGGGCGCAGGCGATGGCCGCCTGATCGGGGGGCGGCGCGCGGTCGCGCCGCGTCGAAGGTCGTCGGGCAGCCGGCGGGCGATGCACCCGGCCGGCGTGGACGTCGTGGGAAGCGGGCCCGCCCGGTGGGCGGGCCCGCCCGGGCGGGCGGAGCGGCGGCGGATGAACGGTTGCTGGGCGCGGTTGCCGCTTCTCCGTGGCGGCGTGACCGCGACGGCGGCCCGTTGGCTGGACGAGTCCCCGGCCGTGACCGCTGGTTGTTCGTTCCGCGCCGCTCAGCGCCGGGCAGCCGGGCAGGTTGAAAGGCCGAAGATGGAGTAGGCCGGGCACGTGCCGAGGGCGCCCGTCGCCAGCGGCAACAGGCCGATCCATCCCCAGGCGCCGATGGTGCCGGTGAGGGTGAGCGCGATAAGGACGATCCCTCCGACGATGCGCGCGCCGCGATCCAGGCCGCCGACGTTGTTCTTGAACATGGCTCGATCTCCTTGGGCTGTGTTGGCTTCGGCGAAGGTGCCGAGCGGGCACAGTCTCTTCGGCCGCGGGTGCGCGTTCAGTGACCTGGGTCACCGTCGCGACCTTCGGCGATCTGCCGCAAGCCGGCCGGCGCCAGCAGTTCGATGCGGCCGCGGCCGACACGCAGGTGACCGCTTGCTTCGAAGCGTCGCAGCAGGCGGGTGACGATCTCGCGCACGGTGCCGACCTCGTCGGCGAGGTCCTGGTGGGTGGCCACCACGACGTTGCCGTGTCCGAGCAGGGCTGCCGCCAGCCGGCGGTCGAGCCGCTGGAAGGCCACCGCCTCCACCAGCGCCATCAGCTGGGCGATGCGCTCTGCCAGGGTGCCGAAGGCGTAGCGGCGGAAGGCTCCCTCGTTGCTGAGGGCGGAGAAACCGGCGGCGGACAGCAGGAGCAACTCCGTGGGTTCGATCGCCACGCCCTCGGCGGACAAGGGTGCGTTGCCGAAGAGGCACGTGGTGGAGATGACGCACATCTCGCCCGGCGTGACCCGGTACAGCTCGAGGGAGCGGCCCTCTTGCGAGCCACAGGCGACGCGGACCGTGCCCTGCAGGACCATCGGGAAGCCTCGGCAGGGTGCGCCGTCGGTGAAGAGGACCAGGCCGGCGTGCGCATGCACGTGCTGGACGTGGTGAGCGAGGGTGTCGGCGGTGAGCGACGGCGGCAGGTCGCCAAGGACGGGGTAGAGGTCGAGCAGGCGGGCCTGAAGGTCAGGAGTCATGGGCCGGTGGGCGGGGTGGTGCGGCAGAGGGGGGTCGACACGGGCGGGCCGCCGGGGCCGGTGTCGCGCTCCAGGCGCTGCAGCCAGAGCATGGCGTGTTCGCGCGTGTCGCCGCACATTTCGTGGCTCGGGCGCAAGGAGGCGCAGACCTGCGGGCGGGTAGGTTGGCCGAACAGGCGGCACCGGTCGTCTGGGTCGAGCTGCGGGCAGCGCATGTCTGCGGGCTTGCCGGCGGGTACTGCGTGGCCTGCGGGGTGGGGCGGGATCGGCGAGCTGATCGATGGCGCGATGCAGCAGGCGGCGCATCGCGGTCGGCATTGCATGCGCGGGATCCTAGCTCCGGCTATCGCGGCCATCGGGCGATCTGATCCGCGAGACGTCGTTCTCGGCCGAGAATGCGGCTGTCGCGAACAGGAACGATTTGCATATAGCGAGGTACGGGACATGGCGAAGTCGGCAGCGTTCGGGGTGGTGCATCTGGGCATCTCGTTCAGCATCGGCTGGGTGCTCACCGGCAGCGTGGCGATCGCAGGCGCCATCACGCTCGTCGAGCCGCTGGCCAACACGGTGGCGCACTACTTCTTCGACCGGTGGTGGGCGCGACGCGCGCGCGATGCCGGCGCCGCAGCCGAGAAGCCGCGGCGTTGGTGGCCGCGAGCCCTCGGTGCAGCGATGACGACCCCCCGTCCCTAGAATTCGGGGCCATGTGGCACCCGGAGCAGTTCGATGTGATCGTGGTCGGCGGCGGCCACGCCGGTGCGGAGGCCGCGCTGGCTGCGGCTCGCATGGGTTGCGCCACGCTGCTGCTGACCCACAACATCGAGACGCTCGGGCAGATGAGCTGCAATCCGAGCATCGGCGGCATCGGCAAGGGACACCTGGTCAAGGAGATCGATGCGCTCGGCGGAGCGATGGCCAGCGCCACCGACGAGGCCGGGATTCAGTTCCGCATCCTGAATGGCAGCAAGGGCCCGGCTGTCCGGGCGACGCGCGCGCAGGCCGACCGGGTGCTCTACCGCGCCGCGATGCGGCGACGGCTGGAGAACCAACCCAACCTGTGGTTGTTCCAGCAGGCGGTCGACGATCTGGTGGTGGAGGGCGACCGGGTGGCCGGCGCGGTGACCCAGATCGGCCTGCGCTTCCGCGCGCGGGCGGTCGTGCTGACGGCCGGCACCTTCCTCGACGGGCGAGTGCATGTGGGGCTCCAGAACTACGCTGCCGGACGGGCGGGTGACCCGCCGGCGGTGAGCCTGTCGGCGCGGCTCAAGGAACTGCGGCTGCCGCAAGGCCGGCTGAAGACCGGCACGCCGCCGCGCATCGACGGCCGGACGATCGACTTCTCGCGCCTGCAGGAACAGCCGGGGGATCTCGATCCGGTGCCGGTGTTCAGCTTCCTCGGCCGGCCCGAGCAGCATCCGCGGCAGGTGCCGTGCTGGATCACGCACACGAGCGAGCGGACGCACGAGATCATCCGCAGCGGCTTCGATCGCAGCCCGATGTTCACCGGCGTCATCGAGGGCGTCGGGCCCCGCTACTGCCCGAGCATCGAGGACAAGGTCAACCGCTTCGCCGACAAGGCCAGCCACCAGATCTTCCTGGAGCCGGAAGGGCTGGAGACGCACGAGGTCTACCCGAACGGTATCTCGACGTCGTTGCCCTTCGACATCCAGATCGCGGCGGTCCGCTCCCTGCCGGGATTGGAGAGGGCGCACATCCTGCGGCCGGGGTACGCGATCGAGTACGACTACTTCGATCCGCGCGGGCTGAAGCCGACCTTCGAGACGAGGGCCATCGGCGGCCTCTTCTTCGCCGGTCAGATCAATGGCACGACGGGCTATGAAGAGGCGGCGGCTCAGGGCCTGTATGCCGGAGCGAACGCCGCGCTCCAGGTGCTGGGGCGCGAGCCTTGGAACCTGCGCCGCGACGAGGCGTACCTGGGGGTGCTGGTCGACGACCTGGTGACCAAGGGCGTCAGCGAGCCGTACCGGATGTTCACGAGCCGCGCGGAGTACCGCCTGCAACTGCGGGAGGACAACGCAGACCTTCGGCTCACCGCGCTCGGGCGGCGACTGGGCTTGGTGGACGAGGATCGCTTCGCTGCGTTCGAGCGCAAGCGGGAATCGATCGAGCGCGCGATGCAGCGACTGCGCACGACCTGGGTTCGGCCGGCGACGGTGCCAGCCGCGGAGGCCGAGCGGCTGGTCGGCAAGGCGCTGGAGCATGAGTACAACCTGGCGGACCTCATCCGCCGGCCGGGGGTCGGCTTCGATCAGGTGGCGGCGTTGGCTGCGATAGCGGGGACCGACGTTTCACGTGGAACGCTGCGGCGTGAACTCGGTGAGCGGGAGGCCGACGCCGTGATCGAGCAGTGCGAGATCGCGATCAAGTACGCCGGATACATCGACAAGCAGCGGGAGGAAGTCGACCGCGCCGCCGCCCTCGAGTCGCTGGTGCTGCCGGAAACCCTCGACTACTCGCAGGTGACCGCGCTCTCGCACGAAGTCCGGCAGAAGCTCGCCCGACACCGGCCCACGACGCTGGGGCAGGCCGCCCGCATCTCCGGCGTGACGCCGGCGGCCATCTCGCTGCTTCTGGTGCACCTCAAGAAACGCCGCTTCAAGGGCTTCGAGAGCTCGCGGGAAGAGGCCGCTTGACGCCGGCGAGCCGTGGTCCGGCACCGGCTGGCGACGGACCAGCCGGCGCCCGCGCCGCCGAGACTGACAGTGCGCCGGCGCAGACGGAGGCGCCGTCCGCCGACCCGACGCTCCAGCCGCTGAGATCCGCTGCAGAAGCCCTGCAGCGGCCGCTGACCGAGCCGCAGATCGCGCTGCTGTCCGGGTACCTCGCCCTGCTGCTCCGCTGGAACGCCACCTACAACCTGACGGCCATACGCGACCCGCAGGCGATGGTCGCGCAGCATCTGGTCGACTGCCTGGCCGCTGTTGCCGCGCTCGAACGAAGACCGGGCTTCGGTCCGGGCTGCCGCATCCTGGACGCCGGCAGTGGCGGAGGGCTGCCGGGCCTGGTTCTCGCAGCGCTGCACCCGGAGTGGCAGGTGACCTGTATCGACACCGTCGGAAAGAAGGTCGCCTTCGTGCGGCAGGCGGCCGGGACGTTGGGGCTCGGAAACCTTCAGGCGGTTCAGGGGCGCCTCGGCCCCTGGCGAGGCGGTCCGTTCAACCTCGTCACCGCGCGGGCCTTCGCCAGCCTGGCCGATCTCGCGCGCTGGACCGACCCTGTCCTGGTTCGCGGCGGCGTCTGGATGGCGATGAAAGGGCACGTCCCCGAAGCGGAGATCGATGCCTTGCCGGCAGAGATCGAGGTGTTCCACGTGGAACCTCTGCAGGTCCCGGGTCTCGATGCCCAGCGATGCCTCGTCTGGATGAGGCGCCGACGCGACACCGGGCCCGCCTGAGCGCTCCCACGAGCCGCCGCCGAGGAAATCGATCAACGACGCCGACGTTCGGGCGGGTTTCTCGGCTAACCTCCCGCACCTCGCCGGCCGCCTGCCTGACCCGCGCGAACCTCCGCATCGGGCGCCAACCCTGCCCCGACCGCCCGAACCATGAGCAAGCTCCGCATCTTCTGCGTCGCCAACCAGAAAGGCGGCGTCGGCAAGACCACCACCACGGTCAACCTCGCTGCCGGCCTCGCGCAGATCGGGCAGCGCGTGCTGGCCATCGACCTCGACCCCCAGGGGAACGCGACCATGGGCTCGGGCATCGACAAGCGCGCATTGCCCGCCACGGTCTACGACGTCCTCCTCGAGTCGGCAACGATCGCCGAGGCCAGGCAACGCAGCCCGAAAGGCGGCTACGACATCATCGGGGCCAACCGCGAACTCGCTGGCGCCGAAGTGGAACTGGTCGACCAGGAGCGTCGCGAGCGCCGCCTCAAGAAGGCACTCCTCGCCATCCGTGACGACTACGACTTCGTCCTGATCGACTGCCCGCCGAGCCTGAGCCTGCTCACGCTGAACGGACTCGTCGCCGCGCACGGGGTGATCGTGCCGATGCAGTGCGAGTACTTCGCGCTCGAAGGGCTGTCGGACCTCGTCAACACGATCAAGCAGGTCCACGCCAACCTGAACCCGGACCTCCAGCTCATCGGCCTGCTGCGGGTGATGTTCGATCCGCGCATCACCCTGCAGCAACAGGTGAGCGACCAGCTGAAGGCGCACTTCGGCGAGAAGGTCTTCGATACCGTCATCCCGCGCAACGTACGCCTTGCCGAGGCCCCCAGCTACGGCCAGCCCGGTGTCGTCTTCGACCCGTCGTCACGCGGGGCGCAAGCCTTCATCGAGTTCGCGCAGGAGATGGTCAAGCGTGTCGCCTGAGACGACGGCCCCGATCGACGGCCCGCCCGCGCGCATCCTGGGGGACCACGACGCCACCTTCCTCTCACGCATCGAAGACGCCGGCCTGAACGCCAGCGCGCCACCCCAGCAACGCTGGATGGACGGTTGGCTCGTCCGCACGAACCCCGGCAAGGCCCAGCGTGCCCGCTGCGTCAACGCCGTCGCCGAGGGCCTCCGGCCGGTCGGCAACAAGCTGGCTGAATGCCGTGCGCTCTACCGAGCGCTGAGCCTCCCCGTCATCGTGCGCATCACGCCCTTCACACGGCCGCAGGATCTCGACGGCACGCTGCGGGCGGCAGGCTTCGCGTACCACGACGAAACGCGCGTGATGGTGCTGCCCGACCTCGCCGCCGCCGACCTCCGAGCCAAGCCACTCGCCGAGGGCCTGCGCTGGGCCGAGGTGTCGCCGATCGAATACGCCGAGGCCGTTGGCGGCCTCCGTGGCTCGACACCGGCCGCACGCCACGCGCACGCCGAACGCCTTGCCGCCTCGCCGGTGCCCTACCGTGGGTTCACGCTGACGCACGACGGCGATCTCGTGGCCTGCGGCCAGTACGCCCTCGAAGCCGATCTGGCTGGGCTCTACGACATCGCCACTGCGCCCGGGTACCAGCGCCTCGGCCACGGCGAGTGGCTATGTAAGCGACTGCTCGCTATCGCCATAACCGATGGTGGCGCGAGAGCTGCATACCTCCAGGTCGGCGCCGACAACGATGCGGCGAGAAGGCTCTACACGCGGCTCGGCTTCAGCGACGGCTACAGCTACCACTACCGCACGACCACGCCCGCGCACTGAGCGCCGGCCGGCCCGACGCCGATTCAGAGCCCGCGGCCCTCTTCGGCGCCGATGTGGACGTTCATCGCCTGCACCGCCGCACCGCTCGCGCCCTTGCCGAGGTTGTCCAGCCGGGCGATCAGCATCGCCTGCTCGTCGTTGGCGAACACGAAGATGTCCACGCGGTTGGTGTCGTTGCAGGCCTGCACGTCGAAGTAGCCGCCCTCCAGCGTGGCCGGGTCGGACATCGGCATCACCCGCACGAACCGCTCGCCCGCGTAGTGCTTCTCGTACGCTGTCTGGATCGCCGACGCGGCAACGCCGATCTTCGCCAGCGGCAGCGGCACCGTCACCGCCAAGCCCTTGTAGAAGTTGCTGACGATCGGCAGGAACACGGGCTTCGACGCCAGCCCCGTGTGCGCGACCATCTCGGGCAGATGCTTGTGCGCCAGCTTGAGTCCATAGGGCCGAGGCGCCCCGAGCACCGGGTTCCCGTGGCCGGCCAGCAATGCCGCGCTCATCGCCTGCGCGGCCGCCTGGTACTCCTCGATCATCTTCTTGCCGCCGCCGGAGTAGCCGGTGATCGACGTGGCGGTCACCGGCCAGGTCCTCGGCAGCACGCCGGCGTCGATCAACGGGCGCATCAGCATGATGAACGCGCTCGCGTGACAGCCCGGGTTCGCAATGCGCTTGGAAGCACGGATCGCCTCGCGCTGGCCCGGCGCGAGTTCCGGCAGGCCGTACACCCAGCCCGGCGCCGTGCGGTGCGCCGTGCTTGCGTCGATCAGACAGGTGCGCGGGTTGGTGACCATCGCGGCCGCCTCGCGCGCGGCGGCGTCGGGCAGGCACAGGAAGGCCACGTCGGCGGCATTCAGCAGACGCGCGCGCTCGGCAGGATCCTTGCGCCGGTCGGCGTCGATGCGCAGCAGCTCGACATCGTCCCGCCGCGCCAGGTACTCAAAGATGCGGAGGCCGGTGGTGCCCTCTTGTCCGTCGACGTAGACCTTGTGCCCCATACTGACCCTCGGAAGGATGTGCCACGCACGTGCGCCCGATCCGAGCATACGGCAAGCGGGTCCCCGGCGCCCGGCCACGCGGTGTCCGGCCATGAAGACTGCGTCGCGCATCGCCCTCTTCGTTGCCGGTGTCGCCGCGAGCTGGGTGGCACAGAAGGTGGGCCTGTGGTTCCCCCTGCGCTGGGTGCTCCGCCGCCTCGGCGTGATCGCGCCCGACTGGCGGATCGAGGCCTCGGGCCGTCACCATGCCTTCGACGGCTGCGCCCTGCGCATGCGCGATGACGGCCGCCACACCTGGGTGGCCGGCGAAGATCTTCAGCGCGCCCTGCGCCGAAGCGAAGCCGAGTCGGTCCAGGCCGCACGGCACAGCGGCCACTGGCAGCGCGACGAAGCCGGCCTGCTCTGGCTGCGCGTCGACGCCGTCGTCGCTCGCCTCCGGGTGGCGCCCGACCGCGGCGAACGACGCACCCAGCGGCTGCGCCGCTACCTGGAGCGCGACGTCCTCTTCCCCGCCGAGATGCGCCGCCGGCGGGCCGTGCCGCCGGCTCCGGACGGGACGCCGACCGCCCGCTGACACAATCCGCCGCCATGGTCACCAAGAAACCCAAGGGGCTGGGGTTGGGCCTGGAGGCGCTGCTCGGCCCCAAGGTCAACGACACGCCGCCTCCGCCCGGCGCGCCGACCGAGCTGCGCCTCGCCCAGTTGCGCCCCGGCAAGTACCAGCCGCGCACGCGCATGGACGAGGGCTCGCTGTACGAGCTCGCCGAGAGCATCAAGAGCCAGGGCGTCATGCAGCCGGTGCTCGTGCGCCCGGCGCCGGCCGGCACGGACGCCGACGCCCGGGGCGAGGGCGATGACGCCCCCTACGAGATCATCGCCGGCGAGCGCCGCGTGCGCGCCGCCGCGCTCGCCGGCCTGGACCGCGTGCCGGTGCTGGTGAAGTCGGTTCCCGACGAGGCTGCCGCCGTGATGGCGCTGATCGAGAACATCCAGCGCGAGGACCTGAACCCGCTCGAGGAGGCCCAGGGCCTGCAGCGGCTGATCGGCGAGTTCAGGCTCACGCACGAACAGGCCGCACAGGCCGTCGGGCGCTCGCGCAGCGCCGCCAGCAACCTGATGCGTCTGCTGCAGCTGGCCGAGCCCGTGCAGGCGGCGTTGATGGCCGGCGACCTCGACATGGGCCACGCGCGCGCGCTGCTGGCGCTGCCTGCCGCGCAGCAGGTGATGGCCGGGCAGGAGATCGTCGCGAAGAAGCTGAGCGTGCGCGAGGCCGAGCGTCTCGTGGCGCGGCAGCTCGCGCCCGCGCCCGCGGGCGCTCGCAACGGCAGCGCGAAGCCGGGCGCGAAGGGCCGCGACGTCGCGCGGCTGGAGGAGAAGCTCGCCGACCAGCTGGCGGCCGCGGTGGAGATCCGCCTCAAGCGGCGCGGGAAGCCGGGCAGCGAGCAGGGCGAGATTGCCATCCGCTTCGACTCGCTCGACGAGCTGAACGGCCTGCTGGACAAGCTCGGCGTGACCGAGCGCTGAGCCCGCCGCCCGCCGCGCAGCCGCACCGAGCCCGCGAGCGCCCCCAGAGGCCCCGCCGTCCCGCCCGCCGAGGCTCCCCGCACCGACCCGCCTCCCGCGCGCGCCGATGTCCACCCACATCACGCTGCGCCAGTTCCGCTACTTCATCGCCGTGGCCGAGAGCGGCTCGGTCGCCTCGGCCTCGCGCATGCTCAACATCGCGCAAAGCGCGCTCACCAAGAGCATGCACGAACTGGAGGACGAGCTCGGCGCGCGCCTGTTCGAGCGCAGCTCCCGCGGCATGCAGCTCACGCCGCGCGGCCACCGCTTCCTCGCGGCGGCGCGCAAGGTGATCGCGAGCGTCGCCGATGCCACGCGGGAGCGCGACACCGACGATGGTGCCGCCGGCCTCACCGGCGTGCTGGCCGTGGGGGTGACGAGCCTCGTCGCCGGCTACTACCTCAGCGAACTGTTCAGCCGCTTCCGGCGCGCCTGCCCGCAGGTGGAGGTGTTCGTCACGGAGGACGCACCGCGCTTCCTGGAGCACCTGCTCATCAACGGCGAGCTCGACGTCGCCATCATGCTCAGCAACGCGCTGTCCGAGCCGCAGGCGCTGGTGGCCGAGACGCTCACCCGCAGCCCGAACCGCGTCTGGCTGCCGGCCAACCACGACCTGGTCGCGAAGAGCGAGCTCACCCTGGCCGACTGCGCGAGCTGCGACCAGATCGTGCTCGAGGCCGATCGCATCGACGAGCTGATGGCCGCCGTCTGGGCGCGCCACCAGCTGCGGCCGCGCGCGATCCTGCGCACCTCGTCGCTCGAGGCGGTGCGCTCGCTGGTCGGCGCCGGCGCAGGCATCGCCGTGCTGCCGGACTTCCTCTACCGGCCGTGGACGCTCGATGCCGAGCACGTCGACGTGCGGCCGCTGCGCGATGCGCTGCCCACGGTCGACGTCGGCCTCGTGTGGCGGCGCGGCTCCGGCCTCAAGCCGGTGGCCGGCGAATTCATCGCGCTCGCGAGGGAGTCGTCGCGAGGGCGGCGCGCGTAGGCGCTTGCGCCTGCGCCCGCTCGGGCGAGGGCGAGAGCGAGCGCGCCGACTCCCCGCCGGCCGCCGCCTGCGGCCGCTCGCGCACGATGTCCACCACCTCGAACCAGTTCGGCCAGAACAGCGGCCGCCGGAAGCCGGCCAGCCACGGCTGCACCAGCGTCACCTGGATGGGGTGCGTGCGCAGCTTGTAGGGCATCCACACGGCGGTGAGCCGCTTGGCCTCGTGGAACACCGCGTCGCGCTCCGGCCCGTCGGGCAGCGCCAGCAGGCGCGCGATGACCTCGTTCATGCGCGGCAGGTCGAAGCGCGCGAGGTTGATGCCGCCCTTGGTGGCGCCGTCGTAGCGCAGCAGTCCCTGCAGGCCGTCGGGCGAGCTGGCGCGCCCCTGCACCGACCACATCATCAGCTTGCCGGCGCGCGCAGCCTTGTACTGCTCGGGCCAGGAGGCGGGCCGGAAGACGATGCGCAGGCCGATGGCGGACATGTCGCGCCGCATCAGCTCGTCGAAGCGGCGCGTCTGCTGCGTCGGCTGCGTCGCCATCTCCAGCACCAGCGGCCGGCCGTCGGGCTGCTCGCGCCAGCCGTCGCCGTCGCGGTCGACGTAGCCGAACACGTCGAGCAGCGCACGCGCGCGCGCCGGGCTGTATTCGCCCATCTCGCTTCGGTAACCGGGGTCGTAGCCGCTCAGGTGCACCGTGACCGGCGACTGCGCCGGTACCGCCGCGCCATGGCGCAGCAGGTCGATCTCGCGCCGCACGTCGATGGCCAGGCCGATGGCGCGGCGCAGCGCCACCTGCGCCGGCGCATAGCCGCCGACGAGCGGATGCTCCATGTTGAACATCGTGTAGTAGGTGGTCGGCATCACCACCTGCTCGGCGCGCATGCCGCGGCGCGCCAGATGCGGCGCGATGCGCCCGCCGGGCAGTGCCACGTCGGTGAACTCGGCGGGCACGGACACCAGATCGGCCTCGTCGTTGAGGAAGGCGAGCCACATCGGCTGCGACTCGTCGATGACCGAGATCTCGACGCGGTCGACCATCGGCAGCCGCCGACCCTTCAGCCGCGCGAGGATCGCCTGACCTTCGGCGTCATCGGGGGCCGGGGCCGCGTCGTAGCGCACCTCGCGGTAGCGCTCGTTGCGCACGAGCACGATGCGCGAGGCGCGCTTCCACTCGGCCAGGCGGAAGGGGCCGGTGCCCACCGGGTGCTGCATCGAGAGCTCGCCATGCGCCTCGATGACCTCGCGCGCCACGGCGCCCGTCGAGGCCTCGGCCAGCAGCTGCGGAAAGCGCGGCCGGCCGGCCGCCAGGCGGAAGCGCAGCGTGTAGCGGTCGAGGACCTGCAGGCCCTCGACCGGGCGCGAGTAGTCGAACGGGCGCCTGCCCTCGACCGCCTCGCGCCGGCGCTCGGCGAGCCCGAGGATGCCGGCCTGCTCGATCGAGCTCCACGAAGTGCTCTTCATCGCCGGGTCGGCGATGCGCATCAGCGAGTAGGCGTAATCGCCCGCCGTCAGCTCGCGGGGCCGGCCGCCGAAGGCCGGGTGATCGGTGAAGTGGATGCCCGGGCGCACGCGCACGGTCCATGTGCGGTGATCGTCGCCGGACTCGGGCAAGGCCGCCGCCGTGCGCGGCACCAGCCGCACCGGGCGCGCCAGCGGGTCGTAGCCCAGCAGCGGCTCGAAGATGTGGCTGAGCACGAGGAACGACGGCACGTCGCCCACGCGCGCCGGGTCGAAGCCCGTTTCGCTGGGCATGGCCAGGCGCAGCACCTTCGGCGCGGGGGCCGCCGCCGGCGCAGCCAGAGACGCGCCGCCCAGCAGGCCCGCATACGAGGCGAGCAGCCAGATCGCGCAGAGGCGGGCACTGGAGTGCATGAGGTCGGATCATGCCCGGGCGGCTGGCGGGAGCGCCAGCAGGGTGCTCGCTCGCACGACCGCCCTTGCCGCGCTTCGGCACGGAACGACGTACTCGGTGCGTGCCGACTTTCGAGTCAGCCCACCGTGCAATCGCGCCGATGACGATCTGCGTTCGGAAGATCGAGGCGGGATCGGGCCGACGGGGTGCCCAGCTCCGCGAATGTCCTCTTTCGAGTGACCCGCTTCGCGTGTCACTCGAATGCCCCCTTGATTTCGCTGCGCAGGGCACCCCGTCGTCCCGATCCGGCACTCGCGGTGGCACGTCAACAAGACAGCGAGACGACGCCTCTGCGAATAGTCGTAGCCGGTCATGCAACGCTCAGCATCGGCCTTGAATCTCTGCTGCTGTCGCTCCAAGGCGTCCTATCCGGCTCGGTCCATGACCAAGACCCAGGTCTGCGTACGCAATAGCACTCGGCACCAGAAGGCGAGGCTGTTGATGAGTGGCGTAACGCGCGTCTTGCCCCGGCGGTTCGCTTGTTGCGGGCACCACGATTTGGGGGAAAAAGCGCCACTTGATCCACTGCACGCGCGGCGCAGAATAGTTCATGCTGAACGTAAAGCGAACTCTTTTTCCCGCTTATTGACCGATTAAGCGAAGGAAAGCTCTGATGGAGCCTGGGCCCGTGAAGCCGGGACAGAGCGCACGCGCGAAGAAGAACTGTCCCTCGAGGACTACCTGGCCGAATGCAAGCGCAACCCGCTTGCCTACGCCACCGCCGCCGAGCGCATGCTCAAGGCCATCGGCGAGCCGACGACGATCGACGCGCGCAACGACCCACGGCTGTCGCGCATCTTCGCGAACAAGGTGATCAAGGTCTACCCGGCCTTCGCCGAGTTCTACGGGATGGAAGACGCGATCGAGCAGGTCGTCTCCTACTTCCGCCATGCCGCGCAGGGGCTGGAGGAGAAGAAGCAGATCCTCTACCTGCTCGGCCCGGTGGGCGGCGGCAAGAGCAGCATCGCCGAGCGGCTGAAGCAGCTCATGCAGGAGGTGCCGTTCTACGCCATCAAGGGCAGCCCGGTGAACGAATCGCCGCTGGGCCTGTTCGACGCCAACGAGGACGGTGCCATCCTGGAGAAGGAATCCGGCATCCCGCGCCGCTACCTCAACCGCATCCTCAGCCCCTGGGCGGTGAAGCGGCTGGAGGAGTTCGGAGGCGACATCCGCAAGTTCAAGGTCGTCAAGCGCCACCCGAGCATGCTCAAGCAGGTGGGCATCGCCAAGACCGAGCCGGGCGACGAGAACAACCAGGACATCAGCTCGCTGGTGGGCAAGGTCGACATCCGCAAGCTCGAGACCTACGCCCAGGACGGCCCCGACGCCTATAGCTACAGCGGCGGCCTGTGCCTGGTTAGGCCAGCCACCTCCATCGAGCACTCAGAGCGCGTGGGCACTGGGGAAGCGGCTTCGGCCTTTAGTTGGGATCGGTCCCACACGCTCGCTTCTGGGCGCACTTCGAGAGCCTGCCGGTCGAGCCCCCGCGGCTTCTGTAGGAGCGTTCCGTGAGCAAGACTCACCACAAGTCAAGCCGGAAGCGCCGCTCCAAGCGGGCGCCCGCTCCGCGGAGGGCGCTGCAACTCACCCGGCTCCCGCCAGGAGCCAAGAGCACCCACAGCGATCACGGTCCGTTCGCGTCTTCGGCGCGGCCTGATGTTTCGAACAATAGGCATTTCACGATCCGCCGTGAGACCGACAACTCGGGTTACCGGAGCGATCTGTTTCGGTTCTTGGCAGCCGCCTTGCCCCATGTGCGCAAGCTGGCAACGACAGCCATGGTCTGCGCAGTCATCGCAGCTTTCCCTGATCAAGCCAAGGCGACGCTGTCGGTGTTGGTATCGCTCGTCCGCTTCAACTGAAGGTGGCGGACCGGTCACGGTCGTGGTCCAGATCGATCGAGGACGCCCACCACCCGGCGGCCTCGTCCCGCGATGGCCTCAATGGGGCGGCACACGACTTGGCGGATGAAGATGCTCCGCACTCCAGCGGCCGAGGCAGGATCGGGCCGATGGGGTGCCCAGCTCCCCGAATGTGCTTTTGAGTGACCCGCTGCGCGTGTCACTCGATGCCCCCTTGATTTCGCTGCGCAGGCCACCCCATCGGCCCGATCCGGCACCCGCGGTGGCACGCCACGATGACAACGACGCTGCGCGCGATGACCACGGCGAGCGGCGCTCGCCACGAGGAGAACAACTAGCCGTGCCTGCAAGGCGAACAGCGAGCGGTGCTCGCCAAGGACGGCGGGTGGCCGGCGCAGCGAAATCAAGGGGGCATCGGGGCGACACGCGAAGCGGGTCGGCCCGAAGAGGACATTCGCGGAGCCGGCCACCCGGCGGCCTTGGCGCGCCTCGGCTTCGGCCCGCATTCAGGGCAAGTGCCCGAGCAAGCCGCCGCCCCTACAGCTTCACCATCACGTGCCGCGGCACCGTGTAGTCCTCCAGCGCATAGAGGCTCATGTCCTTGCCGTAGCCGCTGCTCTTCAGGCCGCCGTGCGGCATCTCGTTGACGAGCATGAAGTGCGTGTTGATCCAGGTGCAGCCGTACTGCAGCTTCTTCGCCACCTTCATCGCGCGGCCCACGTCCTGCGTCCACACCGACGAGGCGAGCCCGTAGTCGCTGTCGTTGGCCCAGGCGATGGCCTGGTCGGCATCGGTGAAGCGCGTGACGCTGACCACCGGCCCGAAGACCTCGCGCTTGACGATCTCGTCCTCCTGGCGGGCGCCGGCGATCACCGTCGGCTCGTAGAAGAAGCCGCCGCCCGAAGGGCCGCCCGAGGCCTTGCCGCCGGTAGTGATCTCCATGTGCCCGGCCATCTGCGCGCGCTCGACGAAGCTCGCGACGCGGTTGCGCTGGCGGTCGCTGATGAGCGGGCCGATCTCCACGTCGGCCTCGTCCTGCAGGCCGAACTTGATGCCCTTCACCGAGCTGGAGAGGTCGGCGACGAGCTTCTCGTACACCTTGCCACCCGCGTAGACGCGGCAGGCGGCGGTGCAGTCCTGGCCGGCGTTGTAGTAGCCGAAGACGCGCAGGCCCTCGACCACCGCGTTCAGGTCGGCGTCGTCGAAGACGATCACCGGTGCCTTGCCGCCGAGCTCGAGGTGCGTGCGCTTCAGCGTGCCGCTGGCCGCCTGCAGGATCTTGCGGCCGGTGGAGACGTCGCCGGTGAGGCTCACCATCGCCACCTTCGGGTGCTCCACCAGCGGCTGGCCGACGGTGCCGCCGCGGCCGCAGACGACGTTCAGCACGCCCTTCGGGAAGATCTCGGCGGCCACCTGGGCCAGCAGCAGCGTCGTCAGCGGCGTCTGCTCGCTCGGCTTGATGACCACCGTGTTGCCGGCCGCGAGCGCCGGGGCCGTCTTCCACGCCGCCATCATCAGCGGGTAGTTCCACGGCGCGATCGACCCGACCACTCCCACGGGGTCGCGCCGGATCATGCTCGTGTGGCCGGCCAGGTACTCGCCGGCCAGCGGCCCGTGCAGCGTGCGCGCCGCGCCGGCGAAGAAGCGGAAGCAGTCGGCCACCGCCGGGATCTCGTCGCCGAGCGCGCGTGCATAGGGCTTGCCGCAGTTCAGCGACTCCAGCCGGGCGAACTCCTCGCCGCGCGACTCGATCGCGTCGGCCAGCTTCAGCAGCATGCGCGCGCGCTCCATCGGCGTCGTCTCGCTCCAGCTCTCGAAGGCCCGGTGCGCCGCCGACACGGCCTTGTGCAGCTGGTCGGGGCTCGCCTCGGGCAGCGCGACGAGCAGAGCGCCGGTGGCCGGGTTGAGCACGCGCTCGGCCTCGCCCTCGCCCGTGACGAAGGCGCCGTCGATGAACAGCTGGGTGGGCAGGGTGGGCGTCGTCATGGCCGGGGTTCCTTTCGTCGATGTCAGCGGTGCGCCGGTTCGTCGGCGCGGGTGAACCAGTAGGCGAGCAGGATGGGGATGAAGGTCAGCGCGATGATCACCACCGCCACCACGTTGGTGACGGGGCGCTGGCGCGGGCGGATCAGCTCCTGCAGCATCCAGATGGGCAGCGTCGTCTGCTGCCCGGCGGTGAAGGTGGTGACGATCACCTCGTCGAAGCTGAGCGCGAAGGCCAGCAGCGCGCCGGCCAAGAGCGCGCTGCCCAGCTGCGGCAGCACGACGTAGCGCACGGTCTGGAAGCCGTCGGCGCCGAGGTCCATGCTGGCCTCGATGAGGTTCGGGTTCAGCCGCCTCAGGCGCGCCACCGCGTTGTTGAAGACCACCACGACGCAGAACGTGGCGTGGCCGATCACGATGGTCCAGAACGAGAACGGGATCTCGAGCGTGTGATAGGCGCTGCGCAGCGCGATGCCGGTGATGATCCCCGGCAGCGCGATGGGCAGGATGAGCAGCAGCGAGACCGCGTCGCGCCCGAAGAAGCTGGCGCGCGCCAGCGCCGCGGCGGCCAGCGTGCCGAGCACGAGCGCGATGCCCGTGCTCCACAGCGCCACCTCCACCGAGAGCCTGATCGCGGCCCAGACGTCCTCGCGTTCCCAGGCGACGGCGAACCACTGCGTCGTCAGCGCCGGCGGCGGAAAGACGTAGCTCTTGTCCTCGGCGCTGAAGGCGTACAGCACGATCAGCGCCAGCGGCACGTGCAGGAACAGCACGACGAAGCCGGCGGCACCCTTCAGAGCGAGGCTAGAGCGCATCGAAGGCCCCTTGCCGCTTCGCGAGCCACAGGTAGATGCCGATGACGACGATCGGCACCAGCGAGAACGCCGCCGCGAACGGGATGTTGCCGGCCACGCCCTGCTGGCGGTAGACGATCTGGCCGATGTAGAGCGTGCTGTCGCCGATGACCTGCGGGACGATGTAGTCGCCGAGCGTCAGCGAGAACGTGAAGATCGAGCCGGCCGCGATGCCCGGCATCGCCAGCGGCAGGATGACGCGCCGCAGCGTCATGGCCGGGCCCGCCCCGAGGTCGGCGCTGGCCTCGAGCGTCGAGGGCGGGATGCGCTCGATCGCCGCCATCACCGGCAGGATCATGAACGGCAGCCACATGTAGACGAAGACGATGAAGGTGCCGAGCGTCGAGAAGCTGAGCGAGGGCCCGCCGATGAGCGGCGTGGCGAGCAGCGCATCGAGCAGCCAGGTCAGGTGCAGCTGCGAGGCCACCCAGTTGATCGCGCCCTCCTTGGCGAGCAGCAGCTTCCAGGCGTACAGGCGAACGAGGTAGCTGCTCCACAGCGGCAGCATCACCGCGATGTAGAGCATCGCCTTCGTCCAGCCGCGCGCGTGCCGCGCCATGTAGTAGGCGAGCGGGAAGGCGAGCACGACGCAGGCGAGCGTCACCGCGACCGCCATGCCCACCGTGCGCCGGATCGCATCGAGGTTCGCGGCGTCGAAGAGCGCCACGAAGTTGGAGAAGCCCACCTCGCGTACCACCTGGCCGGTGAAGTCGTCGAGGCGGAAGAACGCGTTGGCCAGCAGCGCGAAGAGGCTGCCGAGGTAGACGACGCCGAACCACAGCAGCGGCGGCGCGAGCAGGGCGGTCAGCAGCAGGCCGCGGCGCGTGTACAGCGTGGTCGACAGCGTGCGCAGGACGCCGCCGGGAACCGGGCGCGGCAGCGCGAGGGTCGAGTCCATGCGCCTTCTCGCTTTCGGCAGGGCGGCGCGCTCAGGCCAGCGCGTGCACCGCGTCGGCGTCCCAGTGCAGGTGCACCGCCTGACCCGCGGGTGGGGGCGCCGCGCCGCGGCGCGAGGGCAGGTCGACCTGCACGCGGGTCGGGCCGCCGAGCGCGGCACCGGCGGCATGGGCCAGCTCCACCTTCAGCCGCGTGAACGCGCCGAAGTACTGCACCTCGACGACGGTGCCGCCGGCGCGTGCCCCGTCGGCGGCGCCGGTGGTGATGCGTTCGGGCCGCAGCATCGCCTGCGGGTGCCCGGTGAGCGCGTGCGCCGCGGCGCCTTCGAGCACGTTCGCTGCGCCGACGAAGTGCGCGACGAAGCGGGTCGCCGGTGCGTCGTAGACGGCCTGCGGCGTGCCCACCTGCTCCAGGCGCCCGGCGTTGAAGATGCCGATGCGGTCGCTCATCGACAGCGCCTCGTGCTGGTCGTGCGTGATGAAGAGGAAGGTGATGCCCAGGCGCCGCTGCAGGGCCTTCAGCTCGCTCTGCATCTGCTCGCGCAGCTTGAGGTCGAGCGCGCCGAGAGGCTCGTCGAGCAGCAGTACCTGCGGCTCCGAGATCAGCGCGCGCGCCAGTGCCACGCGCTGGCGCTGCCCGCCCGAGAGCTGCGCCGGCCGGCGGTCGCCGACACCGGGCAGCTGCACCAGCGCCAGCAGCTCGTCGGCGCGCAGGTGCCGTTCGGCCTTGGGCACCTTGCGCACCATGAGCGGGTACGCGACGTTGTCGCGGATCGTCATGTGCGGGAACAGCGCGTAGTCCTGGAACACCGTGTTCACCGCCCGCTCGTAGGGCGGCGAGCGCGTCACGTCCTGCCCGCCGATCAGCACGCGGCCCGCGGTGGGCAGCGTGAAGCCGCCGATCATGCGCAGCACGGTCGTCTTGCCCGAGCCCGAGGGCCCGAGCAGGGTGAAGAACTCGCCCGCCTCGATCGTGAGGTCGACGCCGTCCACGGCGCGGACCGCGCCCGCGCCGTGGCCGAACGTGCAGGAGACGCCGTCGAGGGTGACGGCCGCCGTCATGGAGTCAGCGGCCGCCGAGGACGGCGATGTAGTCGGTCACCCAGCGGTGGTACGGCACGCAACCGGCCGGCTGGCTCTTGCACTGCGCGACCGGCGTGCGCCAGAAGCTGATCTTCTCGAAGTCGTTGTAGCCCTGGCGCGCACAGCCGTCGTCGCCGAGCAGCTTGTTGCCCTTGCAGGCCGCGGGCACGCTCGGCACCGAGCCGAACCAGGCCGAGAGGTCGCCCTGCAGCTTCGGGCTCAGCGAGTGCTCGAGCCACATGTAGGCGCAGTTCGGGTTCTTCGAGTCGACATGCATCATCGTCGTGTCGGCCCAGCCGGTGGCGCCTTCCACCGGTACCACCGTCGCGATCGGCGCCTTCTTGCTCTTCAGGATGTTGGCCTGGAACTGCCAGCTGCCCGAGGCGACGACGCCCTCGTTGGTGAAGTCGTCGATCTGCACGAAGGCGTCGTGCCAGTACTTGCCCACGATCTTGCGCTGCTGGCGCAGCAGGTTCAGCGCTTCCTTGTACTGCGCCTCGGTGAGCTCGTACGGGTCCTTGATGCCCAGTTCCTTCTTGTGGGTCATCAGGTACAGCGCCGCGTCGGCGATGTGGATCGGCCCGTCGAAGGCCTGCACGCGGCCCTTGTTGCTCTTGCCGTCGGGCAGCGTCATCTCCTCGAACACCACCTTCCAGCTATTGGGCGGCGTGTTACCGAAGACCTTGGTGTTGTACATGAGCACGTTCCAGCCCCACTGGTACGGCACGCCGTAGTGGGTGTTGTTCTCGTAGTGCCACGGCGCCTTCTGCAGGCGCGGGTCGACGGTCTTGAAGCTCGGGATCAGGCCGACGTTGATCGGCTGCACCTTCTTGCCGCGGATCAGGCGCGTGCTCGCATCGCCACTGGCGGTGACGAGGTCGAAGCCGCCCTCGTTCATCAGCGCCACCATTTCGTCGCTGGTGCCGGCCGTCTTCACGTTGACCTTGCAGCCAGTCTTCTTCTCGAACTCGGTCACCCAGTCGAAGTTCTTGTCGGTGGCGCCGCGCTCGATGTAGCCGGGCCAGGCGACGATGTCGACCCTGCCTTCGCCCTTGCCGAGCTTCTGCAGGGCTCCCTTCTGGGCCTGCACGGCCGAGTGCGAGGCGAGGGCCAGGGCCGCCGCGGCGGCCAGGGCAAGGGTGCGGCGAGTGGTCATGCGCTACCTCCTGGGCTTCTTGGGGAAGAAGAAAGGCGCGACCCTACCGGTGGCCCCGGTCGATGTGAAATTCAATTGCCCGTCGCCGGGCTATCTCGAAAGCAGAGATCCGGATTAACCAGGGGGTTGCGGCCAAGGGGTACGGATCGCGATGAGTCCACATAGTGGTCCTCCGGGCCCGCATTGCGGGAACATCCCGGCGGCCGGCGCCATTGCGCCCACCTAAGATCGACGCTGTTCTCGGTGCGGCAGGGTTCACATGCTGGACTGCCGCCCTTTCCTTGCCTCGGGACGGACGCGTGGATCGCCTGCTGGATCTCTATCGACTGATGTGCCGCATCCGCTGCTTCGAAGAAGCGGCGGAGACGGCCAGCATGGGCGGCGTGGCCGCATGGGGCCTCGCGGCCTCGGACAAGCCGGCGCTCGTGCGCGGGCCGCTGCACCTGTCCATCGGGCAGGAGGCGGTGGCCGCGGGCGTGTGCCACAACCTGAAGCGCGAGGACCTGCTCACCTCCACGCACCGCGGCCACGGCCATACGCTAGCCAAGGGCGCGTCGGCCGAGCGGATGATGTGCGAGCTCTTCGGGCGCGCCACCGGCTACAACCGCGGCAAGGGCGGCTCGATGCACATCGCCGACTTCTCGGTCGGCATGCTCGGCGCCAACGGCGTGGTCGCCGCCGGCATCCCCATCGCCACCGGCGCCGCGCACGCGCTCAAGGTGCGCCGGCTGCCGCACGTGGTGGCCTGCTTCTTCGGCGACGGCGCCGCCAACCGCGGCCCCTTCCTCGAGGGGCTGAACTGGGCGCGCGTCTACCAGCTGCCGGTGCTCTTCGTCTGCGAGGACAACCGCATCTCCGCCACCACGCCCACGGGCCCAATGACCGCCGGCGCCGGCGTCTCGGCGCGCGCCGAGTCGATGAACATCCCGGCGCTCAAGGTCGACGGCAACGACGTCGAGGCGGTGGACGCCGCGGCCGCGCAGCTGCTGGCCGAGGTGCGCGCCGGCCAGGGCCCGCGCCTGCTGCACGCGGTGACCTACCGCTTCAAGGGCCACGTCTCCGTGGACCCCGGCACCTACCGCGACCCGGCCGAGGTGAAGGCGGCGCTCGAGCGCGACCCCGTGCGGCTGGCGCGCGAGCGCCTGCTCGCTGGCGGCATGGCCGCCGCGCGTGTCGAGCAGATCGAGCGCGACGCCAAGGCCGAGATCGACGCGGCGCTCGCCGCCGCCTCGGCCGCCCCCTGGCCCGAACCGGCCGCGGCCTACGAAGACATCATGAACACCGGCGCCGGAGTGTGGCGATGAGCGTGCGCACCCTCACCTACGCCGAGGCCGCCGCTGCCGCGCTGGAGCGCGCGATGCGCGCCGACCCGTCGATCGTCGCGCTGGGTGAAGACCTCGGCCGCGGCGGCGTGTTCGGCCAGTACCGCGGCCTGCAACAGGCCTTCGGCCCCGAACGGATCATCGACACGCCGATCTCGGAGGCCAACATCATGGGCGCGGCGGTCGGCATGGCGCTGGCCGGCCTGCGTCCCGTGGTCGAGATGCGCGTCATCGACTTCGCGCTGTGCGCGATGGACGAGATCGTCAACCAGGCCGCGAAGAACCGCTTCATGTTCGGCGGCCAGGGACGCGTGCCGCTGGTGGCGCGCATGCCGATCGGCATCTGGTCGGCCTCGGCGGCGCAGCACTCGCAGTCGCTCGAGGCCTGGTTCGCGCACCTGCCGGGCCTGGTGGTGGTGACGCCCGCCACGCCGCAGGACAACGCCGGCCTGCTCACCGCGGCACTGGCCAGTGGCGACCCGGTGATGTACCTGGAGCACAAGGAACTGTGGGCCGAGCGCGGCGAGGTCGACGAGTCGCTCGTCGTGCCTCTCGGCAAGGCGGCGACGCTCAGCCAGGGCAACGACCTCACGCTCGTCACCTGGTCGCGTGGCGTCGGCCCTTCGCTGGCCGCGCTCCAGCACGAGGCGCTCAAGGGCGTCGGCGTCGACCTGATCGACCTGCGCACGCTGTGGCCGTGGGACCAGTCGGCCGTGCACGCCTCCGCGGCGCGCACCGGTCGCCTGCTCGTCGTGCACGAGGCCGTGCAGGTGGCCGGCTTCGGTGCCGAGATCGCTGCCCACGCGGCCGAGGCCACCGGCTGCCGGGTCGCCCGGCTCGGCGCGCCGCGCATCCCCGTGGGCTACGCGCCGGCGCTGGAGGCGGAGTCGCGCCTCACGCCGGAGAAGGTTGCGCAGGCGGCCCGGCGGCTGCTCGAGCGTCGCTGAAGCGAAGCGGTTGCCGCCCTGCCGGATCGATCGCCTGCCGACCCGCCCGCCCGTTCACCTCGATTCCGCCGCGCCTCGCCTTCGCGCTCCGACACCCTGCCCATCCCTGTTCCCCAAAGCGCGTCGCTCATCGGGAACGCCCCGTCCGCCATCCCACCCGCTCGCGCGTTGCCCCACGGTCACCCAGACCTCGTCCCTGCGGACCGACCCCGACTAACCCCCCCGACCCCAGCCAGGAGAACCACCATGAGCCCCACGCCCACCCTCCACCGCCGCGGCTTCGTGCAAGCCGGCACCGCCGCCGCCCTCGCCGCGCTCGGCGCGCCGCTCGTCGCGCGCGCGCAGGGCACGCTCACCTTCAAGTGGGCCAACAACATCCCGGTCACGCACCCGTCGAACATCCGCGTCAAGGAAGCGGCCGACGCGATCAAGGCCGAGAGCGGCGGCAAGGTCGAGATCCAGATCTTCCCGAACAACCAGCTCGGCGGCGACACCGACATGCTGAGCCAGGTGCGCTCGGGCGCGATCGACATCTTCCCGCTGTCGGGCCTGATCCTGCAGACGCTGGTGCCGCTGGCCGGCATCAACGGCCTGGCCTTCGCGTTCAAGGACTACCCCACCGTGTGGGCGGCGATGGACGGCGAGCTCGGCGCCTTCATCCGCGAGGCCATCGCCAAGGTCAACCTGCACTGCTTCGACAAGATCCTGGACAACGGCTTCCGCAACATCACCACGTCCACCAAGCCGATCAACACCGCGGCCGACCTGCAGGGCTTCAAGATCCGTGTGCCGGTGAGCCCGCTGTGGACGAGCATGTTCAAGGCCTTCGGCGCGGCGCCCACGGGCATCAACTTCAGCGAGGTCTACTCGGCGCTGCAGACCAAGGTGGTCGAGGGCCAGGAGAACCCGCTGGCGATCATCGAGATCGCCAAGCTGTACGAGGTGCAGAAGTACGTCTCGATGACCGGCCACATGTGGGACGGCCAGTGGATCCTCTTCAACGGCAGGCGCTGGGCCGGCACGCCGGCCGACGTGCAGAAGCTGCTCACCAAGCACGTCACCGACGCCGTGCTGAAGCAGCGCGACGACATCCGGCGCCTGAACAACGGCCTGGAGGCGCAGCTCAAGGCCAAGGGCATGGTCTTCAACTACCCCGAGGCGAAGAGCTTCCGCGACGCGCTGGCCAAGGCCGGCTTCTACGCCGAGTGGCGCGGCAAGTTCGGTGACGCGGCCATGGCCAAGCTCGAGAAGTACTCGGGCAAGCTCGGCTGATGTCAGCGGCCGATCCGGGCGGCGCGGCGGCCGCGGCCTCCACGCCACCGGGCGGCGTCGCCCTGACCGCGGCGCCCCAGGATCTCGCGCTGCCGCGCCTGGCCGCGCGCCTCATGCGCCCGGTCGAGGCGCTCGGCGCCTTCCTGCTCGCGCTCATCACCGTCCTGCTGCTGGTGGGGGTGGCCGCGCGCTACGTCTTTGCCACGCCGATGGTGTGGATCGACGAGATCGTCTCGCTGTCGTTCCTGTGGCTGGCGATGGTGGGCTCGGTGATCGCGATGCACCGCAACGAGCACCTGCGGCTGACGCTGGTGGTCGAGCGCGTGCCCGAGCACTGGCGCGGCTACGTGCAGGCCTTCGCGCTGGCCGCGGTGGCCGCGCTGCTGGCCGTGCTGTCGTGGCCGGCCACCGAGTACGCGATGGACGAGTGGGCGATCCGCACGCCCGAGCTCGGCATGCCGAACGCGCTGCGCGTCGGCGCCATCGCCGGCGGCCTGCTGGGCATGCTGGCGCTGCTCGTCGCCTTCGCGCTGCGCACGGTGCGCGCGCGGCAGCTCGCGGTGGGCGTGGGCATCGTCGTGGCCGTGGGGTTGGCGTGCTGGTTCGGCCGCAGCGGGCTGCAGAGCCTGGGCAACCTGAACCTGCTGATCTTCCTCGGCGGCGTGGTCACGCTGTGCCTGCTCGCCGGCGTGCCGATCGGCTTCTGCTTCGGCCTGGCGACGCTGTCGTACCTGGCCTTCGCCACGACCGTGCCGCTGACGGTGATCGTCAGCCGCATGGACGAGGGCATGAGCAGCATCATCCTCGTCTCGGTGCCGATCTTCGTGCTGCTGGGCTGCGTGCTCGACAGCACCGGCATGGGCAAGGCGATCGTCGACGTGCTGTCGTCGCTGCTCGGGCACATCAAGGCCGGCATGAGCTACGTGCTGCTCGGCTCGCTCTTCATCGTCTCGGGCATCTCGGGCTCCAAGGTCTCCGACATGGCCACGGTGGCGCCGGCGCTCTTCCCGGAGATGAAGCGGCGCGGGCACAAGCCGCCGGAAATGATCGCGCTCCTGGCCACCGGCGCGGCGATGGCCGACACGGTGCCGCCGAGCATCGTGCTCATCGTGCTCGGCTCGGTGGCGGGCGTGTCGATCGCCGGCCTCTTCAACAGCGGCTTCGTGATCGCCGGCGTGCTGCTGCTCGCGCTCCTCGTGCTGGCGCGCTGGAAGGCGCGCCACGAGGACATGAAGGGCGTCAGGCGGGCCCCCTGGGCCATCGTGGGCCGCCTCATGCTCGTCGCGGCGCCGGCGCTGGTGCTGCCGTTCCTGATCCGCAGCGCGGTCGGCGGCGGCGTGGCCACCGCCACCGAGGTCAGCACCATCGCCGTCGCCTACGCGCTCATCGTCGGCAAGCTGCTGTACGGCCAGGGCGAGGAGGGCCTCAGCGCGCGCAAGGTCTACGGCATGCTCGTCGAGGCGGCGGGGCTTTCCGGCGCGATCCTCATCATCCTCGGCACGGCCTCGGGCATGGCCTGGGCCATCGCGCAGAGCGGCTTCGTGCACCAGCTCTCGAGTTTCCTCACGACGCTGCCCGGCGGGTCGCTCAGCTTCCTCGCGGTGACGATCCTCGTCTTCGTCGTCCTCGGCTGCGTGCTCGAGGGCCTGCCGGCGATCCTGCTGCTGGCGCCGATCATGTTCCCGATCGCGAAGAAGCTCGGCGTCAACGACGTCCACTACTCGATGGTGGTGGTGACGGCGATGAACATCGGCCTGATGCTGCCGCCGATCGGCGTCGGCTTCTACGTCGCCTGCCGCATCGGCGGCGACTCGCCCGACGCGGTGATGCGCGCCATCTGGCCCTACATCGGCGCGCTCGTGGTCGGCCTGGCCGTGATCGCGGCGGTGCCGTGGCTTTCCACCGTGGCGCTGTGACTGCGAGGCAGCGGCGGTTGTCCGAGCGACGGCCGGCGCGCCGACATCCTTGCGGAGGATCCCCTTGAACACGACAACCTCGCCCGCGGACACCGCTTCTGCGCCGGTGGCCCTGGTCACCGGCGGCGCGCGCGGCATCGGCCTCGCCGTCGGCCGCTGGTTCCTTGCGCGCGGCCACCGGGTGGCGTTGCTGGACATCGACCGGCCCACGCTCCTGCGCACCGAGGCCGAGCTGGCGCAGCCGCAGCGCGTGCTGGCGCTGCATGCCGACGTCGGCGTGCCGGAACAGGTGCAGGCCGCCGTGGCGCGCGTCGATGCCGCGTTCGGGCGCGTCGATGCGCTCGTCAACAACGCCGGCGTGGCGGTCTTCAAGACCATCGGCGAGACCGCGTTCGCCGACTGGCGGCACGTGATGGCCACGAACCTGGACGGCATCTTCCTGTGCACGCAGGCCGTGGTGCCGCTGATGACGCGCGCGGGCCGCGGCGGCGCCGTCGTCAACATCGCCAGCATCTCCGGCCTGCGTGCGAGCACGATGCGCGTCGCCTACGGCACGAGCAAGGCGGCCGTCATCCACCTCACCCGCCAGCAGGCCGTGGAACTCGGCAACGCCGGCATCCGCGTCAATGCCGTGGCGCCGGGGCCGGTCGACACCGAGATGGCCAAGCTCGTGCACACCGCGGCCATCCGGCGCGATTACCACGACGCCATTCCGCTGAACCGCTACGGCACGCCGGAGGAGATCGCCGAGGTCGTGGGCTTCCTCTGCAGCGAGGCGGCTGCCTACGTGAACGGCCAGGTCATCGCCGCCGACGGGGGCTTCGACGCGGCCGGCATCGGCCTGCCCACCCTGCGCGGCGCGGCGCCGGGGCCGGCCGGGCGTTGATGTCGGCCGCAGCGCCTCCTGCGGCCGCGCCGTCCGTGCCGGCGGCCCCTGCCAGGACGGAGCGGCCCGCCCAGGCGGCGTCGCCGCATGCCGCCGGAGGGCCACCCCGGCGGCCCGAGGTGGCCGGGGCGCAGACCTTGCGCCGCGGCCTGATGGTGCTGCGCCTGCTCACGCGCGTCGGTCCGGGCGGCCTGCGCATGGGCGACATCTGCCGGCAGGTGGCGCTGACGAAGGCCACGGCCGTGCGGCTGACGCAGGCGCTGGTGGACGAGGGCTTCGTGCTCAAGGATCCCGCCTCCGGTCGCTACCGCCTCGGGCCGGAGGCCTTCGCGGTGGGGCTGGCGGCGGAGCCGAGCTACGAGCTGCAACGCCTGGCCGCGCCGACGCTGCGTGCGCTGGCGGCCGAGACCGAGGACACCGTGTTCTTCTCGGTCCTGCACGGCTACGAGACGATCTGCCTGTCCCGCGACGAGGGGGACTTCCCGATCCGCAACCAGCTGCTCAAGCCCGGGGACCGGGTGCCGCTCGGCGTCGGCGCGGGCGGCTGCGCGCTGCTCGCCGCCTTCGGCGATGCCGAGGTGGCCGAAGTGCTGGCGCACACGCGCAGCGCGCGGACGCTGCGCTACCCGCGCTGCACCGACGCCGCGCTGTGGCAGATGATCCGCGAGACGCGCGAACGCGGCTGGTGCGTGCTGCCCGGCCTGCTGCTGCCCGACAGCTGGGCGGTGGCGGCGATCGTGCGCGATCCGCATGGCCAGCCGGTGGCCGCGATCACCGTGGCGGCGATCCGTTCGCGCCTCGGGCCGGCCAGGCGATCGGCGATCGGCGATCGCCTGCTGCAGGCCAGCGCCGAGATCACCCGCCTGGCGCAGGCGAAGGCGGAGGCGCGCGCAGGCTGAGCCGGAGGGCCGCCGGGCGGGCGCGCAGCCGGGTCGCGGCGCGGGGTCGCCGCCGGGCGGGCGTGCCGCGCGCGCAGTGAATGCGATCAGCGGCCGGGCGCCAGCGCCGCGCGGCGCTGCAGGGCGAGCCACCCCAGCGCGAGCGCCACCAGCGCAATGGGCACCAGCGAGCCGATGTTCAGCAGCGTCCAGCCCCGCGTGGTCACGAGCGCGCCGCTGGCGAAGGACGTGAACGCCATCGTGCCGAAGACACACATGTCCATCGCCCCCTGCGCCTTGTTCTTCTCCTCCGGCCGGTAGGCGGTGGTGAACAGCGTCGTCGCGCCGGTGTAGAGGAAGTTCCACCCGACGCCCAGCGCCGTCAGCGCGACGAGGAACTGCATCAGGTCCACGCCCGACAGGGCCACGAGCACGCAGGCGATGTTGAGCACGATGCCCGTGCCCATGATCGGCAGGGCGCCGAAGCGCTTGATGAGATGACCCGTGAAGAAGCCGGGCACGAACATGCCGAGCACGTGCCACTCGAGGACGAGGGCGGCGCTCTCGAAGGGGTGCCGGCACTGCTGCATCGCCAGTGGCGTCGCGGCCATCAGCAGGTTCATCACGCCATAACCGAGCGCGGCCGCCATCACCGCGGCGATGAAGACCGGCTGCCTGGCGATCTCGGCCAGCGGACGGCCGCTGGACTCGCCGGGCGTCGGCGCCTTGTGCTCGGGGAACCGGATGAACGACAACGCCGCCAGCGACAGCAGCGCCACGCCGACGAGAGCGACGTAAGCGCCCGCGAACGGCACCGCCAGCGCGGTCCGGGTGGCACTGGCCAGGTTGGGCCCGATGAAGGCCCCGACCACGCCGCCGGCGAGCACCAGGGAGATCGCCTTCTCCTTGTGCGTGGCCGCCACCAATTCGGGCCCCGCGAACCGATACAGGGCGGCGTTGGCGCTGTAGAAGCCGGCAATCAGCGTCGCGGCGACGAGCAACCAGAACTGCCGCGTGTTGACGGCCAGCGCGCACAGGGCGGCCGAACCCGCGGCCACGAGCAGGCCGACCTGGAACGAGCGCTTGCGGCCGTACCTGCGCTGCACCATCGCGACCAGCGGTGCGCTGATCGCCGCGCCCACCACGTAGCCCGTCACGGGCAGCGTGGCCAGCCAGCCCACGGGCGCGAGCTCGAGCCCGACCAGGCCGTTGACCGCGATGAAGACGACGTTGTTGGTCAGGAAGAGCCCCTGGCACAGGGCCAGCAGCAGCAGGTGGCGGTTCATGGGTCCGGATGATCCCATGGGGAACCTTCCCCGCCCCAGGGGCTCCACGTCGAGGCATGATCCGCGTCAGCGCAAACCGCCCGACGGACGTTGAATGCCGCAGCAGGGCCTTGCGGCGCGGCGGCTTACACCCGTTCAGGGGAGAGGCGACGCGTGACCGGCGTCGCGCCCGGTGGTGTTGCTTGCCGTGTGCACCATGAATTGGGGGAAAAAGCAGCACTTGATCCGGCGCAGGCACGGCGCAGAATGGATCATGCTGAGGTCGAGCGTGCATGAGCCGCGCTGGATGCGCATCATCCGGCCGGTGTGACCGGCAGGAAAGCTCTGATGGAGCCTGGGCCCGTGAAGCCGGGACTCCATCAGAACTTCCCGGGGGGCTGAAGCGACGGGCACGACCGTTGCTGCAGGCCTCCACTCCACACCGGAGCACTGCTGCATGGACGTGATCAGCCATTTCGCCGCCCGCTACGAGCGCACGCGCGAAGAAGAACTGTCCCTCGAGGACTACCTGGCCGAGTGCAAGCGCAACCCGCTTGCCTACGCCACGGCCGCCGAGCGCATGCTCAAGGCCATCGGCGAGCCGACGACGATCGACACGCGCAACGACCCTCGCCTGTCGCGCATCTTCGCGAACAAGGTGATCAAGGTCTACCCGGCCTTCGCCGAGTTCTACGGCATGGAAGACGCCATCGAGCAGGTGGTGAGCTACTTCCGCCACGCCGCCCAGGGGCTGGAGGAGAAGAAGCAGATCCTCTACCTGCTGGGCCCGGTGGGCGGCGGCAAGAGCAGCATCGCCGAGCGGCTGAAGCAGCTCATGCAGGAGGTGCCGTTCTACGCGATCAAGGGCAGCCCGGTGAACGAGTCGCCGCTCGGCCTGTTCGACGTCAACGAGGACGGCGCGATCCTCGAGAAGGAGTACGGCATCCCGCGCCGATACCTGAACCGCATCCTCAGCCCCTGGGCCGTGAAGCGGCTGGACGAGTTCGGAGGCGACATCCGCAAGTTCAAGGTCGTCAAGCGCCACCCGAGCATCCTCAAGCAGGTCGCGATCAGCAAGACCGAGCCGGGCGACGAGAACAACCAGGACATCAGCTCGCTGGTGGGCAAGGTCGACATCCGCAAGCTCGAGACCTACGCGCAGGACGACCCCGACGCCTACAGCTACTCCGGCGGCCTGTGCCTGGCCAACCAGGGCCTGCTCGAGTTCGTCGAGATGTTCAAGGCGCCGATCAAGGTGCTGCACCCGCTGCTCACCGCCACCCAGGAAGGCAACTTCAAGGGCACCGAGGGCTTCGGCGCGATCCCGTTCGACGGCGTCGTGCTCGCGCACAGCAACGAGAGCGAGTGGAAGGCCTTCCGCAACAACAAGAACAACGAGGCCTTCCTCGACCGCATCTACATCGTCAAGGTGCCGTACTGCCTGCGCGTCAGCGAAGAGATCAAGATCTACGAGAAGCTGATCAAGGGCTCCTCGCTGGCCACCGCCAAGTGCGCCCCGGGCACGCTGAAGATGATGAGCCAGTTCGCCATCCTCACGCGCCTGAAGGAGCCGGAGAACAGCTCGCTGTTCTCCAAGATGCAGATCTACGACGGCGAGAACCTCAAGGACACCGACCCGCGGGCCAAGAGCTACCAGGAGTACCGCGACTACGCCGGCGTCGACGAGGGCATGAGCGGCATCAGCACGCGCTTCGCCTACAAGATCCTTTCCAAGGTCTTCAACTTCGACAGCACCGAGGTCGCCGCCAACCCCGTGCACCTGATGTACGTGCTCGAGCAGCAGATCGAGCGCGAGCAGTTCCCGAAGGAGATCGAGCAGAAGTACGTCGGCTTCGTCAAGGAGCTGCTGGCGCCTCGCTACGCGGAGTTCATCGGCAAGGAGATCCAGACCGCGTACCTGGAGAGCTACAGCGAGTACGGCCAGAACATCTTCGACCGCTACGTCACCTACGCCGACTACTGGATCCAGGACCACGAGTACCGCGACACCGACACCGGCGAGGTGTTC
>Ga0073934_10001338_pt1 | contig 59826 bp, 55 predicted proteins | sample LarsenN4metaG_FD_76834 | JGI IMG/M metagenome (GOLD analysis project Ga0073934, IMG submission 76834) | Hot spring sediment bacterial and archeal communities from British Columbia, Canada, to study Microbial Dark Matter (Phase II) - Larsen... ... | reverse complement strand
TTCAGATCCTCCGGCTTCTTGATGCGGTCTGTGCGCACGAAGATCGAGGTGTGGCGGAAGGCACGCGAGAGAAAAGCCGGAACCCCAACATAGGGAAAGTCGTCCTGCGCGGTCTTGACGGTCGAGCTCGACAGCGACAATTCGCAGATGTCGAACTCCTGCGCCCGGAACGCGCGGAAGAATATTTCCTCCGGCGACAGCGTCATGAACACCGGATCGACACCATCGATCTGCACGGCACCGTCGATCAGCGGACGATTGCGGTCGTAATTGCCAATGGCGACCGAAAGATTGAGCTTCGACATATTCCTGGACTTCATTTGAAACGACAATGTTCAGCTTTAGGCGAAAGCAGGCGCCGAAGCAAAACAGAAAATCATTCACAGCCGCATCGCGGACATGCCGGACGATATCGGTCCGGCGGGTGCCATATCCAGAATGCGAAGCTGCACCTGTTCCGAGCCCTGCCAACGGTTGATCGTCAGATGGCCCGCGACGTGTACTGACTGTCCGCGGCTGGCGAGCAGCGCCTTTCCGAGATCCTTGTCCGCGGAGCGAAACGAAATGGCATTGATCGCCACGCCATCAGTGGCGCACAGACGCAGCCGCACATGCTTGCCTCCGACGACGTCGGCAAAGGCGATATGGTGATTTGGCAATGCGAACACAGGCTCGGCATTGCCGGCGCCGAAGGGGCCGGCTTGCGCCATGGCATTGTAAAGCTCGATGTTGGCCGCCGTCGCGCTGAGGGCGCCGTCGATGAGCAGCGCGTCGTCGCGCCGCGCCGTTTCGACCGCCTCGCCCAATGCTCCTTCCAGAAATGCACGGAAGGGAGCAAGCGCATCTTTGCGCAAGGTGATGCCGGCCGCCATTGCATGTCCGCCGCCTTTGATCAGTAACCCCTCCGACACCGCCTGCCGCACCGTTTTTCCGAGATCGACCCCCACAATCGACCGACCAGAACCCGTGCCGGTGCCTTCCGTGTCGAGCGCAATCGCGAAAGCCGGACGGCCAAAGCGTTCCTTCAACCGCGCCGCGATCAAGCCGACAATGCCAGGATGCCAGCCGCGCCCCGCGGTAACGACCACGGCGCCCTTCTCTTCCAGCCCCAGCGCCGCCAGCGCCTCGGCTTCCGCTTCGAGCAGCATCTGCTGCTCCATCGTCTGCCGTTCGCGGTTGAGACGGTCGAGTTCGGCAGCGACGCGCGCCGCTTCGATCGGGTCTTCCTCGAGCAGCAAATTGGCGCCGAGATCGGCGCGGCCGATCCGCCCGCCGGCGTTGATACGCGGGCCAAGCAGAAAACCGAGATGGAACGGCTCCGGCGGTCCGTCGAGGCGCGCGGCATCCATCAGCGCCGTGAGCCCGACATTGCGCCGCGCCCGCATCGCCAGCAATCCTTTGGCAACGAAGGCGCGGTTCAGACCCTTCAACTGCACCACGTCGGCGACGGTGCCAAGCGCCACCAGATCGAGCGCCGACAGCAAATCCGGCTCCTTGCGCTCACCGCCGAAAAATCCGCGCGCGCGCAAGTCGCGATTGACGGCGACGATAGTGAGAAACACAAGCCCGACCGCCGCGAGGTGACCAAGTTCCGACAAGTCGTCGGGCCGATTCGGATTGACCAAAGCCAGCACGTCGGGAAGCATGTCGCCGCATTGGTGATGGTCGATGACAACAATGTCGAAACCGATCTTCTTTGCTTCCGCCAGAGCCTCAAGGCTGGTGGTGCCGCAATCGACGGTGATCAGCAGCGAGGCGCCGCGCTCGCGCAGGGCGCGCACGGCTTCGACATTCGGGCCGTAGCCCTCGAAAATGCGATCCGGAATGTGGATGATCGGTGACAAGCCGCAATGGCGCAGATAGCGTGCCAGCAAGGCCGAGGACGTCGCGCCGTCGACATCATAGTCGCCGAAGATCGCAATGCGCTCGCCGCGCTCCACCGCGTCGGCGATGCGGGCGGCGGCGGCCTGCATTGCTGTCAGCACGTGCGGGTCGGGCATGAGAGCCTTGATCGTCGGATCGAGAAATTCTCCGACCTGATCGACCGCAACATTGCGGCCAGCCAGAATCCGCGCCAGCAATTCCGGCGTGCCATGGCGCTGCGCGATCGCCAGCGCCTGCGCGGCCCCGCGCTCGTCCAGCCGGTCGCGCCAGGCGCGGCCGGTGACCGAGCGTTCGACGCCGAGAAATGGCCGGGACGGCGGTCTCGGCGCTGCGGCCAGAGCAAGCGACATGGATACCGCCCGACAGGAATCAGAATAGCTTGCGATACTGGATGAAACCCGAGCGGTCCGCCAGAGTGTCATAGAGCGCGCGGGCGGCGCGATTGTCTTCCTTGGTCAGCCAGTGCACGCGGCTGGCGCCGGCGGCGCGGGCCGCCTGTTCCACCGCCTCGATCAGCGCCCGGCCTGCCCCCTTCCCGCGTGCCGTTTCGGACACGAACAGGTCCTGCAAATAGCAGTAATTGCCGATGGTCCAGAACGAGCGGTGAAACAGGTAATGGACAATGCCGATCAGCGCCCCGTCTGCATAGGCGCCCAGGCCGAACATCGGCTCGGCCGGATCATGCATGCGCTGCCAGGCAATATCGGTCGCCTGCGGCGGCAACACCGTTTCGTAGAAGGTGAGATAGCCGTTCCAGAGCGGCTCCCAGACAGCGCGCTCATCCGGCCGCAGAGGACGAACGAGAAGACCGCTGCCCGACATCGGCGGCTCAGTCCAGATGGAACTTGTCGAGCTGGCGGTGCTCGGCAAAGATCTTGCGCACGGTGCCAGTGACCGAACGCATCACCACCGTCTCGGTTTCGATGATGCTCTTGCTGAACTTCACGCCGGTCAGCATCGGCCCCGTGGTGACGCCGGTCGCAGCAAACAGGCAGTCGCCCTTCACCATGTCCTCGATCTCGTATTTCTTGTTGGGATCCTTGATTCCCATCTTCAGCGTGCGCTCACGCAAGGCTTCGGAATCGATCACAAGACGAGTTTGCATCTGACCGCCGATGCAGCGCAGAGCAGCCGCAGCGAGGACGCCTTCCGGCGCCCCGCCGATGCCGAGATAGATGTCGATGCCTGTCTTCGGCTCGGCGCAGTGGATGACCCCGGCCACATCGCCATCGGAGATCAGGCTGACCGCCGCCCCGGTCTTGCGGACAGCGGATATAATGTCGGCATGGCGCGGCCGGTCGAGCAGGATCGCCGTAATTTCCGAAGGCTTCACGCCCTTGGCCTTGGCGAGGCTGATGATGTTCTCGTCCGCCGGCGCATCGAGATCGATCGTGCCTTTCGGATAGCCTGGGCCGATGGCGATCTTGTCCATGTAGCAATCCGGCGCATGCAGAAGCGTGCCCGCCTCGGCCATCGCCAGCGTCGCAATCGCGCCCGGCATGTTCTTGGCGCAAAGCGTCGTGCCCTCAAGCGGATCGACCGCGATATCCACCTTGGGACCGTTCCTGGTCCCGACTTTTTCGCCGATGAAAAGCATCGGCGCCTCGTCCATCTCTCCTTCGCCAATCACCACAGTGCCGTCGATCGGAAGCTTGTTGAGCTCGCGCCGCATCGCATCGACCGCGGCCTGATCCGACGCCTTGTCCTTGCCGTGGCCACGAAGCCGGGCGGCGGAGACGGCGGCCCGTTCGGTGACGCGCACGATCTCCAGCGACAAAATACGCTCAAGAGCGTGTTGCGCAGGCACCGTAATGGTCGAAGACATCAGCGAAATCCCTTTCCTTCCCTGACTTTCCGCGTCTTTCCCGGTTTCTTCCGCTCTTCTATCGGTTTTTCTCGATGCGGATCAATTGCGGTTCCCCGGTTATCACCTTGTCCGCCTTGACTGCGGCGAGCGCGCGGCGCACTGCATCTTCGGTGGTGGCATAGGTGATCAATATGACAGGAACCGGCGCACTGACGGCGCGGGCGTCCTTGCCGCCCTCGGGACCGCGGTGGCGCTGCACAATGGATTCGAGGGAAATTTGCTGCTCCGCAAGACGGGTGGCGATGGTCGCCGCCGTTCCGGGCTTATCCACGGCCAGCAGACGGATGTAATAGCCACCCTCATGCAGCTGCATCGGCGCCTTGCCAGCGAACGCCAGCTGCGAAGACGAACGGCCGAACGGCGCCACGCGGGTTCCACGAGCGATATCGCCGATATCGGCGACCACCGCGGAGGCGGTCGCTGCACCACCGGCGCCCGGCCCGACCAGGGTGATCGGCGGAAAGCCCTCGGCATCGATGGTGACGGCATTGGTCACGCCCATGACCTGCGCGATCGCGGAATCCTTCGGCACCATCGTCGGATGCACACGCTGCTCGATACCTGTATCGGTCTTCACCGCAACGCCGAGCAGCTTGATGCGATAACCGAGTTCGTCGGCGGCGGCGAGGTCCGCCGAGGTGATGGAGGAAATGCCTTCGACGTACACCGCGTCGGAATCGACTTTGGTACCAAATGCGATGCTGGCGAGAATGGCGAGCTTCTGCGCAGTGTCGAAGCCTTCGATGTCGAAAGTCGGATCGGCCTCGGCATAGCCGAGACGCTGCGCATCCCTGAGACAATCCTCGAACGACAAGCCCTCCTGCTCCATGCGGGTCAGGATGTAATTGCAGGTGCCGTTGAGGATGCCATAGACGCGGCTGATCGCGTTGCCGGCGAGGCCCTCGCGCAACGCCTTGATCACCGGAATGCCGCCGCCGACCGCCGCTTCGAAATTCAGCGCGACCTGTTTCTGCTCGGCCAAAGCCGCGAGCGCGACGCCATGCTTCGCCAGCAAGGCCTTGTTGGCAGTGACGACGGATTTGCCGGCGGCGAGCGCGGCTTCGATCGCAGCTTTCGCGGGATCGTCCTCGCCGCCCATCAGTTCGACAAAGACGTCGATGCCGGGATCGCGCGCCAGCGTCACCGGATCGTCGATCCAGCGCAGCGATTTCAGATCGACGCCGCGATCCTTGGCCTTTGTGCGCGCCGTCACCGCCACCACCTCGACCGGCCGGTCGCAGCGCGCCGCGAGCGCGGCCTGATTGTCCTGGATCAGACGGATGACAGCGGCGCCAACAGTTCCGAGTCCGGCAAGACCCACTTTCAGGGGCGCAACCATTTGAAAATTCCGAAAAGCAAGGGCGGCGCGTCAGCGCCGCGTGGCAAGAGGAACGACGTTGTGCAATGTCTGGGCGCGGGTTTCAAGGAAGCGGCGGATATTGCGGGCAGCCTGGCGGATGCGGTGTTCATTCTCGACCACCGCAAGACGGACATACTCGTCGCCGTGCTCGCCGAAGCCGATGCCGGGCGCGACCGCGACTTCCGCCTTTTCGACCAGAAGCTTTGCAAACTCGACACTGCCCAGCGAGCGGAACTGCTCCGGCAGCGGCGCCCAGGCGAACATCGACGCGGATGGCGTCGGAATATGCCAGCCGGCACGTCCGAAACTGTCGACCAACACGTCGCGGCGCTTGCGATAGGTGTCGCGCATCTCGCGGATGCAGTCGTCCGGGCCGTTCAGCGCTGCGGTCGCCGCAACCTGCACCGGCGTGAAGGCGCCGTAATCGAGATAGGATTTCACGCGCGTCAACGCCGCGATGATGCGCTCGTTGCCGACCGCGAAACCGATACGCCAGCCCGGCATGGAGAAGGTCTTCGACATTGAGGTGAACTCGACGGCGACATCGAATGCGCCCGGCACCTGCAGGATCGAAGGCGGCGGATTGTTGTCGAAATAGACCTCCGCATAGGCGAGATCCGACAGCACCATGAGTTCATGTTTCTTCGCGAAGGCGACGAGGTCCTTGTAAAAGTCGAGATCGGCGACATACGCCGTCGGGTTGGCGGGATAGCAAACCACGACTGCGATCGGCTTCGGGATCGAATGGATGACCGCGCGCTCCAGCGCCTCGAAGAATTGCGGCGTCGGCTCCGAGGGCACGGAGCGGATCACACCGCCCGCCATCAGGAAGCCGAAGGCATGGATCGGATAGCTCGGATTGGGCACGAGTACGACATCGCCCGGGGCCGTAATCGCCTGCGCGACATTGGCGAAGCCTTCCTTGGAGCCGAGCGTGGTGACGATCTGCGTGTCCGGATTGAGCTTCACCCCGAAGCGGCGGCCATAATAGGCCGCCTGCGCCTTGCGCAGGCCCGGAATGCCCTTCGACGACGAATAGCGGTCGGTGCGCGGCTTGCCCAAGGTCTCCTTGAGCTTCTCCAGCACATGCGGCGGCGCCGGCAGGTCCGGATTGCCCATGCCGAGATCGATGATGTCGGCGCCTGCATTCCGCGCCGCGGCCTTGGCGCGGTTGACCACCTCGAACACATAGGGAGGCAGACGGCGGATGCGGTGAAATTCTTCCATGGTTGCAAGGCTTTCTGGCGCCCCGGCCCCGCGGGCCAGCTCGGACGGTCTAGAATCAAGCTTTTATCACGGGTTCTTGCTTTGGCCAGTATTCTGGGCGCCCGGCTTGGCGGCTGCCTTGTCAGAGGACGGGGCCTGCCGGTTGCGAACCTTGGTCAGGTCCTTTTCCAGCCGCTTCTGCTCTTCCTCGTCTAGGAGTGGCTGGGCCCGCTGGGGCGGCATGTCGTGCACTGCGGGATAGGCCATCTGCGCGGCCGGCCGGGCCGGCGCCCCTTCCGGCAAGCCACCAATGCTGTGGGGGATCTGATCGATCTGGCTGGTCGTGCAGCCCGTCAGGGTGGCCAACAGGACCAGTACGCGCCCGACCCGCCGGCCGGGCCCGGAACGCTGCTGCTTTGAGGACACACTCGACCGAGGGCGCGACATCAGGCTGAAATCCGCTGGGAGTATTTGTCGCACTAGATGGCTAATATGACCAAACCAAGGATGCGAAAACAGGCGGTTAACGCCGAATTGAGCCCTTCTGCGGTCCTATTCTTGCTTAGGATCGATATGAAAAGGGCTCAACAATGAGCTGGAGGAAAGCGGCCCCACAGGCCGCAAGCGCTCGAGGCGAAGGATGAACAAGGCACCGGACAAGCCGGTTATTGCCGAAGGCGGCGCCGTCGATGTGGAGCGCTTCGCCGGCAATCTCGCGCGTCTTGTCGAACAGGGCGGCAAGGCGCTCGCCGCCTACCTGAAGCCGCGCGAGGAAGGCAAGGCCAGGGACGACTTCGCCGACCAGATCAACGACGCGGCGAAGACGCTCGGACAGGTGCTGGAATATTGGGTCTCCGACCCGCAGCGTGCCCTCGAATTGCAGACGTCGCTCGGCCGGTCCTATCTCGAATTGTGGGGCGCCACCGCTAAACGCATGGCCGGTGAAGAGGCCGAGCCGGTCGCCAAGCCGGATCCAAAAGACAAGCGCTTCGCCGACCCGGAATGGTCGTCCAACCAATTTTACGACTTCCTCAAGCAGGCCTATCTGCTGTCGGCGCAATGGGCCGACCATCTGGTCAGGAATGCGGACAATCTCGACCCGCATACCCGCCAGAAGGCGGAGTTCTACATCAGGCAGATCACCAACGCGCTGTCGCCGTCGAATTTCGTTCTGACCAATCCCGAATTGCTGCGCGAGACGCTCGCCTCGAACGCCGAAAATCTCGTGCGCGGCATGCACATGCTGAGCGAGGACATCGATCCGCAGGGCCATCTCAATATCCGGCAATCGGACGCCACGGTGTTCGAACTCGGGCGCAATCTGGCGACGACGCCCGGCAAGGTGATTCTACAGAACGAACTGATGCAACTCATCCAGTATGCGCCGACAACCGAGACGGTGCTGAAGACGCCGCTTCTGATCGTGCCGCCATGGATCAACAAATTCTACGTGCTCGACCTGACGCCGGAGAAATCCTACATCAAATGGTGCGTCGATCAGGGGCTGACGGTGTTCGTCATCTCCTGGGTCAATCCGGACGAGCGCCTCGCCGGCAAAGGCTTCGAGAACTACATGCGCGAGGGGCCGCTGGCCGCGCTCGACGCCATTCGCGACGCCACTGGGGAAAGCAAAGTGCACGCGGCCGGCTATTGCGTCGGCGGCACGCTGCTTGCCATCACCCTCGCCTACATGGCGGCGACCGGCGACGACCGCATCGCGTCGGCGACCTTCTTTGCGGCCCAAGTGGATTTCCGGCATGCCGGCGATCTGAAGGTTTTCGTCGACGAAGAGCAACTGAAGGCGCTCGAGCACAAGATGCAGGAGCGCGGCTATCTCGACGGCCGTTACATGCGGACCGCCTTCAACCTCCTGCGCTCGAACGATCTGATCTGGCCCTATGTGGTGAACAACTACCTGAAGGGAAAAGCGCCCTTCCCGTTCGATCTTCTCTACTGGAATTCCGACGCCACGCGCATGCCGGCAGCCAATCATTCATTCTATCTGCGCAGCTGTTACCTGGAAAACCTGCTGACGCAAGGCAAGATGGAGATCGGCGGCGTGAAACTCGATCTCAAGAAGGTGACCGCGCCGATCTACGATCTCGCCACCCGCGAAGACCATATCGCGCCCGCAAAGTCGGTCTTTCTCGGTGCGCAATATTTCGGCGGGCCGGTACGCTTCGTGCTGTCAGGCTCCGGCCATATCGCCGGTGTGGTCAATCCCGTGGCGAAGGGGAAATACCAGTACTGGCTGGGCGACAAGCCGGAGGGCGAGTTCGACGACTGGATGAAAAAAGCCGTGGAACACAAAGGCTCCTGGTGGCCGGACTGGCTGGCGTGGATCGTGGCGCAAGGTCCCGAGCGTGTGCCGGCGCGCGCTCCCGGTGGCGGCAAGCTGACGCCGATCGAGGATGCGCCGGGAAGCTATGTCCGGGTGAGGTCGTGAGGGCTGTGAACCTGCGAGTGCGGACTGCGACTAACAGACGAGCCTCATTGCATGCCGGATGATCCATGCGCGCCCATTCGCTGTCAGCCTATGCATTTGCATTCATCCTGATCCTGCTGGCCGCAGCCTCGCAGGCCTCAGCACAATCATCGGACAAGCAGATCTGTGGCGACCGCACGCGCGACGGCGCCGCGGCGGCCTGCACGCGCATCATCGACAACTCCAAAATGTCCGTCGAAGATCGCGCCATCGCCTACCGGCTGCGGGGCGACGTGCATCGCCTCAAACGCGATTTGGACAAGGCGATCGCCGACTACACGCAATCGATCGCGCTGAGCCGCGGCGACCGCAAGCGGGCCATCGCCGTCAATTCCAACAATCTGACTCGCGCCCTCAATGGCCGGGGGTACACGTATATCCAGCAGGCGAATTTTCGCATCAAGGATGAGCGCGACCGCGACCTCCTGAATGCGGCCGTCAAAGATTTTGACGAAGCACTCGCGGTCGATCCCAAGAACACCAGCGCTCTCGGAAACCGCGCCGATGCCCATCGGATCCTTGGGAATTCCGAGCAAAGCTTGCGAGACATCGAACAGAGTCTCCAGATCAACCCCAAAAACGGAGCGGGTTATTACGCGCGGGCGACATACTGGCGCTCGCTGGGCGAGATCGATCTCGCCATCGCCGATTTCAGCAAGGCGATCGAGCTGAACGGCAATCTCGAACTGTCCCTTTCTGCCCGCGCAGCCCTCTATGAGCGAAAGAACGATCTGGCGCGCGCCAAGGCCGATTACGAAGCGGCGCTCGCCGCGCCCCTGCGTCACGATTTCGGCGCCCGCGCCAAGGAGACCGCTCGCAAGCGCCTCGCCGCCATTGCCGAGATGGAACAGGAAGCGGCAAAGCCGGCCTTGCCCGGCAGCAGCCGCCGCGTGGCGCTGGTCATCGGCAATTCCGCTTATGCCAGTTTTGCGCCCCTCGCCAACCCGAAGCGCGACGCGGAGACGATCGCGGCGACGCTGCGCAAGGTCGGCTTCCAGACGGTTACGCTGCAGCACGATCTGAGCCGCGAGAAGCTCCTGAATGCGCTGCGCACATTTGCCGGCGAGGCAGAAAAGGCCGACTGGGCCATCGTCTATTTCGCCGGGCATGGCATCGAGATTGCGGGAACAAATTACCTCGTCCCTGTCGACGCCAAACTGGAATCCGACCGGGCCGCCAGCTTCGAGGCCATCCCGCTCGATCAGGTCATCACCGCCGTCGAGGGGGCGAAGCGTCTGCGGCTGGTGCTGCTGGACGCCTGCCGCGACAATCCCTTCGCACGGCAAATGAAACGCTCGATCTCAACCCGTTCGCTTGCCGGGGGCCTCGCCGCCATCGAGCCGGAAGCCGGCACCATGGTCGTCTACGCCGCCAAGCACGGACAATACGCGCTCGACGGCGAAGGCGCGAACAGCCCCTTCGTGTCGGCGCTGGTCAAGAACATGACCGTGCCGAATCTCGAAATCCGCAAGATGTTCGATCTGGTGCGCGACGACGTCATGGACATGACCAAGCGCAAGCAGCAGCCCTTCTCCTACGGCTCCATTTCCGGACGGCAGGACTTCTTCTTCGTTGCCAAATAAGTGATGGCGCGACGGACCTGCCGCCGCGCGCGGATTTGGCGGAAGGCGGCCCGGCAGGCTAGGATTGCCCCGACTGAAAAGAAGGGGAGGCAATCGTGTCCCGTGAACTGTTCTGGTTGACGATGACGGTCATTCTGACCGGCGTTCTGTGGGTTCCCTACATGATCGACCGCGTGAAGGTGCGCGGATTGATGAAGGCGATGGACAATCCCTCGCCCAAGGACAAGCCGCAATCGCCATGGGCGCAGCGGCTCTATTTCGCGCATACCAATGCGGTCGACAACCTGGTCATTTTCGCGCCGCTGGTGCTGATTCTGGATTCGCTCGGCCGCTCGACGCAGACGACAGCAATCGCCTGCGCGGTCTATTTCTGGGCGCGGCTGGCGCACGCCATCGTCTATGCGCTCGGCGTGCCGGTGCTGCGGACGCTGGCCTTCACGGTCGGATTCCTCGCGCAGGCCGCGCTCGTTCTGGCGGTATTCCGCTTGCTGTGAAATCTAAATCGTCACCTGACAAGCGCGGGCCCATGGCCCGCGTTCGTTGTGTTCACCATCAGGCGCCGCGCAGGGCGTGATAACTGAGCTCGCCGGGGTCGGTCAGGTCGGGCACCCGCCAGCCGTCGAGATCGTATTCGGCCATGCATTGCTCGGCGAAGCCCTTGAAGCGGTCGGCATTGCCGGAGGCCTGCGCGCCGAACAGGCAATAGCGGCGGATTTCCTCGGTCGAGCCGCCGTAGTTGATTTCGTAGAGTTCGTGCCGGCCGCCGAATTCGGTGCCTAGACAATCCCACAGAAGCTTCATCAGCTTCACCCGCTCTTCCGCCTTGTAGCCGTTGGAGCCGCGCAGATATCGATCGAGATAGGGACGGATGTCGGGATTCTTGAAATCACGCGCATGCGAGTTCAGGTAGATCAGCCCCGAGGCCACCGTCTGCTCGATGATGTATTTGATCTTGGTGTAAGCGATCGTTGCGATGATCGCATAGGCGTTGCCGGGATCCATGTTCGGCAATTTGTAGTCGCCGATCCAGGGCTTGGGATCGCGCACCATGGCGTCCGAGAGCGCCCAGAACAGATTGCGCCAGGCAATCACCTCGCCCACATTGGCCTGCACACCGCGGAAATCCTTGGTGCCGGCCGCTTCCGTCGCCTTCAGCAAGAGCCCGGCGATGAAATCGAGCTTGACCGCAAGGCGCGTGCAACCGTGCACCACGAAGCGCGGCAGAAAGCCGGTGCGCGGGAAGAAATTATTGGCCTTTTCGATATCGCCATAGACGAAGACGTTTTCCCAGGGAACCAGCACCTTGTCGAGGATGAAGACGGCATCGTTCTCATCGATGCGGCTCGACAGCGGGTAGTCGAAGGGGGAGCCCATCGCGGTCGAGGTCATTTCGTAAGACGTGCGGCAGATGAATTTCACGCCCGGCGCGTTGGTCGGGATCATGAAGACCACGGCAAATTTCTTGTCCTGCACCGGAATGAGGCCGTGATGGGCCACGAAGGTGTAATTCGTCAGCACCGAGCCGGTCGCGACCACTTTCGCGCCCGACACGATGATGCCGGCGTCGGTTTCCTTTTCCACGTGACAGCACACATCGCCCACCTCGTTTGGCGGGCGGTCGCGGTCCACGGGCGGGTGAATGATCGCGTGATTGATGAAAGGCACGCGCTCCTGGCTGTATTTGTACCAGCGCCTCGCGTTCTCCTGATAGGGATCGTAGAAATCGGCATTGGCGCCGAGCGTCGCGAGGAATGCCGCCTTGTAGTCGGGCGCGCGGCCGAGCCAGCCATAGGTGAGCCGCGCCCATTCGGCGATGGCGTTGCGGCCGGCCAGCATGTCGCCGAGCGTCTTCGGCGCCTTGAAGAAGGCATGCGTCATGCCGCCATTGCCGGTGTCGGTCGGCAGCAGCAGCTTGTCCTTGCGCTGAGGGTCGTGCAGTGCGTCGTAGAGCCGCGCCACCATGCGGGCGGTATTGCGGAAGGCAGGATGCTTGGTGACATCCTTGACCCGCTCGCCATAGATGAAGACCTCGCGGCCGTCATTCAGCGAAGCAAGATAGTCCTTGCCGTTCTGCGGCGCCGAAACCGCAACTTTTCCGATGGTGTCCGGCCTGGCGGCAAACGCTTCCGGCTCCTCGCGCGCGGCGACCGTCATGACGTCCTCCCTGACGCATTTGTGGCGCTTCTTGCGGCGCCGTGCGTTCGATTATCGAACTGCAGTGCGATGTGCGAACTGAGGCGAACGATACGGTGATGCGACCGCAAGCGTCAATGTGGAGTGTTTCAGCGGTGTTAATTCACGAACATCGCAATCTTCGACGCGACATCGCGCAAGGCCGGCAGAAAATTCTCACGCATGTCATTACGCGTTGTCCGCATCGAATGCGTTGAGAGGTTAAGCGCCGCCACGGCGACGCCGCGGCGGTCGACGATCGGCACTGCGATCGAGCGCAGGCCCTTTTCCAGTTCTTCGTCGACGAGGGAAAAGCCCTGCGCGCGGTCTTCGCGGATGCGCTCGAACAGGGCTTGCGGATCGGTGATGGTATTCTGGGTATAGGGCGCGATCGGCGCCGACATCAGTCGCCGCCAGATTTCGGATTCCTGAAGAAATCCGAGCTGCACACGGCCCATCGAGGTGTGAAATGCCGGCAGACGGCTTCCCACCGAAATCGCAACCGACATGATGCGGCTCGCGGGCACGCGGGCGACATAGACGACCTCGGAATCCTGCAGGATCGCTGCCGAGCTCGACTCATGCACGCGCTCGCTCAGATCCTTCATCAGCGGGATCGCCTGGTCGATCCAGTTCTGAGTGGAAAGATAGGCGAAGCCAAGATCGAGGATGTTCGGTGTCAGGGAGAAATGCCGCCCCTCCTGCGCCACATAACCGAGTTCCGTAAGCGTGCGCAGAATGCGGCGCGCAGTCGCCCGCGACACCTGGGTCGCCGCGGCCGCCTGCGACAGTGTCATCGCCGGCTGATCCGGGCCGAAGGCGTCGAGCACGGCGAGGCCCTTGGCCAGGGTCGTCATGAATTCCTTGTCGGCCAGGACCTCGGAAGCGCCCGGGCGGACGGCCCGGCGCGGCACCGGCCGAGGCGCGGCCGGTTTCGGCCGCGATTTCAGGCTCGCAGTCATGCAAAGACCTATTCGGATAACGAACTTAGGTTCGATTATCGAACGATACGGCCGAGACTGCAAGCGGCCGGTAGCGGACAGCGCGGCCGCCGCCCGCCGGCGGTCAGAGGCGATCTCTCCTCCTAGGAGGCGAGTTTCACCGGAATTTTCAGGTAGTGGACGCCGTTGGATTCGCCGGGCGGCAATTTGCCGGCGCGGATATTCACCTGGATCGACGGCAGGAGCAGCAGCGGCGCCGCGAGCTTGGCGTCGCGCGCCTGGCGCATCGCCACGAACTCGTCCTCGCTCACGCCCTCATGCACATGCACGTTGCGGGCGCGCTCTTCGGCCACGGTCGTCTCCCACGCATAGGAGTCGCGGCCCGGCGCCTTGTAGTCGTGACACATGAAAAGCCGCGTCTCGCCCGGCAAATTCAGGATGCGCTGGATCGACCTGTAAAGGGCATGCGCATCGCCGCCCGGAAAATCTGCGCGCGCGGTGCCGTAGTCCGGCATGAACAGCGTGTCACCGACAAACACTGCGTCCTCGATCCTGTAGGACACACAGGCCGGCGTATGGCCAGGCGTATAGATCACTTCGGCGTCAAGGCCGCCGATCCTGAAACGCTCACCGTCCTCGAACAGGTGATCGAACTCGGTCCCCTCGCCCGAAATATCGGTGGCGTTGAAGACGGGACGGAAAATCCGCTGCACGTCACGGATATGTTCTCCGATGCCGACTTTGGCGCCGGTTTTCATCTTGATGTAGGGCGCGCCGGACAGATGGTCGGCATGCGCGTGCGTCTCCAGCACCCACACGATCGTCAGGCCGGCTGCGTTCGCGAATTTCAGGATGGCATCGGCAGACACAACCGACCCCTTTCCGGTGCGATGATCGAAATCCAGCACAGGGTCGATCACGGCGGCCTCGCGGCTTGCCGCGTCCCACACCAGATAACTCACTGTATTGGTCGGTTTGTCAAAAAAGGCACGGATTTCGGGCTTGTGCGGCGTCGTCATGAGAAAGCTCCCTGTTCTGACCTTGACATATATATTAGCGTCACCTAATTTAGCAATATCTAATTAGGAGCAAAGTCTTGACCACAAAACAGGCCGCCGATCTCGCAATATTTGAGAAGAAGGTGGGAGACGCCGCCCGCCTGCTCAAGCTGGTCGGCAACGAAAAACGGCTCCTGATCCTTTGCCGCCTGGTCGGCCATAAGGAAATGTCGGTCGGTGCGCTCGCCGACGCGGTCGGGCTGAGGCAGTCAGCCCTTTCGCAGCATCTCGCCATGATGCGCGACGACGGGCTCCTGGCCACACGGCGCGACGCGCAAACCGTGTTCTACAGCCTTGCCGATCCCAACGTGACACGGCTCCTGCAACTTCTGAAAGACATTTACTGCCCCTGATCCCGGCGGTGAAAGCCGCAAGACCAAGAAAAGGAAACCAAGGTGACCCAACTGAAACCCATTCACCCGCATGACGCCGCCCGCCTGATCCGCGAAGGCGCCGTATTGGTCGACATTCGCGAGGGCGACGAGCATGCGCGCGAGCGCATCGGCGCGGCGCGTCATCACGCGCTGTCCAAGATCGATGCCGAAAGCCCGGTGCGTCCCGGCGACGACGTCCTGATCTTCCACTGCCGTTCGGGCATGCGCACCAAGAGCAATGCGGCAAAGCTGGCGGCGACGGCGCCGGATTGCGAGGTCTATGTCCTTGAGGGTGGAATTGAGGCCTGGAAGAAGGCCGGCCTGCCGGTCATCCTCGACCGCAAACAGCCGATCGAGATCATCCGTCAAGTGCAGATCGGCGCCGGAAGCCTTGTTATGATTGGGGTTCTGCTGGGCGCACTGGTCAATCCTTATTTCTACGCACTCTCCGGCTTTGTCGGAGCCGGATTGCTGTTTGCCGGCGTCACCGGCTTCTGCGGCATGGCCAATCTGCTCGCACTGATGCCGTGGAATCGCAGGGCGTCGGCCTAGCGCGCAAGCACAGATCATGATCGGCATTCAGGACATCCTGTCGGTTCTCTCCGGCAGCGCGGTCGGCTTCATTCTCGGCCTGATCGGCGGCGGCGGATCGATCCTCGCCGTGCCGCTCCTGATCCACGTCGTCGGCGTGCCGTCGGCGCATGTGGCGATCGGAACGAGCGCCGTGGCGGTGGCCTTGAGTGCCGCCTTCAACCTCGTGGGACATGCCCGCGCGCAGACCGTGAAATGGCCCTGCGCCATCGTGTTCGCCCTGTCCGGGATTGCCGGCGCGGCGGCGGGGGCGCAACTCGGCAAGATGATGCCGGGCGGCCCGCTGCTCGGCCTGTTCGGCGCGCTGATGGTGATCGTCGGCATCCTGATGCTGCGGCCGCGAAAATCGGGCGGCGATCCCGACGTCAAACTCACGCGCGCCAGTGCCCGCAAGCTTCTGCCGCGGCTGGCCATTTGGGGCTTTGCGGTCGGCGCCCTGTCCGGTTTTTTCGGGATCGGCGGCGGCTTTCTGATCGTGCCCGGCCTGATCGGCGCGACCGCGATGCCGCTGCTCAATGCCATCGGCTCATCGCTGGTCTCGGTCAGCGCCTTCGGCCTGACCACGGCGACAAGCTATGCCCTCTCCGGCCTTGTGGACTGGCGGCTGGCGGCAACTTTCGTCATCGGTGGCGCCGTCGGCGGCGTCTTCGGCATTGCGCTGGCGCAGCGGCTCGCCGGCTACAAGCGAGCGCTGTCGCTCACATTCGCGGCAGTCGTGATCAGCGTCGGGCTGTACATGACCTACACCGCGCTGATCCACTGACGCTCACGGGAAGAGCGCGACCTGCTCCAGCCCCATGGTCTCGGGATAGCCCAGAACCAGATTCATGTTCTGGATCGCCTGGCCGGAGGCGCCTTTAACCAGATTGTCCAGCGCCGAGATCACGATGGCCCGGCCCGGAACGCGGTCTTTCGCCACCCCGATGAAGGTCATGTTGGAGCCGCGCACATGCCGCGTGTGCGGCGTCTCGCCGAACGGCAGGACGTGCACGAAGGCCGCCTTCTCGTAGAACTTCAGAAGGATCGCATGAAGATCCTCGGGCGTCTTGCCGCGCCGGCCGCGCACATAGATCGTGGAAAGGATGCCGCGGTTCATCGGCACCAGATGCGGGGTGAAGCTGACGACCACCTCTTTTCCGGCGGCCAGTGAAAACTCCTGATCCAGTTCAGCCATGTGACGATGATGGCCGACCCCGTAGGCGTTGAAGCCTTCTGAAACTTCCGAGAACAGCATGGCTTCTTTCGCCGCGCGCCCTGCCCCGGTCATGCCGGACTTGGCGTCGATGACGATTTCATCGGTTTCGATGGCCTTCGCCTTCAACAGCGGCGTCAGCGGCAATTGCGCACAGGATGTGTAGCAGCCGGGGTTGGCAATGAGCCGTGCTGTCTTGATGTCGCGCCGATGGATTTCCACGAGCCCGTAGACCGCTTCCTTCTGCAGCTCCGGCGCATGATGCTCATGGCCGTACCATCTGGCGTAGGCCGCGACATCGCGCAGCCGGAAATCGGCGGACAGATCAACGACTTTCGCGTCGGGCTTCGTGGCAAAAATCTGCGCAATCACCTTCTGCGTGGTCGCATGCGGCAGCGCGCAGAAGATCAGGTCGAGTCCGGCCGTCTTCCAGTCCACGCTGTCGATGGATACAAGCGTCGGCAGCGGAAATGGCGAGAATTGCGGAAACACCGTCCGCATCTCCTGCCCGGCGCGGCGGTCGGCGGTAAGCAGCGCGATCTCGGCGCGCGGATGCCGCAGCAAGAGCCGCACCAGTTCCGAGCCGGTATAGCCTGAGGCGCCCAGCACCCCGATCTTCGCTTTCGTCGCCATCGTCATTCTCCGCAATGCGCCAGCGGCTTACGCGAGCCACGGGCTTCGATCAACCGGGCGCCGCCGGGACCTGACAACCGCGAATGTCGAAGGGAAGAAACGCCGCGGAGCCAAGGTCCGGCGGCACGAGACGATTACGCGCGCGCGCGTCCCCGTGCCGCGGGGGCACGGCGGCGGCGGAACGAGAATATGCGCGTCGTCGTCATGGCGGGCCATATAGGATGGCGCCCGGCCGGCGTCAATAACGGCGGGGTGCCAAGGGCTTGGTCCGGCGTTTCATGTGAAACAATTCCTACAGCGGCTGCAGCTGCCGGCCCGCTTCCGCGCCTGTTCATGCTCGTAGAAACCCGATTGCTCGGGCGCGAGCACGCGATGAGCACCCTTGTTCGGCGATTGCTCTGCGTCCGAGGATTGTTTGTCGGATGCGCGAGGATTTGCCGCGTCGCAGCCGCGCGCCTCCTGGAAGCGCGACACGGCGCGTGGCGGCGGCAAGGCATAAGAACCCGAAGAGGCGCTTGCTCCCGTCTTCCTTTGGCTCTTCCATGTGCTCCTCGGCCGCGCACCGGATGTTCCGGCGGTTAGTCGGCCGATGTTCTTTTCCGTGATGTTTTGCGGCTGCGACCGCCGCATTCTCCATAAGCAGACCGCACTCACACCGCCGCCCACAACGCATAGCCGGCGATGACAACGATCAGCGCGCCGGCGACAGCCTGCAACCTTCGCGACCATCGCTCGAGATCGGGCAGCCGATGCGCCAGCGCCTGTCCGATGCGGCGGCGCGCGACGATAGCCGCGAGCGCGACCGCGCCGATGGTGAAGGCGATGCCGGCCGCCAGCGCGATCAGCACGGCAGCGACCATGATGCCCGCGCCCTGCGCCCACGCGAAGCCGAGCACGGTGATGGTCAGCGGGCATGGCAACAACCCGATGCCCATGGTGAGCACATGCGCATGCCCCGCCGCCGGCAGCGGCCGCAGGCTCTGCACCAGCATCACCAGGCCGGCGATCAGGATCAGGCCGTAGCCAGTGACAGCAAAGACAGGCGAGCCGCGTCCCATCACCAGCGGCGTCTGGCTGACGACGAAGCGCAGAATGAGAAACACGACAAGGCCCATGACGACGTGCAAGAAGGCCGCAGCCAGGGTCACGCGCAGGCCGGTGCCGAGCTTCGCTTCCTGCCCCAGAAAATAGGCGGCAATCGCCGCCTTGCCGTGGCCCGGCGTCAGCGCGTGCAACGCGCCGAGCGCAAAGGCAAGCGCGATCGTCAGCACGCCGCCGGCGCGCAATTCGGCGGCGAGCCCGGTCATCACCGTCCGCTGCACACCGCCCAGGAAAATCAGAATCCAATCAGGCACGTTCTTCGTCTGGCACGTCCACGCTTTTCTACGATAGCATTGCGGCATGAATAGAACCGCCATTGTGTATGCGCTGATCTCTGCCGCCCTGTTCGGCGCCTCGACGCCGGCCGCCAAAATCCTGGTGGGCACGGTGCATCCGGCCATGCTGGCCGGCCTCCTCTATTGCGGCGCGGGCCTCGGGATCGCCATGCTGCGGCGCGCTTTGCCTTCGCTTGTGCCGACGGCGCCCGAAGTCGCGCTCACCCGCGCGGAACTGCCCTGGCTCGCGGGCGCGATCGCCGCGGGCGGCGTGGTCGGGCCGCTCCTCCTGATGAGCGGCCTGGAGCGTACCGATGCCGCCGCCGCCTCTCTCCTGCTCACACTCGAAGGCGCAGCAACTGCGCTCATGGCGTGGTTCATCTTCCACGAGAATTTCGACCGCCGCATCGCCCTCGGCATGGCCTGTCTGATGGCCGGCGCCGCCGTGCTGTCCTGGACCGGCACGCCCACATTGGAGAGCATGCTCGGCCCGCTCGCCATCGTGGGCGCGTGCCTCGCCTGGGGCCTCGACAACAACCTGACGCGCAAGGTCTCGCTCTCAGATCCGCTGCAGATCGTCGCACTGAAGGGCCTGATTGCCGGTCCGTTCAATCTCCTGCTTGCTCTCTTAATCGGCGCGGCGCTGCCGAGCCTCTCCGCAACCATGATCGCCGGGGTGGTCGGCTTTTTTGGATACGGCGTGAGCCTCGCGCTGTTTGTCCTCGCCTTGCGCCATCTCGGCACGGCGCGGACAGGCGCCTACTTTTCCACCGCGCCCTTCATCGGCAGCGCCGTCGCGATCATCGCGCTGGGCGAGCCGGTCACGGCGCAATTTGCCGTCGCAGGCCTGTTGATGGCGATCGGCGTGTGGCTGCACCTGACCGAGCATCACGAACACGAGCATGTCCACGAAGCGATGGCGCATACGCACCCGCATGTGCATGACGGACATCATCAGCACGCGCATGGCCCGCTCGATCCGCCCGGCGAACCGCACACGCATTTCCACGAGCACAAGGCGATGCGGCACGCGCATCCGCACGTGCCGGACATGCATCACACGCACCGCCACGAGCGCTGGCGCTGGCTCTCGGTGCTCAAGTCAAGGAAATCGCAAGCTCCGAAGAAATGACTCCCGCTTCGCCGCTGCGGTCCTTCGCCACGCAACGATCGCGCAGACATCCTAACCGGTCCCCTTCCCGTAATAGCTGCGCCTCTCAACGGCAGCATCGCGCGGCCGGCCTTGCCGATCCTCTGCGTGATCGCGCAACTGTCATCCCCGAGGGACACCCGCGATCTGCAAGCCCTCGCCCAGACGGTCCATGAAGGACGGCGTGAATGGCCAGGCGGCGCGGGCGCGGGCAATGGTCAGATTCTCATCCTTGCGCATGAGCTTGCGCGCCCCGCGCTGCGCTTCGGCTCTCGCGCCTGTCAGCGCCACCGAGGCGACCCGCACGCGCTCGGCCCAGAACGATTCCGGCACTGCGTCCACGCCGCTCTGCACCCATTTCGCAGCACGCTCGTAATGGCCGGCACTGAAATGTGCGCACCCCATGCCGATGAAGGCGAGATGCCGCAAGGGTTCGAACGGCATCGCCCGCAAGGTGATCTGCAATTCGCGCAGCGCCGCGTCGTCGTCGCCCTGATAGGCGGAGAGCCATGCGCGCCTGATCCAGGCCCAAGGCGACCACGGCTCCATCGCCAGCGCGCGTTCGACCAGCCGGTCAGCTTCGGCAAGCCGGCGCGAGAGCGTGAGCGCGCCGCTGCACAGGCTGAGCGCCAGCGCATCGTGCGGCGCAAGCCGCGCCGCCTCGTCGGCAAGACGCAGGGCATGCGCGCGATCCTGCTCCGGCGTCGCTCCGAAGCCATGTGCGGCGCGCTGCGCCCAGCACCAGGCGGCGATTGCCTTCGGCAAAGCATAATGCGGCGCGATTTCCAGTGCCCGCTCGACATCGTCCAGCGCCGCGCGGTTGGCCACCGGCCCGACAGTGAAGGCCGAGGCGAGCGCGCGCCAGCTCAGCCGCAAGGCCTCATCGTCGACATCGTCACCCGATCCCTTGCGTGCGGCCTTCAATGTCTGCGACGGCAACTCGCCGAACTGCTGCCGGTATTGCGCGGCGAAGCGGCCGAGCTCCGTGAAGCCATTGGCATTGGCGATACTGGTTACATTCGCGCCCTCGCCCGAGGCCAGCAATTGCTGACGCGCGCGCGCAAGGCGCGTGCGGCGCACCCAGCCGAGCGGCGTCGTGCCGAGATAGGTTTTGAAATGCGCTTCCAGGGTGCGCGGCCGCACGCCGGCGACAGCGGCGAGATCGTCGAGCGCGACCGGCTCGTCCAGCCGCTGATTGAGAAAGCTTAGCGCGCGGGTGAGACTTTCCGGCAGGGACGCCCGCTCACGCGGCGTCAGGCCGTCATGCTCCCCGGCATTCCATTGCTGGCCCATGGCGCAGATCTCTCAAAACTGCACAAACTTCTTTGTGTTCCGGAGCGGCTTTGGCGTTCGTGCCGCACGCAGCATTTAAAAAATCCGGCGCAATTGCGGTTTCTGCATATCGCCGCGGGCGCTGCATAGCAGCTTGCGGGCCAAAGCGCCAGTGTGCGGCACGCTAAAGCCGCCGTCTTCCGGCGTTTCTGCAAAAGACAGCGGCGTTTCAGTCATGGAGAGGTGAAACATCAAGGACTATCGAGGGCCCCGGTCATCAGACCGGCCGGTCAAGACCGAAAAATTCGCGCCTCAACCAGAAGGAAAACGTCATGAAACGCCTCACGCTGTCTGCATGTCTCACGCTGTCTGCAAGTCTTGTCGCCGCCGTCACGCTGCCGCTGTCCGCGCCGCAAGCTGAAATTCCAGACGCCATCGCTGCGCCGGGTGAAACGCCGATCGCGACCATCCATGCGCAAGGTGCGCAGGTCTATGAATGCAAGTCCAATGCGGCCGGCAAACTGACCTGGCAATTCCGCGAACCCATCGCCACGCTGATCGAGGACGGCAAGACCGTCGGGCGACACTATGCCGGCCCGCACTGGGAACTGACAGACGGCAGCGTCATCGCCGGCAAGGTCGTCGCCCGCGCGCCCGCCGCAACCGCACAGGATATTCCGCTGCTGAAACTCGAGTTCACGGCACGGCGCGGAAACGGCCGGCTCACCGACGTCAGCACGATCCAGAGACTCAACACGAAAGGGGGCGCCGCCGAGGGTCCGTGCGCGAGGGCCGGTGCATTCCTCAGCGTGCCCTATGCCGCCGACTACGCCTTCTACAGGAAGACCCGCTCGTCGCAGGCGCCACAGCAGGCGCAGTGACTTTTGTTCCGTAACGCAAACCGGAGAGGAAACCAGCCATGAATATCCAGACACCCGTCACGCCCGACCTCGCCGCCGTCAAGGCGCGATAGCAGGCCGCCTGGTCGTCCGGCGATTACGCCGTGGTCGGCACCACCTTGCAGATCGTCGGCGAAGAGCTTTGCGAATCGCTCGACCTGCGTGCCGGACAGCGCGTGCTCGATGTCGCCGCCGGCAACGGCAACGTGTCGCTCGCCGCCGCGCGCCGCTGGTGCGATGTGGTCGCGACCGATTATGTGCCGGCCCTGCTCGGCCGCGCTCGCGAGCGCGCCGAGGCGGAGCGGCTCGACATCTCGTTCAAGGAAGCGGATGCGGAAAAGCTGCCCTTCGCGGATGAAAGCTTCGATGTCGTGGTCTCGACCTTCGGGGTGATGTTCACGCCCGATCAGGAGAAGGCGGCGGCCGAGATGCTGCGCGTCTGCAAGCGCGGCGGCAAGATCGGCCTGGCCAACTGGACGCCGCAGGGCTTCATCGGCCAGATGTTCAAGACGCTGGGCGCGCATCTGCCGCCGCCGGCCGGTGTGAAATCGCCGGCACTGTGGGGCACGCGCGAGCGGCTCACCGAATTGTTCGGCAAGGACGCCGCGTCGATCTCCGCCGAGCCGCGCAATTTCAATTTCCGCTACCGCTCGCCGACGCATTTCATCGACGTGTTCGCGACCTATTACGGGCCCGTGCTCAAGGCACTGTCGGCGCTGCACGAAACCAAGGCCAAGGCGCTGATTGCAGATCTGCAAGGGCTCATCGCGAAGTTCAACCGCGCCGACGACGGCACGATGGTTGTGCCGAGCGAATATCTCGAAATCGTCGTCAGCCGGCGCTGATGCGCGCGTTATCAACCAGATGAAAAGGATCGTGCCATGAATGCGACGTCATGTGCCGCCGCTCTTGCCGTCTCGCTCGGCCTTGCACTTGTGCCGGCCGCGCAGGCGAGCGACGCCCATCATACCGTGGTGCCCGCCGATGCCGTCACCTGGGGCAAGGCGCCGCCCTCGCTGCCGCCCGGCGCACAGGCAGCCTTGCTCCTCGGCAGCCCGGGCAAGGAGGGCCCGTTCGTGCTCCGCCTCAAATTCCCCGCCGGCTTCGTCATCCCGCCGCACCGGCACTCCAAAGATGAATTCGTCACGGTGATTTCGGGCAAGGTCTCGATCACATCCGGCGAGAGGGTGGACCGCGCAGCGATCAAGCCGGTGCCGACGGCGAGCTTCATCCATCTGCCCGCCGGCATGCCGCATTACCTTGTGGCGGAGGTGGAAACGGTCGTGCAGATCAACGGCGTCGGACCGTTCGATGTGACCTATATCGATCCCGCCGACGATCCGCGCAACAAGTAGCGGGAGACGAAGATGCGCACCGCACTCATGATGCGATCGGGACTTCGCCGGCTGATGCGCCGGCTCGGGCGGTTCGCAGCGGCACATCGCGAGATGAGCATGCTGCTGCGGGCCGACGAGCGCGTGCTGAGGGATGTCGGCCTCACGCGCGGCGAGGCGGAGGCTGTTGCCGGTTGCGAGCGGATGGCGAAGGCCGCGGCCCGGCGACGCAGCGAAGCGATGGCGGCGGCGAGACAGCGAAAAGGCCGCACCGCGTCCGGTGCGGCCTCTCGCCTCTCGCGCGTCGCATGAGCGACGGATCACGTGGCGCTTGCCACTATTCCTTCGCCGGCACCGTGCGCAGCCAGGCGACGATGGCGTCAACGTCCTGATCGGTCATCTTTGCGTAATAGCCGTAGCCCATGGGCGGCAGCATCTTGCGGCCGTCTCTGGAGACGCCCTGTGTGATCGCGCGCTTGATCTCGGCGTCGGTCCAGGCACCGATGCCTTTGGTCGTGTGCGAGGTGATGTTGGTCGATTTCGACACGCCCCAGGGTCCGGGGAATTCGCGCCCGCCCTTGCCCATCGCATTCTGGTAATCGACGCCCTTCGGCCCGAACGGCGTGTGGCATTCCATGCAATGGCCGATGGTCGCCAGATAGAAGCCGCGCTTGACCTTGTCGTTGAGGTCGGCGGCGGTGAACGGCTTTTCCGATCCCGGGAAAACCTGCAGCGGCAGGTTCATTTTGTAGACCGGGTCCGGCACCTTGTTCGCGACCGGCTTCACCGAACGCAGATAGGCGACGATGGCGTCGAGATCGGAGGGAATGAGAATCTTGTAGAAGCCCGACGGCATCACCGCGGCAAGCTGCACGCCGTTCGGGCGCTTGCCCTCCAGCAAGGCGCGCTTGATGTCGGCGTCGCTCCAGGAACCGATGCCGGTCGCCTTGTCGGGGGTGATGTTGGAGGCGGTGACGTCGAACGGCGGCTCGTCGAAGCGCAGGCCGCCCGCCAGCGCCTTGTCGGCGATATCGCCCTGCGGCCCTTTCGGCGTGTGGCAGTTCTGGCAGGTCATGATGGTGTTGACGAGATAGGCGCCGCGCTCGACCGGCGATTGCGCCTGGCTGACGCCAGCGCACACAAAAAAAGCGGCCAGAGACGCAAACAAAGTCTTCGACATAGTCCCACCTCCCACTGGTGGATTAGAATCAATCCAACAAAGGCGGGTGTTAGGGCCACCGCTCAGATTTGGCAATTCAAAAGGGAGAAGGCCGCATCGTTGCCCGATGCGGCCTTCCCTTGTCTTTCACAGGTCGAAAACGGCTTAGATCGTCGGGCTCCACGGCGCCGGCACCAGCCGGTAGCCATTGCCATCTTTCTCGATATAGCCCGCGCCGGGGAATCTGAAATGGAAGCCCTGCACCAGCATCCTGTCGGCCGCCATCTGATCGTACAGCTTGCGCCGCGACTGCACCGCCAGCGGCTTGTCCATGTCGAACGCGGCTTGCCATTCGGGCTGGCGCACGAACAGGAAGGCCATGCCGGCGGTAACGTCGGCCTGCACCATCATGCTCTGCGAACCCGACGTGACGAGGTGAGAAGTGTGACCGGGCGTGTGACCGGGGGTCGCCACCGCCCTTATACCGGGAACGAGCTCCTTCCCATCCTCGTAGGGTGTGACCTTGTTGCCGATGGCCCCGAAAACGCGACGCGCATTCTTGAAATTGTTTTCGAGGGGGGTGCCTGCCGCTTTGCTCATGTTACCGTCGTCCATCCAGTATTTCCATTCGACGGCCGGCACCATGACTTCGGCATTCGCGAATGCGAGCTTGTTGTCGGCGTCGAGCAGGCCGTTGATGTGGTCGCCGTGGAAATGCGAGATGATCACGGTATCGACCGCCTTGGCGTCGATGCCGGCGGCAGCCAGATTGGCGTGATATTGCCCGACCTGGCCCTTGCTTTGGGCAAACATGCCGACGCCAAGACCGGTATCGATCGCGACGAGCTTCGAGCCGGTGTTGATGACAACCGGCGTAAAGGAGTGGCTCGCATTGTCCTTGGGCAGATAGTTCGATGCAATGACATCGTTGACGGCGTCTTTGGCCGCGTTGGCAACATAGGCGTCGGACAACGGAACGGCGTTGGCCCCGTCGGTCACTACCGTCACTTCGAAGCTGCCGAGCTTGTAACGGTAATAGCCCGGCACCTGCTTCCCGACCGCGGGCGCTGCCGCCTGAGCGGCGCGCATGGACGCCAATGGCGCGAGCGCTGCAGTTGCGCCCGCCATCGCGGCAGCCGTCATGACGCTGCGGCGTGTCAATTCAGTCATCGAAATCCTCCTTGGAAGCGCGGCCTGGAATACGTGAAAATCCCCCGGATTGGCCGCGCGCGGACAATACCTGACAGCCCAACCGGTAGGAACGGTCCCCATCCCAGAGTCCCGCGATGCGGGGCAAAACACCGCAATCGCCGAAATATTCCCGTCCGATTTCGCCGCACCGCAGATTGCCGAGCAAACACGCCGAGCATAATGCCGCAGCGCAAGCAAGGCCGCAGCCGTCGGCTTATTCAATATCCGGAATGTTCGTGAAGTAATGGTCGATGTAATTGGTTTTCAGATAGCGGTAGCCGAGCCGCGCGAACAGGCTTTTCAGTTCCTCGAAGCGGTCCGAATAGAGCTCGACCTGCAGGTAGCAAAGATTGTCGCGCAAGGTACGCTCCATGCCGGCGAGCGCGTGGAATTCCGAACCCTCGACATCCATCTTCACCAGGATGGTCTTGCCGGCGATCCTGAATTCATCGTCGAAGCGGATCTGCTTCACCGTGTGGGTGGCGACTCCGGGCGCCTCTTCCGGGGGCTGGTCGGGATGCACGATCCACGACTCGCCGCGGTTATGCGCGCCGGCCTCCATCAGTGTGACCTCGCCCGCCTTGCTGCCGAGCGCCACCTGCATCACCCGCACGGTGTGGAGGAGGTCGTTGGCCTGGAGATTTGCGATCAGCCGCGCGTAATTGCCGGGATCGGGCTCGAAGGCGACGATGTCGCCGCCGAGATGATGCGTCGCGAACAGGACGCTGTAGACGCCGGCATTAGCGCCGATATCCAGAAAATAGTCGACGTGATGCGTGCGGCAGACCGCCGCGAAATCCTCGAGCTGCTCGCCTTCCCACACGCCCTTGAGCGCGAGTTCGCGGTCGATGAAATCGGTGGTGTTGACGACGAACCGCGCGCCCTTCGCACGCGTGGTGAAGGACGCGACGCCGAACACCCGCATCGCGCTGTAATGCGCCTTGCGCAGCACACGCCCGACGGCGCCTACCGGCGCACGGAAATCGGGGGCATGCGTCAGCGTCACGTGAACCATTTCCAGATGCCGAAGCCGAAATCGCCGAACTTGAGCAGCACGAAGGCCCAGACGAAGGCCGAGGCCACATTGGCGATCTGGAAATGCCAGTATTCCATTTCCAGGATGCCGGCGATCAGCGGCACCGAGGCGCGCAACGGACCGAAGAAGCGGCCGATGAAAATGCCGGGCACGCCCCATTTTTCCATGAAGGCGTGGCCGCGCGGCAAGAGGTCCGGGTGCCGCGTCAGCGGCCACATATGGGCGACCCGGTCCTTGAACTTGAAGCCGATCCAGTAGGACAGCCAGTCGCCGGCCGCCGCCCCCAACGCCGCCGCCACGCAGATCGGCCAGAACGGGATACCGGAGGCGTTGATCAGCGCGCCGATCGCCACCAGCATCGCCCAGGCCGGCAGGAACAGCGAGATGAAGGCGAGCGACTCCCCGAAGGCGAGCACGAAGACGACGGGCAACGCCCACATGTGATTGTGGCGCACGAAATCGGTGACGATCTGGGTGTATTCCTGAAACATGGAAGGCAGGTCCGGCGGGGCCACAGGTCTAGCCCGCCGCCGCGCGCCGCGCCAGCGCCGGATGCAGGAAATATGGGCTTGGACCGGGAGCGCATTCATGGTTTTGCCACCTTGGTCTGGCTTGGCCGTGGCATAGTCGGACCGGTCCGATTCGGGATAAGTCACCCGCGATTCGGAGTCATCCATCCCGCCCTTCCCTCTGTCCTGAGCCCCTATGGCGAAGAAGACCAAAAAGCCGTCCCGCCCCGCAAAAAAAGCCCCCGCCCAGCCGGCCGGAAAAACCGTCAAGTCCGCGGCCCGCGCCGAGAAGAAGACCGCCGACCTGTTCGATCTTGACGCGCGCGGCAACAAGCCCAGCCGTGGCGGCAAGGTGCCGGCGCGGCCCAGCGGCGAAGGCTATACCGCCCACGACATCGAGGTGCTGGAGGGGCTCGAGCCGGTGCGCCGGCGGCCGGGCATGTATATCGGCGGCACCGACGAGAAGGCGCTGCACCACCTCTTTGCCGAAGTGATCGACAACTCGATGGACGAAGCGCTGGCCGGGCACGCGACCTTCATCACGGTCGAACTCGCCACCGACGGCTATCTCACGGTGTCGGACAATGGACGCGGCATCCCCGTCGACCCGCATCCGAAATTCCCGAAGAAGTCGGCGCTCGAAATCATCATGTGCACCCTGCATGCGGGCGGCAAGTTCGATTCCAAGGTCTACGAAACCTCGGGCGGCCTGCATGGCGTCGGCGTGTCGGTGGTGAACGCGCTGTCGGAAAAGCTGGAAGTCGAAGTCGCGCGCGGCCAGCAGCTTTACAAGATGACGTTCCAGCGCGGCAAGCCGAAGGGCGGACTGGAGAAGCTCGGCCGCGTGCCGAACCGGCGCGGCACGCAGGTGCGCTTCAAGCCCGACCCGCAGATTTTCGGCGAGAAGGCGCATTTCGACCCCGCCCGCCTGTTCCGCATGACGCGCGCGAAAGCCTATCTCTTCGGCGGCGTGGAAATCCGCTGGTCCTGCGATCCGTCCCTGATCAAGGCCGACAGCCAGGTGCCGGCGGAAGCGACGCTGCATTTCCCCGGCGGCCTGAAGGATTATCTCGCCGCCAGCATCAACGGCGCGACGCTGGTGCATCCCGATATCTTTTCGGGACGGTCTGAGAAAAAGGGCGGACACGGCACTGCGGAATGGGCGGTCGCCTTCGTCGCCGACGTCGATCCCTTCTCCTCCTCCTATTGCAACACCATCCCGACGCATGACGGCGGCACACATGAGAGCGGATTGCGCACGGCCCTGTTCAAGGGGCTGCGCGATCACGCCGCCCGCGTCGGCCAGGAGAAGCGCGCCGCGATCATCACCTCAGACGACGTGATGTCGGGCGCGGCCTCGATGATCTCGGTCTTCATCCGCGAGCCGGAATTCCAAGGCCAGACCAAGGACCGCCTCGCCTCGCCGGAAGCCGCGCGCGTCGTCGAGCAGGCGGTGAAGGATCCCTTCGACCACTGGCTTGCCGGCAATCCGCTCGCCGCCAACAGGCTGCTTGATTTCGTCATCGAGCGCGCGGAAGAACGGCTGCGCCGCCGGCAGGAGAAGGAAGTCTCGCGCAAGACGGCCGCGCGCAAGCTGCGCCTGCCCGGCAAGCTTGCCGACTGCACCAACACCGCCGCGCAAGGTTCCGAGATCTTCATCGTCGAGGGCGACAGCGCCGGCGGCTCGGCGAAACAGGCGCGCGACCGCAAGTCGCAGGCGATCCTGCCGCTGCGCGGAAAAATCCTCAACGTCGCCTCCGCCGGCCGCGACAAGCTGGCGCAGAACCAGCAGCTCGCCGATCTCATCCAGGCGCTCGGCTGCGGCTCCGGCACGCATTACAGCGATCAGGGCCTGCGCTACGACAAGGTCATCATCATGACCGACGCCGATGTCGACGGCGCACATATCGCGTCGCTGCTGATCACCTTCTTCTATCGGCAGATGCCGCGCCTGATCGAGAACGGGCACCTCTACCTCGCCGTGCCCCCGCTCTATCGCCTCAGTCATGGCGGCAAGACCTTCTACGCCCGCGACGACAAGCACAAGGAAGCGCTGCTCAAAAAGGAGTTCCACGCCAACGCCAAGGTTGAGGTCGGACGATTCAAGGGCCTGGGCGAAATGCTGCCGGCACAGCTGAAGGAAACGACCATGGACCCGTCAAAGCGCACCTTGCTGCGGGTCGTGCTGATCGACACCGAGCGCGCCAAGACGTCGAAGTCCGTCGATCAGCTCATGGGCACCAAACCGGAAGCGCGCTTCGCCTTCATCCAGGAGCGGGCGGAATTCGCCAGCGACGAATTGCTGGACGTATAGCTCCCTGGCGGTCTGAACGATCGGTCCTCCTTATGGGTCAATTGCCGGACAATGCCCTGAAGGTTGCGGCTGCCGCGCGGGCGATAGGCCTCGATATTTCCATTCAGGAGATGGCTGCGTCGACGCGGACTGCAGAGGAAGCCGCCGCTGCCTGCGGCGTGACGGTTGCCCAAATCGTCAAATCCCTGGTCTTTCTGGGTGCACAAACATCGCTCCCATATCTCTTGCTCGTCTCGGGCAAGAACCGCGTCAACGAAGCCGCAATCGCGCGCGAGATCGGCGAAGCACTGACGCGGCCGGACGCCTCGACGGTCCGCGCCCTCACGGGCTACGCGATCGGAGGCATTCCGCCTTTTGGCCATCAGGTGCAACTGAAGACATATATGGACGTCGACCTGATGGCACACGAGATTGTCTGGGCCGCCGCGGGGACACCGCGTACGATTTTTCCTGTGCGGCCCGGCGATCTGCAGCGGTGCATCGGAGCTCCGATCATTGCTGTTAATCAGGCTTGATCGACGGGCGCTACTCCCCGAACTTCAAATTCCCCTCCTTCACCACCGCCTGCCACATGCGGGTCTCGGCCTCGATGTGGCGCGCGAAGGCGTCCGGCGACATGCCGGAGGCGGTGGTGGCCAGCGCGGCCAGCTTGTCCTTCACGTCGGTGTTGAGAAGCACCTCGCGCACTTCCTTGGCCAGCTTGTCGACGACGGGCTTCGGCGTGCCCGCCGGCACAAACAAACCGCTCCAGAGCGCGACATTCACGCCTTTGACGCCCGCCTCCGCCATGGTCGGCACGTCCGGCAAGGCCGGCGAGCGTGTCGTGCCGGTCACCGCCAGCGCCCGCAGCTTGCCTCCCTGCACCTGTGGCACCGTCGGCGGCGGATCGACGATGGTCATCGTGGCATTGCCGGAGATGATGCTCAGCACCGACTCGCCGCTGCTCTTGAAGGGGATGACGGTACCCACCGCGCCGGTGCGCAGCTTGAACAACTCGATCGGCAGCGTGAATGCAGGCGACGAGCTCGCATAATTCACCTTATCGGGATTGGCCTTGGTCCACGCGACGAACTCGGCCACGCTCTTCGCCGGATGATCGGCGTTGACGACGAGAAACAGCGCAAAATCGCCGATCATGGTCACCGGAGTGAAGCTTTTCAGCGTGTCGTAGCCCGTCTTGTAGATCACCGGCCCGATCGCCATCGCCCCGCTTGCGCCGATCAGGACGGTGTAGCCGTCGGCCGGCTCGCGGGCGACGAATTCGGCCGCCGTGCGCCCGCCTGCACCGGGGCGGTTTTCGATCACGACGGTCCAGCCCAGCCTTTCCTGCAGCTTGGCCGCAATTAGGCGCGCGAAAATGTCATTGCCGCCGCCGGCCGCAAAACCGACGACGAAGCGCACCGGCTTGTTCGGAAAATCGCTCTGCGCCCGCGCAGATGACAGGCCAAGGCCTGTCAGCATCATCAGCGCAACTGCAAAACCCCGCACCAGGCGTGCGGCGCAATATCCACGCGATATCTTTGGCATCTGGGCGCCCTCCCAAGCGGGCGCTGCTGATGCGGCCTGAAATCGCCACCGGCGCCCGTCTGCGGCAAGCATAAGGGCGTTCACCCGCCGGACGAAAGTCAAATTGTCGCGCTGGCACCCCGTTTCAGCAGGCGCTTCCACGTTGGTAGCGAATGTCAAATCCGCTCCACTGGCCTAACGATTTTTGCGATCAATCGATCGGCAGGCCGGTGTAGTTTTCCGCCAGGGTCGTCGCTGCGGCGGTCGAGGTCGCCACATAGTCGAGCTCGGCGAGCTGGCGGCGGTGATCGAACGGCAATTCTCCGGGGAAGCGGTGGAAAATCTGCGTCATCCACCAGGAGAAGCGCTGCGCCTTCCAGACCCGCTTCAGGCAGGTCGCGGAATAACCGTCGAGCTGTTCGGTCCTGCCGGACTTGTAGAATTCGGCGATGGCGCGCGAGAGCACGCGCACATCGGCGAGCGCGAGATTCATGCCCTTGGCGCCCGTCGGCGGCACGATATGCGCGGCGTCGCCGGCGAGTAACAGCCGCCCATGCTGCATCGGCTCACAGACGAAGGAGCGCATCGGCGTGATGCCCTTCTGCAACATGCGCCCCTCCTGCAATTTGCGGGTGCCGCCGAGACGAACGTGCAGTTCTTCCCAAATGCGGCTGTCGGGCCAGTTCTCGATCTTCTCGTCGTGCTCGACCTGAATGTAGAGACGGGCGAGCGTCGGCGAGCGCATGGTGTAGAGCGCAAAACCGTTGTCGTGGTAGGCGTAGATCAATTCGTCTTCCGGCGGCGGCGATTCGGAGAGAATGCCGAGCCAGCCGAAAGGATATTCGCGCTCGTAAAAGCTCAGTACGCCTTCAGGGAACGACGGCCGGCAGATGCCGTGAAAGCCGTCGCAGCCGCCGATGAAATCGCAGGCGATCTCCTTCTGCTGGCCCTCGTGCGTGAACTTGATTTTCGGCGTCTTGCTCTCGATGTCATGCACCGAGACATCGTCGACCTCGAACAGAATCTGACCGCCATCGGCGAGCCGCCGCTCCACCAGATCCTTCACCACCTCCTGCTGGCCATAGATGGTGATGCCCTTGCCCACCAGCCTGCGGAAATTGATGTGGTGCAGTTCGCCGTCGAAGCAGAGATAGTTGCCGCCGTGGAACATGCCCTCGCGCTGCATGCGGGCGCCGACACCAGTCTCGATCAGCATGTCGGTCGCCCATTGCTCGATCAGACCGGCGCGGATGCGGTGTTCGATATAATCGCGGCTGCGGTTTTCGATGATGACCGACTCGATGCCGGCCAGATGCAGAAGATGCGAGAGCATCAGCCCCGCGGGGCCTGCCCCGATGATGCCCACCTGCGTGCGCATAACTTCTCTCCCATTTTATTCGCACGGCCAGCCTTGCCGGACGCACGGGTCCCACGTTTTCCGCGTGACTACAGGGGTCTCGCCGGATGGAAAAGGGATGTTTGCCGGATCGGATGGGATTTTTCCGGTCTGGTCGCGCTGCTTGCCCGTCATCTCGACCGTGAATTCGTGACATGAGGCATGAGCACTCAGGCCGCGACTGGTTCCATCGGTACGAGCAGGGTGAAATTTGTGCCGGACGCGCTTGGTGGCTGCGTCAGTTCAGCCCCCAGTTGCTTCGACAGCGCGATGACAAGGCGCGATCCAAGACGCTTGCTGGACGAAGGGTCGAAGCCGGCAGGCATGCCGACACCTTCATCGCGCACGGAGACCAAAACGGCAGGCCCGCGCATTTTAGCCATTTCCACCCAGATCTCCCCTCCGGACATATTGGGATACGCATATTTGGCGGCATTCGACACGAGCTCGTTCACAATGAGCCCCACCAGAATTGACCGGTCCGCCGCGAGCTGAGTTTCGCCGGACGTCTCAAAATGAATCTGGCAGGGAGAAATCTCGGCTTCCAGATCCTTGAGGACTTCCCGCAAATATGCGGCCAGATCAATTTTCTCATAGTCGGCGTTGTATGCGAGGCGCTCATAGGCCCGTCCGACCGTTGAAATGCGGCTTGATGCAGCGCTGAGCGATTCACGAGTTTTCGGATCGCTGGCGGCACTGGCCTGCAGATGAAGCATGGCGGACACCACTTGCAGGCTGTTCTTGACCCGGTGGTTGACCTCCTTGAGCAAAATCTGATGACGATCAAGCGCCGTTTGCAGTTTGCGCTGATATTGCTGCTGTTCGATCGCCATGCCGAGGATATTTGCAGCGCCCTGCAGAAACGCAACATCGTGTTCGCCGAACTCGCCTTCCGACCGGCTGTCCACCTCCAGCACGCCGAAAGGCGAACCTTCTCCCTGGAGAATGACATTCATCGCACGGCGAATGCCGTGCTCGACAAGCAATTCGGGGGTTCGGAACCGCTTTTCGTTTTCGAGATGATTGGAAATGACAGGTTTGCCGGTGTGCAAAGCGAAGCCGGCAGGTGAAGCCAGATCGGCGCCAACACTTGCCGAGCCGATCACGCCTTCATCCCAACCGATTCCCGCACGCACAAGCAGCCGCTTTTCAGACGGAATATATTCCAGAACTTTGGAATATTCCGCCCTCAACCCTTCGGCGGTCAGACGCGCGGTGTGATTGAGCAGGTCCTGGAACGGCGTACCCTGGAGGGCCAGAACCCCAAGTTCCGCAAGGATTTCCTGCTGCCGAATGCGCAGTCGCAATGCACGCTCGGTCAGGTCGGCAGGCTGATCATCGCCCGGCGTTGGCTCAACGACCGGTTTTCCGGGGTCAGGCGATTGGTTCATCACGAACAGCTAGCACACTACGCACCGCGGCCACAAAATGCCCGGGTTGCGGGTTCCGGACAGGAATGCCGGCAAACGAGCGCAAAAACATTCAAACAGAATTGTTCAGACAATATATAAAGTAGACGTGTCAGCCTATCACCGCTTCCTGCACCGGGGCGCCATGGGTGTGCGGGATTTTGTCGGCATAGGTCTTCACGAAATCCGACATCGGCGCGTTGTGGCCGGGCGGCGGCTCCATGGCGTGGTCCGTGTACGACGTCACGGCCGGATCGGCCATCACCTTCTTCATGATGCCGCGATAGCGCCGCACGAGCTTCAGCCAGCGGAAGGCCGTCCTGCTGAAATCGTAGACCCGCCAGGGATAGAAGATCAGCGGATTGACCACCTTCATGCCGTAGCGGCGCTGGGTGCGGATCTTGCGGCGGACGAAGCCGAATTGCAGCGGGTGAACGCCTTCGATCCGCGACGAGCCGGAAAACAGCGTGATCGCGTCGATCACCTTGGTCTTGTTCAGGCCGGTCGCCGCCGCGCGGCGCATGATGGTCTCGACGTGCGCGTCGGTGTAGTAGCGGTCCCAGGCGCCGCGATAAACGCTCTCCCAGGTCTCTTTCGACATCGTGGGATGCGCAGTGCAGGCATGTTCGAGGTCGTACTTGTTCATGTCGGGGTCCATGGGGACGCCCTTCATGTGCAGCACCTTGTGGTCCTCCGAGCCCGGCAGCGGAGTCAGATAGAAGAATTCGAGGATGTCGACCGGCAATTCCTTCTTGATGATCTCGATATCGCGCGCGATCGATTCCGGCGTATCGGTCGGGAAGCCGAGGATATAGCCGGCGAAGGTCATCACCTTCACCTTGCGCCAGGCATGGAACATCTCCTGGTATTCCCAGATCTTGTTCTGGCGCTTCTTGGCGCCCATCAGGGATTCCGGATTGATGTTTTCAAGGCCGATGAACACCGCCGTGCAGCCGGCTCGCGCCGCCTTCTCGATGAAGCCGGGGATGCGGTGACACAAAGTATCCACCTGCAGCAGCAGGCGGATCTTGAAGCCCTCCTTCTCGCGCAGTTCGATCAGCCGGTCGAGGATCGCTTCCCAGTTCTTGTTGCGGGCATAATTGTCGTCGGTGATGAAGAAACGGGTGATGTTCTGTTTCGCGTTGGCACGCACGATGCCTTCGACATCGTCGGCGGTGCGATAGCGCGACTTGCGGCCCTGGACGTTGATGATGGTGCAGAAGCTGCACTGGAACGGGCAGCCGCGCCCGGCGTCGAAACTCGCATAATGGCCGGCGACGCGGGTCACCACCTTGCGCGGCAGCACCGGAAAGGCCGCCGCCGTCATGTCCGGCATGTCCTTGAGATAATTGTAGACCGGCGGCGCCGTCCCCGCGGCCATCGCCTGCAGCAGTCCCTCCATGCGGCCTTCGCTCTCCCCGGCATAGAGAATGACGCCGAGATCGCGCGCCGCTTTCAGGTCCGGGGGCAATTCGGGCAGCATGGAGATGCAGCCGCTCACATGAAAGCCGCCGATCACCACCGGAATATCGGCCTGACGGAACTGGCGGGCGAGATCGAGCGCGCGCGGGAACTGGTTGGACTGCACACCGACGAGCCCGACAAAGCCGGCACCCGCCGCACGGATTTCGCGAATCGCTGCTTTCACGTCGATGACGGTGTTGCACTCGTCATAGGCCTCGATCTCGATATCGACGTCGGGACCCAGCGCCCTCGCCTGCGCACATTCGTCGAGCAGGCCATAGACGCTGGCAAGGCTGTTGGACGGGATGGTCGAACGCCACCACTGGATGACATAGCCGTCGGAATCGTAATGCGACGGCTTGATCAGAATGATGCGGAACCTGCGAATGGCGGGGTGGGCCGGTCTGGTCGTTTCGCCTTGGCCCCGAGAGGACACGCCTGCGATCTCCGCCATGGCGGCATGACATATTGTTTTGGAGCAAAGCGCAAGCCCAGGTCATTCGCCTGTCCACCAGGGACGGTACAGGAATAATGCGGCCGCGGCGCCTTCTTGTCAGGCCGCCAGCGAGCGTTCCGCAGCGATGGCGGCCAGCCGTTCCGGCTGCAGCCGCGGAAGAATAACCAGGCTCTCCGGCGGCAGTCTGCCTGCAGGCCGTTCCTGCACCTCGGGAGGCCCCGCCTCCTGTCGCGTGCCGCCCAATGACCAAATGCGCATCAGCAGCGCGCCGGTCGTCGACAATGCGGACGCATTTTCGGTGATGCCGCTGCGCCCGGCGGTGAAGAGCTTGCGGATCAAGAGATCGCGTTCGAGCGACGGCGGCAAATCGAAATGCAGCGCCACGAAGGTTTCGCGCTGCCGGACGACCTTGGCCGCGACGAATCCGACTTCGGCAATAAAGACGCGCGCCATCTCGCCGGCCTTGGTGGTCAGCGCGCGGCTCCGGTCGGCGACGATGGCGACCCCGGACAGGGAAATGTCCTTGATGCGCCCGGTCGAAAGCGCACCGCTTGCGGTAATGATAGAGACCGGCTCGTCGAACTCGAAACGTTCCTCGCCCCGCCGCGCCGGCGCCTGGAGCGCCATCATGCAGACCAGGAACAGCACGACAATGTTGATCGCCGCCCAGCCCGCGACCGTCGGCAGCAGGCCGGATTGCCCGATGATGCGCCATTCCGGCTGCGCGTTGACGAGCAAGCCGAGCAGCGTCAGCGCCATCAAGCTGGCCGCTGTCCAGAAGGTCACATGATCGTAGCCGGCTCGCTGGGAGGAGGCCCCTTTTGGCGTCACCTTGAACACATGTCCAAACGGCCTGGCCATTGTGGCGACCACGGTAGGCAGGATCCTGAAGCTCTGAAACGTGCCGTGCACCTGCGCGGCGAACGGAAAATACTGATGCGGGGCGAACACCCAGAGTCCGCCCGTAACGGCCAGGATCATGGGAATGAGATAATACAGCACCGCTTCCGGCGTCACATTGACCAGCGGCAGCACGCCCGTCCACAAATACACCAGAGGGGTAAGGATGGTCATGATCAGCATCAGCGGCTGCGACAACCAATGGGTAGGCAGAAACAAGAGCCTCTGCATCAGCGTCAGTTCCCGTCCGAGTGGCCCGGCGGCAAGGAACAGAATTTGCATCGCCCCGCGCGCCCAGCGCTGGCGCTGCACGAAGAACGCTTTCAGACCCTCCGGCGCCAATCCATAGGCCAGGCGCTCACACAGATAGCGTGTCACATATCCTTTCCGCAGCAGGGCAATGCTGAGCAGCATGTCCTCCGTGATCGAGTGCGTCGGCAGCGCATCGCCAATGCTGCGCAGCGCCGTGCGGCGCGTCACCGAATTCGATCCGCAGCAGAAGGCGGCATCCCAGCCGTCGCGGCTCGGCATGATCGCCTCGAAAAAGAAGCGCTGGTCGTCCGGCAGCGCCTTCCGCAGCGCCAGGCTGCTCTGCATCGGGTCGTAATTGTAGAAAGCATGCGGCACCTGCACGACGCCGATGCGCGGATCGGCGAAGAAGCCGAGCGTGCGTATGAGAAAGCGGCGCTGCGGGATGAAGTCGGCGTCGAAGATGGCGACAAACTCCGCATTTGTCTTGGTCAGAGCATGATTGATGTTGCCGGCCTTGGCATGACTGTTGTCAGGCCGCGTCAGGTAGCCGACGCCCTTGGCCTCACAGAACGCTTTCACCCAGGGCCGCCGGCCATCGTCCAGGACCCACAGCTTGAAATTCGGATAGTCCAGACACAACGCGCCGGTGATCGTCTTCTCCAGAACGTCCATCGGCTCGTTATAGGTCGGGATATAGACATCCACCGTCGGCAGGCTTTCCGGCGGCAATGCGCGCAGTCGCGCCTCATGACGGTCCGCGTCCGGGCGGCGATCGGCGGTGCGCAGGAAGGCGAGATAGAGAATCCATGCGTCGAACAGCGCCAGCATCTCCACGCCGAAGCAGAACCAGACCCAGCCGACCTCATACCAGGCGCCCGTTGCAGGCAGGACAGTCACAAAGACGCGCCAGTCGAGATAGCGCGCGATGACAAGCCAGACTGCGAGAAAGACCAGTGCCCGCGCCCAGCTCCGGGTCAGCGGGAATGCCGGACCCAGGACGTAGATCATGCCAACGACAAAAGCCAGCGGGCCCAGAAGCTCGACGACCGTCAGCGCATCGGCATGCATGGCAGGTCTCCGGCCTATTCGCCGCCGCTGCCGACCGTGGCGGGCTGCGGCTTTGTCCCGGTCAACCGTGCCCAGGCGCTGCTCACGCGGCTTGCCACGCCGAAGGCCGCGCGTTCGAAGCGGACCTCCGCCATGCGGCCGACATTGCAGAATATGTTGCGTTCGGCCTCGGACTGGCTGCCCAGAAATTCGACCTCCACGATGATGCTGTTCGCCGTCGGACGGGGGATTTGCGCGGCGAGCAATCGATCATCGGTGCGAGCGGCAGAGCCGAGCACCTGCCGCACCCGTCCCTGCCGCCAATCGTCGCTTCCGACCAGACGCACAGTGACGGAAGCGCCAGCCTTGATTCGTTCGAACTCCCGTTCCCGCAGGTCCACGACGACAAACCGGTGAGCGCAATCGGCGAGATCGAGGATGACCTGCCCCTCGGTCACGGTCGAGCCGGGACTCGCCGACACCGACCAGACGACATAGCCGGCAGGCAGCACGACATCGGAGTGGCCCAGACGGTTGAGGCGCTCGCGCTCCCCTGCGATCTCCGTCGCGAGCTGAACGACCCGGGAGTTCTGTTGCAGCAATTCGGTTTCGAGCTCCTGACGCCGCAGCATCAGCCGGTCGCGCTGCTGCTGCGAATAGGGCACATCACTCGCGCCATCGTGAAGAAAAACCCTGCCCTGCATCGAATCCCGCTCGACCTTCAGCCGTCGAAACCGCGCCTCGGCCATTTCGCAGCGTGCCGCGTTCGCTTCCTGCAAAGCGGTCGCCTCGGCCGAGCGAATTTGCGACGTATGACCGGATTTCGCGAGCTGTCCCATCCGGGTTCCGATGTCCTGGCGCTGCCGGAACTCCGCGAGGCAACCGGTCTTTTCCGCCTCCGCCTCCGCGATCTGCTCACCAAGCCGCTCAATCATTCCGGCCCGGTAGGCCTCGATGCGTGTCTCCAATTCGCGGTCGAACGTCGCGATCTCGTCGATTTGCCGTCTGGCAAGCTCCGCACGGTCGACCGCGACGGCGCGCTGCTGTTCGAGTTCCAAGAGGTGCCGCCGGTCGGGGACGAGCGTTTCAGTCAGCTTCAGCGTTCGCGTCTGCTCGATAACGTCGCCTTTTCGCGGCAGGTCGCCGACAAGTCGCCCCGTCATCGGGGCGGTGATGCGAAGAAGTTCGGCGTTGACGAAGGCAGTGGGCGCGATGCGATAGGCGACGTAGGGCAGAAAGGCCCAGGCGCCCAGTGCAATCAGGACCAGAGCGAGACATACCCTTGCGAGCCGGCTGCGAAGAACTGTTTCGACCATGCCAGGCAGTGAGGGCATGTTTCCAACTCACTGACAATTCGAGATGAATACGCGCATTGCGCAGTCATATTGGAGATGTGCCTGATGCCGAGAAATGAAAGGGCGTCGCAAATAACGGCGCGTAAAATCTGCGCCCGTGGATAGGCGCAGGTAAATGCTGCCGCTAAAACTTTCGTTCCAATTTGCGAACCCGGTGCGGATGGCCGAGCTGACGCTCAGCGCCGCGCGCTGTCGACGCGGAAGGTCTTGGTTTCCGACACCGAGCCGTCCTTGTAGGTCAACTCGACGGACATGAACTTGGTCGTTCCCGGCAGCTTCAGATAGGTCTGCGCATTGTGCGGAATCGCGACCGGATCACGCAGGTCACAGGGCGGCAGCGTGATCTTGCGGTCGGGAACGGTGGAGTCGAAGCCGACCTTCACCTCGCGGATCGCGCAGCGATAGGAGGCCAGATGCGTCCAGTAGACCATCAGGCCGTTAAACTCCCGGAAGGACAGCCATGAGCCGCTGGTCATTTCCAGGATCTGGCGCTGGCTCTTTTCCAGCGCTTCGGTCGGGCTGAAGCGGATCGGCAGGGGTTCGCTCCAGTTGCCGCGCAAGTCGGCGGAGCGGACATAGATCGTGGTTTCCTGGGTGTCGGCGTCGAGCTGAATCGAGGGATTGGGCATGCGCTTGCGCGTGCGGGGATCGAGCGTGTCGAGAAAGCCCGTCTCCTTGAAATTGCCCTGCTCGCCGAGCCGCCAGGAAATCGCGGTGACCGGATCGGCGAAGGACAGCGTCACCGACCAGCCGCCATTGTGGCGCATGAAATTCGCGATCGGCGCATTGAGCTGATCATCGGGCGTGGTGATGCGCTCGCGCGGGCCGAGCGGCTGCGCCGGCAGCGCGGCCACCTGCGGCAGCACTTCGATCTGACGCTTGGGATCGAGCGTGCCGTTGAGCACGACGTCGCCGACGATCTGGTCGTAATAAGCCGGGGTCTGGTCATGACGCCACTTGGCCGCGAGCAGCTTCACTTCCGACTGCGTGCGCTTGGCGACCTGCACGAGCGTGAGACCGGGTGTACTCAGTTCCTTGACGAAGTGGCGCGTGAAGACCGAATTCGGATCCTTGTCGTCCTCCGAATAGCGGTCGAGCGCCGCCTGCTTGGCGCCGGCGGAGAAGATGACGAATACGCCCTCGTTCGGGGTCATCGGCGCGAGCCCTGCGGAGCCGCGCACCGAACGCTTGCCGGGACGCTCGAAGGGATTGTTGCGGCAGGCATCGAGCACGAGGATCGATGTGCGCACGCCGCGCGACTGCAAACGTTCGATCACGCGCTGGGCGGCGAAAGAGGAATCGCGGACAAGCTCCTCCTGCCCTTCCGTCGCCTCTGGCACGTCGACCGGCAGCAGATAATTGTCGCCCTGGATCTCGAAGCCGTGGCCGGCGAAGAAGAAAAAGGCGGTGTCGCCCTGCTGCAAGGCGCGGTCGAAGGCGAGCAAGGTCTCGCTCATCTGGCGGCGGGTGAGATTGTTGCCCTCGATGACCTGAAAGCCGAGGCCCTTCAGCGTCTCGCCCATCTTGCGGGAATCGTTGACCGCTTTTTTCAACGCCGGGATGTTCTTGTAGTCGTCATTGCCGATGACCAGGGCGACCTTCTTCTGGGCATGAGCAGGCGTCGGCCCCAGGCCCAGAAACGCGCCCGCAATCAGGGCGGCCAACAGAATCGCCAGCTTGCGCATCGGAAGAAACCCCCTTGAAAAACCCGCGGAATCCGCCCCCTTGCCGGGTCCGTACCTTGCCAGATCCGCCGCAGGGGATAGTCGCACGGGGACCAGGTCAAGTTCAAAGGTCGCTGACGCGGTTGTGAAAGGCCCTAAGCCTTCCGCGCCCGAAGCTTCCAGAAGACGACCAGCAGCAAGGCGGCGACGGCCATGCCGATCTTGCTCTCGGAGGTATAGATGTCCTGCCGCGCGGCGAGGCCCATAACGCAAATGGCGAGCACGATGCCAGTGACGATGAGCGCCGCGTGCCAGCGCAAGCCCGCCAGCAGCGACAGGGCGAGAACCGCCAGAAACAGGACCGGGACGGTCATCAGCTCGATCGTCGTCGGGTCCGGGATACGCAGATACTCAACAAAGGACATGCCTTTGTTTTAGGGCGGGAGCGTTAGGGCGGGATTAACGCCAGTGCAAACTCGCCCCTGCCCCTAAATCGGCCTCATGGTGAGGAGCCGCGCGCAGCGCGGCGTCTCGAACCATAGGGCCGCCCCATCCTTCGAGACGCGCCTTTCAGGCGCTCCTCAGGATGAGGGCGGATCTGGGTTAGCGCCGCACGATAATTACTTCGCCCGGGTCGCCGAAAACTTCTCCTCCTTCTCGCCGGTGCGGGCAACGCCCTCGATGATGTCGCCGGCCACCTTGCCGGAATATTGTGTGTTGCCGACCTTGAAGGCGATCTCTTCGCCGTTCATGCGGCCGGTGACCGCGCCCGCATTGCCGCCCTTCAGGTTGCCGGACAGCACCTGATATTTCTGTTCGAGCGTGAGTTCGCCCTGCGGCAGCTTCCACGTGCCCTGCACGTTGGCCGGCACGATCCACAGATGCGCGGTGCAATAGGAGCGGCAATCCTCGTTCACGCTCTCGGTCTGGTCGGCTTCCCAGTCACCCATGCTGAAGGAATTGGTGACGACGCGCGTGCCCGGCTTCATCTTCAGAATGGTCGGACGCAGCCGCACATTCAGTTCTGGCAGCAGGAACATGGTCAGCACCGTCGCCTTCGAGAAATCGGTGACGAAGATGTCGCCGTGCACGAAGGTTGCCTTGTCGGTGACGCCTTCCTTCTCCGCATTGCGCTTGGACAACGCCACCATGTCGGGATTGTATTCGATGCCGAGCGCCTTTGCGCCGCGCTTCGCCGCCGTGATCACGGTGCGGCCGTCGCCGGACCCCAGATCGATGACGTAGTCCTGCGGCGTCATCTTCGCCATGTCGAGCATCTTGTTGACCAGTGCCTGCGCCGTCGGCACCCACACCACGTCCTTGCCTTCCTGTCCGACGGACGGCTCATAGTCGCCTTTCGGCTTGGTGACCTGCGCGGTCGTGCCGTTCGACAGCGCCACGCTCGCGGGCACGAGAGTCAGTGCCAGCACTGCCGCAAGACTGACCGCAGCCGACCCGGCCAGGAATTTCGACACCTTCATACAAATCTCCAGTATAGGATGTGACTATCACAGGGTTGCAGAATGACAGCGCCCTATCCGCGGGTCGCCTGCCACTTCAGTTCCTTGTCGCCGGTCTTGGCGGTGCCTTCGATGACATTGCCGTTGACCTTGCCGGTATATTGGGTATTGCCGGCAGTGAAGGTGATCTGTTCGCCCGCCATCTTGCCGTTGATGACGATGGCGGAGACGTTGCCGTTCTTCAGCGTACCCGACAGCATCTGGAAGTCCTGCTTCAGCACCAGCTCGCCCTCGCCCATTTTCCATGTGCCGTCCACTTTCGCCGGCACGAGCCAGAAATGTGCGCGGCAATGCGAGGTGCAATTGTCGGTGATGGTCACGGTCTCGTCCGGCGTCCATTCGCCCATGTCGAAGGAATTGGAGACGACACGGGTGCCCGGCTTCATGTTGAGGATGGTCGGCCGCAGCTTCAGGTTCAGTGTCGACAAGAGGAACATCGTCAGCACAGTCGCCTTGGAAAAATCGGTCTGGAAGATGTCGCCCTGCACGAAGGTGGCTTTGCCGGTGACGCCCTCCTTCTCGGCATTCTGCTTCGACAGCGCCACCATGTCGGGGTTGTACTCGATGCCGAGCGCGGTCGCGCCGCGCTTCGCCGCCGTGATCACCGTGCGGCCGTCGCCGGAGCCGAGATCGATCACATAATCCTGCGGGGTCACCTTGGCCATATCGAGCATCTTGTCGACCAGCGCCTGCGCGGTCGGCACCCAGATCACGTCCTTGCCGGCCTGCCCGACCTGCGGCTCGAAGCTGGTCTTCGGGGCCGGCTGCGCCAGCGCGGCTGGGAGCGTGGCTTGTGCAGCGAATACGATGGCCAAGCAGGAAACGGCCAGCGCGCGGGGAAGAGACGGCTTCATATTGTCCTCCAGAACCAGCAATGAATGTGAGCGACGCCCCGGAATGTCATAAACACCCTAGAATGCCGACTATTTCAGGGCTGTGAAAGCATTCTCAAGGTCGGCGATCAGGTCCTCGACGTCCTCGATACCGACCGACAGGCGGATCAGCCCGTCGGTGATGCCCAGCTCGGCCCGCACCTCGGGCGGCACCGAGCCGTGGGTCATGATGCCGGGATGCTCGATCAGGCTTTCCACGGCGCCCAGGCTCTCGGCCAGCGCAAAGATTTCACAGCGTTCAAGGAAGGCGCGCGCGCCCGCCAGGTCGGTCTTCAGCTCGGCGGTGATCATGCCGCCAAAGGCCTTCATCTGCGCCCTGGCGAGCGCGTGCTGGGGGTGGCTCTTCAGCCCCGGATAGATCACCTTGCCGACCCTGGGATGCCGTTCCAGCCACTCGGCGATTGTCAAAGCCGAGGACGATTGCCGCTCCATGCGCAAGGCCAGCGTCTTCACCCCGCGCAGCGCCAGGAAGGAATCAAACGGCCCCTGGATGGCGCCGACCGCATTCTGCAGGAAGCCCAGCCGCTCGCGCAATTCGGCATTCTCGCCGACCACGGCAATGCCGCCGACCATGTCGGAATGGCCGTTGAGATATTTGGTGGTGGAATGCACGACGATATCGAAGCCGAATTCCAGCGGCCGTTGCAAATAGGGGCTGGCGAAGGTGTTGTCGGCGACGGTGATGATGTTGCGCTTCTTCGCAAGCGCCGCAATGGCGCGCAGATCGGCGAGCTTGAGCAGCGGGTTGGTCGGCGTCTCCACCCAGATCATCTTCGTGTCAGGGCGGATCGCCTTCTCAATGGCGCCGAGGTCGCTGAGATCGGTGTAACTCACCTGAATCCCGGCGGACCGGTTGCGCACGCGCGTGAACAAGCGCCGCGTGCCGCCATAGATGTCGTCAGTCGCGACTATATGCGCGCCCTGATCGAGACATTCCAGAATAGTCGAGATCGCCGCGAGACCGGACGCGAAAGCAAATCCCTTCGTGCCGCTCTCCAGATCGGCGACGCAGCGCTCGAACGCCATGCGCGTCGGGTTTTGCGAGCGCGCATATTCGTAGCCTTTGTGCACGCCGGGGCTTTGCTGCACATAGGTGGACGTGGCGTAGATCGGCATCATCACCGCGCCGGTCGTCGGATCGGGCTCCTGCCCGGCATGAATGCAGCGGGTGAAAAAGCCGGGACGGTTGGGTTTGGTCATTGACGCTCCCTCTGCGTCATGCCCGGCCCTGTGCCGGCATCCACGTCTTTGCCGCACGGCAAGAAAGACGTGGATGGCCGGGACAAGCCCGGCCATGACATAAATGAACAGCATTCGAACTCATCGCATCGTGATCCGGAAATGATTGATGAGATCAATGCGGGTGACGAGACCGAGAAACCTCCCGTCATCCATCACGATGGCGACGAAATCCTTCTTGAACAAAGGCACGAGATCGCGAATCGGCGCGTCGGCCGAGATGGTCTCCAGCCGCGCGACCATCACCTCGCTGACCGGGCGGTCGAACGCCCTGCTCTCGCCCAGCGTCAGCAGCGCGCCCAGAAGATCGCTTTCGTCGACCAGACCGACGATCCGGTCACCGTCCATGACCGGCATCTGCGAGACGTCGGCGGCACGCATGCGCGCAAACACCGTGCGCAGATTGTCCTGCGGACGCACCTCGACAGCGCCCTTGCTGCGCGGGGCCACGACGAGATCGCGCACCGTGCCCGTCTTCTCGGCGCCAAGAAAACCCTCCTGCGCGAGATAAGTGTCGCTGTAGACTTTCGAGAGATATTTGGCGCCGGAATCGCAGATGAAGCTGACGACGCGCTTGGGCGCGCTCTGCGCGCGGCAATAGCGCAGCGCGGCAGCCAGCAGCGTGCCGGAGGACGATCCGCCGAACACGCCTTCCATGCGCAACAGGTCGCGCGCGGCGCCGAAGCTTTCCGGATCGGGGATGGAAAAGGCCTCGCTCACCAGCGACAGGTCGCAATTCGGCGGCACAAAGTCTTCGCCGATCCCCTCCACCGCCCAGCTTCCGGCCTCGGTCATCTGCCCGGTCTTCACCAGCGGCGCCAGCACCGAGCCGACCGGATCGGCGAGCACCATCTTCGTCTTCGGCGAAGCGTTCTTGAGGAAGCGTCCGACACCGCTGAGCGTACCGCCGGACCCGACGCCGACCACCACAGCGTCGATGTCGTTGTCCATCTGACGCAGCAATTCGGGCCCGGTCGTGGTTTCATGCGCGCGCGGATTGGCCGGGTTCTCGAATTGGTTGATATAGATCGCGCCCTTGCTCCGCTGCGCGATGTCCGCAGCGAGATCCTGATAGTAATCCGGATGCCCCTTGCCGACATCCGAGCGCGTGAGAATGACTTCGGCGCCCATCGCGCGCGCATGCAGAATCTTCTCGCGCGACATCTTGTCCGGCACCACCAGCACCGTCCGATAGCCTTTCTGCGCACCGACGAGCGCCAGCCCCAGCCCGGTGTTGCCGGCGGTCGCCTCAACGATCATGCCGCCGGGCTTGAGGCGGCCATCGGCTTCCGCCGCCTCGATCATGGCGCGCGCCGGCCGGTCCTTGATCGAGCCGGACGGATTCTGGCTCTCCAGTTTCAGGAACAGCCGGCACGGCCCGGTGTCGAGCCGTTTCACCCCGACGAGCGGGGTCGCCCCGATGAGATCGAGAATGGTGGCCATCAGACCAATCTAGCTTTGCATGAACTCGACCAGCGCCTTGGTCGCCGCTTCGGGCCGCTCCAGGGTGGACAGATGCCCGCAATCGGGCACTGTCACAAGGCGGCTGCCAGGAATAAGTGCGTTCATTTCCTCAGACAGTTCCGGCGGAGTTAATTGGTCTCCGTCGCCCACGAGAATGAGGGTCGGACACCCGATCTGCGGGAGGCCAGGCCTCGAATCCGGGCGGCTCAAGATCGCGCGCTGCTGGCGCACGAAGGCCTCCGCCCCGGTCTCCTCCGCCATCTTGACGACGACGTCCTTGAGGGCGGCGTCGTGCTGGCGGTTCTTGTGCACCAGCATCGGCCATTGCAGGCCGGGGATTTCGCCAAAACGGCCACCCAGCGCGATGTCGATCTGGCGCTTGCGGTTCTCCGTCTGCTGCGGCGTATCGGCACGCGGGCCGGTATCGAGCAGCGCCAGTTTCGCCACCCGGTCCGCCGCCGCCCGCATGATCGCCATGGCGATATAGCCGCCCATCGACAGGCCGATCAGGGCAAATCGCGGCGGCGCGTTCCCCAGAATGCGCGCGGCGATGGCGTCCATGCTCTCGTCGCGGCGGTGATCGGCGACGATCACTGGCCCAAACGTCCACAAAGCCGGCATCTGGGCCGTGTAGAGGCGGGGCGAGCAGTTCAGACCCGGGATCAAGAGCGCCGGCAATGTCTCCGCCATCGGTTCCTCCATTAGTCCTAACAAGCCTGCCCGAAATGCCCGAAAAATGCGAAAAAGTAAGGCACTTTATTAACTTGCTGCACTGCGAAAGGATTGACTTTCGCGGTGTTGGCCCTATCTTCCGCGCATCGGAACGACCGGCAGGATTCGGTCGCCGCCCTTCCCGCGCAACGCAGTCGTCGTTCCTTCATCCGGCGCGGCTATAGATCCGGGCGGCACCGCTTAGAGGTTTTATGTCCTTCTCTCAACTCGGCTTGTCCGACAAGGTTTTGGCCGCCGTGCAGGCGGCCGGTTACACCACCCCCACCCCCATTCAAAGCGAAGCCATTCCGCACGTCCTGGCAAGGCGCGACGTGCTGGGCATCGCGCAGACCGGCACCGGCAAGACCGCCGCCTTCACGCTGCCGATGATCACGATGCTGGAAAACGGCCGCGCCCGTGCGCGCATGCCGCGCACGCTGATCCTCGAACCGACGCGCGAACTCGCTGCGCAGGTGCAGGAAAACTTCGACAAATACGGCGTCGGCCAGAAGCTCAACGTGGCGCTCATCATCGGCGGCGTCTCTTTCGACGACCAGGATACGAAGCTGACGCGGGGCGTCGATGTGCTGATCGCGACGCCCGGCCGTCTGCTCGATCATTTCGAACGCGGGCGGCTCCTGCTCACCGGCGTCGAATTGCTGGTGATCGACGAAGCCGACCGCATGCTCGACATGGGTTTCATCCCCGACATCGAGCGTATTTGCAAACTCGTTCCCTTCACCCGCCAGACGCTGTTCTTCACGGCGACCATGCCGCCGGAAATCCAGCGCATCACCGAACAATTCCTGCACAATCCGGTACGCGTGGAAGTGTCGCGCCCCGCCACCGCCGCCACCACCATCATCCAGCAACTGGTCAAGACCGGACGCGAGCCGCACGAGAAGCGCGAAACCCTGCGCCGGCTGATCAAGTCGCAAGATCCGTTCAAGAACGCCATCGTCTTCTGCAACCGCAAGCGCGAAGTCGCGCAACTGCATCGCTCGCTGGTCAAGCACGGCTTCAATGCGGTTGCCCTGCATGGCGATCTCGAACAATCTGAACGCACAGCTGCACTCGACAAGTTCCGCAAGGGTGAAGCCAAGCTGCTGATCGCCTCGGACGTAGCCGCGCGCGGCCTCGACATTCCAGATGTGAGCCACGTCTTCAATTTCGACGTGCCGCACCACCCCGACGACTATGTTCACCGCATCGGCCGCACGGGCCGGGCCGGCAAGTCCGGAACTGCCATCACCATTGTGACGCCTTCCGACAGCAAGTCGCTGGCAGCCATCGAGAAGCTGATCGGCCAAAGCATCGAATGGACTGGCGGCGCGCCTGCACCGGGCGAATCCGGCGAGACCGAAGGCCGCTCCCGCAAGCCGCATGCGCGCCACCGCGGCGAGTCGCGCCGGGAATCGCGCAATGAACCGCGCAAGGAGGGCTCATCGCGGCCGGCTCCGGTTGCGAAACTGAGCGAAGCGCGGCGCAACAAGCCGGCTGTCGCGGCAAATCAGGATCTGGATGGGGATATGTCCCACCTGCCCGCGTTCCTGCTGCGGCCGGTTCGGGCGAAAGCCTGAAGTTCCGCAGTGCGTTTTCACAGCGCGCAATGAACCGGACAGTTACATCTGTAATATTTTCCAGTTCTTAAGATCTCGCTCCGCAGCCGCATTTACCCCGCCTTCATCCCTGTGAAATAACGTCCACCACATGACATGAGGCTGCCACGCGGAGCCACCCGGGGCGGTCGTTTTGGTTTGTTTCACGCGGGGGGCTTGATGACCACACAAGGCGATGATCACGAGCGGACGTTGGCGTTCGCCGAGATCGCTTTGGGTCAGATCAAGGCTTTGCGCCAGCCCGCCACGCCTCGCAATTACGAGGTCTGGTATCACTACGCGACCGGCTACAATCCTTCCCTCAACGAAATGATCAACGAGATGCTGGCCCGCAGCGGCACGCTCTCCGATGCCGACATCGAGGAAGTCTATTCGACCTATTTGTCGCCGACCCGTCTCAGCGAGCGCATCGACAAGGTGAGCGCCCGCGTGATGACCGAGATCGACGAGGTGATGTCGATGGTGGACAAGGCCGCCGGCAACGCGACCACTTATTCCGCAAATCTCGCGGGCGTCAGCAAGCAGATCGGCTCGGCCGACCGCGAAGGCTTGCGGGCCATTGTCGAAAGCCTGGTTCAGACCACAAAAGAGATGGAAGTGGCGAACAGCCATCTGGAGGCGCGCCTCAATGCCTCCAAGCAGGAGATCAACCAGCTCCAGGAAAATCTCGAAGTCGCCCGCACCGAGAGCCTGACCGATCCGCTGACGTCGCTGTCCAACCGCAAATTCTTCGATCAGGCGCTGACCAAGGCCATCGCGCAAGCGTCGGCGGAGAACCAGACTTTGTCGCTGCTGATGACCGACATCGACCACTTCAAGACCTTCAACGACACCTTCGGTCATCTCACCGGCGATCAGGTGCTGCGTCTCGTCGCGTTGTCGGTGAAGCAGAATGTAAAGGGTCAGGACATCGCGGCCCGCTATGGCGGCGAGGAATTCGCCGTGATCCTGCCGAACACCACCCTGCGGTCGAGCGTGACCGTCGCCGACCATATCCGCCGCGCGGTGATGAGCAAGGAATTGATGAAGCGCTCGACCGGCGAGCATCTCGGCCGCGTCACCATCTCGATCGGCGTCGCCGCACTGCGGCCCGGCGATACGGCGCAATCCCTGATCGGCCGCGCCGACAGCTGCCTCTATGCCGCCAAGCGCAACGGCCGCAACCGCGTGATTTGCGAGACCGATCCGGAAATTGCGGGCGCGGCGACCATGCAGGTGGCGTGAGAGTCGCGTTCACGTGCGATCGGACGCAAAACCGGCATTCACGTTTGCTGATCGCGCTTTTCAGAACGTCCAGGTCACGAACAGGTAGCCGACCAGAGCGGACCCGCTTTCGACGGGAAAAAATCCGAACGCCCCGTTGGATTTCAGTGTGAAGTCGACCCAGCCCAGTTCGCCGCCGATCTTGAGACTGTCGGTCGGCTTCCAGATCAGGTTGCCGGCGTAGCGCGTCGACTTTGCCGCCGGCGCCAGATGCGGCAGCGTAATGTCGAGCTCGATATGGCTCGCCATGACGTTGCTTTCCCAATGCTCCGACCAGACGTGATGATAGGAGCCGACCATGCTCCAGCCGCGCGTCTCTCCCGGTACGGGAAGCAGCGCGGCGAACGATGACAGGTCGCCGGTGGTTCCAAGATATGACGAGGCGTTGACGGCATAGGTCGCCTGCATGCTGAACTCGCTGCCGTCGGAGATTTTCGGCAGCGGTTTGGTCAGGCCGAATGTCGCTGCCCAGCCGGACAGACGCTCCTGCCGCGAGCGGCCGAAACGCGACAGAAACGTCCCCCCGCCACCGACCGTCAGCTCGTGATACATGCCCGCCGCCTGCATGGTGAGGTCGTCGGTCTCGTAGGAGAGGCGCGCGGCCGCCACCGGATCGTCCCAGGAGATCGGCGCGAAGGCGTCGGGATTTTCGCGCGTGGTCGGCACGCCGGTTTCGGCGGCTAGCGTCAATTTGAGGCTCTCGGTCAGCTTGAAATCGTAGGCGGCGATGGCGACGGTGCGCTGGGGCGCGGTCGCGGAAAACTGGAAGTCGCCATTCCAGAAATTCATCAGGCTGTCGGTGTAACCGGCGGTCAGACCCGCCCAGGTCAGGATGCCCTCGGTGAGCGTGACCACGCCATTGCCGTCGTCATCGGACGTCTTTTCGTATTTGACCTCGAAACCTGTCGTGAGATCGCCCGCCGCCGTCTTGCGCGTGGTGTCCACGCGCATGCTGAAATCCGCCGTGTTGAGATAGCTCGGCTGCCCGGTCGACTGGCCTTGCTGGTTGAACAGGCCCAGCCCCAGATTGGGCAACCGGCCGGGGCGGAACACCGGCCCCCGCTGGGTGGCAAAGGCGGGAATGGCATCGCCTTTGCTGTCCAGAAGCTTCTGATAGATGAACGAGACCTCGCCCGACAACTCGACGCACGCGCCGGCCAGCGCAAATCGTTTCCAGGCCGGCTTCGATGCGGCATCCTCGTCATCGGAATCGCAGACCTGCGCCGCGCCCGTCTGCGCCCCGGCCGGGATCGACGGCCACAGACCTCCCAAAAAAAATGCCGCGGCCCAGGCAACGCGGCGAAATCCGGCGGTCATGCAACTCATACCCGTCATCCCGCCGGTATTGGGCCGGGACGGTGCCGCGCCGTCAAGCACCCAAACCCGCCCCGACCGATCTCCTGGGGATGAGCGATCAACCGCGCGTTTTCTTGCCTCGCCCGGTCTTTGCAGCAGTCCCGCGACCGGACGATGCCGGCGTGCGCGCCCGGCGCGCCGCGGTCAAAGCGTCGTGCGCCCAGCGGGCCAGTTCCTCCGGATCGTCGTAAAGACGGTCCGGCATGCGGCGATACGACATCACGACACGCTTGTTGCTCCTGGCAAGGTAGGTGAAGGGCGGCAGCTGTTCGCGTTCGAAATCGCCATCGTTGTGCGCGTCGACCTTCAGGTAGATCACCCCGTCGGCGAGGAGCGCAAACATCAGACCGTCGGCATAGATGCCGGCGCCGCCGAACATGCGGCGCACCGCAACCGGCCCAAAGGCAGAAAAGATGTCGCGGATATACTCCAGGTCCACGGCCAGACCGCGCTAATGCGCGCCGGCTCGGTCCTCGCTGGCGGGCGTCAACTGCACCGATTCGCCGCAGCCGCAAGCCGAGGTCTGATTCGGGTTGTTGAATACGAACTGTGCCGACAGCTTGTCGGTCCTGTAGTCCATCTCGGTGCCGAGCAGGAACAGCACCGCCTTGGGGTCGATCAGGATGCGCACGCCCTTGTCCTCCACCACCTCGTCGGTGGGATTGGAAGCTTCGGCATATTCCATGGTGTAGCTCATGCCGGCGCAGCCGCCATTCTTCACGCCGACGCGCAGGCCCGCGAAGGGCTTGTCGGCCCCCGCCATGAGCTCCTTGATCCGCTCGGCGGCGGCATCGGTCAGCCGCATCACCTGGGGTCTCGGACGGGAAGTCGCCATCATGCGTCTCCGGACGGTCTCGAATCGTAACGATTTGAAGTTACAAAACCTTTTCGCTGCAAATGTGGGGTCTCCGCGGCCAAAACGCAACTCACCACATATTCAGGACCACCCGGGCCTCATCCGACATGCGGCTCTGGTCCCATGGCGGATCCCAAACCACCTGCACCTTGACCGGACCGACGCCGGCGACGCTCGCCACCGCGTTCTCCACCATCTGCGGCAATTCGGCTGCGGCCGGGCAATTCGGCGTGGTCAGCGTCATGTCGACATCGACCGAGCGATCGTCCTTGATGTCGACCTTGTAGATCAGGCCGAGCTCGTAGATGTCCGCCGGGATTTCCGGGTCGTAGACCGTCTTCAGTGCGGCGACGATGTCGTCCGTCAGCCGCGTCAATTCTTCCTTCGGGAGCGTGGTTTCGGCGGCGGGATTGTCGGTCATGCGAAAATGTCCTGTGCCTTGATGAGGGCCTGCGCCAGCGCATCGACCTCATCCTTGGTGTTGTAGAGCGCGAAGGACGCGCGGCAGGTGGCGGTGAGCCCGAAACGGGCCAGCAGCGGCATCACGCAATGCGTGCCGGCGCGCACCGCAACGCCGGAGCGGTCGATGATGGTCGCGACATCATGCGGATGCGCGCCCTTCAGCTCGAAGGAGACGATGGCGCCCTTCTCCCTCGCGGTGCCGATGATGCGCAGTGAATTGATCTCACGCAGACGCTCATGCGCATATTTGACGAGGCTGTCCTCGTGCGCGCGGATACGGCTCTTGCCGATGGCGTTGACATAGTCGACCGCGGCACCGAGCCCGATGGCCTGCACGATCGGCGGGGTTCCCGCTTCGAATTTGTGCGGCGGCTCGCCATAAGTCACCCGATCCTCGAACACTTCGCGGATCATCTCGCCGCCGCCATTGAAGGGCGGCATCGCGCGCAAATGCTCTTCCTTGCCCCAAAGCACGCCGATACCGGACGGACCATAAAGCTTGTGGCCGGTGAAAACATAGAAATCGCAGCCGATGTCCCGCACATCGATGTCGAGGTGAACGGCCGCCTGACTGCCGTCGACCAGCACCGGGATGCCGCGCGCATGAGCGACCTTCACCACGTCCTTCACCGGAACGATGGTGCCGAGCGCATTCGACATATGCGTGATCGCAACCATCCTGGTGCGCGGGCCGAGCAGCTTCTCGAACTCGTCGATCAGGAAATTGCCCTCATCGTCGACCGGCGCCCATTTGATGACCGCGCCCTGCCGCTCGCGCAGGAAATGCCACGGCACGATGTTGGAATGGTGCTCCATGATCGACAGCACGATCTCGTCGCCCTCTTTCAGGCGTTCGCGGCCGAAGGTGTAGGCGACGAGGTTGATGGCTTCAGTCGCATTGCGAGTGAAGATCACGTCTTCCTTGCGCGGAGCATTGAGGAAATGCGCCACCTTTTCCCGCGCTCCCTCATAGGCCTCGGTCGCGGCATTGGCGAGGTAATGCAGCCCGCGATGCACATTCGCGTATTCATGCGTATAGGCGTGCTGGATGCGGTCGAGCACCGCCGTCGGTTTCTGGGCCGAGGCGGCGTTGTCCAGGTAGACCAGCTTCTTGCCATAGACCTGCAACGCCAGCGCCGGAAAGTCCTCGCGGATGCGGCCGATATCGTAGGCGTCTATGGTCACAGGCTTGTTCATGGTCTGTCATCAGCCGCGCGCGGCAAGCCACGCAGCAACACTCTCCATCAGCACTTCGCGCAGGCCCGCATGCTCGATGCCTTCCACCGCATCGCCGACGAAGGCCTGGATCAGCAAGGCTTCGGCCTCCTGCTGCGGGATGCCGCGCGCCTTCAGATAGAACAGGAGGTCGTCGTCCAACGCACCCGCGGTGGCACCATGGCCACAGACCACGTCGTCGGCGAAGATTTCCAGCTCCGGCTTGGCATCCGCCTCGGCGGTTTCCGACAGCAGCAGCGCGTTGGCGAGCATCTTTGCGTCGGTCTTCTGCGCATGCTGCTGCACGATGATCTTGCCCTGGAACACGCCGCGGCTTTCGCCGTCGAGCACCGACTTGAACAATTCGCGGCTCTGGCAATGGCCGACCGCGTGTTCTGCAACCAAAGTGGTGTCGGCGTGCTGGCGGCCTTTCAGCAAATTGGCGCCGTGAATGCGGGCGATCGTCTCCTGGCCCGTGAATCGCACAAAGAGCTGGTTGCGGACGGTCTGGCCACCGGTCGTGAAGGTGAAATCGTTGAAGCGGGCATGCGCCCCGACATTCGCCATCAGACTCGAGATATGCAACGCATTTGCGCCCTCGCCGATCAGCTTGATGTGGTCGACATGGGCGTTGTCGGAGATGACGAGTTCCAGCGCCGAATTGACCTGATAGTCATGTCCCGCCGGCCCCACATAGCTCTCCACCAGCATGGCACGGGCGCCGCGTTCCACCACGACCAGCGAGCGCGTGAAGTTCGCCGCGGGTTTGTCGCCTGCCGCGACGAAAACGAGATGGATCGGGTGCTCAACGACGATACCCTCGGCGATGCGGATGACGGCGCCATCGCCCATGAAGGCGGTGTTGAGCGCCACGGCGACATCGTCGGTCGCCACCGCCTTGCCGAGATGAGCGCCAACCAGCGCATCGCCCTGCGACAGGGCTTCGGCCATCGAACGAATGGTGAGGCCGCTCTCCAGCCCCGCGAGATCGGACAAGTCCGGCGCGAACGCGCCGTCGACGAAGACGATGCGGCGGCAGTCGATATCGCCGACAAGGACGTCGGCTGCTTTTGCGCGCTCCTTTGCCTTTGCGTCCGGAGGCGCAGCCAACGGCTTGGCGTCACGCATCAACGCGCGCAGGTCGGTGTATTTCCATTCCTCGACCCGACGATGCGGCAAGCCGCGCGCCTCGAATTCAGAGAATGCTTTTTCGCGCAGAGCCGCAATCGCCTTGGCGCCCGGCAGCGTTGCCTTCACGCGGGAAAACGCCTCGGCGAGTCCCTGCTCGGCGGTTGTCCTGATCGGGCGGATCTCCGCATTCATCAGGCCGCCTCGTTCTGCTGATATTGCGCATAGCCAGAGGCTTCCAGCTCCAGCGCCAGTTCCTTGCCGCCGGTCTTCACGATGCGGCCCTTCGACAGCACATGGACGACATCCGGCACGATGTAGTCGAGCAGACGCTGATAGTGCGTGATGACGACAAAGCCGCGCTCCGGCGAACGCAGGCGGTTGACGCCGTCGGCCACGATCTTCAGCGCGTCGATGTCGAGCCCGGAATCGGTCTCGTCCAGCACCGCGAGCTTGGGCTGCAGCATCGCCATCTGCAGGATCTCGTTGCGCTTCTTCTCGCCGCCGGAAAAGCCGACATTCACCGCGCGCTTGAGCATGTCGGCACCGATTTCGAGCCTGGCGGCGGCATCTTTTACGCGCTTGAGCAATTCGGGGGTCGACAATTCGCCCTCGCCGCGCGCCTTGCGCTGCGCATTCAACGCAGTGCGCAGGAAGGTCATGGTGGCGACACCGGGGATTTCGATGGGATACTGGAAGGCAAGGAAAATGCCCTTGGCGGCGCGCTCATCCGGCTCCATCTCCAGCACGCTTTCGCCCTCGAACAGGATATCGCCTTCGGTGACCTCGTAATCCTCCTTGCCGGCGAGCACATAGGCGAGCGTCGACTTGCCCGAGCCGTTCGGGCCCATGATCGCGTGCACCTTACCCTTCTCGATGGTCAGATCGAGGCCATTGAGAATCTTCTTGCCGTCGATCTCGACGTGCAGGTTTTTCACTTCAAGCAAAGACATCATCGCTCCTAACGTCACTACGCCTCGAGCACTTCGAGGATGAACTGGTCGACCTGGTCGACCGTCGTCACCCTGCGCTGCTCGACCGCGGTCATGAGATTGAAGGCGCCCTGCTGCCGCAGCACCAGTTTCGCCACATCGTAATGGTCCGTATCTGCATCGATATTGATCTGGTAGCGGTCGTGCTTGAGCACGATGCGCGCGCCTTCCCGCGCCATGTCGAGCCCGACCGACCTGATCCGCTTGCCGTTCAGGTGCTTTTCCAGTTCGGCGGCGCGGCCTTCCATGCGGGCGAGCCTGCGCTCATGCTGCGCGGCTTCTTCCGACAAGGCCTCATCGGCCGCTTTCTGGCGCTTTTCAAGATCCTTCTTGAACGACATGGCAATCGCCCTAACCGACCGAGCCTTCCAGCGAGATCGAGATCAGCTTCTGCGCCTCGACGGCGAATTCCATCGGAAGCTGCTGCAGCACGTCCTTGACGAAGCCGTTGACCACGAGCGCCGTCGCCTCCTCGGCGGAGAGCCCGCGCTGGCGGCAATAGAACAGCATGTCCTCGGAAATCTTCGAGGTGGTGGCTTCGTGCTCGAACACCGCCGACGAATTCTTGGCTTCGAGATAGGGCACGGTATGGGCCCCGCATTTGTCGCCAACCAGAAGCGAATCGCAATTGGTGAAGTTGCGCGCGCCGGTCGCCTTGCGATGCGCCGAGACCAGGCCGCGATAGGTATTCTGCGACTTTCCCGCCGCGATGCCCTTGGAGATGATGCGGCTGGTCGTGTTCTTGCCGAGATGGATCATCTTGGTGCCGCTGTCGACCTGCTGGTGGCCATTCGAGATCGCGATCGAATAGAACTCGCCACGCGAATTGTCGCCGCGCAGGATGCAGCTCGGATATTTCCAGGTGATCGCGGAGCCGGTCTCCACCTGCGTCCAGGAAATCTTGGCGTTCTTCTCGCGGCAATCGCCGCGCTTAGTGACGAAATTGAAGACGCCCCCTTTGCCTTCGGCGTCGCCCGGATACCAGTTCTGCACCGTCGAATATTTGATCTCGGCGTCTTCCAGCGCCACGAGTTCGACCACCGCGGCATGCAGCTGGTTCTCGTCGCGCATCGGCGCCGTGCAGCCTTCGAGATAGCTGACATAGGAACCCTTGTCGGCGATGATCAGCGTGCGCTCGAACTGGCCGGTATTCTTCTCGTTGATGCGGAAATATGTCGACAGCTCCATCGGGCAGCGCACGCCGGGCGGCACATAGACAAACGAGCCGTCGGAAAAGACCGCCGAATTCAGCGTCGCGTAGAAATTATCGGTGATCGGCACCACCGAGCCGATATATTTCTTCACGAGGTCGGGATGCTCGCGCAAAGCCTCTGAGATCGGCATGAAGATCACGCCGGCCTTTTTCAGCTCCTCCTTGAAGGTGGTCGCGACCGATACCGAATCGAACACGGCGTCGACGGCCACGCGTGACGGCGTCGAGCCGTCCTCGCGCACCACGCCCGCCAGCAATTCCCGCTCGCGCAGCGGGATGCCGAGCTTCTCATAGGTGCGCAGAATTTCCGGATCGACCTCGTCGAGCGATTTCGGCGCCTTGAACTTCTTCGGCGCGGCGTAATAGTAGATGTCCTGGAAGTCGATCTTCGGATATCTGACACGCGCCCAGGTCGGCTCGCGCATGGTCAGCCAGCGTCGATAGGCGTCGAGACGCCATTCGAGCATCCATTCGGGCTCGTTCTTCTTCGCCGAAATGAAGCGGACGGTATCTTCGGACAGGCCCTTGGGGGCCTTCTCGGATTCGATCTGGGTCTCGAATCCATACTTGTATTGGTCGACGTCGATACGGCGAACGTGCTCGACGGTCTCTTGTACGGCCGGCATTCTCTCCTCCGTCGCGGTTTCAAGGACCGCGGGTTGGATTACGTGTCGGTATGTGAATCGTCGTGTTCCCTCTCGAACCTCCTCGAGGCTGTTCAAGCGGCCAGTCCACGTCGCTCCTTACCTAATGATTCCGATAGCTTATTCCAAGCTTTCTGGAACCTTTCGACCTCGCTCCCGGTGGTCGAAGGCCCCAAACTCACGCGCACGGCCGCCTGCGCCAGCGCCTTGTCCACGCCCATGGCGGCCAGCACATGCGAGGGCTGCACCTTTCCGGACGAGCAGGCCGCGCCCGAGGACACCGCCACCCCTTCCAGATCGAAGGCAATCACTGCCGTCTCCGCCTTCATGCCGGGGGCGGCGAACAGGGTTGTATTCGGCAGCCGGGTCGTCTCTGCGCCAAAAATGATGACGTCGGGCGTGCGCGCCTTCAGCCCCGCTTCGAGCCGGTCGCGCAGCTGCGCCATACGGGTGGCGTCCGCTCCCAGCGAGGCCGCAGCTGCCTTAGCGGCCGCACCAAAGCCCGCGATCGCCGCCACATTCTCGGTTCCGGCCCGCGCCCCGCGCTCCTGACCGCCACCGCGGATCAGCGGATCGGCGATATGCAGGCCCTCGCGCAGGATGAGTGCGCCGGCGCCCTTCGAGCCGCCCAGCTTGTGCGCCGACAGGCTCACGAGGTCGGCCCCGAGATCTGTTATGGCAACTGGAACACGGCCCGGTCCCTGCACCGCATCGACATGCAGCAGGCCACCCGCCTCATGCACAATCCGAGCGACCTCAGAAATCGGTTGAACCACCCCGGTTTCGTTATTGGCCAGCATGATCGAGACCAGCGCACGCGCGCCCGGCTTCAGCATACGGCTGAGAGCCGCAAGATCGACCCTGCCCGAAGCCGTAACCGGCACCTCGCCGATTTGAGTCCGCGGGAAACGGCCGCCATGGCGCACAGAGGGATGCTCGATGGCCGATACCAGCAGCAGGTCGCGGGGCAGCTTGCTGGCGCCGTCCTCGATCAGGGGCGTCAGCGCCAGCATGTTGGCTTCGGTGCCGCCCGAGGTGAAAATCACCTGCGCCGGATCGACCCCGACCAGGGCTGCCACCTGGGCCCGCGCCGTCTCGACGACGCGGCGGACGGCGCGTCCTTCCGCGTGCACCGAGGATGGATTTCCGACCAGGTTCAACGCCTCCACGCACGCAGCCCGGGCTTCCGGGCGCATGGGCGCGGTGGCGTTCCAGTCCAGATAGGCCCTGTCGGGCATCCCTACCTCGTTACCATCACATCGGATGCAATTGCTAGCACCACCATAATCACGCCGAGCTTGCAATTGGCCCCGGCAATTGTGGTAGAAAGCCTTTCGCCGCGCCCTTTCGGCCCCGCTCCATGGCGGTCTGCGCCGGAGGTCGCCCCCATAATTTAGAATGGTTCCAAATAGTTACGCGCGCTCGCCGCAGCCGTCAAGCGCACACTTGAAGGCTGCCATGCGTCCCACCGCCGCCCGCAGCGCCAGTCGAGGACACTAAGCTCCCATGCCCGAGGTTATCTTCGCAGGCCCCGCCGGTCGGATCGAAGGCCGCTATCACCCCGCCAGCCAGAAGAACGCGCCGCTGGCGCTGATCCTGCACCCGCACCCGCAATTCGGCGGGACGATGAATCACCAGATCGTCTACCAGATGTACTATGCCTTTGTGCATCGCAACTTCTCGGTGGTGCGCTTCAATTTCCGCGGCGTCGGCCGCAGCCAGGGCGCATTCGATCACGGCGTCGGCGAATTGTCGGACGCGGCGGCCGCGCTCGACTGGGCGCAGACCATCAACCCGGAAGCGCGCTCCTGCTGGATCGCCGGCTTTTCTTTCGGCGCCTGGATCGGGATGCAGTTGCTGATGCGCCGCCCGGAAGTCGAGGGCTTCATCTCGGTCGCCCCGCCTGCCAACCTTTACGACTTTTCGTTCCTCGCGCCCTGCCCCTCGTCCGGCCTGATCATTCACGGCGACAAGGATGCGGTGGTTCCCTACAAGGACGTCACCGGCCTCGTCGACAAGCTGAAGACGCAGAAGGGCATCGTGATCGAGCAGAAGGTGGTGCCGGGCGCCAACCATTTCTTCGACGGCAAGATCGACGTGCTGATGCAGTCGATCAACGGCTATCTGGACAAGCGCCTGAAGATCGAGCGCAAGACCACAGCCGCCTGAAGCCGTCATGGCGAGGCGATCCATGACCGTGATCGCTCTCGTCCTG
>Ga0073934_10001335_pt1 | contig 59860 bp, 50 predicted proteins | sample LarsenN4metaG_FD_76834 | JGI IMG/M metagenome (GOLD analysis project Ga0073934, IMG submission 76834) | Hot spring sediment bacterial and archeal communities from British Columbia, Canada, to study Microbial Dark Matter (Phase II) - Larsen... ... | reverse complement strand
CTGCTTCAGACTAGACAACGGCGATTGCTGGCTCATTGGAGTTCTCATCACCACGACCGCTAAATTCTACTGACCTCTTTTTCTCTTTTCACCTTTTGTTAAGAATCATGTGCGTTTACCCTACTTGAATAGACGTTCAGTAAGAACTGAGTTGAAATATCTTTGAGATCTGACGTTCGTTTTGGGTGCTACCGCTTGACCAGCGCGATCGCCACGAATTAAGGCGTAGGCCGCTTGTCACGCAGATTGGCTAACTCTAATAGCGATGCCAGCAGTTTGACACGCACCACATAAATCTCATCATGGGGACTGAGGATCATCTGCCACGCAACATTGACACTAAACCAGGGCGTTTGGACTTTACCAACAATGTCAAAATCGGTGCAGCCATTAGGAAGTTGCTCAGAGTGCCCCCGCAGTGGTTGCAGTTGCAGGTCTTGTGCTTCTCGCTCTAGATAAGTGGCGATCGCTCCTCTGCCAATCACAGGTGACTCAAACGGGGGATGCAAAAAGCCATCCTCGGCAAATAGAGCCGCTGTTGCCGCAAAATCACCCGTATTCAAATGGCGAAAATAATCAAGCACAACAGAATGTTGAATGCCGTTAATCTTGACAGCCGCGTCTGTACTAAAACAGTTTGAAGTCTCAAGCAAGTGTGTTTGCATGGTTTATTTCAACTAAAAAGAAGGGGAAGTTGACAGTCACTTCCCCGCAAAAACAGACTCTGAGTGTGAATAACCAATTAGCCAGGAGCAATTCAGGCTGCTAAACCCCAACTACGCCAATTAGAGCGCGAGGGGGTCAACACCCATATCAACAACCAGGTTGCGCAGAATTGTGATTTGCTGCCCCATATCCAACTTCTTCAAGTTTTCAAAGGCTTGTACGGCTTCAGGCGCAGAAATGTAATCAGAAGGCATGGGTACGACAATACCTTGAGTCATCCATTCGGCGAGCTGATACCACAGGGCTAGTTTGGTGTTAGTGCTTAATACACCGTAAGCGCGAGTCAATTCATTGTTGGCTCGATTGACCAGATCGCGCATGAATTGCAACTGATCCGCATAGGAAAGCTGTTTGACGCGATTGAGTAGCCCTTCTGCTAACTGAAGCCGAGCAGAACCCAAAGCTGCAGGTGTCACCGAACGACCTGCTTCGGTGTAGGCATACCACAGCAGTGCGAGCTGATCATCAACAGTGAGTTGACTGATCTGAGCCGTTACAATAGCAACTGCGTTGGCAACCTCAATCTCAGCCAGATACGGGTTGGAAACACGTGAAGTAACCGATGCGGCTGCAAAAGTCATAAGAACCTCCTAATCGTGGGTACATAACCTTTTTTTGAGGTATGTCCGCAGTGAATCTCAGTAAACGAAATATGGTCGATTACACATTTCGGAACCACGTGTTTATTCTGCAACACTTTTTAACAAACTGACAACATTCTTTATTTATGGATGCGAGAGGAAAATCTAATGATGCTTGTGTTCTCCGCATCCTAATTCTTGATTGAGAATGTGGGCAATCGCAGCTAAGTGGCTGTCTGCTCTCCTTAAGGGCTAAGTAGATTGATGAACAACTGAGATTGGTTTGGCGGCGTGAATGACTCTACAAGGCTAAAATTCAATGCGTTAGGGTGGCAATCATACAGTTGCGATCGCAATTCAGATAACGCTGAGGCAGGCATTTTTGAGTGGGTGTAACGGTTTTGTGGTGAATCGTGAGCAATTAGCGCAAGCGGTTAAGCAGCAGGCTCTAGAGCTGGGCTTTCATCAGGTCGGCATTGCTGCTGTCGCTGATTGGGAGCCAGATGGCAACCTGCAAAACTGGCTGGCGAAAGGGTATCAAGCCGATATGGCCTGGATGGAAAATCCGAAGCGGCAGGATGTGCAGGCCGTGATGCCAGGAGTGCAATCGGTCATTTGTGTGGCGCTCAACTACTACACTCCCCAAACCCGCCCCTCTGGAAAAGCCTACGCCAAAATTTCGCGGTATGGCTGGGGGCGTGACTATCACCGGGCGTTGCACAAACGCTTGAAGCGGCTGACAACCTGGCTAACCGCCCAAGCCGAGGGAATCGAAGCCCGTTACTATGCTGACACAGGGCCAGTGCAGGATAAGGTTTGGGCTGAACGGGCAGGGCTGGGGTGGATTGCGAAAAATAGCAATTTAATTACCCGTCAGTATGGTTCCTGGGTCTTTTTGGGCGAAGTTTTGACAAATCTGGCCTTGCCGAGCGATCGCCCCCACACATCCCACTGCGGCACCTGCACCCGTTGCCTTGATGCCTGCCCCACTGGAGCGATCGCGGCTCCGTTTCAGGTCGATGCCAATCGCTGCATTGCCTATCACACGATCGAAAATCGGGCTGAGACATTACCCGACTTAGATTTTCAGGGCTGGGTAGCTGGCTGCGATATCTGTCAGGATGTTTGCCCCTGGAACCAACGGTTTGCTAAAGAAACAGATGTGGCTGAGTTTCAGCCTGCCCCGTGGAATGTAGCCCCCTCATTGGCGGAACTGGCCGATCTGTCGGATGCCGAGTACGATCGCCGCTTTACGGGGTCAGCTTTGCGTCGGATCAAACCCTGGATGCTGCGCCGAAACGCACGCCAAAATTTGCGGTGAAACTTTTGTCTCCACGTATGATGAATCAGCGTGGGAGTCAAGTCGTTACTGTGATAGACCAAATTCAAGTTTTTAACCGAGCCAAGCAGGGTGAGCCGGAGGCGATCGCCCAGATCATAAATTTAGGATTGTCTGCCAATGGCATTCGCGCCTCTGTTGTTCGCCGCGATCGTACGTTGTTGGTATTACTCGAAAGCACAACACCGCCCGACCCAGAGATTTATGTCACGGTGATGCGCAAGGGCCTTGAGAAGTTAGCGATCGCCGATTTAGAACGGGTTCATCTGTGTGGGCAAAGTTTTGGGCAAACCACCCCGACCTGGCATCGCGTGCTGAGGTTGCGCGATCGCTCAAAAGCTGCGCCGCGTCCGGCTCAACCGAAGCGATCGCGACGAGTGCCATCCCATTACTTGTTGATTCCCCTGACAGTGGTGAGTGCAGGCCTGGGGCTAATCGCGGGGACAGTCTTCAACCTGCGCCAAACAGGTTCAATTTCTCCGATTCAGCCAGTTGTGGCGCAATCTCCGACCAGCCCTGAAGCAGTGCCACCTGCCTCCCTACCTGTCCCGGCTTCCCCGGTGCCTGACCTGCCGCCAGAACCGTACTTGCCTCCCACATCGGAGCCAACACCGTCTCCCACTTTCCAACCGATTACGATCAAAGCGGTCGGCGACATTATCTTGGGGACAAATTTTCCGAGCGATCGCCTGCCGCCCCGGCAAGGTAAGACTCTTTTGCTTGGGATGAAACCCTACTTAAAAGGGGCGGACATTGTTTTTGGCAATTACGAAAGCACGTTTACAACGTTTTCTAAGCCCGCTAAAACGATGGCACCCGGTAAGCCTATTTACGCTTTCCGAACTCCCCCTGGCTATGTCTATCGCTTGCAAGAAGCGGGTTTTCACGTTTTGAGTGTGGCCAATAACCACTCCTTTGACTTTTTTGAACGGGGATTTGCTGACACGATCCGCTCGATTGAGTATGTCGGGTTGCAAGCGGTCGGCAAGAAAAATGAAATTGTTTATCGTCAGGTTCGCAATCAAACCATCGCCTTTATTGGGTTTAGCTACCTGGATTTCCATAACACAGTACACGACCTCAAAACAGCGCAAGACCTGGTGCGTCAGGCAGATAAAAAAGCCGATATTGTGGTTGTTTCCTATCACGCAGGTAAAGAGGGCAGTGATGCGACGCGCACGTTTAACCAGACAGAGTACTTTTTTGGCGAGAATCGCGGCAACTTGATTGCGTTTTCTCGTGCAGTTGTCAACGCTGGCGCTGACCTGGTTTTAGGCCACGGCCCCCACGTGCCTCGCGCGATCGAGCTGTATCAGGGCCGAATCATCGCCTATTCCCTAGGAAATTTTGTTGGCTATCGCACCCTTTCGACCGCAGGCAATCTCGGCACTTCCTTAATTCTCCAAACGAACTTGGATCAGGATGGTACTTTTTTGTCAGGAAGGATTATCCCAGTCCGCCTGAGTAGTGATGGAATTCCCTTCTATGACAAAGAATTTCGCAGCGTCAAACTGATTCAACAACTGAACCAACTAGATTTTCCAAAATCGCCGCTCAAAATCGACAGCAAGGGAAACCTGACGCGGATTAAGACTCAGTAGGCAGTAACAGCTGCATCCCTATGCCCCCAAATTTTGGAAAATCGCCCCTTTTCTTCTGAAATCTGCCCGCCTGGGTTTGTAGATCAGCCTGCTTGTTAATGGATACATAGACACCTATGAAACGCCCCCTAAAATTTGCCCTGTGCTGCTTCGCTGGTCTGATGTGCGTTGCCCCGTTCAGCCCAACACCTGCGCTCTCAACCCCTGCCGGAGTGACTCAGAAAGTAGACTTTGAGCAGCACTTTCGAGAATTAGGTGTGAACGGTTCGATTCTGATTTACGACCTCAACCGCGATCGCACCTTTCAATACAACCCCTCGCGCAACGCCACAGCTTTTCTACCAGCCTCTACCTTTAAGATTCTCAACTCGCTGATTGCTCTGGAAACAGGCGTTGTCGCTAATCAGTCAGCCTTGTTGACCTGGGATGGAGTGCAACGCCCAATACCCGAATGGAACCAGGACTTGACCATGCAGGAGGCATTTAAGCGCTCCGCCGTCTGGTACTACCAAGTGTTAGCACGTCGCATCGGGCAAGATCGCATGCAAAAGTGGGTGGCACAAGCGAAGTACGGTAACCAAACAATCGGTTCTGAAGCAGAGATCGACAAGTTTTGGCTCGAAGGCGCGCTCCGCATAACCCCGCAGGAGCAAATTCAATTTTTGCAGCGGCTCTACCAAAATGACTTGCCGTTTTCGGCGCGATCTCTGGCGATTGTTAAAGATCTGATGGTAATTGAGCAAACGCCAGCTTACACACTCCGAGGCAAAACAGGCTGGGTAGGTTTTGCAGACAAGGGGAAGACCGAAATCGGCTGGCTAGTCGGCTATGTTGAAAAAGGCAAAGATGTCTACCTTTTTGCCACCAATATTGATATCCGAAAACCGCAAGATGCAGCGGCTCGGCTTGAGCTGACCCGTCGTTGCCTCAAAGATCTTGGCGCGCTATAGTGCATGACTGCTAACAAGCGATCGCCCTCATAACCTCCGCCTCACGTCACCCGTATTTTCTAAAAGCGATCGAAATGCTAATTTGTGACCCGTACCGCTTGGCTAGTTAACCATTCAACACCCACAGGCACGACCTTGCGGGGGTCGTAGGGGAGTGAGTCCCCTACATAGCGGGGGCGCGGGGGGAAGTCCCCCGATCTTGCGGCACCGCCGCCCCCAAATCTCCGCTTAACTCCCATCAAAAAAGCTTTTTGAGAGAAAACTTTCTCAGCCAGCGAATCCTGCGGATTTTTCCAAGCCTCAAAATGAAAGATTCAAGGCTTGACCCGCAACAAAAGCGAATCCTGCGGATTTTTCCAAGCCTCAAAATGAAAGATTCAAGGCTTGACCCGCAACAAAAAAGTGGGCCAACTAAAGTAGCCCACCTCACGAGGATTGTTATAAAAACAGGAATGATGAAAGGCTAAGTCGCTTCACCAGTTGCATCATGCGCCTCAGTTGAAGGTGCCGATGCTGCCGCCTTTGCTTTTTCGCGGTCTTCGCGTTTTTTGCGTTCAGCAGCCAGAGTGTCTTCCATCACAATCAACGCCTGAGCCATTTTCTCAAGGTTGCTGCGGTACAGATCGAGGTCTTTTGTGAGCTTATCTTCAGACAGGTTGAGTGAGGTGCAGACTTGCTTGAGTGCTTCAGTGCGACGAGCTTCGTCAGTGACTAACTCAGGGTCAGACAGCTCAAACATGCTGAACAGACCGATCGCAAACAGGCGGCTGTACTTAAACTTGGGGTTCGTCGCGATCGCCCGAACTTGATCTTGCAAGTCCGTTGCGTCAGGTGCGACATGAGTTTGCCCCAACCAGGCAATCAACTCATTTGCCTGGAGATTTTTTGCTAAGTTCAAAAGCCGCTCAGCATCTTGGCGATACTGTTGAGGGTCAGCCTGATTAGCACGGCACAACGCATCAAAGATGGCTTCTCTATCTCCTTCTGGGCGATAACCCTGCATGAAGCGATTGAAAGAAGTCACTACACCCAAGGCGTAGAAAGGGTCATAGCGGAAATCAACGTTTACCGCAAGAAGATGCATTTCTACCATCAACTCTTCAACCACTCGACGGTAAATCGAGTTAATTGGACGAGTATGGAGGTTGTAGAAAGCACGTTTGGTGTCAGATACAGTACGAACGTTGTTCACGGCGGAGCGATCGCAAAAAGGTCTGTCTTTCATTCTCTCGTGGGATGGGACGTTTGCCAAGTTAAAAAAACAGAAACTGCTCAAATGCCCACCTCAGTTAGGTTGGACATAAATTTTGAAAGAGAAAAACAAGAGCCCTCAGAATTCCCAAAAAGCCCATGAATAGAGAGTTTAGCTGATTTGAATGGCTGCTAAATCGTGAAAGGGTTCGTTTGTAGTGTCATTGAAAGCACGATTGCACCCCTTGATCGCAAACCGAGTGAGAGAATAACGGTGATAAATTCATTCTTGCCTGACTTTTGCTATGCCTCTCCCCCAATCGCTGATCACACTTGCAACTTATCTTGCAGGAGAGTTTGATAACCGCGAACAGGCGATCGCAGAGCCTGCCTGGTTTGTGCATTTGTGTCTATGGCATGTACCAACGCGTTTATTCGCTGAAGACAGCATCACTCTCTTTGCCGAGCAAGCAAACGTGTACACGTTGAATAATCCCTACCGTCAGAGATTATTGCGCTTACACGTCAACCCAGAGCAGCCAGATGCTTTGAAAGTTCAGTACTACGCCTTCAAAGATCCGCAGCAGGTGAAAGGTGCAGGCCAAACCCCCCAACTACTAGAACAAATTGACCCCACCCAGCTTGAACGGTTGCCAGGCTGCCAACTCCTTTTGCAACAAGAGCCAGCACCCGCTGGCGATGCTCGTTATATTGGCACGCCTCCCGCAGGGGCACGGTGCTGTTTCACTTACCAAAATGAATTGAGGCAGGTCGTTTTGGGGTTTGAGTCTACTGCAAATGCGTTTGTTAGCTACGACAAAGGGGTTGACCCCGAAACAGGCAAAGCTCTCTGGGGTGCTTTAATGGGGCCATATCGGTTTACAAAGCAAAGAGCAATCCCGTTGATGTAGTAGAGGGTTGCTTTCACGCAGCACCGGGGCAACCACAGCCAAAAGATTTTATCTGGAAAAAATAAGCCGATTCAACCGCCATGCTTTAGAGAAGCAATGGTGATCAAAATCGACTCAGACAATCTCTTGTTTGAATTTTTGAGGGTGGCAATTACGGCTTAGCTAGCAATTCCACGAGGAACGCCTTCTAGCGCTTCTTCCTCAGTATCAAAAATCTCAAACACTGAATCCATCATGGTAACTTCAAACACCAGCTTGGCTTCAGGATGCACGTTACAAATGCGAAAACTGCCTCTAACCTTATCGGCGTCTCGCATCCCCGCAACAAGAGAGGTTAAGCCAGAGCTATCAATAAAATTAACCTGACCCAGGTTAACAACCACGTGATGGCTAAGCTTTGAAATACACTCTTGCAGCTTTAAGCGAAACTGCCAAGCCGTTGTAATATCCAACCGTCCATTTGGGGTTAGCACAATGACGCTCGTACCATCTGGAGTGGTGTGGGTCTTTTGCTCCATGTGAATTGATTTCTGTTCCATTGGGAGTGCTTACCCTCGCCTTTGCAGTATGGATGTTTTGCGTGATCTATCGGATGTGCTTGTATAAGTTTGACACACCTGCGGTAGAAACGGATCGTACGATCGCTGAATCAGAGGACGATTGTAATGTACCTCTTCACCTAGCAAAGCTAGGTGGCAAATCATGATCAGCGATCGCCACCGCTATTAGTGTTGACAAAAACCAACAAACTTTAACAAGTAACCGATACTTTTCCTTAGAAAAGTCTAACTCAGGCTCAGGAATTTGGTTGTGTCCAGTTTGCCCAATCTTGAGGTTTCAGGAATTTTTCGTATAACTCAGCTTCAGGGCTACCAGGTTCGGGCTGATAGCCATACTCCCAACGGACGAGAGGAGGCAGTGACATCAAAATTGACTCAGTGCGTCCGTTGGTTTGCAGACCAAAGATAGTGCCCCGGTCATAGACCAGGTTGAACTCGACATACCGACCCCGACGATAAAGCTGGAAGTTGCGCTCGCGATCGCCATACTCAGTGTTTTGACGCCGCTCAACAATGGGCGTGTAGGCAGGCAAGAAGGCGTTGCCACAGCTTTGCACAAAAGCAAACAAATCTTCCCAGGTGCGACCTTCGACCGTGCCCACTTGCTTACTATGCTCCGCAGCTGCCGTGCCATTTTGAGAGCCAGGGTACGAGATGGGGTACAGAATGCCTTGCGTATCCTGGTAGTCAAAAAAGATACCGCCGACACCACGGGTTTCGCCACGATGCTTGAGGTAGAAATACTCGTCACACCAGAGTTTAAAGGTGGGGTAATACTCTGAGTGGTGGGGATCGCACGCCTGCTTTAAGGTCTTGTGAAAATGAGCTGCGTCTTCAGCAAAGGGATAGTAAGGCGTCAGGTCGATGCCACCACCAAACCACCAAACGGGGCCTGCCTCAAAGTAGCGGTAATTGAGGTGAACCGTCGGCACATAGGGATTGCGGGGGTGCAGCACGAGTGACGTGCCAGTTGCATAGAAACTGTGCCCAGCTGCTTCGGGACGTTGAACCAGAATAGAGGGGGGGAGGTCTTTGCCCCAAACCTCTGAGAAGTTGACGCCTCCCTGCTCAAAAATGCGACCTTCGCGCATCACACGCGATCGCCCGCCACCACCTTCTTCACGCTCCCATGAGTCTTCACGAAACTGGCCTGTACCATCGAGCTGTTCTAGGTTCTGACAAATAGAGTCTTGCAGATCTTTGAGAAACTTACTGACGCGATCGCGCGAATCACTCGGAGGAAGGGGTTGGGATGTTTTTTCGGGTGCTGAAAAGGCAGTCATAAATCTCGTTTTACAGAGTCAGATTTAATGCTTTCTAAGCCTATCGCGAATTGGAACCCCACAAAAGTGACACAAGCCTTTTGGGACAAGGCTTTGCCCCAAAGTGCAGAATGACTTGGCACTTGACGATCCGTAAATTTTTCTAAACTTCTGTCTTGAGGCCACAATCTACCCGCTTTCAAAGTGCTGTGATCGAATAGCGCGTGGCGTGTTTTTGAGTGGCAAAGTGGGGATCGCTACAACATTACTGGATGGGGTGGGTGTTTTATTCCTCTCTTGGGACAGGTTTCTATTTCGTCAGTAAGTTGGATAGGATAAGGTGATCTCAAAATATGACTTCGACTCATTAAAGACGCCCAACCCGACCAGGTCAAACACTGACCCAGCTCCAACTGAGGGATGTGCTGTTAGCCGCTAATTTATTAAAGAGTGTCTGACCGATATTTTGAGAATCACCTGTGTGTTGTCTTGTTCAAGAGGTTGCCCCGATGTTTGATTTTTTACCTCGCTTCCTCCGTCGTAGAAAACGTCGGCTGCAATGCTCTTTAGCACGAACTTATCAGGCTCTCAGCTCGGCATCGGTTGATGAATTGTGGCGGCAGCTAATTGATATAGCAGATGTATCGTGGCATCCCCTCCTGGCCAGCACCGACGTGCCGAAGGGTTTGGTTGTCAAACCAGGGTTGATCTACCAGGCGGTGACGCGGCGCATTCCGATTCCAATCCATATTTTTGTTGAGCGAGTTAACCCAGGTGAGTTGCTGAGCATTCGGGTGCTGGTCATGCCGGGGTTAGAAGAGCAAGTCACCTACCAAGTGAAATCGACCCTGTGCGGCACATCCATCACCTACTCGGTAACGCTACGGGGTTGGTTGTCACCTCTCGCCTGGTCACTGATAGGCCCTTATGCCTCACAGGTTGCTGCTCAATTGGCGGCGGCGGCAGAACAGGCTGCGTTGCAATCTGTTCCCAAAGGGGCAAAGTCAACAAAGCAGAGCTGTTTAGACTTCTAAGCTTTAATTGATGTGTGGTTAGACAGGCGACAGTTCTGCTTGCGACGCTGGCTCGGCTAGGTCTGGTTTTGTTGGGCTTGAGTTGGTACGTTTCAATATCACCATTTCATTGCCAACAACAGGATTGCGAGCCACGAGGGTGTCATTGGGAGCCAAAATTTCTAGTTTGACGAAACTAAGTTGGGTCGCTCGTTGCAACAAGTCATTTGCAAATTTGTCTTGCTGGTTGCGGTTGAGGTTATACCAACCCTGATTGAGGTTGACTCGCAGCAAGCTAACCCGAAAATTAGCGCTGACGGTTTCAATCAGGTCATTGGTATCAGCGTCACTTGCAGCAACGATATCGTTTTGGATACGGGCGATTAAGGTTTGCTCTGGGGTTAGCTTGAGCGGTGCCGGGGTTGGGGTTGGCACTGGGGTTGGTGTGGCAATGACTTGAGGTTCAGGACTCGGAGTGGGTGCAGGGATGGGTGCCGCTTGAGGCGTTGGGGTCGGGCTAACGGTGGGTGCAGGTGTTGGCTCGACTGGAGCGGTCAGGTCAGGCGATCGCTCTTGCTCTGTTTGTGTATTTGGAAGGGCAAGCTCAGGCGAAGCGATGGGGCTGGGTTGTGGCGAAACGATGGGCGTAGGAGATGGACGCACGGCAATTTCGGTGGCTTTGGGAGCGGTTGACAGCAACCCTGAAATGCCCCAAATGACGACAACTAGACCGAGGGCTAACACTCCGGTTAAGACGTTATCGGGCACCTGCTCATTCACTGCATCAGGCAGCCAAACTCGAATCGTGGTAAGCAAGTCGAGCCACCAGTCCTGTAGTTTGCGCCAACGGGGTGACACGCGATCGCTGACGGTGGTTGCCACTTCTTTAGCGGCTTCTCCGGCAGTAGTGACGAGATCTTCGGTTTGTTGCCCAAGGGTGGTGAAATCGGGTTGATTGGGATCACGCCGAGCTGTGCGCTCTGGAGCCGTTTCTAGCCGATAAACCCAGTTCTCCAGCACGCGAATAGTGGCGCGTAATACCTTGATGGTGCTGTTTCTGACTGGAGCATCGGGGGCGATCGCGGGGATTGGTTGCCGTGTACCCGGAAACTCAGAAACACTTGTATCGAGCCACTCCGCATCTGGTGGAAAGTCGAGATTATCGGAGGTCGCGGGCGATCGGTTGGGCTGTTCTAGAGATTCAGAGTCGGGCGGCAAGTCAGAAGGCATGGCACTGTGGCGATGAAACAAGGGCAAGAGGTTGGCACCTCATCCGCCCATCAATGTATCACCAACCAACAGGTTCAAGCCGAGCTGTTCCAGCGATCGCTAACGGATACCACTGAATACTGCTACAACCCATTAGGGCGACTGACTGAGTGCCGCTACAAGATCATCTTTCTTCATTTTGCTGATTCCACTGATTCCCCGTTTCTTTGCCATTGCTTTAAGGTCAGTTGTCGTCATCGCTTGAAGAAGGCTGATATCTGTTATTACATCAGGCAAGGGTTGAGGCTCAAGATAGAAAATTTGCTTGAGAGCATCAAGTTTTTTGCCTTTTGTAATGCCGCATTTCAAGTTGGTAATTGGATCGAATGTCTTCCAGTACTGACGCGGTGCTTCATCAATTCGGTTTGTCGCGGTAGCAAGTTGAATTGACTTAATCGGGCTACTGGGCTGTTCAATTAAATATTCCAAAGCGGCTTTAATTTCATCTCTCGATGCTTTTGAAAGGTTAATTTTGGGAATTGTTTCACCTGCCAAAATTTGAGAGATTTCAGCCGTTTCTTGACTGTCATCGGCAATTACGCACCAGACTCGCTCTAAACCAGCTTCTTCAGCGACAGCATATATAAAAGAGTTACCAATTAGTTCGTAGCAATCTTCACTCGTCTCTCTAACAATGATCGGAACCCAATTCCGTCCGCCTTTTTGATTGAGCAGATGAGCACTTGCTTTGATTAAAAACTCAGGAGCTTCCGTTCCTTTACCGGGATCAATTTCGTCCAAGTAAAGGTGCATCAAATGTCCGATATCCTTCGGATTACTCATATGAGGAAATACTCCTTAACTAGATCTTTATAATATTCAAGGGCTGTTCGATCTCGATAAACAGCAGGAACGCGAGAAAAAGCGGAGCTAGCTATATTCACATAACTTGGTATTTTTGGAATATCACAATCTGGGTGTGCCTTTGTATACTTTGAAAAGAAATAAGGTAAAAGGTCAAACCTATCTTCTTCTCTAGCTTTTTTGATAATATTTTGTATTTCCTTTTGGGCAACTGTTAATTGTGGGTCAGTCGTTCTTTCACCATTAAAAAAAATAGGCAATGCAACTGGGGTGCCATCCGCTTTCTCTGCTTGTATTTCAGGAATAAAAGTTTTGATTGCAGTTGCAGCATTCTCAATCGAAAAAAGATTGTTGTGTTTGGTAGGGATTAAAACAACATCCGCTGCATAAACTGCCAACTTGCTAAAAAACCGCCAATTGGGAGGCGAATCAATCAAGATATAGTCATATTTTTGCCTGGCGAACTCTAGCTTTCGATGCAGGATCCTCGCGCCCGTCTTAGGGATTTTGTCCTTAAGAATTTCATCTGCCTTATTAGCCATTTTCCTATCAGCAGGTATCACATCAAATTTCACTTCTGCATCTTTATTTCTATTTCTAATGGCGAAAGAGTAGCTGCAAATCGCATTTTGGAGTTCTATATCTCTATTTGTAAGCGCACTAAGTACTTTTCCATCACTTAAAGAAAGCCCTAAAGAGGTTGTTAGATCTTGCTGGTTAGGGTCAAAATCAATTACTAAAACCTTTTTCCCAAGTAACGTAAGAATCCCTGCAAGGTTAACGCTTGTTGTTGTTTTTCCAACTCCGCCTTTATTGTTATAGATAGTAACGGTTAATGCCTTAGCTGGTTTCTCTATTTTTTTACGGATAGAAGCAACAATTTCATCAACTTTTTCCAGATTGAGTGGAAGACATCGAGTAGCTGGAAAAACTACTTTTCCATGCTTTCGGAAAAGTTGAATATGACAGGAATTGGTAATAATTCCCCATTGAACAGACTTACAATTAGGGGCAAGGAGATACTGCTTTAATTGGTGAACGGTACTTTGGTATGGGGCTGAGTTATTAGCCCAGTTGCAGTTTCTTCCTTTCAATTCTAAAAGAAGATAGGGATTAGATCCTGAGTGTAGAAAAATGTCATTCCCGATTGTTTTTCTGGCAGCTTTATCAACAGCTTTGCGATCGCCCATCGGATACTGGGGATAAATTTCGTGAGGTTGAAATCCGAGTGCTTCTAATAGCGGGTTGGAAAAGTGTTCAACAACGATCGCTTCTCCAGCATTTTCAGGCAGGCTTTGCAGAACAGAGCGTAGACTATTCATCGTCATACTTGTCATGTGTAGAGACTTCCAGCCACAACCGATTTGACTGTACCCACTTGGGGACAATCAATCATTCTGCCTGTTAAATCTTTTTCGGGAAAATTACATAAGCTTCACGCAGTGCTCATAAAGCAACGACACAAGTTGAGCAATTCAGCTTGCGTGAATGTGGATTGTGATTAGAAAAGCTATGAGATGAAGATCCAAAAAAGTGGCGTTGCTGAGTGTAGATATGATTTTTGGATAAGCATCCCTACGCTAGGGGCGTTTTGCAAAACGCCCTTACGAAATTCATACACCTGATCAGAAACGCCAAAAAAGTTGAATCTTAGACGAGATCTTTTATCTGCCGACACTACGGGGGTCGAGGGCATCGCGCAGACCATCACCTAGCAGGTTAAACGCCAGAACGGTGATCACAATTAACGCAGCGGGAGGCCAGATGAGCCAGGGCTGCAACACCAGAATTGAGGCATTCGTGGCGATCGACAGCATGTTGCCCCAAGAGGGGTCGGGGGGCAAAATTCCTAAACCGAGAAAGCTGAGAACCGACTCCGCCACAATGAAATCAGGGATGGATAGGGTTGCGGTCGTAATGATGTAAGTGGCTGTCTGGGGTAGTACGTGGCGCACGATGTTGTAAAGCGCACCACCACCCATTGCACGGGCCGCTTGCACAAACTCGCGCTCACGAATCGATAACACTTGTCCGCGAATCACCCGCGCCAAGCCTGCCCAGCGAATAAACGAGGTAATCAGGATGATCAGCAAAAACCGTTGGGCACTGTTGAGTTGAGGCGGTAAGACCGCTGCCAGTGCCACCAGCAAATAAAGACTGGGGATAGTCATGATTACTTCCGCCAGTCGCATCAGGATTGTATCGATCCAACCGCCAAAGTAACCAGAGATGCCGCCAACGAGCATTCCCAGCGGAAAGGAGATAATAATCCCAATCAGACCAATCGTGAGACTAATGCGGCCTCCGTAAACCAGGCGGCTGAACTGATCACGAGCTGCCTCGTCGGTGCCAAGCAGATTGAGCTTTGCTGGGCCTGCCGTGCCAAATAGGTGAAGGTTACCGGGAATACCAGGAAACAGTTCTTTTTCTTCAAACTGCCCAAAGGAAAACTGGGTGGGTAAGGGCAGCTTGATTTGCAAAAAGCGGTAAGGCTCACCCTGCACAAAGAGCCGAATCGGGGAGGGTTGGCTGCGATCGACTAGTAACTCGCGATCGCCCGTTTCGAGATCAACCGGACCTTGTGTTGTTGGATAAACATGCGGCCCAATAAATTGACCCGCTTCGTTTTGCCAGTAAATTGGCGTAGGTGGCAATAACGCGCCATCGGTCTGCGAGGTGTAAGGACTGTAAGGGGCGACAAACTCAGCAAAGAGAATCGCAAAGTAAAAAACTCCCAAGAGAATCGCACCAAACCAGGCAAGGCGATTTTTTTTCAGTCGTTGCCACCAAGTCATACCCAATCCAGATGTGTATTTGATGAAGCTAGGATAGCGCAGTTAAGCAGGAGTCGTAGGAGAAAAATTAGAGAATTGGCCAGGGTACTGACGACAGAAATAGATACTAAAAACAAATAAATTAGCAGGCAGGTTCATAATATTTATTTATTTCAGCAGAGCAAAATATATCTTCCGTAAAGCCCTCTACATGAGATGTAAATCGCTCGGCTGCTTGGTAGAAAATGATACCAGTAAATACCCAGAGACGGTTAGTTGGAATCTGGGGTGTCTCCACTCGTGTTTCTGATTTTTATACTCAAGCTTTCATCACTTTCACTGTCTTTGGCTAATTGCTTTCACCCTAGGGGTGTTTCTACCAAAGAACATTAATTTAGGAGCTAAGAGCAATGAAGCTTAATTTAACAGCTTTGGTACAATCTCTTTCGATTAGTGCTGCTGCAACAGTTGTTACATTTGCAACTGCTACGCCAACATTTGCACTTAGTATCACTCAAGAGAGCGACAGCAACATTTTGCTAAATGATTTGCTAGGCAGCACAAAGGGCTTGAGTAACTTTACAGTAACTAAGACAGGTCTAGATGCAGCATTTGGCAGGTTTTCTAACGACACCGTTTTTGGTTTAGGGTCGGGGATTGTTTTAAGTACAGGAAACGCGGTTGATGTAGTTGGCCCTAACAATACAAGTGGTCAATCTGGTTCAGGTAATGCTGCTGAACTCAGTATCAGCTTTGACTCTGACGGAACTTCAGGGAAACTGTTTTTTCAGTATGTCTTCGGTTCTGAAGAATTGTTAGAGTACGCAGGCTCTTCATTTAACGACTCATTTGAGTTGTTATTAAATGGCACTAACCTAGCCGTGTTAAACAACGGTAAGCCTCTAACTATCAATAATTTAGCTGCTAGTCCTACTGGCCCTTTTGATTCAGCTTTGATCATTAATAAAGGCAATGAGACTCAGCTAGATGCTTATACTAAGATGCTTAATTTTGAAGGGCTATTAAACAAAGGTGCTAACCAGCTCGTAATTAAAATCCGTGATGTTGGAGATAGCAGTATTGATTCTGCTGTTCTTATCAAAGGCGGTACTCTTGGGGTTGGTAGTCCTGAAGCGATTCCAACGCCTGCCTTATTACCAGGGCTAATCGGCTTAGGTTTGGGTGTGGTACGTAAACGAAAGTCGCAGAAGTCAGCCGAGGCGTAAAGCAAAAAATCTGGTGAGAGCTACCTCGCCTAAAATGCGTGTTTCAAGGTTAATGTTTGCCATGTTTCCACTTGGAGACATGGCAGTTTTCTTTGAGGCGTAAAGGAGTGGTTACTGCAGTCAAAAAGGCTGGATCTGTGTCAGTATTTGCCGCTGAGCCGCAAGACTCTTTCTACACAGGACAGACTTGCTGAATTGTCTCACGTAGCCAAACGTTTGCAGTGTCTTGATCAGAGAGTTTGCTCCACATCATTGAGATAAACCAGGGTTCGGTGTGGATGGGCAACTCAAACCAATCGATGTGGCCTTGCTCGGCAAACTGTTTGGCAATTCGCGAGGGAATCGCTGCTACTAAATCGCTGTTCGCGATGATAGTCGGCAGTACCAGCAAATAGGGGGTTGTGAGAGCAATGCGGCGTTTGAGTCCCTTTTCTGCTAAGACTTTATCGACTTCCCCGATCGCATCTTGACGCAGGGTAAATAATGCCTGGGGTGTTTCAACAAAGGCATTGAGGGTCATTTCACCATCTCGCAAAGCCGGATGCCCGTGACGGCAAATGCCCACGAACCGTTCTTGCATGAGTGGCACCTGGAGGGCTTGCCGGGGTGTTTCTTGAAAGGTGCCGATCGCGATCTCAATGGTGCGTTGTTCGAGTAGGGTTTCGAGTTGGTTTTTGGTAAACGTGAGCAACCGCAGATCCACTCCAGGGGCAAAGTGACGGCAGTGTTCTAGCAATTTGGGGATCAGTACGGTGCTGGTGTAATCGGAGCTGGCGATCGCAAAGGCTTGCTCAGAAGTTGCCGGATCAAAGGTTTGGCTGGTTGCCAGTGTCGCTCGAATCTGCTGCAACGCGAGTGAGAGATTGGGGGCGATTTCTAAAGCCTTGGCGGTTGGCTGCATTTCTCGCCCTATTCGAATGAACAGTTCATCTTGAAACAATAAACGCAGGCGGCTCAAGGCAGCACTCATAGCGGGTTGACCAAGATGAAGGCGTTGAGCAGCGGCAGTCACACTTTTTTCTTCAAATAAGGCTTCAAAGGCAACTAGCAGGTTGAGATCAACGGATGATAGGTTTATTGATTTCATTGATGATTTCTATCTTTTGAATCGATTTGATTAATTTCGTTTTCCACCTTATTGTGAAAACGTCGCCCTTTGTCAAGAACACAAACGCGATAGTAAATCTGATCCAAACCACCTGTGCCAGGAGACTGACGATGACCGAAGCTGAAAGCCAAAATTTGCAGGTTGCCCGCCGATTTATTGAAGACTTTTTGGGGGTTGGAGATCTCAGTGTGGCGGAGGAGGTGCTGGCCAAGGATGTGCAGGGTATTACTGGCTTAAAACCAACAGGCCCAATTAATGGGCGAGAAGAGTACAAGCAGGTTTTTGGTGCTTTCTTTGATGCGTTCCCGCCTGTTTCGCCGCTGGTGATTGAGGATATTTTTGCGGCGGGCGATCGCGTCGTGGTGCGGTTTTCTTCTGTCCAGAAACATGCCAAAGATTTTTTTGGGGTAGCGGCTACCAATCGTGACATCACCTTGATCGAAACCCATGTGATGCGGTTGCGCGATGGAAAAATTGTCGAAAACGTGGTGAGTGCGACGAATCTTGAGTTTGAGATGCTGATGGCTCCCGTGTTGACTCCGTTGATTTTGAAGTGAGAGGTAGGAGAGGCAGCAATGGCAGATATCATAGCGATCGTGGGAATGGGTGAAGGCAATGGCATGGCGATCGCGCGGCGATTTGCCAAGGAAGGGTTTGCGATCACGATGGTGGCTCGCAATGACGCGAAGTTAAAGGGCTATCAGTCAACGCTAGCAACAGAAGGGATTGAGTCGCACTACTTTCTGGCAGACGCAGGGGACAAAGAGGCGATCGCGGCGGCTTTTGCGGCAATTCGGGAGGGGATGGGCGACCCAACGGTGTTGGTTTACAACGCGGCGGTGCCTCGCATGCAAAATGTGCTGGAAACCACTTATGAGACGCTGGTTAGCGATTTTCAGGCGAATGTGGCGGGTGCGTTAGTGGCAACCCAGGCGGTGCTACCTGCGATGCAAGCTCGGCAGCAAGGCGTGATTTTGTTTACGGGTGGTGGATTTGCGCTCTATCCTCACCCTGACTTTGCTTCTCTGGCGATCGGCAAAGCTGGAATTCGGAGTTTGGCATTGACGCTAGGAGCCGCCTTAAAAGATCAGGGAATTCGAGTCGGTACCTTAACGATTTGCGGTACGGTTGATGCGACTGATCCGAAATACAGTCCCGATCGCATTGCAGAGGAGTACTGGAAGTTTTACGCTACGCCGAGTGATGCGATCGAAGTCGTTTATTGACCTGGAGTATAAGTGTCTCATGGTTGAAGCAATCGGTCTGCCCCCAATTTACGTCAATACTCCGGTCGAGTTGGCTCCAGCTCAGGTGATTGCGACGTTTCCGGTGAATACATTTTTAGAAAATTTGGCGATCGCGCCCGATGGCACGTTGTTTGTCACCAATCATGAAGTGGGTCAGGTGGTGCGGGTAACGCCTACGGGTGAAGTTACGGAGCACGCCAGGACTGACGGTAAAGTGACGGGTATTGCTTTCACACCAACGGGAAACTTAGTTCTCACTGGGTGGAATGCCGAGTCCGTCTCGGTGGTTTTGCTGGTTAGGATGGATGGCACGGTGGAAACGGTTGCAACGCTACCAGAAGCCGCCTTTTTGAATGGTATTACCGCGATCGCGCCGAATCAGTTTTTGGCGGCTGACTCCTACCGGGGTGCAATTTGGTTGGTTGACTTAGACACAAAGCAAGTCTCAATCTGGCTAGAGCATCCGTTGCTGGCTCGCAGCAATTCTGAGACACCGTTTCCGGCTGCAAATGGGATCAAGCGGTTTGGCGAGACGCTGTACGTGTCGAATACAGAAAAGATGTTGTTGCTGCAAATTCCAATTTTGGCGGGTGGTGCCGCTGGCGAACCGCAGATCTTTGTAGAAGCGACGAATATTGATGACTTTGCCTTTGACACCGAAGGGAGTCTTTACGCCGCTACCCACATCTACAACAGTGTGCTTCGCATTACGCCCACTGGCGAAACAACGGTAATTGCCGAGATTGAGCAAGGGGTGGTTGGCAGTACGGCGGTTGCCTTTGGTCGAGGTACGGGCGATCGCACGGCTCTCTATGTTGTGATGAATGGAGGCATGTTTTTGCCGCCTCCCACAGGGGTGATGCCCGCTCATATTGTGCGGTTAGAGGTTGGCAAAACGGGATACCCAGTTGCGATTGAAGCAACGCTGTAGTTCGTTGCAAATGACGCATTGCAAATCTGCTGTATAGGGTAAACTTTGCACAACTTTTCTTTCACCTCTGAATAAGGTTGCTGACGGATGCAGACCCAAAATGAACCTGTCACGGTGGTTGTTGCTCAGCAGGTTAAACCAGGGCACGAGCCAGAGTTTGAAGGTTGGATACGTAATATCACCAGTGTTGCTAGCACTTATCCCGGTTATCTGGGTACGCACGTGATTCAGCCGCAGCTAGGGGTACGTTCTGAGTATGTGATTATTTTTCGGTTTGATAACTATGCCAACCTAAAAGATTGGATGACCTCCCGCGATCGCGCAAATTTCCTTGATCAAGCTAAGCCTTTGATCCAGGCAGATCCTCAAGTTCAGGAGATCAATGGCATTCAAGCCTGGTTTTCGATTCCTGGCAAGCCGCTGCAAACGCCACCTCGCTATAAGACAGCGTTGCTGACTTGGGGGGCCGTTTATGTGTTACTCAACCTGTTGAATCTGCTGCTACGCCCTTTACTCAAAGGTTTGCCCGATTGGATGGTGACATTTGTTTTTTCGGCGGTGATGGTGCTGCTGTTAACTTACGTGGTGATGCCTAGAGTGACGCACCTGTTCCGCAAGTGGCTCCACCCTCGCTCAAACTAACCATTTAACAGGGCTTCGACAAACTCATAACTGGAGAATGGGCGCAGATCCTCAATGCCTTCACCTGCCCCAATAAAGCGAATCGGTAAACCAAGCTGTTGCACAACCGCCAGTGCGATCCCGCCTTTGGCGGTGCCATCTAGTTTGGTCAACACAACGCCACTTAGTTGCGCTGCTTCAGAGAAGACCTCGGCCTGACGCAGACCGTTTTGGCCCAGGGTTGAATCCAGCACAAGCAGGGACTCTATGTGGGCGTTGCCTGCTTTTTTATCGATAATGCGACGAACTTTGTTGAGTTCATCCATCAAGTTCTTTTTGTTTTGCAGGCGGCCCGCAGTATCTACCAGCAGCAACTCGGTGCCACGGGCTTGAGCAGCGGCGATCGCGTCGAAAACAACGGCGGCAGGGTCGGTGTTTTGTCCGGGATTGGCGATTACCTCAACCTCGCTGCGGCTACCCCAAACTTTGACCTGCTCAACAGCGGCGGCTCTAAAGGTGTCAGCAGCGGCGATCAGGCACTTGTAACCAGACTTGCTGGCGATGTGGGCCAGCTTGCCGATTGTGGTTGTTTTCCCGGCACCGTTCACACCTGTAATTAGCCAGATATTGAGCTGATCTTTTTCGGGGGCAAACAAGTAACCCTGCTTGTCACCGAGTGGAGCATCCAGCATGTCGCGGATGAGCTGCTTCAGATAGGTGAGCGCCTCATCGGGAGGAAGTGTCTCATCGCGCAGTTTACGCTGCAAGGCACTGACGATCGCGTCGGTTGCTTCAACGCCTACGTCAGCCTGCAACAAGGCGGCCTCGATCTCCATCACTGCATCTTCGTTGAGTGGCCCCTGGCCGACGATCGCTCGGAGCTGGTTGATCAAGCCGCGACGGGTCTTGTCGAGTCCCTGACGGAGGCGATTGAGCCAGGTAATCTCTTCCACAGAGATTTGGTCGGGACGACGACCTTGAGCCGCCAAAACCTCAGCAGACCAGAGGAAGCCTTCATCCAGGGTGATGACAGGCAACGGTTCTGCGATGGAGGCTGTGGTCGTAGTCGCTTCAACAGGCTCCGGCTCAACAATGGCTGTTTCTTTGAGGCGTTCCAGGCGAGCTTGGCGATCGGCTTCTGACAACCAAAAGGGCAGGGGATCCGTTTCAGTGACAGATTCTTCAGCGGCGACTGGTTCCTCAACGGAGGCAGCCTCTTCTGTGGCCGTTGGTTCGCTAACCGTCGGGGCTGGCTCAGTCGCTGCTTCGGTTGTTGTGGGTGCTTCTGCCGCAGGTGCAGATTGAGCGGGTGCCTCCTCAACCTGTTGGCGCTTTTGAATATTTTGATAAGCCGCTTTTGCCCAGGCCAAGTAGTCTTCTGCGACTGCCTCGGCTTCCGGTTCTGCCTCTGGCTGCTCGGCTACGGGTGCCTCTGCTTCAGGTTCTTGAGGTTGATCGTTGTATTGTCGCCGAAACCAATCGAAAGTCATGGAGAATGCTGCTTCAAGAAAACCACTTTTTTACTGTAGTACGGGAAGGTCAAACCCAAACAACGCAAACTTTGTCGCTGTTTAGTCTTTACGCGCACGTAACTGCTCAAAAACCCGGCGTAAAACGCCATTGATAAAGCGATGGCTTTCTTCGTCGCTATAGCGTTTGGCTAATTCCACCGCTTCATCGATCGCGATTCGATGGTCAACCCGCAAAAACATCATCTCAGCCGTGGCAATTCGCAAAATGTTGCGATCAACAGCAGCAAGACGGGACAGTTGCCAATCAACCAGCGACTCTGACAAGACTTCATCAATGCGCTTACTTTCTTCTTTCAGCACGGTCACTAGCTGAAGGGCATAATCGCGTACGTCATGCTGATTCGAGAGTTGAATGAACTCTGGTACTTCCAGCGCCATGCCAACCCGATTGATCGCTGTTTGGGCAAGGGCGATCGCAGACTCAACCATCGACCGGGACGCTTCTACGTCGCTGGCTCGTGTTTCGCTATTGAGGAGACGGCTATTGCTCTGTTGCAGTTCTGCTGCTGCCGACTCTAAAGCTTCGTTGGCTTCGCTAGATAATGTGCGAATCGCGGTCACAACAATTGCTTGAAGGTCTTTCTCCTGCAATCGCTCTGGTTTGTTAGGAAGCTGACTCGCACTCAAAAGTGCCAATTCACGAGCAATACGGCGAGGTTGCATAGCAGTAGTAATAACCCAAATAAACTTAGCGACAGAAGAATAACCGGATCAGTAGATCAGCTGCCTGAAGTGACAGCTGTGACTAATGATGGATCCTCTGCTCAGGATGACACAAAATTTGATCAGTCAGCGCAAGATCTAAAGCTGTTCAAATTCTTCTTGCTGATCAAGCGACACAACGGGAACTGGCGCTTCGGTAAAGGTATTGAACAATCGCTTCCCGGTCATTGGCACAGCCGCTGCGGGTGTGTTTTCAGGATTGACAATGCCACCGGAAATAATCACCTTAAACGCATCTTCGATTGGCATTGACACATTGATCACCGTGTCTTCGGGCACAACCGCATACCAGCCCGTTGTTGGGTTAGGTGTCGTGGGAATGAAGACACTTAACATGCGGCTGGAAAAATTGGATTGTAAATCACCCGAAAGGGCACCTGTGACAAACCCTAATGACCAAATGCCCTTACGAGGGTATTCAACCAACACAACCCGACGAAACTTACTATTTGAGTCTTTGAGCAGAGTTTCGAGGAGTTGCTTGAGCGTTTTGTAAACGGCCCCTGCCAGGGGAATCGCTTGTAAAATGCGCTCGCCTAAGTCCAGCAGCCAGCGTCCTGCGATGTTGCGAGCCATTAAACCGATGATCAAGATGCAGAGCAGTGGCACGGCTAACCCAACCACCAGGTTGAGAAAATTAACCAGAAATGGATTGAGCCCATCAAACGGGTTGAGCTGCTTTGGCACACGTGTCAAAAAATCGACAACCCAATTTGAGACTGTGAAGGTAAGCCAGATAGTAGTTGCCAGCGGAATAACCACTAACAAGCCAGCAATCAGGTCATTTTTTAGATCCTGCTTAAATCGTTGCAGCACTGATAGCCTAATCTCCTTACAACAGTCAAATCTTGGAAAGTGTTGGGCTTAACCGTGAACCACTGACGGGTGTAGCTAAGCTGCCTTGCGATCGCCCAGCTCCTACTAATCTTTATTAGCGACGGAGTGCGATTTTGTAAAGGATTGTTGCAAACAAATGAAAAATGTTAAGCACTCCCCTTATTTTACGGCTTTTACCTTGAATTGGAAAAACACCAAGGTATTTCTCACTCCTTGCCGCGATTTAACTAACCTGGAGATGGCATTAAAGCAGGGTGCAAAAAGCATGAGCGGAGCGCAAGCAGTAGAGATATTTGTATCTTAACTAACAATTAATCTTACCGAAAGTCATGACAGCATTCGGCGCAGCCCCGTCCAACCAACGGCGGCATAACTGGCAGCGAGTAATAGGCTACCTAAGCCAATCCGTAAGCCTGACCGCAAAGCATTCTGTCTAACCTGTGACTCGGCCTTTTGCTGTTCGCCGCGAATTTCGCCTAATTTCTTGTCGCGTTCAGGGGCGATCTCTGCCTCAAGCGCCTTTGGATCAGACTGAAACTTTTTCAATTTGGCTTGCTGGGCTTTGGCTTGTTTGAGCTGCTCGGCTGGCAATTGACCACTCGCGATCGCCTGGTCTAAGGCACCCAGTTGAGCGTTGAGCTGCTGTTGCACCTGGTTATTAAGTTGGGCTTCGACTTGCTTGACGCGATCGCCAATGCGGTTGAGTTCTTCAGTTTGGGCCACTTGGGTTGTGCTGACATGGAGAGGCACTAAGCCTAAGAAAAATAGCCCTAACAAGCTTGCAATTAAGAAGACGGCTAGCTTCACGCCTTTGAAATTATTGGTTGCCCCTTCATCCCCATTGCCCTCTAACCAGAAGCCAGTAAACAGGAGGGCGATGCCAATTAAAGGGATAAAGCCGCGATCAACCGCGCGCGTTGTAAATTCAAGAATCCAGGCATATTCTTGAAACCTTGCCCCCAACAAAAGGGAGATCAGATCCATCAAATAGAGCAGTAATGTAACGCCACCTGCAACTTTGAGGATAAAAGGGGCAAGAGAAGGAAAAGTATTTGCTTTCATGCCATCAAACTCAGAAGGACTCTATTAAGTAAAGCATTCTTGATGAATTAAGTGTCGAGTTTTGCAATCTGCCTCGACTGGATATGCTCTTGCCCATTGTTTCCTCTTATAGTTCAAGCTACCCATCGCGAGTGTTGTTTTGGAAGTGATTTGCTGCCAGTTTTGGTTCAACCGATCAGGTAAATCCTGTTTCTGCTAAGAACGCCGTTACATTGATCTGCTTTCTCAAAAACCTGTTTCCTAATCTAATTTGGGCTGTATATGATGTTGTCGGTGTACCAAAGACGTGAGCAGCAGGGGCAATTTTATGACGAAACACGTAGAAGTTTTGCCCAACAAGGCAGAGCTGATTGAGCGATCGCGCGAACTGGTAGTTGCCAAGGTGCAAGCGGCGATCGCTGAGCGGGGGCGTTGCACGATTGCCCTGGCTGGCGGAAGCACTCCCAAACCGCTGTATGAACTGCTTGCCAAAGCGGCGATCGACTGGGAGCGACTGCACGTTTTTTGGGGCGATGAGCGATACGTGCCAGCCGACCATCCCGATAGCAACGAAGGCATGGCGCGTAAAGCCTGGCTCGACCAGGTGCCGTTTCCGGCTGCAAATATTCACCCGATTCAGACAAACACCGCAGATCCCGAAGTGGCAGCAAACCAGCACGACCAGGCGTTACGCACCTTCTTTGCGGTGCAGCCCGGTGAGTTTCCACAGTTAGATGTGATTTTGCTGGGCATGGGAGATGATGGGCATACGGCTTCGTTGTTTCCACATACGGAGGCGCTAAAGGTTCGCGATCGCCTGGTAACTGTGGGGAATAAGGATGGTCAGCCTCGGTTAACGTTCACTGCACCTTTGATCAACGCTGCGCGGACGGTCATCTTTATCGTCGCTGGAGCCAACAAACGTCCGGCTTTAAGGGGTGTGTTTGCGGAAACGGGAGATGCGGAGCTGTATCCGTCTCGGCTGATCCAACCAGCGGGAGAGTTGTGGTGGCTACTTGATGCTGATGCCGGAGCTGAGATCGGCGTGGCGACCCCCAGCTAAGCGATAACAAGGGTTTGAGGGATCGCGATCGCACAGTGAATGCGTGGACTTGAAAGCGCGTTTCGGTAGCTTCCGTTTTCAGGGGCGATCGACACTTCTTAAACAAACCTGAAGAATTTTTGGGTATTTCTTCTGACTATTGGCAATTCACGTCATAATCACTCACTTAAAGGTATAAAAAGGCTCTATGATTGTCTGCCCTAACTGCAACCATCAAAACCCTGAAGGCGCGGTTCAGTGCGAAGCTTGCTACACTCCCCTGCCCCAGATGACAACTTGCCCTAACTGTGGTGCATCTGTGCAGACGGATGCGAGTTTTTGTGGCCAATGTGGTTTTAGCTTAAAAGTTAGTGCAGCTCCGGCCGCTGGTGGGTTTGGCTCGTCTCCGGTGCCCTCTCCAGACATGCCTGACCTGATTGCACCTGATCCGCTGGTTTTGCCAGAGCCTTTTTTGAGTGAGTTGCCACCCGTTGTCACGCCACCCAATGCTGCCCCGGTCACGCCTGCACAGCCATCCGCTGCATCGTCTGCCGAGCCGCCTTCGGCTACTCCACCCGCGCGCGAAGAAGGTCGCACACAACTACAAAAGCAAGTGGCTCGGTTGCTCCACGTGCAAACGAATGTGGTGATTGAGTTACCTCCAAACTTGTCAGTGATTCACATCGGCAAGCCAAATGAGCGTATTCCACCGGATATCGATGTGTCTGGTTTTCCTGACTCTGAGATTGTTTCCAGGGTTCATGCTGACATTCGGGCTGAAGCGGATGCCTTCTACATTGAAGATGTGGGCAGCTCGAACGGGACTTACGTAAACAATATTCCGCTACCCATGGGAAACCGTCATCGGCTACGACCGGGCGATCGCATTGCTTTAGGTAAGGGCGATAAAGTGAGTTTCTTGTTTCAACTTGGGTAAAACTGAGGGAATGCACCGAGGAGTGATATCAAGCACAGGCAAAATCTGCTAAAGCAGTCACAATCAAGAGTATTCTCGCTAACAATTGCATTGGGCGTGTTTCTCAAGGCGATCTTTGCTTTCTATGAAGTTATTTTTCTTATTTCATCAGGAAAAAAACATCAACGATTTACACCGATGTTAGTAGTCATCCTGGTCGATGAAAGCATCCAAAAAGTGGATTAGGATGCGCGATGCAGCTATTTCCATCAATGTTTCCAATGAAAAAGCGATAAACAATTGATCGTTGTCTTTGAGTTTGATAGATTTTGCAGAAATAGCTTCATTTCATGTTTCATTTAAAGATTTTCAGGCAAGAAATTCAGTTTCAAGCTATCGTTTCTTAACCGGACCTATTAACCGACTAATGTGATTACGCTCACCCTATTGCACCCAATTCAATCCACTCCAGTGCAAAGCTGGACGTTTGAACATGAACCTGTGATCCGAATTGGGCGGTCTACTGATAACCATGTGATTCTTTACAGTGCAGTTGTGTCTCGCCATCACGTTGAGCTGCGTCAACTTGAAAACAACCAGTGGGAAATTGTGAGTCTGGGAGCAAACGGCACGTATTTAGATGGTAAGCAAATTAGCAAGGTGCCTGTTTTGGATGGGGTGGTAATTCGGCTGGCGCGGTCAGGCCCCAACATTCAAATTCAGCTAGGCAGTGGCAGTATTACAGGTAGCAATGAGAAGGGTTTGCGATCGCGCCTGCAACCCACCGTGCCGAGTGTCGAGGGTACCGCGAATGGGGATCAAGCACCACCTACCCTATCGAAGCCTGCTAAGACCGAAATTGACAACTCCACTACCACACAGACCAACGAAGCCTCTCCCCCACCCAAGCGTGAAGCGGCTGTAGTGAAGCCTGTTGCGGATGTCAGTGAGACAAATCTGAACTGCACCCACCATCGAGCTGCTGAAGATATGGCCTTTTGCCCCGACTGTGGGCAACCGCTTAAGGTGCTACAAGCAATTGGCGATTATCAGGTGATTAAAACGTTGGTGCGCGATCGCTTAGGCACGACTCAACTGATCTGGCGAGAAGGGCAGACGCTATTGCTCAAGTCGGTGAATGCTGGCGTTGACACGAGCGGAGAGCTTGAAAAACTCTTTGAAGCGCGGGCACTGGCTTTACTGAAACTTGAGCATACAGCGGTGCCTCGATTCATCGACTTCTTTGCCTATGAAAGGCAATTATGCCTGGTGATCGAAAAAGTTTATGGCAAAGATTTACACCAGGTTGTGTCGATGCAGGGCGCTCTATCAGAGCAACTGGTGGTGAACCTGATGCTGCAGGTTTGTGATGCGCTAGCTTACTTGCATCAACAGTCGCCGCCTGTTCTGCACCTTGACTTACGCCCCGACAATATCGTTTGTCGCAACGTGATGCCGCTCAATCAGGCATCGGCAGACACGCCCTGTAGCCAGGTGATGTTGACTGGGTTTGTCTCGTTGCAAACACTCAAAATGGATACGCAATCGGCTGTGATTGGCTACCAAGCACCAGAGCAACAACAGGGGCACGCCTCGCTAGCCTCTGACCTGTTTGCCCTTGGTCCGATTTTGGTTTATTTGCTCACTGCCAAAGAACCGGGGCAGTTCTATGCCCATCGTGAGCAGGGTTTTCGGTTTTATCCAGAGTATGTGCCGGGGCTGTCACCTGCAATGGTTGGGGTGATTCGTCGGTTAACGAACCCAAACCCAGCCGAGCGTTTTAGTGATGCCTTAGAGGTGGCAGAGGCTCTCAATCAGGCCGTTTCAGCAACGTCAGAAAAGCTGTAGATGGTTTGCGTTTGGAGCTTGTCTTTCAATTCAGACGGCTTTTGCGATCGCGTAAAGTTTTGCCGATCAAGCTGTACCTGCAAGCCGATTAGAGGGTCAGAGCCAGGTGAGACAATAAATTCCAGACTTGCCAGGTCAGACGCTGTCACCAGGTTATCCAGGATTTCAGCGATCGCCTCGGTATAGGGATGGTGAGCCTGTTGATACCAATCGGGGTCGCCCACTAAGGGTTGCTCAAACCCCAGATGTAGCACCATTGCAGACGTGCCAAACACCGCCGATGCCACCGGACGAATCTCTTCTTGAAGAATTAAATCGTAGTTTCTGGCTAAGCTGCGAATCTTCTCAAGTCGCATATACCGCTCTGGCAAAGATGCTTGGGGATCGTTCCAGCGTAGAGCAACGGTGACAAGGTAGGTTTGTAGCATCCAGTGGCCCAGCTTCTCAGCCTTGGTTGCCAAATAGCTGAGGTTATAAGAGGTGGCCTCGATCAGCAGGGGGACGCGATCGACAATTTCTAGGCCATAGCCACCTAACCCTGCGATTTTACGGGGATTGTTAGTGATCAACCGCATCTGGCGCACCCCCAGATCCATCAAGATTTGGGCACCCATACCATAGTTCCGCAAATCAGCCGGAAAACCGAGATGCTCATTGGCCTCAACCGTGTCTAAACCCATGTCTTGCAAGGCATAGGCTTTGAGCTTGTTGACCAGTCCAATGCCTCGGCCTTCTTGCCGCAGGTAGACAACAACCCCTTTGCCTGCACTTTCGATCATCTTGAGCGCCGCTTGGAGTTGCATTCGACAGTCACAGCGCAGCGAGCCGAGCGAGTCACCCGTCAAACATTCAGAGTGCATCCGCACGAGAACAGGCATGTCATGAAACGTGGCAGGGTCGCCCTTGACGATCGCCACATGCTCGGAGTTGTCGAGAGTATGGCGGTAAGCGTGAATTTTGAAGTGACCAAATTCAGTGGGTAAATCGGCGATCGCCTCCTGTTGGATCAAGCGTTCATGCTGGAGGCGATAGCTGATCAAGTCCGCAATGCTAATAATTTTGAGGTTGTGGGTCTGGGCATACTGAATCAGTTGCGGCAGACGTGCCATTGAGCCGTCAGGGTTTTGAATTTCGCAAATTACCCCGGCTGGGTACAGCCCAGCCATACGAGCCAGATCAACGGCAGCTTCAGTATGGCCTGCCCGTTTCAGCACCCCTCCCTGGCGTGCCCGGATTGGAAAAATGTGGCCCGGTCGGCGTAAGTCATCGGGGCGGGTCGCCGGGTTGATCGCAATTTGAATCGTGCGTGCTCGGTCGTCTGCCGAGATGCCTGTTGTAACGCCAGCCGCAGGGGAGGCATCAATGCTGACAGTGAAGGCGGTCTGGTTGCTGTCGGTGTTTTTAGTGACCATCAAGGGCAGATCGAGTTCGTCGAGCCGATCGCCCGTCATGGCTAAACAGATCAAGCCCCGCGCTTCAACGGCCATGAAATTGATCATGTCAGGGGTGGCAAACTGGGCCGCACAGATGAGATCCCCTTCGTTTTCGCGGTTTTCGTCATCAACCACGACAATCACCTTTCCACACTTGAGGTCGGCAAGAGCTGCGGCGATCGAATCAAATTGGAAGGATGAATTGGCTTGGGTAGAGTCAAAGGAGATGTTCATCTGACGTAAACTTTCTTTAAGTGTCCCTCATTTTTCATTGTAGTTCTTGAGAGCATTGGCAAGCGATGATTGGATTGGTCAGCCATGACTGCTGCCTGTAAAAAGTCAGAAAACCCTTGAGTGAGCAACACCCGAAACGGCTTTTCTACTATTACAATGCAGCAAACATTCACAGATTAACCACTTCTTTATAAGGCGAGCCATCATGGGTGAGACAAATCGGGTAACTGTTGGGATTGTGGGTGCATCAGGTTACGGTGGTGTGCAACTCGTTCGCTTGATTAGCGAGCATCCCCTACTTGAGCTTGCCTATTTAGGAGGCGAAAGCACCGCAGGTCAGTCCTTTTCAGACATTTATCCCCATCTGGGGCATGCTGTGAATCTCACCGTTGAGGCAATTGATCTGGAAGCGATCGCAGCCCGTTGCCAGGTTGTTTTTCTCTCACTTCCTAACGGTTTAGCATACAAGATGGCTCCCACCCTTTTAGAAAAGGGTTGTAAAGTCTTAGATCTTTCCGCCGACTATCGTTTCTTTGACCTCAAGACCTATATGGGCTGGTATGGGGGCGATCGCACCGATAAGGATGTGGCTGAAACAGCGGTGTATGGTCTGCCTGAGTTGTACCGCGATCGGATTGCAGAGGCGCAACTGGTGGGTTGCCCCGGCTGTTATCCAACTGCGAGTTTGTTAGGTCTTTCACCGCTGTTAAAGCAAGGGTTGATCGTGCCAGAGACAGCGATTATTGACGCTAAATCGGGTACATCCGGTGGTGGCAGACAGGCTAAGGTGGGCATGTTGCTGGCAGAAGCCGATAGTTCGTTTACGGCCTACAACGTGGGTGGACGGCATCGGCATACCCCCGAAATTGAGCAAATTTGTAGCGATTTGGCAGGGCACGAAATTTTAGTGCAGTTTACGCCTCACCTGGTGCCGATGGTACGAGGAATTTTAGCCACGATCTATGCCACACTGCGCGATCCGGGTCTGGTGCGGGAAGATTTACTCACGATTTACAGCGCTTTCTACCGAAATTGTCCCTGGGTTCGCATTTTGCCGAGTGGCACTTATCCGCAAACGAAATGGGCGGCAGGGACGAATCTTTGCTACATCGGGTTGGAGGTTGATCCTCGTACCGATCGCGTGATTGTCATGTCGGCGATCGATAACCTGATGAAAGGGCAGGCAGGACAGGCGATTCAGTGTCTCAACATCATGATGGGTTGGGATGAAACACTGGGCTTGCCGAAGTTAACGTTCTATCCCTAAAGCGAGTTGGCGGGGCACCAAAAGTCTGCTTAGAAAAAGCTTTTTGTTGAGCTAGCGAAGATTGGAGGGATTGGAGTTTTAGCGGAGATTTGGGGGCGGCGGAGCCGCCAGATCGGGGGACTTCCCCCCGCGCCCCCGCTCGTAGGGGCCTTACTCCCCTACAACCCCCGCAAGGTGGTGCGAGTGTGAGTTGAATGGTTAGCTAGCCAAGCGTTGAGGGTCGCAAGCCTGGGTATTTCGATCGTTTCTAGAGGGGACGGGTGGGGTGAGGCGACGGTTATGGGTGTGATCGCCTTGCCGATCATCTGATGAGCTTTGCAATGTGAAAGACTCGCGAAAGCAGTTTGACCTTAGAAATTGCTTTCTGTGGGGAGTGCAAGATGTCGTTTAAGCCTGCGTAGCAGGGTTCCTACCCCATCCTTAATCCCTTTTGTCATGCACTGGGATTAGCAACACCTTCTGCGGGGGAATTGAGAGGGTCGGCTCGTGTGAAATTTGCTACTTTCTGAATTGAAATTGGTGTTAGTGCCAGCCCTCTACCAAGATGAAAATCCCCAGGCTGATCAGCACTAGCGGCACCAGGCGATCGCCAAAGCGGGTAAGAATCGGTGCAATTTTAGGATGAGCTGCTAACCAGGCCGCAATGCCATACCAGACACTAACCAGGCTAAAGAAAACGACAAGCGTGACTAAAAATTTGGCTGAGTTCAGGTTGGCGAAGAGGGGCAGGTAAATGCCGATGTTGTCGCCACCATTTGCCACTGTAATGGCGGCTACCTGAAGTGTTTGGGGGGCAATCCAGCGGGTGACCCAACGAAGCAGGGGGGATCGCGATGCCGTCCCCGTTTCAGAGACCGTTTGAATTTCGTCGTCCTCATTGTTTTTGAAGAGGGCACGAATCCCAAGGGCGATCGGCAACAGCCCTAACAAGGCAACCCACCGGGCTGGAATGACCTGTCCACCTAGAAAGCCTGGGAGACTCGCGAGAATAATCGCGGTAAAGCCCAAGTACTGACCGGTCAAAATATGGTGCGGACGAAACTGGCTCGATACTTGAGCAAACAGCACAGTCAGCACCAAAATGTCATCAATGTTGGTTGCTGCAAAGGCCGAAATCGCGATCGCGATCGTGTTTAATAGCTCTGCCGCATTTGATAGCAATGGCACGGGTTAACCTGACGCAATCCTTAAAAAATCTGTGATTGGCATAATTAGAATACCTCTCAAGCTTAATCTTCGATTGTCTTCAGGCTTTCCCCTATGCTCGATCTCCTTCCCTCGATACAATAAGGGTGATTGTTTCGCAATTGCTGCTTCATGACCGCGCCAACGGAACTAGACACCTCTTCGGACTTAGTGGTTGACACTGACCCAGCGGTTGACCCCGCCGAACTCGATAACGAAATTCCTGATGAAGCTGAGATGTCTCTCTTCGACCATCTGGAAGAGTTGCGGATGCGAATTTTTTACGCCCTGATTGCAGTTGTAGTAGGGGTGGTCGCTTGCTTTACCCAGGTGCGACCGATTGTGAAGTTGCTTGAGGTGCCAGCGCAGGGGGTCAAGTTTTTGCAGTTGGCTCCAGGCGAATACTTTTTTGTGTCGCTTAAAGTCGCTGCTTACAGTGGCATTTTGCTAGCCAGTCCGGTGATTCTTTACCAAGTGATTGCCTTTGTTGTGCCAGGGTTGACCCGGCGTGAACGGCGATTTTTAGGGCCAATTGTGTTTGGCTCCAGCATTTTGTTTGTGGCAGGTTTATTCTTTGCTTACGTCGCTCTGGTGCCTGCCGCCTTGCGCTTCTTCATCTCCTATGGGGCTGAGGTGGTTGAGCAAGCCTGGTCGATCGATCGCTACTTTGAGTTTGTGCTGCTGCTGATGTTCAGCACGGGGCTTGCCTTTCAGGTGCCTGTGATTCAAGCTTTACTTGGTTTTCTGGGGCTGGTTTCTTCAAAGCAAATGCTGTCGGGTTGGCGTTTCGTTTTGTTGGGAGCTGCGATCGCTGGAGCCGTTCTCACTCCTTCCACTGACCCCCTCACCCAAAGTTTGCTGGCGGGGGCCGTTCTCACCCTTTATTTCGCAGGCATCGGGCTGGTTAAAGCTTTGGGTAAGTAACCGTTTCAGCACTTAAACTGCGACTGTAAAGTACGCAAAACCCCAAACGTTTTTTGCAGATCTCCTTTTATAAGGCAGCTCGTCGCCCCTTTGCCTCACCCATCCATGCTTTTACAATGCAAGTGGATGTTTTAGGGATTTTGTTATGGCGCTTGTCGCTTCTACCATGCTGGAGTTGGGCACAAAAGCCCCTGACTTTGCTTTACCCGATACTGTGTCTGGTGAAACCATTACCTTACAGACGTTTGCAACCTCAAAAGCGTTGTTAGTCATGTTTATTTGCCAGCACTGCCCCTATGTCAAACATATTCAAGAGGCGTTGGCGCAACTTGGCAAAGACTATGCAAAGACTGATTTGGGGATTGTGGCGATCAGTGCCAACAACGTTGAGACACATCCCAATGATGCGCCCGATAAGCTGAAGGAGATGGCGTTGACGCTTGGTTTTACTTTTCCGTTTTGCTACGACGAAAGCCAATCCGTAGCCAAAGCGTATACGGCTGCTTGCACGCCTGACTTTTTCCTATTTGATGGCGATCGCACCCTGGTCTATCGTGGTCAGTTAGATGATAGTCGCCCTGGAAATGGCTTGCCCGTCACAGGCAAAGATCTGCGAGCTGCAATTGATCAGGTGCTGGCTGATGCCCCTGTGCCGACTGAACAGAAACCCAGTATTGGCTGCAATATTAAGTGGAAGCCTGGTAACGAACCCGCCTATTTTGGTTAATCGATGTTTCAAACAACCCGTCGTCGTCTGGCACTTTGGTACACCACGGTAACGGCTGTGCTGCTGCTGCTGTTTGCCAGTGGTTTCTATCTCTATGTGCGTAACACCTTGATTGAGCGGATTGATGACACGCTCAACCATGTGGTCGAGGTAATTCAGCGATCGCTTGTAATTGAGCCAGTCAACTTTCATTCTGAAGGGGGACAGTTACGCGTCAACGTTGAAGCGAGCTTTCGCGATAATGAGGCGACGGGAGAAGATGACCATATTGATTTGGAGTGGTTTAGTCCGGCGGGCGATTTACTCTGGTCAACCCTGGCAGAGCCGTTAAACTTGCCGTTGCACTCTAATCCGATGGGGGAGACGGTGCAAGTGAAGCTGGGTGAGGGCAGACTGGCGGATGCCTTGGTGTTACGCCAGGTCACACATCGAATCGAGACTGGGCGGCAAGTCTTGGGTTATTTGCGGGTCAGCCATCCCTGGTTTGAGGTGACGAAGCCGACGCGTCGCCTGTTTTTTGACCTGACCGCATGGACGGCTTTCATCATTGTGGCTGTGGGCGGAATTGGTTGGTTCTTGTCAGGGCTAGCAATGGAACCAGTGCGGGCTTCTTATCAACGCTTAAAGCAATTCACAGCCGATGCCTCGCATGAATTACGCAGCCCGATCGCGGTGATTCAAACCAATGTACAAGTTGCCCTGGCAGACCCCGATCCCGATCCGCAGGATCAACAGCAGCATCTCAAAGTGATCGAGCGTTTGACTCGACGCTTGGGGCGATTGGTGGATGATTTACTCTTTCTCGCCCGTCAGGATAGTGGCATGGTGCAACCACAGTTTGGGACGGTTGAGTTAGAGGATTTGCTACAAGAGGTGTTAGAGGAACAACAAACTCTAGCAGACGAAAAAGAGATTCAACTTGAGTTGAAAATGACAGCTCCAGAAGTCAGAGAGGCTGTTACTGTGGGGACTGCCGGGGAGACAACGGCGATCGCTCCCAGTCACCCGACATGGACAACATTGCAAGCCGATCGCGACCAGCTTTCGCGGTTGTTTACGAACTTGGTCAGTAATGGGATTCAATACACGCCAGCAGGCGGTCAAGTGCAACTGTCCTTGGAACGCGCAGGTAAACCGGGACATGCGTGTCTACAGGTTGTGGTGAGTGACACGGGCATTGGCATTCCGGCTGAGGCGTTACCTCAACTGTTTGATCGGTTTTATCGGGTTGACCCTGCGCGGTCGCAGGCTTCGAGTAAGGGGTCTGGGTTGGGTCTGGCGATCGCCCAGGCAATTGTGCAAAACCATCACGGCGCAATTCAGATCGACAGCACAATGGGTGAAGGTACGCGTGTCACGGTTTCACTGCCAGTGATGCAATTGAGCGAGCGGTTGAAGTGAAGCTAAATTTTTGTTGGCGATCGCCTGTGTGAATGTATCCAGCTTGGGCACTCGCGCATTCGCTAAATGGTATTGGGGGAGGCATGTGAACTCGTTTTGGGGTCAGCAATCTTGCTTGCGCTGATTGACGTGGCGATCGCAATCGTTAGATATTCTCCCTCTGGTGAGGCTACTGTGTCCATGCAAGCCGCTCTAATCCTCCCCAGCTCTCTTTCCTGTGGAGAAGCACCTGTGGTGGAGAAAAAAGAGGGGGAGCCAGCTTTGCCAAAAGCGGACAGTCTATTGCGCGTAAAAAGTGAAATGGGATTACATCACTTCTTTTTCACAAATATTTAGATGGAATACATACCGTATAAATTGTTAAATATTCACCGACGCACAGCTAAAAATCTCGGTTATCCTGGCTCAATGTGACTCGTTCTATCGGTTAATGACTCAAACGGATCTCATTCAGCGTGCCCAACAAGGAGAGGCGGAAGCGATCGCCGCACTCATGAATGTTGCGCTTGAAAAAATTGGTGCAACAGCGAAAGCGGCGATGCAGGATCAGTGGTTGCATATTGTGCTGGAGGCAGACAAGCCTCTGAATCCAGAAGCTTGCATTGAGTTTGTTGGCACGGGCATTGAGCAGCTTGGAATTGATGACTTAGCCGCCTTTGTTCTGTATGGCAGGCTGATCGGTCAAGAGCAGCCTGACTGGATACGTCAAGTTGAATTGTTTAATCCAGAGTTTGAAGAAGATGATGACCTGACTAACTTTCGTGCATTTACAGCAGATGAACCACTAGATACCTCGCTAAGTCGCTCAGCAGACGGTTGGGGCGATGCTTCAAACCGCGATCGTCAGGCAGCAAAAGAACGTCATCAGGGCGTGCTTGGAGTCGCATCTGAAAACGGTGTAAAAGATTATTCTCAACAGTCAGAGGAAGATAACCCAACTCTGGCAGGGCCAACGTTGGAATATGAATCCTTAGCCGCCTACGTTGCATCGCGATCGCCCCATCTCTCCACTCCGCAAGAAACTGTTCGGCACACCCCAGTTCTGTCCGCACCAACTCTGGTTGGTGATCCTCCCGCTAAGCTGCCACGCAAACGACGTAAGAAAAAGCGCTTGCCACGCCGTCTCTTGCTGTTGGCTGTACCTCTGGTAATGACCGTGGGTATCTGGCAAATTTGGCAGCGTTACTTTGTCGCTGATCCCACTGTGGGGGGGGGAGGCAGCAACCCGGCGATGAATGGGGCTGCATCAGTGACGCAAGATGTATTTCAAGTTGCGGTGAATCATGCGACACGAGCCGTTGATTTAGGGCGCACGGCGAACAGCAAAGATGAATGGCAGGCGGCAGCAACCGCTTGGGAGCAGGCGATCGCGGGAATGGAGCAAGTGCCCAAAGCACATCCGAAATATGCGATCGCGCAACAACGGGTGACGCAATACCAAAAGGAATTGCAAAGCGTGCGGGATGCTCACCTGACTCGTATCAAACCAGTCCGAATTTTGATGGGTGAGATAATGCCCAAATCAATTACCCATGATGGTCAGGGGCGCTTTTATGTTGCTAATGGTGGTGACACCCATACAATCACCGTATTTAATCGAAACTTGCAACGCACCCGTACAATTTCCGATCGCGTGCGGCTCTCACAATTTGGTTTCTCTCAGTTCACGGGTGCCCCTCAAGGTGAACCGATCGATACGGCGATCGCGCCTCAAGGAGGGGTTTGGTTCTCAAATCAACAAGTACAAAAAGCAGGTGAAAAGCCGATTCCGATTAATGATTGTCGGCCTGAGCAAAAACATCCAGCTGGCTTCTTATATCATCTCCGGCGCGGTGGTCGGGTGGATGGCGTGGCGCAAGTGGGTGCGGCTCCCAGGGTGATTGCGACAACGCCCAATGGTCGCTATGTTTTGGCAAGCAACTGGTGTAGTTGGGATGTGAGCATCGTTAACGCCCAAACGCGCAAGGAAGTGCGCCGGGTGCAAGTTGGGCCTTACCCAGCAGATATTGCGATCGACCCTAAGAGCCAGACCGCTTATGTGGCAATCTCTGGTGCAACTCGCATCGCGGCTATCAATCTTGAGACGTTTGAGGTGCGGTGGTTAGAAAATGTAGGGCGATCGCCGCTTTACCTGTCCCTTTCGCCTGACGCTCAATTTTTGTTTGCCACGCTTAAAGGAGAAAATAAGCTGGCGAAAATTAAGTTGGCGCAACCAACTGAGATTACCTACGTTGATACAGAAAAGACACCTCAAGGAGTTACGTTAACGCCAGATGGAGCGTTTGCTTATGTCGCCAACTCAGGTGCAAATTCAATCAGCAAGGTGCGTACCCGTGACATGCAGGTAATTGAGCGAGTGCCAGTCAAACCATTTCCGATTGATTTGGTTTATGACTCAACGACTCAGCGTCTTTGGGTTGCCTGCGCGTCGGGTCATGTTGTGGTTTTGCAAGATGCGAAATAGCGAAACGAGCTGAACTTAGTTCTTATAACTCTAAGAATTGCAAATTCAATCAAGTAAGGCATTGAGGGAATGCGTCACGTTGCACTTTAGCAGAGCTGTAAAACGGGCCTGACGCACTCTGCGAAAATTGCTCAGTCCAGCGCGAGCGATCGCGCTTTAAACAGGTGCCATCAGGACGGATGGAGCGTGTCTCTTCACTTGGATTGGATGAAAACTTCCAGGCGGAAAAAACGTGGCATTTTCCCTTTCTCAGCAAGGATTTGAAACTGCTACACCGGCTTTTGCCCAGGCTGAAGAGAGCAATTTTGCCAAACAAATACCCTGCAGTTGCCTCTGGAAAATGGGTCAGATTGAGTAGTTGTGCCTAATGCTTGAAAATAGTAAGCCATAGTCATTTTAGTAGGGTGTAGGGGGTTTGACTGAGGCTCACCCAATACCCTCACACTCCATACTTCCAATGTCCTAAGTCATCTGGCGATAGGTATAGCTCTTATTTTCGCAAGCCTCTCACTAATAAGCATTTTCAGCAGATGAAAGCAGAACATAGTGATAGGGTGAAATCTAGATCTAAAAGCAGTTAGTGAATGAACTAACAAGTTAGCAGGCCAAAATAAGAAGGAAATATAGCCTTGATAAAGGTCTTATCTCAATCGTTTATCGTGTTGATTGAAGATTGATTGTTAAGAAACCAATACTAAGAGGGATCACAGAGATGCAAGGAAAATGTCAGTTATAAAAGCTTTTTTGCAGCATCGTCAGAAAATAATCATCAATTTGGTTTTAAATAGGTATGCATTCCTAAGATGAAGTAATAGAATAAATTCAACTCACATAAATGAACATTAGCTGTTGAAGTAATCTTTCATGATGTGATGCAAGCTTGTTCTCTTTTGGTAACTCAAAATGGCAGAAACAACAGGTAAACGTACAAAGGCTTCAATTGTCAAAAAAGAATTAGTTGGTCAAGTTGCGGGGTTCCTTGGAGAGTTACCAGACAAGCCCAAAAGTGAGCTATCTCTGAAGGAAGCAGTCAGAGAGTTACAAGATTTGATCAGAGGTGCGTTAGGTAAGGGTTATACCTATCAAGAAGTTGCCGATATGTTGAGCAACCAGGGCATTAAAATCAGTGCCTTCACGCTTAAGAGCTATGTACCTGCTGGTAAACGTCAGTCAACCCGTGCCAAGACTCGGCGCACCAAAAAAGAAGCAGAGGCTGCTACACCCGTTGCCGTGACAGCCGCAAAGACATCTAAAGCTGCGAGTAATGGTCGAGTCGCAAAGAGCGCCACCAGTCAAAATGGCACTCGTCCAACTGCTCAGCGTGCTGCAGCAAAGAGTAGTGGCACCACTTCAACTCGTGGTACGGCAAAAGTGGCAACTAGCAAAGCAACTGCCAGGAAAACAAAAACCGCGGCAAAGGCGGCTCCGGAAGCTAAAACAACCGCACGCAAAGCGGCTACACCAACTCGTAAAGCTACAACCACTCGGCGTAAGAAAGCAGAGTAAAGCGTTAACTGATTCTCGCTATTGTAAATGTTAGCTTGCAGTCGGTAGGCAATAAAAAGCGATCGCGCCCATTAGCCAAAACGCGATCGCCTTGCTCTTATTATAGTACAATTGAGCTAGTTTGCCAAGCTTTAAAGCTCAAATAGAGATTTCTCGTCGCCTCACCCTACCCATCCCTTCTGTGAACAGATCAGCCAAACTGGAGTTCTGCCAGTTTTCTGCAATTGCTTCTGTTCGACACCAGGGCGTTGCCGATTAGATGCATGAATGCCATAAGGGCGCTGTCTCTGATGGAGATGCTACGCGGGCTGCCCCTAGCATGGAGATGCTTATCCAAAAAATCCTATCTACACTCAGCAACGCTACCCTACACCAGTCTCTGAGGGCGACTTGCTGCCCTGGATGAGCTGAAATACCCTTGAGCTTTATTGGGTTACTTGCCACTGGGCAAGAGGGGCAGTACCAGCGTCACGAAGTAGTAGACCAACGGTGCGGTGAAAACATAGCTATCGGCGCGATCGAGAATGCCGCCATGCCCTGGAATCAGTTGCCCTGAATCTTTAACTCCGGCATCGCGTTTCATCATGGACTCGGTTAAATCACCAAGTAGGCTGGCAACCCCAATCAGTAGCCCCAGCGCTGCCCCCGTAAACGGATATCCAGGCCACTCTAAGTAATAGGAACCAAGGACGGCAACCGTTGTGCTGGCAGCAACGCCAAAAATCGCTCCTTCGACTGTTTTCTTGGGGCTAATAGCCGAGAGCCGTGTGCGCCCAAAAAACTTGCCAAAGACGTAGGCTCCGATGTCGGCAGCCCAAATGCAGATAAAGGCCAGCAACATATGGGTTAAACCAGGTGGTAAGTTGCCCAAACCAGCCCAGGAATGAACCCAAAACCCATCCAGCGGCAAATTACTGACTTCTGCCTGTCCTAACGATCGCAGCCGCACCCAGAAGCTCGGCAAATACCCCGCGTAAAATAGACCCAAGATCGACGTTGAAATGTCGGCGATCGTCGCAAGCTTGGGTAAGAACAGCAGGTAAAAGCAAATCAGCGAACCTGCAACTGGGAAAATAGCGTCTGCCAGGGTTGAGTTAACAGTCGAGACTACTAAGAGCATCTGGCTAACGACGAGGGTCGTTTTTCCCGCAGGGGCAATGCCTTTAGCCCGCACTAATTGAAAGTATTCCAATTGCCCCAGGTAGACAATCGCGCAGAGAAAAGCGGTGAAATACCATCCACCCAAGAGCAATACACCGATCGCAATGGCGATCGCAACAATGGCACTAACAATCCGAGACCAGGGCATAGCAAGCCTCTCACAACAGTCGATGTGTCAGATAACAGGTGAATAGTACCGTTATCGACTTTTATTTTTGATTCTCACCGGGCAGCAGGTTACGTCGAGGTTAAGGAATCTTTGAAACACTGTATCCCATTTAGCCTGCAATGCTGCAACCTTACTGACTTTTCACCTCATGCTTTAGTTTAACTTTTCTCCACTCAAGACGAAGATTGGATCAACGGCTGCCAGTGTTTGGTTTGTTCCCCTTTTCTCAAGTCGGTTGATGGCGGATTGTACAACTTCAACATTGCGAACCTGAAGCTCAGAAAAACTTTCAGAAATTTGGTAAAGGCTTTCTAGATTCGCGGCTGTCGCGACAATGCGTCCATTTGGGAGGAGGTGCCGCCACACTTCTTGCATGATGGATTTGATGAAACGCCCCCCTTCAACACAAACGCGGTGAGGCTTATCAGCGATCGCCCCAAGGCATTCGGGCGCACTTCCTTCAATCACGGTCAGGTTAGTAAGACCAAAGCGATCGCAATTACGGCGAATCAAACTGGCCACTTCTTCATCCCGTTCGATCGCAATCACACGCCCCATTGAGCAGAGCAACCCGGCTTCAACGGCAACGGTTCCCGTTCCGGCACCGATATCCCACACGATGGAGTCTGACTCTAATCGCAGGTAAGAAATGAGCAGAAGGCGAATCTCGCGTGGACTCATGGGAATGCCCGGTAGCCGCTCAAACAGGTCATCAGGAATTCCGGGGCTAACGTAAGACCATAAAGGAGTAGGCATGCTGCAATCAAATCACAAGAGAACAGTAGAGATCACGTAATGGTAAAGGCAAAGAACACGTTTGAGATAATTTTTAACAGAGTAAAAAGGAGTTTATCGCTTGCTTTAGATTCAGCCTACAGTCTGTTGTGCCACTGCCAAACCTTTCTCCAGCCTACGAAAAGGAACTCAGTACTTTACAAAGGTTTAGCAATATCGTCAGACAGTCACAACCATAATGAATTGAAAGGATTCAACAGGCAAGCGCAGATGGTTGTAGATAATCGAGGTGTTATTCGGCGGGTATTGCTCATTACCCTGCTACTCAACCTGGTTGTGATGGTTATTAAGACTGGGATCGGGTTAACGACTGGCTCTCTCAGTCTGTTAGCGGATGCATTACATAGCGTGACTGACAGCGCCAATAACGTGCTAGGGTTGATTACCAGCTGGTTGTCTTCGCCCCACCCCGATCGCGACCATCCCTACGGTCATCACAAATTTGAGGCGATCGGCGCATTGGGAATTGCTGCATTTTTGGGAATTGCCTGCTTTGAGATTTTGCAAAGTGCCCTTGAGCGCATTCTGCAAGCAAAACCGCCAGAGGTGAATGTATCAAGCATTGAGTTGTGGCTGATGCTCGGTGTCTTGGGGATTAACATTTTTGTTGCTTTTTACGAACGGCGAGTCGGCCTCCGGGTTGGTAGTCCAATTTTGGTGGCAGACGCTTATCACACGATGAGTGATATCTGGGTCACGATTAGCGTGATTGCTGGCTTAGTTGGCATCTGGTTAGGAGGTTGGCAGTGGTTAGATGTTGTGCTTGCCTTTCCGGTGGCGATTTTGGTGTTTTGGAGCGGTTGGAAAGTGTTGAAAGAGAATGTGCCCTGGTTAGTGGACGAAATTGCGATCGCCCCTGAAGCGATCTATGAAACAGTGATGCAGGTGCCGGGTGTAATTAACTGCCATGCCATCTCTTCACGGGGGGTGGTTGGGCGACAAGTGTTCATTGAAATGCACCTGATTGTAGATGCGATCGATGTTGAAACGGCTCATGAAATCACTGAGTTTGTTGAAGCTAAGCTTGAAGAACGTTATGCGCCAGTGCGAACTACGATTCATGTAGAACCAAAAGCGTATCGGTCAAATCAGATTAGTTATGAGCTAGAGGATAGATAAAAGTATGGGCGAGATGTTAAATAGGTAGAGAAAGGAATGAAATAGAGAAGATATAGTAATCTAAATAATCACTACAGAAGTGAGGAAGCGAAAGGGTAGAAGAAGAGGATGAGTTGGAAGTCAACGCTCACTCATCCCAGTCTTTCAAGTGTTTCGCCTTTCTGGGAAAGTTTGATTAACTGCCGCAGGGTTTATTGCGCTGAGTATCGGGTGTCGCATCGGGATAGAACGTGCGAATGGCTCCATCCTTTTTGACAAATACAGCAATAAATGGCTCTGCTTGTGGGTCTTTGATTGTGAAAAGGCAACCGACAGATTCTTTAGAATTTGTCTTAAATTGCTTAAATGCGCTGGTCGCTTGAATTAACATTTCTTGGGCGTTGAGTACGTAGGGGTAGCCCTTAATCGGGTGTTCAGCAACGAGGCGAGCGCCATTTACAATCGCAACACCCAGGCTGTAAATCACACCGTCTACTACTTCTTCTTTTGCGTCCTGTCCGTTAGATGTACGGGCAATGCGTCCGGCGATCCCCTTTTGTTGAAACTCAATGTACCGACCATAGAAGTGCAAACCACCAATGCTATTGCCATCTTTTTCACCACAAAAGATGTGTTTGAACCCGTTGTATTTAAACCAAATTTCGGTCAGATCATCTAAAAATTGAGCTTCACTATTCCGCCCTGGTTTCAACTCTCCATTTGTTACCTGACGCAACTTACTGACCACATCGGGATAGTAAGTCATCAATCGCCGAAACTCTACTGGCGAAACCGGGTCGTTAAAATTTGCACCGCAAAGTGCCAAAATCTTGTAATCAAATTTCTCTAGCTGCGGCTGAGCCGGAGACATGTCTTTTTGGGCGCCTTTGGGAAAATTCACAGGCACGCGGTCATCTTCTGTGTTGAAAAAGGGGTAGAGGGTGACTTTTCCACGAGGTACGCCGTTGTCGGGTGCATCAGGAGTATCAGGGGTATCAGGAGTATCAGGAGGCGAATCGGGTGCTTCACTACTGGCTTTGAAGGTGCCGCACTTAGCATTGACCCAGCGTTGTTCTGGAGTAACACCGGGGAGTCGCAGCAAGACGTATTCGCGCTTAGGTGAATTAAACCCAACGGCTTCATACTCAATCCCAACGGCTAATTTGGCGTTGCCAGGATTCCCACCCCGAATGGCTTGGGTGGCTGGGCAAGCTTCAGTCGCTGTAAAGATGCCTTGAGGTGGCACTTGTGCCTGTAATACAGAGCTACTGAAGAAAGTGGCAACACTACCCAAGATCAAGTAAGGAAAGTGCGACAGTTTGCGACGTACAGAGGGCATGGTTCACTCCAATAAAAAGCTGAAGTCTGCGTCTTTTGCTTCTACACTACATTTTGTGAGTTCTCGGTTAAGTGTTAAGAAAAATTATCAGGGTGAAAAAGACAATAATTTTGATTAAACGATGATTCGACTTTGGTCGGGTTTTTGGTGCAGCTGAGGGCGATCGCGCAGCTTCCGTCCGGATTGTTTAGTCAGCATCCGTAAGGATAATCATCTTGTTGCCAGAGGGATGATGTATGCAAAAGCGTCTCCAAGCCAAAACCCCAGCTCAGAGCCAGGTTGTACATGTAGATAGTTTGCGATCGCGCCCGATGGAAGAACCTGTCACGCCGGATGTGGCACCTTCACCTGCAACCGAGTCCTCTGCAAAGGTGAAACATCACTTCGGAAATATTCCGGTACAGGCGCAGCTCACAATTGGCGCACCGGATGATCAGTACGAGAAGAAGCCGATCGCGTGGCTGACCAGGTGATGAGTACCCCCGCTGTGGCGGAACCAGTGCAACGTCAGGCTGAAGAAGACGAGTTGCAAATGAAGCCTCTGGCAAGCAGTATTACTCCTCTGGTGCAGCGCGAGGCTGCACCTGAAGAAGAGGACGAATTACAGGCTAAGCCGATTCAACGAGAAATGGATCCCGAAGCGGAGGAACCCATCCAAACCAAGCTGCTTCAGCGGGAGGCGATGCCAGAGGAAGAGGAAACGCTGCAAACAAAATCAACTGGGCGATCGCCTCAAGCAACGGATGGTACACCTGATTTAGAAACGCGTCTCAGCCAAAGCCAGGGCAGTGGGAGTCCTTTACCAAAAGATACGCAACAGTTTATGGAGTCGCGTTTTGGCACTGACTTCAGCCACGTCAAAGTTCACACGGGCAGCGAAGCAGTGCAGATGAATCGGGAGATCGGTGCCCAGGCGTTTACCCACGGCTCAAATGTCTACTTTGGGGCTGGTAAATTTGACCCCGGTTCTGCTTCTGGTAGACATCTACTAGCTCACGAACTAACTCACGTCGTTCAGCAAACGGGGCACATTAGCCCAAGGCGAACTCAAGAATCTTCCCAAAAAACGAATAAACAAGAATTAGGCCCAGCTCAAATTGCTAAGAATATTGCCCCATCGGATGTGCAAACCTCGACTAAAAAAATTCGCCGGGTAGCGACCCCCCTAATTCAGGCTTATCGAGAAAGGGTTTCTGTACCAAGCATGGGGACTGGAATTGATCCTTCAACCGTGCAAATTGATCACACCTATGGCTCAGTTTATTCTGTTCCAGATTCTGTTGGTATTCCATCTCCAGGTTATTTGGGATTTGAAGGTAGACGGATTGAAAACTCCACACTGCCTGAAGGATCAACAGGTGGTCGAGTAGAATTCAACACGTTTGAAAGTGCGGATATTAATAATGCAATTTTTAACGACATTCAGTGGGGTTCTTGGCATGGTGCTGTGCCGTTTACTACCAACGGTGATCAAGTATCTTTTGGCAGCCCACTCATTGATTCTCAAACAGGTGGTTCTGGAGCCACAATGTCTGTATCGGTTGGTAGTGGTGCAACTCCTAGCGGTGGATATGTAACATTTTCTCTTATGGTCGCTGCATCAGGTAGCCTGAGCATGGGTGGTGGCATTGGGGTTGGGCCGATTAGCGCGTCAGCACCCGTAACGGCAACAACCAATTTCTCAGGTGGCTTTATACGAAGCTTTACAGTTAATCTGCGGACAACTCCACCTCAACCCATTGTTGGGCCTGATGTTACGTTCCGAGTTGGTTCTGCTCAGCTTGAAGATGGGCAAGAAGGAATTATTGCTCGTTGGTTTCAAACCCTTCCTGAATCTGCTCAAGATGCTGTTCGAAATGGTCGTCGAACAATATCTATTTCTGGCTACGCTTCGACAACAGGTCGGCGTGGAAGAAATAGAAATCTCTCTGAACAGCGTGCTCGTGTTGTTGAGCGTATTCTTCGAGGACATGCGGGGTCAAACGCCAGTCTAAATATCTTTTACTTTGGGGAAGATAACGCTACAACCCCTGATGAGCGAGAAGATCCCCAGTGGAGACGTGCAACGGTTGTAGCCCAAGCGCCTAGCCGTACAGGGCCACAACTGCCTGGAGCTGCCGCTCCCTAATTGAATTTAGAGAACAAAAGACGAAAGCGATTTATAGTGCTACGTATAAAGTTTGGTACAAGAGAATGTGGGGGCTGTCCCCCCAGTCAGGGATTCCACCTCTGCACCCCGTCCTCACTTTTTCCAGTACTGCTATATCATCTACACGCGATCGCCCAGCACCAATTTTCCCAGGTTGAAAAGCAAACGTTTCCCATCTGAGTTGTGATGTCGGGTTGGTGAAGACCTACTTCGACTCTAATGCCCAGGATCCATCCCATTCCTCGGCGGGTGGGTTGCTGAGCCAGTAGCTACACCGCTCGATGTGGAGCTTAGCAGACTTGTCATCCGGGTGGATGGTCTGCACAGTGGCAAACTCAGCCATCGCCATCGGGAAATTGCGATCGCGGTAATGGTGTAAGCCTTTGTGATAGTGTTCAATCACCCGTTCGACATCTTCGGGGAGAGGATCGGTTCTCAAACCGACCAATTCATAAACAGCAACGGGTTTGTTTTTGCCTTTGACCCTGATGTAGTCGAGTTCGCGCGCCCAAACGCGATCCGCACAGGGACGGTAGGTGTATTCGCTAATCACAATATCAGTACCGTACTGCTTACTGGCACTTTCTAAGCGAGAGCCGAGGTTAACGCCATCACCAATCGCCGTGAACTCCATCCGCTTAGTGGAACCGATGTTGCCACTAATCACCGTATCAGAGTTGATGCCAATGCCAATCCGAATGGGTTTGTAGCGATCGCTATTCTGATGTCCATTCTGGTGTGTCCACTCATTATTAAATTCTTTCAAGCGTTCACGCATCTTAATTGCCGTTTGCACCGCCATCCACTCATGGTCTTTGAGCGGCAGGGGTGAGCCAAACACCGCCATGATGGCATCACCGATATATTTATCGAGTGTGCCTTTGTATTGAAAGACGGCATCCACCATCTTCTCAAAGTAGTCGTTGAGCATCTTCACGACTTCTTCAGCGGTTAAGGTTTCAGTAATGGTAGTGTAACTGCGAATATCAGAGAACAGCACCGAAACTTCTTTGCGATCGCCGCCCATTTTAGCCGCATCAGGGTTTTCGAGGAGCTGCCGTGCGACTTCTTCACTCATGTAACGGGACATCGTGAGCTTCAGTCGTTTTTCATCACTGATGTCTTCCATCACAACTAGCGCGCCCGATATTTTGGTCTTATCGTTTGCATCTGCAATGCGGTTAATTGATAAATTAATGCTACGTTCTTCTGCATCGTCGGCGCATTCTAACGTTTGGTCAGGATAATATTCCTCAGTGTTAACGCTAATCAGTGCTTCATTAAACCATTTGCAAAAATCAGCCTTTTTGATTTTGAGTAGCTCTTGAACGTTGTGCCCCTCTAAAGCTGTGGTTTCAGGCAATCCCAAAATCTCTTTGGCGCTCTCATTTGCAGAGATAATATTGCCTTCGCGATCCGTTGAAATCACCCCATTCGTGAGCGATCGCAAAATATCCCGTTGCATTTGTTCTTGTTGCTTCACTGTTTCGAACAACTTGGCATTTTGCAGCGCCACACCCGCCTGAATGTTGAAAGTCTCCATGAACTCTTGATCGGTGCGGTTAAAGCTGGCCTTCCAGCATTCAGGTGCATTGGGGTAATCGGCTGGGTCGTAGGGCGGATGGTCGCCTTGCTTGATCTTGTTGACGAGTTGGGTGACACCGATCAGCACGCCGTCGCCATTGAATACGGGCATACAGAGCATACTGCACGTCCGGTAGTTGGTTTTTTGATCGGTTTCTTTAGAGGTTTGCGAATTGGGATGGTCGTAAAGGTCAAATGGAATCAGTAGCGGTTCCCCCGTTGTGGCGACCTGTCCGGCGAAGCCTGCATCCTTGGGAATACGAAACTCAGTGAGCTTGCCATTAATTGGAAACTTCGTCCATAGCTGGTTCTTTTCTTCGTCGATTAGCCAGAGCGTGCTGCGATCGGCATTCATCAGCTGCTTCGCCTCGTCCATCACCTTCTTAAGCGTGTCTTCGAGGTCAAGGCTGCTCTTACTCAGCGATTGGGTGGCTTGAATCAGCGCATTGGCGGCTCGTTGCCTTTGAGTTGCGACATAGAACGATCGCGAGGATTGCAAAATCAGCCGAATCGAAGGCGCAAAGTCTTCAAAAACTTTTTCGTCCTGAACGGTGAATCCGGCCTGGTCAATTTTCTCGTCGAGTGGCGCGTTGAGCGCGTGGCTTGACTTTAACTTGTTAATCAACTGCACGACCGCGACGAGGTTCTTCTCCTCATCTTCGAGCGGCATAGTCAGCATCGTGTAGGTGCGGTAGTTATTCTTTTTGTCAATCTGTTGCGCCGCTGCCGATCGCGGGTCGTCATAAAAATCGTAGGGAATATTAACAACCCGACGGGAGACAGCAACTTCTCCCACAATGCCCTTATCAGCTGGGATGCGAAGTTCAACGCTGCGCCCCCCCTCACCCTGAGCGATAGTCGTATACAGTTCTTCCTTTTCAGGATCCAACAGCCAGATTGTGGTGCGATCTGCGTTGAGTAGCTCACCCGTCTTAACGGTGATTGAGTTGAGCATCTCTTCTAAGATCGTCTCAAACCCCTGCATGTCGAGCATGGAGAGTGTTTGATTGACGATTCTGAGTTTTTGCTCAACGTCAGTCACAACCTCCTTAAATTTTTCTTGGGTCAGGGGGGCTAAAAAGGTTGCAAAATTTCCACTTTTAGTGACAAGTGCCCCACTCTGGTTGCCAATTACGTCGTGTTGTGGATTGGACGCAACGGAGGATAAGTCTTTATCTCCGGCGACGGGAGAGAGATCGACTTCAGCAATAACATCCACCGCGATCGCATCCACCATAATTGTCTGCTCCATCGTCTCGCGGTGTGTCGCGACATCTATCACGTCGTTTGACTCAGGCTCGGGCAGATGCTGCGTTGTTGTACTCATGACTCAAAATCGGCGTTAAAGAACTAAACAATAGCAAATTAATTAAATGTTTTTGGCTTCGATACATTTGATTGTGTCATTCCGTGGTGCTTTTAGGTGTACTAACGCTTACGGTTACGGCAATAGCCTTGGCAAGATGTTGTCAGAATGCCCAAATTCAACGCAATAAGCAGAATCTTGCAGATAATAATTTTTGCGTTCCTGTTCCACCTATAGGGTAAGGCAACACGGGGGAAGAACTGTAAATTCTTGCAGGAGAGATTCAGAAAAATTTAGCAGTAGATTTTGCCTGTCATATCAAGTAAATCTTTGCTAACGCACAGAATTAATCGCCTAGAGCCGCTCATGCTCTAAAAACGATGGATTAGCCCAGAAATGATGAGATTAAGCCGTGTGAAAGCCTCAAAATTAAGAGGACTGACGGCTAGAGCGCGATTTTGACGTAGCTGAGCGACCTTTCTTAGCAACGGGGGGATCGACTGGCTTCGTTTGATTAACGGATTTTTCTTCGCGCAAGGTTGCGGCCTGACTTAACAGCGCATCGGCAAAGGCGATCGCCTCCTGGTCAGTTTTACCCCCGGCCAGTTGGGCTAACTCTTCTCGGCGTTTATCGCGATCAAGGGGCACGATGCGAACCACTGTCCGGACTTGATCCCCGTTGCTGGTGGCCTCAATTTGGTGCTTGCTGACGTGGAAATGGGTATCAGCCGTTGCCGCCACGATCGCCTGGTGTGTTACACACAAAACCTGGTGGTGACGGCTTAACTGGTAAAGTTTCTCAGCGATCGCCTGGGTCACACGCCCAGAAACGCCCACGTCAATTTCGTCAAAGATCAGGGTGCCAACCGAGTCAATTTGAGAGAAACTGGCTTGCAGTGCCAGCAAAAACCGACTCATTTCACCCCCAGAGGCGATCTCTGTGAGCGGTTGCAATGGTTCGCCAGGGTTAGGACTAAACAAAAATCTCACCTGATCGGCCCCTGTAGCAGAGGGGTTAGCTGGCTGAATTTGAACCTGAAACTGTACTTTTTCCATCGCGAGCGGTTTTAGCTCTCCGACTAAGCGTTGCTCTAAGTCGTCAGCCGCGGCACGCCGTAACTTCGTGAGTTGCTGACAGAGTTTTGTCAGGTGGGCCAATTTGACTTTTTGAGTTTCTTCTAAGTCAGCGAGGGACTGTCCACCCCCCGTGAGTTCTTCCATCTCGGCAGAGAGCCGATGATAAAGGGCGATCGCCTCGGTCAGGGTGGGGCCATATTTACGGCAGACCTGTTTGAGTTCCCCAATCCGCTCTTGCACCTCCTGCAACCGTTGGGGGTCGGCCTCAATCGTGTCGCCATAGACAGAGATTTCGCGTCCGGCCTCTTGCACCTGAGCCAGGGCATTGCTCACCAGTTCTAAAATCGGGTTTACCTGGGAGTCATACTCCACCATGTCTTGTAGGGTTTGCTCTGCTTTGCCCAGCAGGTCAGCGCAAGCCTCGCCATTTTCGTTTTCGTAGAGTAACTGGTAGACAACGTAGCTTTGTTGTTGCAAATCAACGCTGTGGGTCAACCGCTTCCGTTCTTGTTCGAGTTGCTCTAACTCGTCAGGATCAACTAAGTTCGCGGCTTTTAACTCCTGAAGCTGAAACTCAAACAGATCAAGTTGTTGCAACCGTTCTTTTTCTGATTTGCGGCGCTTTTCGAGTGCCTGGGTTGCCTGCTGATATTCAGCAAAGGCAGCGGCGACGAGTTCCCGGCAGGCTAAGAGGCGATCGCCCCCGTAACTATCGAGCCACTCGCGTTGCAAAGGGGGATGCCCAAGCTGTACCGTCTGTCCCTGAGCGGTAATTTCGACCAGGCGATCGCGCAGTTGCTCAAGCTGTTGTTTGTTGACGACAACCCCGTTAATGCGGGAGCGCGAACGGCTACTCTGGCCAACGCTAATTTCGCGGCTACAGGTAAAGCTGAGGTTTTCTCCCAAGGCGATCGACTGCGACTCAAACCAGGAGGTTAACTCTGGCTCCAGCTTAAAGGTAGCCTCAATCAAGGCTTTGTCAGTTCCAGTCCGAACGACGCGACTGTTGACCTTGCCGCCTAATGCTGCGTCGATCGCATCCAAAATAATCGATTTGCCTGCTCCTGTTTCGCCTGTGAGAATGGTCAAACCCTCGGCGAGTTCTAGTTCAAGACGATCAATCAGGGCAAAGTTTTCAATTCTCAGCGAGAGCAGCATGGAGATTAGGCGTTAACAAATGAAAATCATGACCAATGATAAGAAGAACTTGCTAAAACAGTTCACTTGATTGAGTCGGATTGCTTTAAGAATAACTAGATCGGTACAAATGATCTATTTCTTGCGCTACACATCCTATCAAATCGTAACTGGCGATCAACCAATTCGGAATGTTTGTCGGGCGATCGCGGCTGGCATTTTTAACAAATTAGAGCAAGGTCAATAAAAGTGTAGGCTGTTTGCCCATTATCGCGAACTTCAGGGAGAGTGACCCAATCGATCAGGAATGGGAGGTATCTAATTGCGTGTCAACCCCGTTTTGCAAAGAAAAGTAGGGAGAACCTGCCTTTTGCAATCGGCAATGCAGACCTGCGAGGTGGCTTAATTAAAGCTAATTTGAAAGGGTAACGGGGATAACCACCACCAGGTATAGTGGCGCACAATCGACAGTCTTTGATTGTGTAATTGGTCAAACCCTTGCAATTACTTTGCTTGATTCTGCCGAATGGGGTCGATTTACTTACCTAAATGACTAGATTCGTCAGACGACTGATTGTTACAATCATTTACAGTTCACGTTGAGCCAATTCTAAAATGAATCTTCCTACCACTTCTTCAGCAACAGTGTCGGCTCACTCTGGTCGGGTGGCAACACCAGAGCGCCCGGCATTGCCAGGTTCAGACGCAATCGTGCCTGTTGTGCTAGAAGACAAAGAAGCGTTAGGAAAACCTGATAGCGCTCGCTACGCTCCAACTGCGCCTGATGAGGCGTTACGTTACAATCCTGAAGCGATCGCGGCTTATTACCGCAAGCGACCTCTGAGAGTGTGGAGCCGCACGTTACAAATTTTCTTTCCCCTATTTGCTTTTGCCCTTGATATTTGGCGCAACCGCAATCCTAGAAATATTGATCAAGTTCAGTTGCGGCAGGCGGTGCGACTGCGAGAGATGTTAACCCGCTTGGGACCCGCTTTTATTAAGGTGGGGCAGGCGCTTTCAACCCGGCCTGACCTGGTGCCGCCTCTTTTCTTGGAAGAGTTGACGAAGCTGCAAGACCAGCTACCACCGTTTGATAACGAAACGGCATTTCGCTTTATCCAAGAAGAGTTGGGCAGCCACCCTGATGATATTTATGCCGAGTTGAGTGAACACCCGATCGCGGCGGCTTCGCTGGGTCAGGTTTACAAAGGACGGCTGAAGACGGGCGAAGAAGTGGCGGTTAAGGTGCAGCGTCCGGGTTTGGCTCAGAGTATTGCCCTGGATACCTATATTTTGAGAGGGTTGGCGGCGCTAGCGATGCGCAGCATTACCCGCATTCGCAGTGACCTGATCGGCATCATGGATGAGTTTGCCAGCCGCATCTTTGAGGAAATGGACTATTCCCAAGAAGGGCGCAATGCCGAGCGGTTTGCTCAACTCTATGGCAACTTGCAAGATATCTATGTTCCCCGCATCTATTGGGAGTACACAGGCCGACGAGTCTTGACGATGGAGTGGATCAACGGCACCAAGTTGACCAAACCAGAAGCGATCCGAGCGCAGGGCGTTGAAGCCACTTACCTGATTGAAGTGGGGGTACAGTGTTCGCTGCGCCAGCTGTTAGAACATGGCTTCTTTCATGCGGATCCTCACCCTGGCAACTTGCTGGCCACACCGGATGGGAAGCTGGCTTACCTTGACTTTGGCATGATGAGTGAGGTGGGTGTGCCACAGCGCTATGGCTTGATTGAGGCGATCGTTCACTTGGTGAACCGTGACTTTGAAGGGTTAGCGCAAGATTACGTCAACCTGGAGTTTCTGACCCCCGACACCGATTTAACCCCGATTATTCCTGCTTTTGCAGAGGTGTTTAATGATGCGCTGGGGGCTTCGGTGGCGGAAATTAACATGAAGAGCATCACCGATAAGTTATCGGCGCTGATGTACGAGTATCCGTTCCGGGTGCCTGCCTACTATGCGCTGATCATTCGATCGCTGGTCACCCTGGAGGGGATTGCGATTAACGTGGATCCTAACTTTAAGGTGTTGAGTAAGGCTTATCCGTATGTGGCGAAGCGGTTGTTGACTGACCCGGCACCCCAGTTGCGGTCTTCTCTGCGCGACTTGCTGTTTAAGGATGGCAACTTCCGCTGGAACCGCTTGGAGAATTTGCTGCGCAATGCGCGTAACAACTCGGATTACGATTTAAGTCAGGCGATCGACCAGGCGTTAGACTACCTCTTCTCAGAGCGGGGTGAGTTTATTCGCAAACACCTGGTCGAGGAAATCGTCAAAGGGGTTGATTCGCTCGGTAGCAATGCGGTGAATGGTATTCGTTATACGGTGTCGGAGTGGTTTGGCCTGACCGTTCAGCGTGAGCAACCTGCTGCCGTTGATAGCCAAAAAAACTTAGAGCACCTACAACGCATTTGGGGCATTTTGCAAGATACCCCCGGCTTTGATGCCACTCGCTTAGTGCCGCTGATTCCCAAGTTAATGTTTAAGCCAGAAGCTCATGTGATGGGCCAACAGATTGCTCAGGGCTTGGCTCAACGGGCTGTAGCTCGTTTCATTCGTGAGTTTTTGCTGGCTGATTCTGAGTCTTCGACAGTGTTGCCGACCAATGGCAGCCAACCGCGATCGCTGCCGAGTCGATATTAGTAGACCGACCACCGCTTGCGGCTCAAGAACATCTTGTTGCCGCTGGTGTTGGTGCAGGTCAACCCACTGGTGCTTGCTTGGCAGGTGAAGCCTTCACGCTTCCAGGTGTTGCCGTAGTTGAGGGTGGGGTAACTGGCGCGGATCGTGTCACCAGCACACAAAGGTTGGGCTTTGCCCCTTTGAGGTAGGACTAACCCGCCCCCCCAATCTAGTTCGCATGGATCTTGGGTGGGCCGCGGTGGCATTGGGTTTAAACCGCTGACAATTTCACAGCGCAGATAGGTGATTTCGGGTTCGGGTGCTTCAACCAGGCAATAAATGTTTTTGCTGGGCAACACAAAGCCGCGATCTCGGGATGATGCTTGGGCCAGTCTAGTGGTGGCGCTTGACTCAAAGGTTTGGGCGTGGTTAAAGCCCTTTGCCCGAACCGCGTCACTGGTCAGCATCAAACTGAGAGGTATGAGGAGAAAAAGTTCTGGAAGCGATCGCGTGTGAGCCATGTAAAACCTTGAGCAGGAGGGACATCGCCAGGGAAATTTAGGCTGCCTGTGAAAGCCCTAACCTCAGTGCAGCCAGGGTTTACTTCAAGCGACCCATTTGTGAGGCAGGGGTTGCGCGTTAGTAGAGTTTTCCCAGCTTTGGGTTGAAAGCAACAAGGCACCTGAAAAAATTAAGCAAAAGTGGTTAGCCCTTATGTTTGGGGTCAGAGTTTTGCTGAGCGACCATCGACTCGACCAGTTTCTTTTCTTGTTTGAGCGAGTCTTCTAACATTTGAATCTGTTCACGACGTGCTTCTAACTCTAGCGATCGCCGATTTAATTCTTGACTTTGCAGGGTCAAAGATTGCCGCCATTGCTCAGCCCGCTCTGTTTCTTGCTGTAAAAAGGCAGGCGTAATGCCATCTTTGAGAAACTTTTGCATGATATCGAGCACCCAATCTTTTGCATCTTTGACAGACACAACCTTACGGCCCTCATGGGAGCCAGAAAGGTCAGCAATCACTAACATGCCTTCGTTAAAAGTGTCGGTATCAGAAAAGGGGACAATGTCTTCTTTGGTAATCAGTGTCCACGAATGCTCTGTCTTTTGGGAGGCAAGCAGACGCAACTCTCCTTTACCAAGAAACCCCTTTTTTTGTACCTGTGCGAGATACAACATTGCCGCTCTCTTAACTTGGTTAAATGTCACAATCCAAAATAGCGTTCTACCCTGACAAACTCAAGCACTGGTGCTGAACTTGACGGAATAGACATAAAATCTGTCGGTCTTAATTAAATTCCTGACAGAATGCTTAAATACTGCTTCAAGCATTAGAAAAGTTTGAGTGATCAAAGCGATTCTTTCAACTTTAGGTGCTTAGTACCAGTTTGTTATGCAGATCCGTGGAATGAGATCTCTCCTTAACCCCCTTAAAAAGGAGGGAAATCCCTCTTATTCTCCCTTTTTAAGAAGACTAAGGGGATCGGCAGTAATATGCGACCTCACACAGAATTGGTATAACCTAAAACAACTTAATTGTTATCTTGCTTTATTTCCTTAATTTAGACCACCACCTCTTATCCTTACTAACGTTTTTATCCTGAATCCGAATAATAATTAAAGTCGGCGGAGGCGATCTCGCAAAATTTGAGCTTGCTTTTCTGCCTCTGCCAGTGCGGTTTTTGCACCCTCAACAACTTCCGGTTTGGCCTTATTAACAAAGTTAGGATTCTCTAACCGACTGGTCAGTGATTGGGCTTCCGCTTCAATTTTCTTCAAATCTTTCTCAAGCTTAGCCTTTAGCGCATCCACGTCAACCAACCCTGCCAGGGGGATCAACACCTGCACTGTCCCAACGACCCCAGCAAACATTTTGGTGTCGGCGGGTTCGGTCGCAGTAATGGTCAACGTTTGTACTTTCGCCAGATCCTTGATGTAGGTTTCACTGCTGGTGAGAATCGTGCGTTCGCGATCGCTCTCACTTTGCAGCACCGCTTCAATCTTGGCACCGGGTTTGATTTCTGCCTCGGCGCGTAAGTTGCGAATCGTGCGAATCGCGCCGAACAGTAGCTCAAATTCTTGCTCTAGCTCAGGGGTGATCGCGGCAGAGTCAACCGTGGGGTAAGTCTGCAACGCCAGGTAGGTGTCATCATCAGATTGGGTCAGTGTGTGCCAGATCTCCTCCGTGATGTGGGGCATAAAGGGATGCAGCAACTTCAAAATGCTTTCGAGGGTGTGGGCCAGCACTTGTTGCGCTGCCAACCGTGACTCGGCATTGTCACCCTGCAAACGCGATTTAACCAGCTCAATGTACCAGTCGCAGAAATCACCCCAAATGAACTCGTACAAGCCTTTTGATGCTTCACCCAACCCATAATTGTCGATCGCAGTGCGAGTCTGTTGAGTCACCTGGTTGAGGCGCGACAAAATCCAGCGATCGGCAGTCAGCAAGTCACCTGCGGGTACGCCAAGTTGGGCCGGAGTCTTGCCATCCAAATTCATCATCACAAAGCGGGAGGCATTCCACAGTTTGTTGGCAAAGTTGCGCGATGCCTCAACCGTTTCAGACTCATCAGTCTTACGGTTGTAAGCCATACGAATATCTTGTCCGGCTCCGACAACTTCTTTAATCAGGGCATAGCGCAGGGCATCACAGCCATACTTATCAATCAACAGCAGGGGATCGATGCCATTATTGGACGACTTTGACATCTTCTTGTTGTTTTCATCCCTTACCAGACCGTGAATGTAGACCGTCTCAAATGGCATTTTGCCGGTAAAGTGGCCTGCCATCATAGTCATGCGAGCGACCCAGAAAAAGATGATGTCAAACCCAGTCACGAGCGTTGTGGTGGGGTAGTACTTGGCTAAGTCAGTCGTTTCATCGGGCCAGCCGAGGGTAGAGAAGGGCCACAGCCCTGCAGAAAACCAGGTATCCAGCACATCAGGATCTTGCTCAACTTGAACATCAGCTCCAAACTGCGCTGCCAGCTTTTCGCGGGCGTCGGCTTCATTCAACGCGACAACAAACGGCGTGGTGTCGGTGATTTCGCCATTGGTTTCGCTGACCGCATACCAGGCCGGAATCTGGTGCCCCCACCAGAGTTGCCGCGAGATACACCAGTCACGCAGGCTGACCAACCAATCGCGGTAGACCTTGCGCCAGCGTTCGGGCACAAAGTCTGGTGAGTTGTGGTTGTCGAGCGCATCCAGGGCACGCTCTGACAGGGGACGAATTTTGACAAACCACTGGGTTGAAAGCAACGGCTCCACCGGCACCTTGCCGCGATCGCTATAGGGGACGGTGTGCTTGTAATCTTCAACTTTAACCAGCACGCCCAATTCTTCTAACTTGGCGACCACATTCTTACGGGCCACAAAGCGGTCTTGTCCCTGAAATTCACCGCCATTCTCATTCACGGTGCCGTCTTTATTCAGAATGTTGATGAAGGGGAGGTTGTGCCGCTTGCCCATCTCAAAGTCATTCGGGTCGTGCGCTGGCGTGACCTTGACGCAGCCAGTGCCAAAGCTGGCATCAACGTACTCATCCCCAATGATGGGGATCTCGCGATTCATAATGGGCAGGGTCAGAGTTTTGCCAATCAAATGCTTGTAGCGGGTGTCTTCTGGGTTGACCGCTACGGCTGTGTCGCCCAGCATCGTTTCGGGACGAGTGGTGGCGACTTCAACGTAGCCAGAACCATCTGTCAGCGGATAACGGAAGTGCCAGAGATGGCCGTTGACTTCTTGCGGCTCCACCTCCAGGTCGGACACCGCCGATTGACTGGAAGGACACCAGTTGACCAGGTAGTTGCCCCGGTAGATCAGCCCTTCTTCGTAGAGTTGGTTAAAGGCTTTGAGTACCGCTGCTGATAGCCCTTCATCCATTGTGAAGCGTTCGCGCGACCAATCGACCGACAGGCCCAAGCGACGAATCTGCCCCAAAATCGTGCTACCCGATTCTTCTTTCCACTCCCAGGCGCGTTTGAGGTAAGCGTCACGCCCGACATCCTGACGGGTTTTGCCCTGCGATCGCAATTCCTTATCCAGAATTGTGCTGACCGCGATGCTGGCGTGGTCGGTGCCCGGTAACCAGAGCGTGTTGCGCCCAATCATGCGGTGATAGCGAATCAACACATCAATCAGCGAATGCTCAAAGGCGTGCCCCATGTGCAAGCTGCCCGTCACGTTGGGTGGCGGAATGACGATGCAGTAGGGTTCGCCGGGATGGTTGGGGTCAGCCGTAAAGACTGCATTGCTTTCCCATAACTTTTGCCATTTTGCTTCTGCGGCTTTTGGTTCGTATTGGCTGGGTAAGTTTGGGGTGGTTGCAGTCATGAATCTGGGTTGCTGTTTCTACATTAATGATTGTGCCATGCCATTCTAAAGCACTACCAGCCTAATAATCAGTTGGGGGCGATCGCGACAGCCAGGAACAAACTCAATTGCTATCCCTGGCTGACTTTAGACACGCACTCATCCTACAGCAGACCAGTCATTTTGACTGGCAGAATTAAGGCTGCTGGTCAATCGCCTCCGCTTCTTCTGGCGTAGCAACCGAAGTAAAGAGTACACTTTTTGCTGCGCCGACCGCTTCGTCAATAAACAGCGGGAATTTAGCATTCTGATAGAGGACTTCGACTCTCTGTTGCAGCTTGTCGATCATCCCGCGATTTTGATCAGCCAGATTCGTCTTCTCTCCAGGGTCTTTAGCCAGGTTGAACAGTTCAACGCGAGATGGCAGGGCAGTTTGCCAAACTAATTTCCAGTCTCCCTGACGAATCGCCGCTCGAAATGGCTCAATCCCATACACAACTTCATTGCGGTAAGGAATTTTTCCTCCGGTCAGGGCTGGCCAAACATTGACCCCATCCAGAGGTTTGTTGGGATCAGCCTTTGCACCAGCAAGCTGAGCCAGGGTCGGGTACCAATCCACAATATGCATCGGCTGGTTGATTGTAGAGCCAGGCTTGATTTTTCCGGGCCAGTTAGCCAGAGCGGCAACGCGAGTTCCCCCCTCGTAGAGCGAGGCTTTTCCATCCCGAAAGGGACCGTTATCTGCGGGAATCGTGCCACCAGAGGTGTCAACCTCGCCAGTTACTTTCGCCGATCGCGGCCCACCATTATCACTTTGGAAGACGACTAGCGTGTTATTTCGCATACCCCGTTTGTCTAAGGCCGTTAATACCTGGCCAATCTGGTCATCCATCGCGGTAATCATCGCCGCGTAAGCCCGACGATTTGGATCAGTGATGTTTTTGTAGCGGTCAAGATACTCTGGCGGAGCTTGATAGGGCGCGTGGGGAGCGGTAAATGCCAAGTAGAGGAAAAGCGGGGTCTTAGAGTCATGTTTTTCGATGAGTTTGACGGCATCTTGACCCAATAATGTCGTGACATAGCCCTCTTCCTTGACCAGTTTGTTATTGCGATACCAATCAATCTTGCCGTGAGCTGAATGCGTGAAGTAGTCGATTTCGCCCAAAATCGGGCCGTACTGGTAATCAAATCCTCGTTGGAGCGGCCAGTATTTGCGATCGGCGTGCCCAAGGTGCCATTTGCCGACGATCGCCGTTTTGTAACCTACTTTTTTCAGGGCTTGGGGCAACAACCACTCATCTGTCGCCAAACCATAGGTTCCCGCTGAGGGAATCACGGCTGTCTGCAAACCATAGCGATAGGGATATCTGCCAGTGAGCAGGGCCGCCCTTGAAGGCGTACACATTGCATGGGCGTAGTACTGTTGCAGCTCTGCTCCAGTTTTTACCAGGCGATCGAGGTTTGGGGTCTTAATATCTGAGCCGTGGAATCCTACGTCTTTCCACCCCTGGTCATCTGACATGATGTAGAGGATGTGAGGACGAGGCGGTTGTTGAGCGTCAGCAGGCGATGGCAACCATCCGTAGATTCCGAAAACAATTGCCAAAATAAAGGCGATCAAAAATCCCAGAGCTTTCACAGTGTCTCGTACTCCTATCTCTATCGTTGACTGCAAGGAAGAATGAGTCGGTATGAACAACTTCCTCGTAGTACAGGTTTAGAGATCAAATTGAGGCGTGACAATCTAAAAATTGCAAGTTCACCAAAGTAAACACAGCAATTCTCATTTTGAAACATTTGTACTGAAGTCAGAGCCTCTAAAGGCTTGTGCGCTCAATTTTATGAACGGCAGAATGGGTATTCCAGCCATTGATAGCTGTTCAAAATGAATATT